>Ga0209415_10000616_pt1 | contig 66806 bp, 68 predicted proteins | sample PeaSoiSIISIP2007_FD_187696 | JGI IMG/M metagenome (GOLD analysis project Ga0209415, IMG submission 187696) | Peat soil microbial communities from Weissenstadt, Germany - SII-SIP-2007 (SPAdes) (version 2) | ecosystem: Environmental > Terrestrial > Soil > Wetlands > Peat | place: Germany...
ACAAAACCTGAACATCCGCTCCGAGGGGTGGGTACTTCTGGTGGCCACCAGTGGGTACTTCCTCATGGCCATGGACAACTACGACAGCGCTGAGGACCTTTCACTGACCTGGCCTGCCAGTAGCCGCCGGGGAACCAGAACCTCTGACCGAGGGGCTTTCTCGTGCTCGCATTTCTCCCAGGCAGAAAGTGCTGAGTCCTTTGGACTACAAGAAGGACTACAACTCACAATGTTTTTCGTCGTCGGCGGCCGTGGGGTGCCAGCATCGTCGCTGCTCAGACCATGTGGCGTCGTCCTAAATTGTCCCGTCAGACGAACAAGATCGATTTATCAGTGCTGCGATCTGAACGAGGTAGTTCAAGACCAGCAGGAGGCCGGAGGAGTGACCGTGATCACACCATCTTGGTCCCCGCCGTAGACGAGACGGGCAGACCCGTCGACGGTAATCACACTGATCGCATCATCTTGTTCCGGGGTATTCGGCAGTGTCTCCGAGCCACGCACTTGACCGGTTCGCGGGTCGATACAAGCGACGAGTCCCCCCTCCTGGGCCAGAAACAATGCTCCGTCCCCGTACACAACGGAGGCGCCCATCATCCAATGGAACACACTGCCGATCGGGGCGTCTCCGGTGCCCCCGCCGATGGGAGCGAGGTTACCCTGTCGCAACAGAACGGTCAGTCCCGCCATGCCGGTACGGAAGGAAGCCCACACTCCTCCTGGGACCGCCACCAAGCTCGCCCCAGCGACCGAGTCCGTGACGGGACCCGTCATGGTGCTGGCGAGGAGTTGTCCCGATGTGGCGTCGTATTCGTAGACGACGGCACCCTCCTCCGCCCCTACAGAAGGCGATCCCACGTTGTGGGCGTATGAGACGTAAAGGAATTGGCCAGCCGGATCGACGGCCGCGTCGGTGACAACCAGACCCGACGGCACGGTGATCTCGTCCAGGACGGTACCGGTGGCCGCATCGACACGCAGAAGGGTTTGCGAGTATCCGATCCAGATCGATCCCGCTGGTCCGGCGGCGAGAGCCATGATCCCGTCAGCGGGTCTCGCCGGTGGCAGGTCAAGCGTGCGAATGACCGAGAGCGTCCCGGGATCGACTTCGCACGCCTCCGCCCGAGCGCTCGGTTGCCCCGAACTGGCGTCGAAAGCGCCAAATACCCAGAGATCGCCGACGAGGAAGGCGAGGCTGGCCTCAGAGAAGAACGGGCCGTTGCGCACCGAGTGGTCGACCAGGTCCGTGCGCCGGAGGCGGTAGGGCCCCTGCTCTGGCGCCGCCGTCTCGGACACGAGGGCGTACGCGTCGTCGCCACCTGGATTGATAGCCAGGAGGCCAGGCACTGGGGCAAGCGTGTGTTCGGGCCATGGTGCCGGGGCGATCGGGGTTCTCGGGGTGGTCGTCACCGGAGGTTGGGGGACTTTCCGACGGGAAGCCATACAATCTTCGGTAAGGGTCGCTTTACGGCTGGTCGGACCAGCGTTGGGCATGGTGGTCGTGCCTGAGCCCAGATGGGAATGGGTTGCCGGCAGCTCAGACCTGCCACAGGCCATCAGCAGAACCAGGGGTACGATCGCCGCCAAAGCGAGGGCTCGTCGGGGCACATCCACGACCTTTTCACGTCCAACGATGTGATTTCGTTGGCGCTAGGCCTGGCACATCCCGGGTGGCGTCCGTGAGCAGGGCCGACCCGCCCTCCGGTCTGGCCCGCCGGTCTGGGAACCTCGTTCTCACCGACGACGGCGGACCCGATTGGCGCCTCGTGCCTATTCCAGCTTGAGGTTCGTGCCACACTTGGAAGCTCGATGGCGACTTCTTCGCCGAAGGCGGCAGGATCCCTATCAGAAGGGGACGGCCACTGGACCGGGCAGGCGTTGGTAGACGGCAAAGAAGTCACGATCGTCGGGGATGAGGTAGCGGGTAACCGACTGCATCGGGTTGGGTCCCACCATCGTCGGAGCAAGACCTTGGGCGTTGCCGTAGGTAATGAGGGTGTGCCATTCGGGGTTGATATCGAACTCCATAGCCCGCACCGCGCCGACGTGCTGGAGGATCTTGGCCAGGGTGGTTACCGTCTGGTCGTCGGCTGCTACGTAGAGGAGATTACCGCGAGCATCGATGCCGACGCCGGTGCGCCAAACGCGTACGGCGTTGCCAAGTGTGTACCCCCACTGTGGGCTATCGGGGTTGTCGTTAAGCGCAGGGTTTAGCTGTCCATCCCAAACGATCGGAGCGAGGCTCTGGCGGGTCCACGCGACGTCGGGCCCAGCGTTCGGACCACCGGCCCAGTTCACGATGTCGATGCGACCGTCGCGGTAGCCAACCAGCGTGGCGTTGCCGTCCTTGAGCGGCTCGTTCATGAGGCCGTTGTCGGTTGAGCCGTTATCGCCATCCGCGTAAATAAAACCGGCGTTGAAGGTGGCGAGCAGCCGCCAGCGTTGGTTGTACGGGACCATCATTGGACCGCGTACGGCCGCATTGGGCGGCTCGTAGCGGCCCGGGTAGTACGCGAGCGCGGTGCGCGTGTGGTCGAACCAGGCGACGTAGGCGACAATCCGCGGATAGTCGAGCTCCGTACGAAAGGTCGTCACCAGCACCGGTGCGGCACCGTCCACGGGCGGGCCGGTGGACTTCCAAATCCCCTCCCCGGGTAGCGGATTCGGGAAGACCGGCTTGACCGGCGGCGGCCAGGCGGCTTGTGCCGGCGCCTGAGCGATCCCCGGGCGGACGATTCGGGAAGGAATCAGTCCCACCGAGGGCAGGCTCTTCAGCTGCGGTCCGCCTTTCTTCGGCGCGTGCCACGTGTAGTAGACGTGTTCGATCTCGTCGACGAGCCGATTGCCGAAAGGCACGTCGGCCCTGACCCATTCGGCGCTGCGCTCATTCAACGACATGCTTGTGGGCCGCAGCATCCATGTCGTGTACGAAACGCTCGCCCACGACAGCACACCGAGGAAGGGGGCAGCGATCAGGAGGCGCCGGCGTCGCCGCCTGCGCCTGGCCGAAGAGGCGCGCAGCTGCGCCCGGCTCTCCGGGCTCCGAAGGGGGGGCGCCAGGCCACCGCTCGCTGGCCGAGCACGTCGGCGTATTCTCAGCTTCACTCGGACTGCAGGCACTCCCCAAACGTATCTGGGCGGCTGCCCCCACGGTTATGGATCGCCTGGAACGTGCACAATGCAACCATTCCCGGTCAATCGTGTATCCACGTGTCGCGGGCTGTAAGTGCCTGATTCATGATTGGGGCGACGCTGGGCTTCGGTTCTAGCGTCTCGGGAGCTTGGCGGGGGGAGTTGACGGTGAAGGCTGACCGTCACCAGGTCGAGCGCCTCCTCGTCCTCCAATCACGGATCTCGCTCCCCGAGGCCGAGATCCGTCGCCAGGCCAAGCCGGACAGGCACATTGACGCCCTCACAGCGATTCCCGGCATCGGGCTCCTGAGTGCGATGACCCTCGTGTCGGAGGTCGGGGACATCTCCCCCTTCGCCACCGCCCGGAAGCTCTGCGCGTGGGCGGGGATCATCCCTTCCATGCGCAACTCGGACCGGACCGTCCACCACGGCCACATCACGAGGGCCGGTCCGGCCGCCGTGCGCCACGTGCTCGCGGGTATTGATATTGATATTGAATCACGTATCATAGGGGGATCGAAGGGAAATGGCTGGCGAGCACGGTGCTCCGAGATCTGCGACAGATGAAGAAGCTCACCCAGCGCGCCCTGGCCGACCTGGCCGACGTGCCACAGCCGACCATCGCCGAGATCGAAAGCGGGCGCAGGGAGCCCAGTCTCACGCTCTTGAGCCGGATCGTCGAGGCGACCGGTCAGGCAGTCGAGATCCGGCTCGTGCCCCTGGATCGCTACAGCGCGCTCGCCACCTCGCGACGGATCGCCGAGCGCCTCGATCCGAGTGCTCCCGGGAATGGTTCGGAGTCCACTCGCGAGGACGGCGCCCTTCGCGCGGTGCTCGACTTCCGGGATGCGCTCCGGCGTGCCGAAGACTCCGAGTGCGCCCACCTGGTGGGCTTACCGCCGATCCCGACCGGCTTCACACGTTGGGACGCCTTCCTGGCAGCCGTCGTCGAGGACGAGTGTGCGAGCCGCCACGTCGCGCCCCCACGTTGGACAAGCGACCGGCGCCGGTTCGCCAAGCCGTTCTGGTTCCTCTCCAAGAACCCCGCCCTTCACGACTGGGAGCTGGAGACGGCCCCGGCGGCGTTCATCCGTCACGGCGTCCTCGCCGCCAGCGCCGAGTTGGAGAGCGCCTGAGGATGGACCGCGCCCAGATCGAAGGGGCCCTCGAAGAACTCGGGACGCAGCTCGAGAGCAAGGGCATCGCCGCGCGCCTCCTCGTCATCGGCGGAGCCGCGATGGTCCTGAACTTCGGCGCGCGGGAGATGACCGACAACGTCGACGTCGACGTCTACCTGGCGGAGGCGGTGCTCCAAGCCGCCGCCGTCATCGGGGAACGGCGAGGGTTGGGCCCCACGTGGCTCAACGATGCAGCCAAGATCTACATCCCCATGTTCAAGCAGCCCGACTGGCAGCCGGTAAGGAAGGTGGGCACGCTCGAGCTCTTCACCGCCGATGCCCGAGCCATGTTGGCTATGAAGATGCGGGCAAGCCGGGGGCGACGCGACGAACCCGACATTGCGCTCCTCTTGAAGGAGTGTCGCATCACGACCGAGGAGGAAGCGCTTTCGCTCTATGAGGAGTACTTCCCCGAGGACCCCCTGCCGGAGCGGGCCCTCCCGATGATCCGGTTCGCCCTTGCGTCGCCGGGTAGCTGAGGGCCCGTATTGTCCAATACCTCCCGAGCGAAGGGGCTTGGTGCTCACAAAGCCGGCCTCCGCATTGAATAGCCAAGTCAGGCACCCCTACCCTGTCCAGGCGAACTGATCCGACCAATCCGCGTAACCGAACAGGTACTTCTCCGACGACGATCCTGCCGGCGTGAGAGGTGAGGCCACCTTGACGGGCCGGGCATTGCGATTGGCCAAGAGCCACAGTGCCCCGTTGTCGACGTAGACGAGCGCAGTGTCGTGTGAGGACCAGACCGGATCGGAGGCCCCGGTCGTACCGCGGACCTCGGTGGGTGTCCCCGTGCCGCCGGGAACGATCCACAAGGTGTGAGCGCCATACCAACCCGATATCTGCGCCCAGGTCTCACTGGGCGAATAGTCAGGCGGGAGGCCCTCGGTGCTCTGCGGCGCCTCGACGAAGGCGAGGGATCCGTCTATGGGCGAGATCGCCGGATCGAGCGTCACCGAGGAGGCCGGTCGAGGAACGGCGGAGCAGCTCTCCGACGACGGCGAGCACGTCTCGACCGTCTTCCCGAACCATACGAACTTCTCACCCTCGCCGCCGCCGGTGTCGGCATTGCCATTGGCGACCACAGCGAGCTCACCTTGCGAACCGATGGCCAGAGCAGGAGGCTGGAACAACGGCCCCGTTGCAAGCACCTTCAGCTTGGTTCCCGGCTGCGGGAATACGCCGAGCGGCAGTCCGTAGTTCTCCACGGATGGTCCCCCGTTTCCCTGGTCGGACCAGACGAGGATGCCGAAGCCAGGCGCCCACCCGGCCAGGAAATACGAGCTGCCGTTGTCGGCGGCGAGCCAGACGGTCGGCGGACCACCTGAACGGGGAAAAGTCTCGAGAGCCTGGCTGGCCAGACCTTCCGAGCTCCAGAGCACCGCCACGTCGCCACCGTCCGGCGACCACACCGCTCCGCTCGTGTATCCGGGCCCGAGAAGCCGGTGGGCCCTCCCCGATGCCGGCACGATCCAGATCTCGCTCGGCACCAGCGGTCCCCTCACCGGGCCGGTCGTGACCAGCAGCTCGTCGCTGCTGGGGCTCCAGGAGAAGACGGGCAAGCCCGAGTCCGCGACGGGGTAGACCGGCGGCACCTGGGTGACCCTGTGGGCGCCGGTCCCATCTCCGCGGGCGATCCACAGTGTCTCGTCCCCACCGTTCGATGCGGCCGCCGGGCGCACGAAGGCGAGCCACCTGTCGTCATAGGAGAACGCGGGGCTCGTCGGAGGCGGCGAACCCTCCGTCACCTGGTGGAGCACTTTGGTCGTGCCATCGAGGACGTACAGCTCCCCCCCGGACACGAAGGCCAGCCGGCCGTGCCCGGCCAGAGCCGTCGCATTCACGGTCGGACGGGAGGACGGGCTTGACGACGGTGTCGGTCGGGACGTGCGCGTGGCGGAAGGGCCCGACGATCGGGGTCCGACCGCCACCAGCACGGCCAGAACCCCGATGCCGGTCGCCCCAGCGAGCGCCATGGCGGCCCTGACGGCTGTCCGACGTCGCCGGAGCAGCTGCCGACCCCGATCCTTGGCGGCGAGACGGATCTCCTCCGGACCCCGACCCGCGTGGTCATTCCTATTGGAATCCAAGATCGCCTCCTAACTCGATGTCGGCACCGAGCGCGGCGCGCATGGCGGTCAGACCTCGGCTGAGGTGCTTCTTCACCGACCCGGCGGTCACGCCCATGGCGGCCGCCACCTCGGCCTCGGGCAGATCGACCAGGTAGCGGAGGGCGACCGCCTCCCGCTGGCGTCGCGGCAGCTTCAGGATGGTGGCCAGCAGAGCGAGTCGGAGGGCGACGAGCTCGGCGATGTCGGGTTGAGGCGGCTCCGTCGTGGGCTGGACTGTTCGTTTGCGGGCCTGCCCGATGACCAGATTGGTCGTGACCCGCATGACCCACGCCCGGGCATGGGCCATCTCCCGGACGCGCTCCCAATGAGCGAAAGCACGGCCCAGCGCCTCGATGGCGATGTCTTCTGCCTGTGACGGGCTTCCCGTGAGGCGGCGCGCCAGATTCAGCACCATGGGCAGGCACTCGTCGAAGAACCGGTCGTAGCTCCCATCGTCAGCGGCGGCAAGGGGCGGAGCCGTCATCACCCAGTACAACGCGCCAAGAGGGCCCGCCGTTGACCTGTCGGGGCAGGATTCCATGTCCGACCTTCCCGTCCCCCCCCATCGCCCGCGGGACACCTCTTGTCGGACGGTGAATAAAGTGATATCGTATTAATATCACTTTCCGGCCGAAGGAGGCCGACATGAGCGCAACGGAGTTGGCAACCGCCCAGCCCCTGTCACACCAGGGAACCCGGGTGGACATCAAGGAACGCCCCGCCGCCGCCGCCAACGGTTGGATCGGGGTGGTGGTCCTGGCCGGATGTGTCGCCGGAATGATCATCTCCGCCCGCCACGACAACGCCTGGCTGTGGGCGCCGATAATCCTCTTCATCCTCGTCATCACCTCGCTGGTTATCGTGACGCCGGGGCAGACCTCGGTCGTCCAGTTCTTCGGTCGCTACATAGGCACCGTCCGCCGTCCCGGGTTCTGGTTGGTTCTGCCTCTCACGGTCCGGCGGAGTGTCAGCGTCCGGGTCCGCAACTTCGAGACCAGCCACCTGAAGGTCAACGACGCCGACGGCAACCCGGTGGAGATCGCCGCCATCGTGGTCTGGCAGGTCACGGATACCGCCAAGTCGACATACGCCGTCGACAACTACCGGGACTTCGTCTCGGTGCAATCCGAGTCGGCCCTACGCCATGTGGCGACCAGCCACCCCTACGACGACACGACAGGCGCAGGAACCTCCCTGCGCGGCTCCACTGACGTCGTCGCCGCCGGTCTGGCCCGCGAGCTCGCCCAGAAGGTGGCGATCGCCGGGGTCGAGATCGTCGAGGTCCGGATCTCCCACCTGGCTTACGCCCCCGAGATCGCCCAGGCGATGCTTCGCCGCCAGCAGGCCAACGCCGTCGTCGCCGCCCGGTCACGGATCGTCGAGGGCGCCGTCGGGATGGTGGAACTCGCGCTCAACCGTCTGACCGAGAACGGAGTGGTCACCCTCGACGAGGAGCGGAAGGCTGCCATGGTGAGCAACTTGATGGTGGTGCTATGCGGGGATCAGCCGCCCTCGCCGGTCGTCAACACGGGCTCGCTCTATACGTGAGCGAACGGCGCCAGGTCCTGCTCCGGGTGGACCCAGAGGTCCACGACGCGCTGATCCGCTGGGCCAACGACGAGTTCCGCAGCCTCAACGCCCACGTCGAGCTTCTCTTGCGCCGGGCACTCAGCGAAGCGGGCCGGATGCCCAAGCACGCGGCACCGCTGCCCAAGCGCGGCCGGCCCCGGGCGGGGGCGTAGGGAGAAGGGGATGCCACCCCGGACCGCGCGGATCACCCGGACCCGGGCGCCGATCGGGTTCGGCTCAGCGGTCTGCTCGTGGAAGGTTCGAGACGACGAGCGGTCCCGAGAGGCGCTTCGGCTTCCCTCTCGAGTTGCGAGGTGGCAGGAAATGGTCCTTCCGGTTTCCGATCCCCATGCAGCCATCGCCTGAGGGAGGGCAGCTGAGTGTGAGAACGTCGGCGATGGGAAGCTTCAACACGGGCAGAGGGATCGACGACCAGCTGACCCCGCCGTCATGGGTCTCTTCGATGACGGGTCTGCTGTAGGCCCCTGCCGGATTCCTGCCCGAGTAGTACGACATGGCCATCCAGCAGTCATCACCGGTGGCGCAGGATACGGCGGTGGGCATATTGAGCCAACCCGAAGGAGGACCGGACACCTGCCAGGTGAGACCGGCGTCGGAGGTCGTGGTGATCTCGTACGGGACCTTCGGCGGACCACCGACGAACACCAGCATGCAGTGGGAGGCGTCGCCGCACGAGGCGTAGACGATGCCGCCGTCGGGGGTGGGCGCCGTCGGTCCGGCCACCCAGGTCTCACCCCAGTCGTGGGTGCTGAGCCCGACGATCCCGGAGTGCGAGTCTTCGTTCACCAACGAGACCGCCAGGCAGGATCCGTCCGGGTTGCAGCTCATGGTCCACACCGAACCGGCGGGGACAGCCGGAACCGAGCTGGCCTGCGTCCAGGTCCTTCCCCCGTCGGACGTGCTGAGGAAGGTTCCCGTCTGGACCCCACCCTGCGTCAGGCTGCCACTTGCGCTGACCACGCAGTGGCGCCCGTCGGCGCAGACGAGGCGTCCGGCGTAGGGGTCGGGAATCCCCGACGGCGCCGGAATCGTCGATCTGCTCCAGTGGACGCCGCCGTCAGTGGTGATCGCCCACGTGGCGAGTTGCCCCGCCGCCCGGCGGTCGGGGTTGCCGATCACGCCACAGGTCTCGGCGTTCGAGCAGGAGAACGAGTAACCGCCCTCCCGCAACACCATGGGAACCGGGCTCGTCTCGTGCCAGCTTCGGCCACCATCCGTCGTCCGGTAGAGCTCATCACCATGCAGGCCGGATCCCGGCGAATAACAGACGGCGTCGGTCACGCATTGGAGTCCCGTCTGCCCCCCCGCCGCCAGTGGTTGGAAGGGCGGGATCACGGTGCTCACGAGCCGCCACGACGGCGCAGCGATCGGTGGCTGTACCGATCTCGGCCGTGGCGGGCGCCCCGGCGTCACCGCCGTCAGGACCACCGCCACGAGCACGGCGGCGGCGGCGGCGGCCAACAGGTAGGACCCGACCCGAGCTTTCCGACCGTGCCGGCGGTTGTCGGTGGACGGCGCCCACACCGTGGCGTCGTCCACGTCCTGACGTTCGACGGAAACTCCCGGCCCGGTCCCGTTGGCCACCGCGGCCAGAAGGACGCCGGCGGTCCGGGTCAGAACATCGGGATCCACGGGATCGACGTGACCGAGCCGTTCGAGCATTTCCATGGCATCCATGATCAGTTCTCCTTCTGGTCCGAGTCGGCGGAGCCGTCGGGATCCACGTCGAGCCCGGTCCGGAGCACCGACAGGGCCCGGTGGAGCCTGCTGCGGGCCGTGCCCTGGGGGATGCCCAGGACCAGGGCGACTTCGGCGGGGGTGAGCTGCTCCCACGTGACGAGAAACAAGACCTCGCGCTCGGCGTCCGAGAGCGTGGCCAGGACGCCGCGCAATGAATCCAACATCGCCGCGGCGTCGAGCCTGCTGTCGGCGTCGGGCCAGGGGTCCGGCGCCATCGTCTCGACGTTGGCGCCGTCGGAACGCCCGGCACTGCGCCAGTGCGCCCGCAGAACGTTTCGGGCTATGCCGTAGAGCCACGGGCGGGCGTCCGGCCACCGATGGTCGTAGCTTCCCCGGCCCCTGAAGGCACGGAGCCAGACTTCGCCCAGGAGATCGTCGGCGTGCTGGCGGCCCGTACGTCGGGCCAGGTAGGCATGCACTGCGGGCCCGTGACGCCAGAACAGGTCCAAGAAGTCCCGGGCGTCAGCCGACTCCGGCAGGCCCCGCCATTCCCTGTCGGTCTCGGTCACCGGCCCTCCTGGCGTGGCTGTCACCCTGATATTGCGCGACAGGGCCCGGAGCGTTCGCACGTCCACTCGCCGCAACGGGGGCGACCGCCTCCGGGGCGCGGCGCTGTATCCTGAGCTTCGTTCATCCAGAGTGACCTGAGGGACCTGGCCCTTCGACGGTCCGGCAGCCAGCCTCGGCACGGTGCCAATGCCAGGATCGATGAGGAGGCTGCCGTGGCCGACACCCGGTCCGACCGACACCGAGCCGACGCCGCTGTCACCTATCGGGAGGCGACGGAGCACGACGCCGGCGCCATCGCCGCCCTTCACGCCGACAGTTGGCGACGCCACTATCGCGGCGCCTACCTGGATTCATACCTTGACGGTGACGTCGTCGCTGATCGTCTGGAGGTCTGGACGAATCGCCTCGCTCCTCCCCGGCTGGACCAGTACACCGTGGTCGCCGATTGCCGTGGTGAGATCTGCGGTTTCGCCCACACCGTGTTCGACCATGACCCGAGATGGGGAGCGCTTCTCGACAATCTCCACGTCAGGAGCGATCTGAAGGGATCAGGTATCGGCACCCGTCTGTTGTCGGAGGCCGCTCTCGGACTCCTTCGCCATCGCGCACCGGCTCCCATGCACCTGTGGGTCCTCGACCAGAACAAGGCGGCCCAGACCTTCTACGACGCTCGGGGCGGAACGAGGGTCGACAGCGCTCTGCGGGGGCCGTTTCCCGGTGGCGGGAGTGCCGTGGGCCACAGATACTTCTGGCCGGAGGCCGCCCTGCTCGTCAGACCCGAGGGCTGAGCCGGGCCGGGCCGGATCATGCGTCAGGACGGGGGCGGGGCCGCCATCGCCACGACGGGCTGGTCGAGCGTCAACCCGCCCAGCGATCCGGCGAACGGGGCGTTGAAGGCGAAGACGCCACCGTCACTGCCCACCAGCCAGTAGCCACCGGTGGCACCGTCGGCTGTCATCCCGACGACGTCGTGGATGTGGGCCCCGAGCCCCGGCACCGATCCCTCGAACGCCGCATTGAAGGCGAAGACACCGCCGTCGTCGCCCACCAGCCAGTACCCCCCGGTGGTGGCGTCGTCGGCCACTCCGACGACATCGTCGATATGGGCCCCGAGCCCCGGCACCGAACCCTCGAACGGGGCGTGGAAGGCGAAGACACCACCGTCGTCGCCCACCAGCCAGTACCCGCCGGTGGCCGCGTCGTAGGCCATCCCCACGATGTTGTTGATGTGAACCCCGAGGCCCGGCACCGAACCCTCGAACGGGGCGTTGAAGGCGAAGACGCCACCGTCACTGCCCACCAGCCAATACCCACCGGTGGCCGCGTCGTAGGCCATCCCCACGATGTTGTTGATGTGAACCCCGAGGCCCGGCACCGATCCCTCGAACGGGGCGTTGAAGGCGAAGACGCCACCGTCACTGCCCACCAGCCAATACCCACCGGTGGCGGCGTCGTAGGCCATCCCCACGATGTTCTTCACGTGGGCCCCGAGGCCCGGTACCGAACCCTCGAACGGCGGATTGAAGGAGAAGACACCCCCGTCGCGTGCGGCCAACCAGTATCCGGGCCGTGGCGGGGGAGGCGGCGGCGCCGGTGGCAGTCCCGCCGGCCCGTCGAACGCCACCACACCGTCGGACTCGGGCGCCATCAGGAGACCGTCGGCCACCGTGGGGGTCGGGAAGTGGTTGGCCTCGCCGGTCAGGGAGAACGACTGCACGGTCGTGCCGTTGGCCGGGTTCAACCCGTAGAGCGTGCTTCCCTTGATCGTCCACACCTGGCCGCCGGCCACGATGGCCGGCCCCGGCGATCCGGTCGGCGTCTGCCACAGGACGGTGGCCGACGTGCTCGACGAGACCTGAACGGCCTCGATTCCGGCCATGCACGGGACGTAGACGACGTTCCCGTCGACGGCATCGCCACCGTCGACGTCCGCTCCGCAGAACGAGCCCGGTTCCAGTATCGAGGACTGGCCCCCGACGCCGCCGAGATGCGATCCGTTCAGGAGATACCCGGTTTGCGACTTTCCCGCTTGGAAGACCACGCCGTCCGAGAGCAGAGCGGGCGAGGAGGAACCGAGGTCGAAGTCGTTGTTGTTGTCGTTCTGCCAGGAGGAGGGGGCGAAGTAGTCGGCGAGCTGCATGGCCGGTGTCAGCTCCAGGACGGCATCGCTCGCATCACTGGGATTGCCGGGCGCCGGATTCGATCCGAACCCGTTGCCGCTCGCCACCCACACGTTGCCCTCGCCATCGACGATCGGTGCCGCACCCCCCATCCAGATCGCCCCCGCGTGGTTACCGGCGGCGGAGTCGACCTGAAAATCGTGCGCCGTACCGCCTGACTCGGCGACGGCGATCACAAAGCCCCAGTACTGACCACAGTCACCGTCGTTGCCCCCCATGCCGAAGACCACCTGACCGTCGTCGAGGGCCAGGCCGGTCCGCTGAAGCTCGGTGGTGGGGTCCGTCCCGGCCGGGTCCACGGGCTGTCTGAGCAGCACCGCACCCGAGTAGAGGTCGAGCCCGATCAGGAAGTGGCCGATGGCTCCCCCGTTGTCCTCGTCCGCCACGGCGAACACCTCCGAGCGCGACGGGTCGATGACGGGAGTACCGGTGATCCCCACCGTCGGGCCGATGTCACCGCAGGGCAGGTCCGACTGGGGCACCGGCGTGCCCACGTGGGTGGCCCACATCACGTGTCCGCTGTCGGCGGCGAGCTCGTAGACGGTGTCGTTCTCCGTGGCGACGATGACGCGTCCAGCCTCGACCAGTGGCTCCCCGAATACCGGACCGTCAAGGGTGGCGCCCCAGGCCGCCCTGGCCGGCGACAGATCGGTACCGCTCTGGTCGACACCTGTCCCCAGGCCGTCGTGGTGGTACGCGGGCCAGTCGGACCCGAAGGCAAAGTGTCCGAGGACGGCACCGGATCTCTCCGCCGCCGAGCTCGCACCGGCTGTGACCCCCACGATCCCGAGGACGGCGAGGACCGCCAGGAGAGGTTGGACCGTGCATCGAACGATGCGCATCCTCGTCACACGGGCCACGGTAGTGGGCCCCGAGGTGCGTTGGCGACTAGAACAGGGGCCGAGTCCCCGCCGTGCCCCCCACCTCTCCCTTGACCCGCCTGCCGGGCGTCCACGCCCGCCGGGCGACGATCCGCACGCGCCGGATCCGTGTCGGTGTGGCTCTCGCTTCCGTCTTGACCCTCGGAGTGCTCCTGGTGACCTGCACCGGCGGCAGGGCGCCGACGAGACCGGGCTCGAAGGCCTCGCCGGCACGGTCCACGTCGGGCCGCCCGACAGGGGGGCGCCGAACCACGACCATCACCGCCGCCGAGTCGGGCCTTCTCCCGTGGACGCTGACCGCCGCCCTCAGCCGGGCCGTCGTGCTCCCCGGACGGGCGAACCAGCTTGTCATTCTCGGGGGCCTCACCGCCTCGAACGTCTCCGCGCAAGGCATCTACACGCTCGACACCACCTCCGGGACGCTCACACACGTCGGCAACCTGACCGCCGGGCTCCATGACTCGTCGGGTGCCGTCATCGACGGGAACGACGTGACGTTCGGTGGCGGGGCGCCGGCGACGGTCGCCACCGTCCAGGCCGTTGCCACTCCGGGTCCGACCGGGCCGGCATCGATCCCGACCGCCACGGTGACGGGGGGCCTGCCGGAGCCACGTTCGGACTCGTCGACCGTCACCGTCGGAACGACCACGTACATCGTGGGCGGCTACGACGGGACGAACCCCGACCCCACGGTGCTGGCCACCACGGACGGCCACACGTTCTCGTCCGTGGCACGACTGCCGCTGCCCGTGCGGTACCCGGCGGTCGCCGCTGTCGGGGGCCTCGTCTATGTCTTCGGCGGCGAGGCCGTCACCGGTGCCGACGCCGGCCGGCCCGTGAGCGCCGTCCAGATGGTCGACCCCGCTCACCACCACGCCTCGGTCATCGGCCACATGCCCATTCCGCTCGACGGCGCCTCCGCCGTCACCATCGGGACGCAGATCTACGTCGCCGGCGGCGAGAGCACCGTCGTCCAACCGAAAACTGCCGGCGTGGGGACGACGCAGCTGGGTCCGCCGCCTCCGGGGGCCAACCCCGGTGCCGGAGTCACCAGTGCCACCGACACGGCGGCCACCGTCCCCACCGGTTCCCCCGCCCGGGCGAACCTGCTGGCCGCGTCATCCTCGACCTCACCGGCCACATCCCCTTCCCCGACGAGCTCCGGGACAGGTTCGTCGAGCCCGACGGGAGGCGAGTCGACGAGCGGCACATCGACCGTCTCCTCCATCTGGGCGTTCGATCCGACGACGAGAAGACTGCTGCCAGCCGGGCGCCTCCAGGTACCGGTGTCGCACTCGAGCATGACCGTCCTGGGGACGACAGCCTGGTTGGTGGGTGGCGAGTCCAACGGAACCGAGGTGTCTGCGGTCCAGATGCTCACCCCCAACCGGGGATTCGGCTCAGCCGGGGTGTCGGGCGCCGGTTCGCCGTATTTCGGCATGCGCCTGCTCATCGCCGACCGCGGGAACAACCGCTTGCTGGTCATGGACTCCGCCATGCACATCATGTGGACCTATCCGTCGGCGACCTCGCCACCCGACCCCTACGGCTTCGTGTTCCCCGACGATGCCTTCTTCATCGACAAGGGCACGGCCATCATCTCCAACCAGGAGGAGAACGAGACGATCGTCGAGATCGCCTACCCGTCGGGCAAGATCATCTGGGAGTACGGGCACCCGAAGCAACCCGGGACGGCGCCGGGGTACCTGCATGAACCCGATGACGCCTATCTCCTGAAGAACGGCCAGATCACCGTGGCCGACGCCCAGAACTGCCGCATCATGATCATCAACCACGACGGGACCGTGGCCGGTCAGATCGGCACCGACGCACGGTGCGTCCACGATCCGCCCACGTCAATGGGATCACCCAACGGCGACACACCGTTGGCCGACGGCAACGTCCTCGTCTCCGAGATCAACGGCTCGTGGATCAGTGAGTACACGCTGAACGGCCAGCTGGTGTGGACCACACAGGTGCCGTTGGCCTATCCGTCAGACCCCCAGCAGCTCGGGCCAAACCTCTATCTGGTCGCCGACTACGCCAAGCCGGGGTCTTTCATCTACACCGACCGGACGGGCCAGGTGCTCTACCGCTACTTCGCCCCGTCCGGCCCCGGCATGCTCGACCATCCGTCGTTGGCCGAACGGCTCCCGAGCGGCGCCGTCATGATCAACGACGACTACGCCAACAGAATGGTGGCCATCGACCCCACCACCGGAGCACTCGTCTGGCAGTACGGCATCACCGACGCCGCCGGCACCGGGGTGGGCATGTTGAACACACCCGACGGCTTCGACGTCATCGCTCCGGGTGGGAGCACCCCGACGCACCCCTCTTCGGGCTGACGTCGGGCGCCCGGCGGTCAGGGTGAAGCCGTCAGCGCCACCACCACCTGCCGCTCTTTGTGGGGAAATTGACCTCCCGTTGGACGCAAGGAGATTCGGCTCTGGCATCTTCTGGGAATCGAGCTGGTGCACGTCAAAGGAGAAGGTCATGGCTAGTGGAATCGCGGTCACCCCGGAGCGACTTCGGGAAGTCTCGACACAGATGGGCACCGCCGCCGCCGACATCGACGCGATCCTCGCCCGGCTCGCCGGCGCCGTCACACCGGTCCGGTCCGAGTGGGTGGGCGCCGCTCAGACGCAGTTCGGGGCCCTCTGGGAGAAGATGCAGCAGGACGCCGGTGCCGTGCACCTGGTGCTCACCGGCATCGCCAAGCTCACCCAGAAGGCCGCCACGTCGTACGCGGCCATGGAGCAGAGCATCGCCGATTCCTTCAACGAGTTCCACATCGAGCCGGACGGGGTCGCAGGCCGACCGGGTCAGGCGACACCGACCGTGACGACGTCTGACGACCCTGCGACGGTGGAGGGTGCGGTGGCGCCAGAGGTCGGTGAGGACCTCACCGACGTCGAGCCGGACGGAACCGACGATGCCGTCGACCGGTCGAACGAGGCGCGGCGAGCGCCGTGGGACCGGTTCATGACGGCGAGTGCCCGACGGGAGATCGAAGAGGAGCTCATCGACCAACGGTGACGCCACCGGCGAACCAGCTACCTTGGGCTGGTGTCGCGACATCGCACGCTTGGCCGCGGGGAGCTTCGCCGGGACGGCCGACAGGCTCGTCGCCCCCGGAGGGGCGGCACCCCCGTCGCCGTGGCCGTGCTCCTCGGTGCATCCCTCCTGACCGCGTGCGGTAGCGAGTCGTCCTCGTCGTCCCTGCCGGCCGCCGTCCTGGATCCGGCGGCGTTGCCCACGACGTCGGGGGTAGTGGACACCCGACCGTCGTCATGCCCGTCTCCTGTGCCCGACCCCGACACGGGTTCGGGCACGGCCACCCAGACGGGACAATTCCCGTGGCCCCCCGTCCCGGCCGGCACCACCATCGCCCGGTGGGTCGCCGATCCGCACACGCCGGCGACGGCCATTCCCGAACGCCCCGCCAACTGGAGCCAGGGCGGCGGCGCCGTGAAGCTCACCAGCGCCCGGTCGAGCGATCCGGTGCTGGCCGACAACCCCCAGGAGCTGTGCGGGGTGGAGGGCAACAGCGTCGACGCCGCCTGGAAGACCACGGCGGGCCGGCCGTCCACGGTGATCGCCGTGACGGACTCGGGCATCGAGTGGTGCGATCCGGCGCTCGTCGACAAGATCTTCCTCAACCGCGACGCGCTGCCCCCGCCCGAGGACGCCCAAGGGAGGACGAAGAGCCAACTCGAAGAGGCCGGGCGGCATTTTGCCGACAGCGACCCCTATGACCTCGACGGCAGCGGGATCCTCGACGTGGCGCAGTATGCCAACGATCCCCGTGTGGCCCGGCCCTACTTCTGCGCCTCTTCGCAGAACAGTGACGGGTTCGGGTACACCGGCATCTCACCCGCCGACCTGATCGCCGCCTTCGGGACCCCCGGGGGCCGGTCCTACATGGCTCGCCGCGGCCCGGCGGGATTCACCGACGCCATCGCCGGGTGGAACTTCGTCGACGACGACAACGACCCGTATGACGCCGTGCACTACGACCACGGCACGGGCACGGCCGAGGATGCCGTCGGGGCGGCGTCCACCGTCGATCAGGAGGTGGGCACCTGCCCGGACTGCATGGTGCTGCCGATCAAGGTGGGCGATTCGTTCATCACCTCCGGAAATGCGTTCGCCGAGGCGGCGCTCTTCGCCGTCGATTCCGGGGCGACGGTGATCCAGGAGGCGCTCGGGACCTACGACGTCACCGAGACCGACACGGAGGCGATCGCCTACGCCGAGGATCACGGCGTCCCGGTGGTGGCCAGCGCGGCGGACGAGGAGTCCGAGCACCACAACCTGCCGGCCGTCCTCGAGAACACCATCGTGGTGAACAGCGTCACCCACGACGCCAGCTTCACTCCCCCCAGTTACCTCTACCTGAACGGGTGCACGAATGTCGGGGCCAACATCTCGGTGAGCGTCGAGAGCAGCTCCTGCTCGTCGGAGGCGACCGGGAAGACGGGCGGCATCGTGGGTCTGGCCGAATCGGCGGCGGCGGTGGCGATGGCCCACCACGTCATCGCGCCCTACCCCGGACTCCACACCGCGTCCGGGGCTCCCGTGGCACTCTCGGTCAACGAGATCACCCAACTGGTGACCATGTCCGCCGACGACATCGACTTCGCCACGGCGGCGCCACCGAACGGGCCGCCGCACAACACCGAGGTGGCGACGGGGTTGCCCCTCGTCACCACCCGGCGCGATCCCACCGGACCGGGCTTCGACCCGACATCCGGGTACGGCCGGATCGACGCCGCCCGCCTGGTGCGGTGGATCTCCTCGGGCCGCATCCCGCCGCAGGCCGAGATCGACGGGGTGCCGTGGTACCAGGTGCTCTCCCCGGCGCAGGAGGTGACGGTGGCGGGCGTGATGGGGACGACCCGGAGCCCCTCCTGGCGCTACGAGGTGCAGGTCGCTCCCGGCCAGTCGCCGGACCAGTCAGCGTGGCGGGTGGTGGCCGGCGGCACCGGGCACGGGGTGCGCTCGGGGGTGCTGGCCAAGATCCCCCTGGCCCGCGTGGCCGCCCTCTTCCCGCCGTCGGTGAAGCTGGACGGGTCACCGGTGGCGGCCAACGGGCAGCCCGTCCCCGACCGGTACATGTTCACCATCCGGGTGGTCGTCGAGGACGCCGCCGGGATGGTCGGCATGGCGCGACGCACCGAATTCCTGCACCAGGACGCCAGCCTCGTGCACGGGGCGCCGACGCGTTTGCGCAGCTCGATCGTGGCCCCCCCGGTGCTCGCCCCCCTGGGGCCGGGCGGGTCCGACGCCCTCCTGGTGGCCACGGCCGACGGAACGGTCCACGCCTACGGCGCCGACGGGAAGGACCTCCCGGGCTGGCCCGTCCACACCACCGTCGACACGGGCTACCACTCCGGCGAAGCGGCCTACCGGTCGAAGGCGGTGCGGGCGGCGCCCCGGGGGGAGATCATCGGTGGTGTGGCCGTCGGGGATCTGGCCGACGCGTCGGGACACGCGCTCGACGTGGTCGTCACCGATCTCTCGGGACGGGTCTGGGCCTGGGACTCCGGGGGGAAGCTCCTGCCCGGTTGGCCGGTCCGGACCGACGCCGCCTTCTCGGACCGGCGGGTGACCGACACGGACAACGAGGTGCTCCGGGGAATCCTGGGGGCGCCGGTGCTCGGGGATCTGCAGGGCAACGGGACGCTCGATGTGGTCGCCGCCGCCATGGACCGACACGTGTACGCCTGGGAGCCCGACGGCAGTGCGGTGCCGGGTTGGCCGGTGGAGGTCGTGGATCCGAGCGAGGTGCAGTCGGTCGATCCCTCCGACGGCCGGGTCACGTTCCTTCCCGGGGCGGGTGGCGACACCGGAACGAAGCTCGCCGACACGCCCGCCATCGCGCAGCTCGTCCCGGGTGGGCCGCCCGACGTGGTGGTGACCTCCAACGAGCAGTACACGGGAGCCCCGAACGCGTCGCTCGGGACCCTGGGGGTGCTCTTCTCCGCCTTCGGGAAGCTCTCCGATGCCGCCAACAGCCGCGTCTACGCCATCTGGCCCGACGGGTCGCTCCACCGGCCGGCCGCCGGCGCGCCCGATCCGCCGGGCTATCCCAACGCCGGCGCCTTTCTCCCCGGTTGGCCGGTGGCCATCGCCGATCTCGACCCGGACCTTCTTCCCGACATCGGTGACGGTGCCAGCAACGGCCCGGCCGTGGCCACCGTCCCCGGTGGCACACCCGAGATAGCGGTACAGAGCGATGCCGGGCCCGTCTACGTGCTGCGGGCGAACGGGAGCGACGCCCTCGGGACGACGGGAGGACTGCCCGACGTGCTGGCATCGGGACCTTCGGGATCCCGGTCCGATTCGACCGGGATCGTCGCCACCAGCGTTCCCGCTCTCGGGATGCCGATCATCGCCCCCCTCGGCGCGGCGACGGGAGAGCACGAACCTCTCGACGTGATCAGTTCGGCCGAGAGCGCGGGGGAGCTCCTCGACGTCTCCGAGCCCGCCGCCCAGACGCCGCACGACAGTCAGCTCGACGCCTGGGACGCCACCGCCGGGACCTTCCTGTCGGGCTTCCCCCAGGTGATGGACAGCCTGCAATTCTTCGACCAGCCGATCGTGGCGGACCTGACGGGAAGCGGAGGGGAGTCCTACGCCGTGGAGCCGAGCTCCGACGCCGATCTGCGGGCCTTCGACGCCGCCGGGCACGAGGCCCCCGGCTTCCCCAAGCTGACGGGGGGATGGGTCACCGGTGGGGCCGTGTTCGGCACCCTGGGTTCGATGCCGCAGCAGGTGCTCGTCACGGGGACGCGCGAGGGGGAGCTCTTCATCTGGCGGACCGGTGCACCGGCGTGCGGGGCCCGGGGCGCATGGCCGCAGGTGCACCAGAACCTCTGGAACACCGACGACTACCCGGGGAGGTCCACCCCCGCGACACCGGCGTGCAAAGGCTGACGATCGTGTCGGACGTCGAAGTGTCCCGTCGTCAGGGCAACGCCGTGACCGGCGCCCAGGCCGCGCCGCCATCCGTCGTCCGCCACAGCTGGGCGGTGCCCGTCAGACCGGTCGCGGGGCCGGTCTCCCAGAACGCATCGCCGACGTCGGGTGTCGTGAAGCCGACGATCGACCACGTCCCGCTCTCGTCCGGCAGCGGCGCCACCGTGCTCCACGTGGCGCCCGAGTCGACAGTGCGGATCAGCGGACTGCCGGGAAGGTCGTTCGCCACCACCGCCGTGGCCCCCGACGCACTGTCGATGGCGCCCCTCATCGCCACGGCGGACCGCCACCTTCCCATGGTCCCCCGATCTTTGCCCCCGGCGCCACCCTCTCCCCACGCACGGTGGGACGAGCGGGTTGTCATGAGGCGGACAGTCGAGGCGCGACATGGACATGTCGCCCTTCGAGGTCGGTCGACGACCCTGTGTGCCCGGGGGTGACCCCAATGGAGCGAAGCTCTGCTGTACCGTCATTGGGTGGCCAGCGATATCGACCGGCCTGTCCCCAAACGTCGTCACGGCTCCGGCGCGCCCCGACACGCGGCGCCGCGGCACATCACGCCCGCCACCCCGGGAATGGCAGCCCGGAGCACGCCGGTGGCGCCGACGACGCCGAGACAGGCACCGCGACCCCGCCGCCGGCTCAACCGCCGGACGCGGCTCATGCGCACGGCGGTCCTCGCGGTGGCTGTCCTCCTGGTGCTGATGGGCGGGACCTACGGTTACCTCCGCTACCGGTTGGGCCAGATCAAGACGGCGAAGTGCGCCAGTTGCGCCGCCGCCATCTCCGGTCAACCGTTCAACATCCTGATCATCGGGGACGATTCCCGGGCCGACAACACGCCGGCCGAGAACGCCCACTTCGGTACCACCGCCCAAGCCGGCGGCACCCACAGCGACACCATCAAGATCGCCCACATCGACCCGGCGACGGGGACGGCCAGCCTCCTGTCCATCCCCCGCGACACCTACGTCCAGCTGTCGGGACTCGAAGCCTCGTGGCTGAGCCAGCTGGGGACCCGGGACCAGAAGATCAACGCCGCGCTCAACGACAGCGTCGACTCACTCGTCCAGACCGTCCAGAACTCCTTCGGCATACCGATCCAGTCATGGGTCCTCATCAACTTCAACGGTCTCATCAGCGCCGTCCAGACCGTCGGCGGCATCAATCTCGACTTCCCCTACCCGGCGCGCGACGACGACCAGGGCAACAACAACTCGGGCCTCTCGATCACCCGGACCGGGTGCCAGCCCTTGAACGGGAACGAGACCCTGGCGCTGTCCCGGTCGCGCTTCTACCAGTACGAGATCCGCCCCGGGGTGTGGGAACCGGACCCCACCGGCGACCTCGGGCGGATCCAGCGCCAGAACGTCGTCATCGAGGCCCTGTTGGACAAGGCCGAGTCCACCTACAACCCCCTGACCTTGAACGCCTTCATCGGCTCGGTCGTCCACGACGTGAAGATCGGCGGGCTGTCGTCGTCGACGCTGCTCTCCCTGGCCGTGAAGTACCACGGCTTCTCGGGTGCGAACCTGCGGACCGCCACCATCCCCACCTTCGGGGCCGGCTCGGCGGCCGGGAGCGTCGAGATCGTGCAAGGGACCCCCGCCCAGACGGTCATCACCCAGTTCTTGGGCGGAGCCCCGGGTCGCGTGATGACCCCTCCGCTGGACGCCTACGGGTCGCCGATCGTCGAACCGTCCCCCGGCTCCTCGACCACCGGGAACTCGTCGTCGAGCGCGGCGCCGTCCTCGGCGAGTTCGTCGTCCGGTCACACCGCCAAAGTCCTCGCCTCGGCGTCGACGACGACCTCGGCCCTTCCCTCCTACGACCCGAGGCCCTGCTGACCGACCTCTCCGGGGGGACCGGCGGCGGCGTCAACGGTCGTAGACGGTCACCGCCTCCACCCGAAACGTCTGAGGGAAGAGGTCCACCAGGGTCACGGCGCGCAGGGAATAGCCCGCCTGGTGGAGCAGCGCCGCGTCTCGGCCCAGGCCGGCCGCGTCACAGCTGATCAGGATCACCCGGCGGGCACCCGTCCCCGCCACCACGTCGACCCCTCCACGCCCCAGTCCGATCCGGCTGGGATCGGCCACGGCGAGATCCGCCCGCTGCGGCGCCCACCGGGTGACGTCGCCACCGACCACCCGGGCTGTCGATTCCCGGAGGTTGACCTCGGCGTCGGCGACAGCGCTCCGTGAGCCCTCGACCGCCGTCACCGACCATCCGCGGGCGGCCAGGACCCCGGCGTAGAGACCGACGCCGCTGTACAGATCGACGGCGGCCGACGGAGGCCCCATGTCGTCGGCCGACGCCCCGACGATCGCCGCCAGGGCGTCGGCGCCGTCGGCCCGGGTCTGGAAGAACGACCGTGCCGAGATCCGCCACCGGCGTCCGGCGGCGACTTCGTGGAAATGCCCGGCGTGCACGTCGTCGGGCACCCGGACCTTGAGCCCGGTCGGCGTCGTCGCCGCCAGGCGCTCCCCGGTGCGGGCCCCGCACCGCAGCAGCACCTTCCGGGCGCCCGGGTAGCGGGCGCCGACCAGGAGCTCCCCGAGGAGGGGATGGGCCACGAGACAGCCGTCAACCGGAACGATCCGGTCCGAGCGTGTCTGGTGGAAGCCCGCCCGTCCGTGGGCGACCCCGGCGCTGATCGTCGTCCGGAAGGCCCAGGGGGTGAGCTCGACGGCCGCGCTCGGGGCGGGACACTCCACGCCGGCGCGCTCGATGGCCTCCACCACGAAGCGCTCCTTCAGACGGCGCTGCCCGGCAACGGAGACGTGCTGCCATTGACATGCCCCGCAACCGCGCACCACCTCCGGGCACGGTGGCGTCACCCTGTCGGGCGAGGGATCCAGAACCTCGTCGACGAGCCCGACGGCGTACGTGGCGTGATCGGCGACGAGGCGCACGCGGACCCGCTCACCGGGGAGGGCCCCTCGGACGAAGACCGCCTTGCCGGCCGGGTCACGGGCCACGGCATCGCCGCCACTCGCCATCGTGCCCGGGGTCAGCTCCAGGCACGTCCGGGACGGACCCGGTGAGGTCAGTGCGGCGCCCGCTCTGGTGCCGACAGGTCGGCGGGGACCACCTTCTCGAAAGCGCCGGCGATCACGCTCGACCCGGCGGCGTTGGTGTCGTCGCCGAAGCCTCCCCGACCTTTGGCGCAGGTGAAATCGAGCCAGGTGCAGGTGTTGTCGACGGCCACCGGCACACGCCCCCAGGGGGACGCCACCTTGTGCTTGAGGTCGGTGGTCTCGAAGGCCCCTTGGACATCGGCCACGGGGGACGACGCGTGGGTGTAGACGGCGCCGATCGTGGCATTGACAGTCCCGAGGACGGGCACCGACGTCTTGGCGATGGCCTTCCCGGTGGTGCCGTCCGGCCAGTAGTCGAGGAACGGATCGAAGTAGTTCATCCCCACGATCGGGACCGACGTCCCGGCCGCCGCCCGGATCTGCGACATGATCGTCGTCAGGTTGGTCGTCACCAATGCGTTCGTGGTCTGGATGCACTGGGCGTTGTACGAGGGTGGACTGGAGTTGAGGCACCCGAGGTAGTCGTTGCCTCCGATGTCGACGGTCACCAGATCCACCGATCCCCGGTGGGCGGCCAGGAAGGCGGTGGCGGCGGCCAGCTGGGGTCCGGCCGGGTAGGTGCAGATGCCACCGTCGATCATGGTCGTCGTCGTCTCGCTCGAGCAGCCGAGATCGACGAGCTGGAGGTTGGGGACCTTCGTCTGCAGGTAGGTCAGGAGATCGTTGGCATAGCCCTGACCGGGCGGCGAGGCGAACCCGGCCGCCAGGGAGTCACCGAGGGCGACGTAGTAGACGGGCGGGGGCTGGTGGGCGGGCACGGTGAGGGTGACGGCTCCGCTCACCATCTGCTGCGTCACGGCGCTGCCGTTGCGGGCCGAGATCGTCAGCGTGGCCTCGCCCACACCGGCGGAGAACGGCACGTTCTGCTCCGGCATGGTGAAGGTCACCGGAGCCGGCGCCTTCACGCACGTCTGCTCCGTGGCCATCGACGAAGTGGCCGACTGGGAATCGGCGTTCTCACTGAGGGTCACGCCGATACTGACCTCCACCGGCTGCTTGGCCGTGCAGGACAGGGTGGCCGAGAGTTGCGCTCCCCCGTCCGCCTCCACGTGGCCCGTCGGTTTCAGGTTCAGGGTCAGATTGAGCGGCGGCAACGGCGGGATGCTCGGATTGAAGGACAACGGCGTCGAGGCGATGATGTCGCCGTCGAAATTCCCGATGGCGGCGAGGATGCACCCCGGGGCCTGAGCGCAGTCGACCGACCCACCACCGGGAAATTCGTTGGTCGAGAGGATGCGCGCCACCTGGTAGGTCGCCGTGAACGTCCCCGTCGGACCGGCGGTCACCTGATCGGCCGTGTTGGAGTCGCAGTTGTAGAAGAACGGGGCCTGCTCGGCCGGGCATTCGGTGAACGTGACCGGGCTGCCGGGATCGAAGTGGGCACCGTCCACCGTCACGTTCTGGCCGTCGGAGAGGTCGGTGGCGGGGCTGGCCGAGAGCGTCGGCAGGGGGACGTCCTTGAAGGTGATGGGTGCGCTGGCCTCCACCGTGCCGCTGTTCTCATCGACGGCGTCGATGACGCAGGCCCCGTGCACGGCGCAGTCCACCGTGGTGGTCAGCGTCGGGATGAGCCGGGTCACCGTCAGGCCGGTCGAGAACGCACCCGTCCCGTCCGACTGGGCGAACCCCTCGACGTACGACTGACAGTCCAACCCCTGGGTGGCACCGGTCTGGCACTCGAGGAGCGGGATGAAGGCATTCGGGGCGAAGCCCGACCCGATCACGGTGACGGACTGGCCGTCGAGGAGCCCGGTGTGGGGACGGGCCGTCAACGTGGGCGTACAGGGCGGTGAGGCGTTGGCCACCGGTGGGGCGGACCCGGCCATCACCGGCGGCGAGCAGGAGGCCACGGGCGTCCGGCTCAGGGTCAAGGAGGATGCCGTCCCCCCGGCGTTCAGAACGACGGGGAGCGCCGCTCCCGCCACGATGGCCGCCACCACACCGATGGTGCCGAGCAGCTGCGATCTCCTGCGGAGCAGTCCCATTTCCCCGCCACCCCCCCACGGGCGTTTGCCCGGGTGACAGCATACATTTGTCTTCATGACCAGGCCCGCCGCGCACCGGAGGACGGCGCTCGGTCTCCTCGCCGTCGTCCTTCTCCTCTTCGGCATCCCGACGGCGGCCGGTGCCGGGGCGGCGCCGGCGGCGCAGACGACGGGAACCGTCCAGGCCTTCCTGACGCTCTACGGCTACGTCGACAACTCACCCCCGGGAACGGACATCGCCCATCCCTGCGGGGCGCGGAAAGGGGCGGGCGGAACGGGGACGTACGCCGATCCCATCACCTTCGCCACCGACGTGCAGGAGCTGCCCTGGTGCGAGGTCATCTACGTCCCGTACATGGAGCGGTACTTCATCCACGAGGACGAGTGCTCCGAGTGCGACCGCGGCTGGAAGAAGTTCAAGTTGTACCGCTTCGACATGTGGGCGGGCGGGGACGCGGCGTCGCTGCACCAGCCCGAGAAGGGGGCCCTGCTCCAATGCGAGGACACGTGGACCCGGGGGAACTCGGTCAAGGACCCCCACAATCCGGTGATCACCCTCGATCCGCCCCCTGACCTCCCCGTGGTGACGACGCCGATCTTCTCGCCCCCGACGACGTGCTGGAACGGGACGTAGCTCGCCGTCGGGGAAGACGGAGCGACCGATGAGCTGTCAGTGGATGTCGGCGATGGCGGCGACGATCATTCCGAGCACGAGCAGCGACCCGGCCCGGCGGGTGTGGACGAAGGCGATGGCGGCGAACCACAGCGGCCAGACGGGGAAGCCGGCCGGTGGCTCGTCGGGGCGCGGCTGGCTCAGGGCCTTCCACGACGGGACCAGCTTGGTCACGGCCAAGAGGCTGATCAACGCCGGCCAGGGAAGGGCCCGGACGGCCACGCAGGCCACCACGGTGACGTAGAAGGCGGCCATCAGGCCCTTGGTGGCGACCCGGGCGCGGGACTCGCCGAGCAGCACGGGCAGCGTCCGGATGCCGAGCGGCGCGTCGAAGGGTGCCTTGTCGATGTGCTTGCCCATGAGCACCGCCGTGCAGAGCAACCCGTAGGGGACCGACGCCGCCACGATCTCCCACGGGACGCGGCCCACCGCCGCGTAGTAGGTGCCGCAGACCATGAGCGGTCCCCACACGAGGAAGACGTCGGGCTCACCGAGGCCGCGCTTCTTGAGCCGCAGCGGGGGGGCCGTGTAGGCGAAGCTCAGGGCGAAGCCCGCCACGGCGAAGGCCACCACGAGCCACCCGCGGGCGACGGCCAGGACCACCAGGATGGCCAGGTCGACGACGTTCACGACCAGGGCGCCGACGGCCAGGCCCTTCTTGCCGATCATGCCCGAGAGAACGGGGTGGGGGGCGTAGAGGGCCCGGGGGTACGTCGCGGTGTCGGCTCCGACCTCGACGTCGAAGAGGTCGTTCATGAGGTTGTTGGCCACGTGGGCGAGGATCAGGCCGGCGAAGGCGAGCACCAGGAGACCGGGCCGGAAACCGGGGCGGTGGACGGCCAGGAGAGTGGCCACGGCCCCGGCCACCAGGGTCATGGGCAGGACGGCGGCCCTGGTGAGGACCAGCCAGCGCGCCACCGGGTCGAGGGGACGGCCCGACGGTGGGTTGGTGGTGCGCAACACCTCCCGCCAGGCCGAGAACCGGCTCTGGGCCGGGGGCGCTTGGGCGGGGGGAGGCCGGACGTCGCTCACCCGGTGCATCGTACCGACGGGGTCGGCCCGCCCGCGAACGCGGCGCCCGAGGACCCCGGGGACTTTGGTGGAAATTCACCCATGGTGGTAGAAATTCACCATGTCAGACACGGCGGACCACGACCACGTCATCGATACCGGCAAGGGCACCTTCGACCTGAGCGAACTCGGGCATCTCATGCCCGGGATGGCCGAGATCATGCCCCTCGTGGGGGCACGGATCTGGAAGTGCTACTACGCCGGCCAGGCCCGCAATCAGGCGTTGGCCCGTTTCCAATTGAAAGAGGCCCGGGGCCTCATGGAGAAGGGCGCCTTCCTCCGTCCCAAGTACGCCGAGAACATGGACAAGTTCATCGACGAGGAGGTGGCCACCCTCGCCAAGTGCATCGACTCCGAGGACTGGGACTCCTTCGACGCCGCCTTCGACGCCATGGTCGACGCCGCCAACGCCTACCACGACGTCTACGACAAGTCCTTCCTCAAGTGGAAGATCCCCGACCAGCCTCCGCCCGACCTGGACATGACACCGCGTCGTTAGTGCCGCGGCGAGCTCGAGCGGCCCGGCGCAGGAGTCCGACCCCGTGACCCCCGACAAGGTCCTGGCCGGCCGGACCGCCGTCGTCACCGGCGCCTCGAGCGGCATCGGCCGGGCCATCGCCGAGTCCCTGGGAGGGGCCGGGGCCCACGTGGTGCTCGGTGGGCGCACGCCCGCCCCCATGGCCGAGTCGGTGAGTCGGATCGACGCCACCGGCGGTCGCGCCGAGGCCCACGTGGTGGACGTCCGCAAGGTCGACGAGATGCGGGGCCTCGTCGCCCACGCCACGCAGTCCACCGGGCGGTTCGACATCATGGTCAACAACGCCGGGCTCAGCCACCCGGAGGCCATCCTCGAGGAGTCCGACCCCGAGCACTGGCGGGTGATGCTCGAGACGAACGTCTTCGCCCTCCTCGTCGGGTCCCAGGCGGCGGTCGAGGCCATGCGGGCGTGCGGCGCCGAGGGGCATCTCGTGAACATCTCGTCGGTGGCCGCCCTGCGGTCGGACTCGGGTGTCTACGGGGCCACCAAGCACGCCGTCAACTGCATCACCAACTCGCTTCGTCGAGAGCTGATGGACGAGCCCATCAAGGTCCTCACCGTGATGCCCGGGGCCATCGCCACCAATTTCGCCCGCAACTTCGACAGCACCGTCCTGCAGGGCCTCGTCTCGGTGGTCGGCGACGACATACCGGCGGTCGAGATCACCAAAGGCGAACGGCTGCCCGACGAGGTGCTGGCCGGCGCCCAGCAGGCCCTCCCCGGTCACCTCCTGGCCCCGCAGGACGTGGCCGAGGCCGTTCTGTGGGCGGTCACCCGGCCGGCCAACGTCCACCTGTCGGAGATCGTGGTCCGGCCCAAGCGGGACCTCAATCTGTAGGCGGTCGACCCCGGCTTCCGCCCCTGTCGGAGGTTGTCGGTGAAGCCATAATTCAAGCGTCTATGAGCCGTCGCCGGAAGAAGCCGAACTCACCCCCTGTCCACCCGAAAAAGAGGAACGTAGACGAGTGGGTCGATTCGATGAAGCAACAGCTGGCCAGGACACTGCAGAGCCAGCAGGAAGACTCCCGAGCGACGATGCGAGCGGTCATGCGTCGCGGAGGCTGGTCCGCAAAGGCGGCCGAGCACGTGATGGAACGCATCCCGCCCGACCCGAACGCACCCCGGACCGAGGAGGAAGCACTTCTCCTGGCGTACCCGTGGATGGCCGGGCTGAGCGATGCCCAGCGAGCCCGGTGCATCTCGGATCTTTCGGACGCCATGGGGAACGATCCGCCCCACAGCGTCGAACCGGGCGCCATGACACGCGTGTTCGCCTACTGGCGGCAGAAGGCAGGGGGATAGCGGTCCATCGTGACGCGACCCTCGCCCGTGTCCCCGCCTGGAGTCGGACGGAGAATCCTTCTCAGACGAGGAGACGGAAGACAGGGGTGTCGGGCGGCAGGCGCTGGGCGTCGAGGCCCGACGCGGCGATGCGGGCGACGAGGCCGTCGAGATCGTCGCGGTGGGCCAGCTCGATCCCGACCACGGCCGGGCCGAACTCGCGGTTGTTCTTCTTCACGTACTCGAAGAGGACGATGTCGTCGGTCGGACCCAGGCACTCGTCGAGGAAGCGCCGGAAGGCGCCGGGCTGCTGGGGGAAGGCCACCACGAAGTAGTGCTTCAGACCCTGGTGGACGAGGCTCCGCTCGATGATCTCGTCGTAGCGGGCGACGTCGTTGTTCCCCCCGGACAGAACGCAGACGACGCTGCGGCCCTCGATGGTTCCCGACAGCGCGTCGAGGGCGGCGATGGACAGGGCCCCGGCCGGCTCGGCCACGATGCCGTCGTCCTGGTACAGCGCCAGCTGCTCCGTGCAGACCCGGCCCTCGGCCACCACCTCGAACTCCGACACCAGCTCGCGGACCACGGAGAAGGTGAGCTGCCCGGGCGTGCGGACCACGGCGCCGTCGACGAAGTCGTCGGCGATGTCGATGGTGACGGGATGGCCGGCCTCGAGGGAGCGGACCATGGCCGGCGCCCCGGCCGGTTGGACGCCGACGATCCGGGTGTTCGCACCCTGACCGTCGAGGGTGACGGCGATCCCGGAGACCAGCCCGCCGCCACCGACGGGGACGACGAAGACATCGGGGGGACCACCGAGCTGGGTGACCGCCTCCAGGGCGACGGTCCCCTGCCCGGCCACCGTCATCGGGTGGTCGAAGGTGGGAACGACGGTGGCCCCCGTCTCCGCGGCATAAGCGGCGGCGGCGGTGTTGGCGTCGTCGAAGGTGTCGCCGGCGAACCGCAACTCGACGAGGTCCCCGGCCAGGGCCCGGATCCGTTCGACCTTCTGCCGGGGGGTGCGCCGGGGGAGGAACACCACCCCCGGGACGGCCAGGTAACGGCAGCTCCAGGCCACCCCCTGGGCGTGGTTCCCGGCGCTGGCGCACACCACCCCGGCGGCCAGGCGGTCGGGGGGCAGTCCGGCGATGAAGTTGAAGGCACCGCGGATCTTGTAGGACCGGACGGCCTGGAGGTCCTCGCGCTTCAGGTAGACCGAGGCCCCGTAGCTCTCCGACAGGCGGTCGCTCAACTGCAGGGGGGTCTCCACCCCCACCGCCCGCAGGCGTTCGGCGGCGGCCTCGACATCGGCCAGCCCGATGAGGTCGCGCCACTCCACGGCCCGAACATCCATGGCCCGAACACTAGGGGGGCGGGCAGCGCCCCCCGCCGCTCCCTCAGCCGGCCGGCGCCAGCCCCACGGTCTGCGCCACCTGCGACATCTCGTCCTGGGCGGCGGCGAGGTCGGGCTGCAGGCAGGTCACCACCAGGCGGTCCACCCCGAGGGCTTCCAGCTCGGCGACGGTCTCGGGCGTCGTCGCCGTCGACACCCCGGTGATGGTCAGCTCGATGGCGGCCGGATCGCGCCCGGCGGCGGCGGCCTCGTCGTGCAGCTGGGTCAGGGCGGTCCTCAGTTCCTCCCCGCGGATCCCGAGCGGGTGCCAGCCGTCCCCGCGTCGCGCCGCCCGGCGGACGGAGGCTGCGCTGTGGCCCCCGACGTGGACGGGGATCCCGCTCGACCGGTAGGGCTTCGGGTGGGTGTGGGCGTGGGAGAAGCGGAAGAACTCGCCCTCGAACGTTGCCCCCTCGGGCTCGGTGTCGGCCCACAGGGCGCGCATCACGTCGATGCACTCGTCGGTCCGCCGGCCGCGGGAGGCGAAGTCGACCCCGCACGCCTCGAGCTCTTCCCGCATCCAGCCCACCCCGACGCAGAGGCGGACGCGACCCTTGGACAGGGCGTCGAGGGTGGCCAGCCGTTTGGCCATGATCACCGGATGATGGGCCGGGAGGACGAGGACACCGGTCGACAGCACCAGGCGGCTGGTGGCCGCCGCCAGGAAGCCGAGGACGTCGATCGGGTCGGGTATCGCGCAGTCGTCGGGCAGCGGCATCCGACCCGACGACGCGTACGGGTAGCGGCTCGTGTAGTCGCTGATCACCACCGGGTGCTCGACGAGGACGATCGACTCGAAACCGCAGTCCTCGGCGTGCCGGGCGAAGCCGGTCATCCAGTCCGGGTCGGCGCAGACCCCGGCGCGCACCGGTGGGAGAACGGCGAATCGCACGGTCATGGTCTCTGCACGGTCATGGTCTGCGGTCCTCCATGGCCCGGTCCTCGCGCCAGTCGAGGGACAGCTGACGCTCGGCGAAGGCCCAGCCGTCGGGCTGACGGGCATAGGTGTCTGCGTAGCGGACGGCCATGACGAGCATCCGGTGGCCGCCGGCTCCCTCGTAGACATGGTGGGCCAGGCAGACGGTGTCACCGGTGGCGCCGCCGCCGTCGACGGTGACCACCTGTCCGCCCACCACGTGGGTCGTGACCACGTACCGGTCGAGGCCGGCGGCCAGGGCGGCGGCGATCTCGTCACGGCCGCGGCGGACGATCGGAGCGTCACCGGCCCCGTCGTGCAGGCGCGACACCAACCGGCCGTCGTGGGTGAACAGGGCGGCCACCGACGGCGGGTCGCGCCGGTCGACGTGCCGGGCGTAGGCGTCGACGAGGTGGCGAAGCGCCACACGGTCCTCCACCACTGCTGCGTCGCCGTCCACCGGCTTCGCATCGTAGGCGGGATCGTCCCCCTCATCACCACTTGCGGTGACCGAATCGACCACCGATGGGGGTCTTCCGGCACGGTCCTTCAGCGTCGGGTGCGCCCGACCGATGTCGGGGACGACAAAGGGGGGGCACCATGACTCTGGGCCGGCGCTGTGACGAGATCGTCCGCCTCATCGACGAGGCGCTCGTCGCCAGCGCCGACCACGGCGCCACGGCGGTCGACGTGGCCGCCCATCCGAGCCGGGCCGGCCTCGACGGCGACGGCGACGGCCGCACGCTCCCGGACGACGCTCTCGCCGACCGGTAGCCGTCCGCCACTCAGGCGTGGCGCCGGCAATTCCGCCGGCAATTCACCAATTCCCCGGGCAATTCACAGGGTACGTACGACCTCTTCACAGCCTTTTGACAGCATCGGGTGTCCATCATCTGGTGCCGAGGCGTGTCGTCCCCGGGTCCGGTCACACCGGGGGGAAGGAGAGGTGCGCGTATGGTCTCGCTGGGCTACGTCTGGCACGAACTCCGGCGCCGCTGGAGCCGCACCCTGGTCACCGCCCTCGGGCTGGCCGCCGGCGTCGGCCTCGTCATGGGCATCGTCGGCGTCTCCAACGGGCTCTCGAACGCGCAGGGACAGGTTCTCTCCCCCCTCTCGTCGGTGGGTACCGACATCGTGGTCGAACGCACGGTGGGAGCGGCCGACACGTCCTCGACGGCGACGACCACCACCACCACGACGCCCGGCGGCGGCTTCGCCGGCAGGGGCGGCGGTCCCGGCGGCGGGTTCTTCGCCGGCGGTGCCGACACGAGCGCCAACACCGCCGACCGAACGGCGCTGGCCGGCAACAACTCGTCGATCCTGACCGATCTCTCCAAGCTCGGCCCCGCCGGCACGCAGTACAGCAACGACTTCTTCGTGAACGGGACCCTCATCACCTTTCCCCAACAGGCCGTGGCCGACGTGGCCAAGCTGAAGGACGTCACCGCGGCGGTCCCGGCGCTCTCGTTGCAGGCCCTCCACGAGACGGGCACCGTGCCCACCATCACCGACACCGTCACGACCGGCGGTCAGACCATTACCCAGGCCGTGCGACCACCGCCGCTCACCGCCGCCCAGGAGGCGTCGGTCCGGGCCTGTCTCCAGGCCAGCGGGGCGTTCACCGCTCCCCCGTCGGGGACGTCGAGCGGCGGGCCCGGGGGGGGCGGCGGCTTCCGGGTCTCGGCCGGGGGCTTCGGCGCCGCCTTCACCAAGTGCCTCCCGGCCAGCTACCAGCAGTACGAGGCGCAGGTCGTCGTGCCCCAGCAGACCATCACCCGGGTGCTCAACCCGCCCACGACCAACACCAAGACCTCCGGCTACACGGTGGCCGGCGTCGATCCGTCCAACTCGAGCTCGGGACTCATCACCAAGGCCCAGCTGGTGAAGGGAACGTGGTTCACCTCCGCGCCGGCCCAGGAGATCCTGGTCTCGACGGCCTACGCCAGCTCCAACGACATCAAGGTCGGCCAGACCTGGACCATCAACAAGACGGGCTACAAGGTCGTCGGGCTGGTGAACCCCACCCTGACCGGTGACGTCTCCGACATCTACTTCGACCTGAAGACGGTGCAGACGGCGTCCTCGCAGCCGGGCCGGATCAACGAGGTCCTCGTCAAGGTGGCCAAGTCGACGGACGTGAACGCGGTGGCGGCGGCCATCAAGAAGGAATTGCCCGGCGCCACCATCCTCACCTCCAAGCAGCTGGCCGGCCAGGTCAACGGCAGCCTCTCGAACGCCAAGAAGCTGGCTTCGGACCTCGGCGTGGCCCTCGGGATCATCATCCTCATCGCCGCCCTGCTCATCGCCGCCCTCCTGACCCTGTCGAGCATCGCCAAGAGGGTCCGCGAGATCGGCACCCTCCGGGCCATCGGCTGGTCGAGGGGCCGGGTGGTCAACCAGATCCTGGCCGAGATGCTCGGCATCGGGGTCGTCGGGGCCGCCATCGGGGTGGGTGTCGGACTCCTCGTCTGTGCGGGGGTGGACGCCTTCGGCCCCACCCTCTCGTACTCCGTGGCCGGGGCCGTGGTCGGGGCCTCCTCGGCCAGTGGGTTCGTCCACAGCGCGGCGGCGGCCGCCGCCGCCACCAAATCCATCAAGCTGCACACCTCGATCTCGGTCCTGACCGTGGTCGTGGCCGGCGTCATCGCCATCCTCGGCGCCCTCCTGGCCGGCCTGGCCGGCGCCTGGCGGGCGGCCCGGCTCTCGCCCACCTCGGCCCTCCGGGACCTCGGATGACCCCGGACACCGGTGGTGCGCAGAGCCCGCCCCTCTACCGCCTGAAGCAGGTGGAGCGGCGCTACATGAAGGGTGAGGCCGAGGTGGCCGCCCTCCGGGGGGTGGACCTCGACATCGCCGCCGGCGAGTTCGTCTGCATCGAGGGACCGAGCGGTTCCGGCAAGAGCACCCTGCTCCAACTCCTCGGGGCCCTCGACACGCCCACGGCCGGCACCGTGCAGATCGACGGCCAGGAGCTCGGCTCGGCCGGCGACGCCGTTCTGACGGGGATCCGGAGCAAGCGCATCGGTTTCGTCTTCCAGCAGTTCAACCTCATCCCCACCCTGAGCGCCTCGGAGAACGTGGCCCTGGCCATGGCGCCCCATCACCCCTCCAAGGCGGCACGCGACGAGCGGGCCCGGGAACTCCTCACCCGGGTGGGGCTCGGGCACCGTCTCGAGCACCTCCCCTCCCGGTTGTCCGGCGGTGAGCAGCAACGGGTGGCCATCGCCCGGGCGCTGGCCAACCACCCCGAGGTGATCGTGGCCGACGAGCCGACGGGGAACCTCGACTCCGAGAGCGCCGGAGAGGTCATGGGCATCCTCACCGAGCTCCAGCGCGACGGCGTGACGGTCATCATCGCCACCCACGACCCGGAGGTGGCCCGGCACGCCACCCGCCACCTCCGCCTCCGGGACGGCGCCGTGGTGGAGGACACCGCCCCGTCGACGGGAGACGGCCACCTGTGAGGTCTCTGAGAATCCTCTGAACTGCCCGCCGTTCACAGGAAACTCACAGAAACCTCCTTCAGGATCGCGGCAAGGAGGCCGAACCCCGTGTCCACGCCAGCGCGCATCCTCGTCGTCGACGACGAGCACTCCATCACCGACCTGCTCTCCATGGCCCTGCGCTACGAGGGCATGGACGTCCGTGTCGCCCACCTCGGGCGTCAGGCCCTCGAGGCCGTCGGCACGTTCCACCCGCAACTGATCGTCCTCGACGTCATGCTCCCGGACCTGAACGGCTTCGAGGTCCTCGAACGGATGGGCCGGGACATGGCCGGCACCCGGGTCCCCGTCCTCTTCCTCACGGCGCGCGACACCCTCGACGACAAGCTCCGTGGTTTCACCCTGGGGGGCGACGACTACATGACGAAGCCCTTCTCCGTCGAGGAGCTCATCGTCCGCGTCCGCGCCATCCTGCGCCGGGTCCACGGCGACGGCGACAACGGACGCCTCGAGCTGGCCGACCTCCGCCTCGAGGAGGAGAGTCACGAGGTCTTCCGGGGGACGACCTCGGTCGACCTCACCCCCACCGAGTTCAAGCTCCTCCACTACCTCCTGCTGAACGCCGGACGCGTCGTCTCCAAGTCCCAGATCCTCGACCGCGTCTGGAACTACGACTTCGACGGCAACGCCAACGTGGTCGAGATCTACATCTCCTACCTCAGGCGCAAGATCGACTCCCTCGGGCCCCCCCTCATCCACACCGTCCGGGGGGTCGGCTACACCCTGCGCCCACCGCCGGACTAGCCGGTGACGCTCCGTCTCCGCCTCCTCCTGGTGCTGGTGGGCATCGTGGCGGCCGGCCTCGTCGTCTCCGACGTCGTCACCTACACGTCGCTCCAGTCGTTCCTGGTGGCCCGGCTGGACCAGCAGCTCCAGGCCGCCCCCGATCCGGTGGCCCGGGCCCTGGAGGAGTGCATCCAGGAGAGCAACCCGTTCACCCCGAGCACGGGACCGTCGCAGTGCCGGCTCTTCTTCTCGTTGACCTCCCAGGTGCCGGCGGGCGCCTACGGAGAGCTCCGTGACGCCGTCACCGGCCAGCCCCTGGCGTGGACCTGCTTCGAGCGCCCGGGCCACGTGGCGTCGAAGGCGCCCGGTCTCCCGTCGCCCCTCCCGGTCTCGTCGGGGAACCGGAAGGCGACGATCTTCGCCGTCACCAGGACCGGGTGCGGCGCCCACTCCTACCAGGGGGTGGCCTCGGTGGCGGGGGACGTGATCCCCGGCGACCCCGAGAACCTCATCGTCATCGTGGCCGTCCCCCTGACCGACGTGAACGAGACGCTCGGCCACCTCCTCCTGGTCGAAGGGCTCGTCTCCGGTGCCGTCCTCATCGGTCTGGGCGCCCTCTCGTGGTGGATCGTCCGGCGCGGCCTGCGGCCCCTCGACGAGATGGCCACCACGGCCGGGACCATCGCCTCGGGCGACCTCTCCCAGCGGGTCCCCGACACCGACCCGCACACCGAGGTCGGTCGCCTGGGCGTCGCCCTCAACACCATGCTGACCGAGATCGAAGGGGCCTTCGCGGCACGCTCCGCCTCGGAGGAGCGGCTCCGGCGCTTCCTGGCCGACGCGTCCCACGAGCTGCGCACCCCGCTCACCTCCATCCGCGGCTACGCCGAGATCTTCGACCGCGGCGCCCGTGACCGCCCCGAGGACCTGGCCACCTCCATGCGCCACATCCGCTCCGAGGCCAACCGCATGAGCGAGCTGGTCGACGACCTGCTCCTGCTGGCCCGCCTCGACCGCGAACGACCCCTGGCCCACGAGCAGGTGGAGCTCACCGCGGTGGCGGCGGCCGCCGTCGACGCCGCCCGGGTGAAGGCCCCGGACCGTCTCGTCACCTTCGCTCCCCCGGCCCCGGTGGTCGTGGTGGGCGACGCCAACCGCCTCCGCCAGGTCATCGACAACCTCCTGGCTAACGCCATCAACCACACCCCGGGCGGCACACCGATCGACGTCTTCGTGAGCGCCGTGGGCACGACGGCGCTGGTGCGCGTGGCCGACCACGGTCCCGGCATCGCCCCCGCCGACCGCGACCACATCTTCGAGCCCTTCCACCGCGCCGACCCCTCGCGGGCCCGGACCACCGGCGGGGTGGGCCTGGGCCTGGCCATCGTCTCGGCCATCGCCAACGCCCACGGGGGAACGGTCGGTGTCGACTCCGAACCGGGGTCGGGCGCCACCTTCTGGGTCCGCCTCCCCCTGGCCCGGACCGACGTGGCGCCGCCGCCGGAGGGCCCGCCCGTCTCCCCGGCCCCGGCGGCCCCGTCATACTGACCGGCGTGGAGAAGCTCGTCTACGTGCTCTGGGGGACGGGCGGGCCCGACGGGGGCGACGCCCTGCGCCGGCGGCTCCTCGAGGAGACCGCTCCCGAGATCCTGGCCGCCGGGGCCCGGGGCGTCGGCGTCAACGTCCACGACAGCGCGGCGGCCGAGGCACCCTCACCCGTCCCCACCCCGCCGGGCGAGGCCCCCCACGGGGCCGCGGTCTCGGTCTGGGTCGACTCCTACGACCGCCGTCACGGCGTCGAGCGGGCCATCGCCGGCCTGGGGGTCCCTTACGCCGGCTACCTGGTCGTCGAGTCGCTCTACGAGGACTACGGCACCACCCCCCACGGCCCGCCGCGTTGGTGGCCCGACGGCGACCGGTCGCCGGGGGTCCTCACCGTCGCCCTCATCCACCGCCCCGCCGGTCTCGCCTACGAGGAGTGGATCGACCGCTGGCACGGCACCCAGTCGCCGCTCTCGGCCGAGCTCCAGCCGCGGACGCGCTACGTCCGCAACGAGGTCGTCCGCCCCCTCACCGACGACGCCCCGGAGATCCACGGCATCGTCGAGGAGGCGTGGCCCTCGGCCCGCCACGTGGCCGACCCCATGCTCTTCTACAACGCCGGTTCGGCCGACGAGCTGACCGCCCACATCACCCGCATGCTCGAGAGCGTGAACGCCTGCCTCGATCTCGGCCGCCTCCGCTCGGCCACCATGAGCGAGTACCTCGTCAGGACCCCCTAGCGACTCGGCGCGCCTTCCACACCTCCTCGCACGGCCACCGGCGGGCCCAGTCGAACGGGACCCACGGGTAGCGCGTGGTCGACCCCTCGGGCACCTCGACCTCGATGAGCTCCTCCACGGTGAAGCCGCTCGTCCGCAGGAGCCGGAACATGTCGCCGTGGCCGAGGTGGAACTCGACGGAGTCGTCGTCGGACCATTCGAAGCGGTGCATCCCGATGTAGGGGCGCAGCAGCCGCTCCCCCGCCGGCGCGTCGGGCTCGTCGGGAAGGCAGCACATGAGCAGCGCGCCGTTGGTGAGGAACACCAGGCGCCCCCCCTCCCGCAACAGCCGCGCCGCCTCGGGGATCCACCGGTAGGGGTCGCACCAGGTGCTCGCCCCGTACTCCGAGATGGCCAGGTCGAAGGTGGCGTCGGCCAGGGGGACCTCCTCGGCGCTGGCGTGGACGAGGGGGAACGGCTGTCCGAATTCGGCCTGCAGGCGCCGGGCGGTGGCCAGTTGCCGGCCCGAGTTGTCGATGCCGACGCAGCGCGCCCCCCGCCGGGCCAACCACGCCGAGACGTACCCGGTGCCGCAGCCCAGCTCGATCGTGTCCAGTCCCTCCACCGAGTCGGGGAACATCCTCAGCTGCGCCTCGGGCACGCTCCACTGGCCCCACGACGGCTCGTCCTGCTCCCAGTTGCGCCGGCCCGGCTCGGCGTACTCGTCCGCCCAGACGTCCCACTCGCGCCGGTTCCGTCCGACGTGATCGGGGGGATCGGTCACCGTGCCGTCGTCGGCGCCGGCCTCAGACCCGGGCCTGCTCGTCGAAGCGCGTGTAGCGGTCCACGAAGGCCAGGTGGGTGACGCCGGTCGGACCGTTGCGGTGCTTGGACGTGATGATCTCGGCGGACCCGCGTTCGGGTGAGTCCGGGTTGTAGACCTCGTCGCGGTAGATGAAGAGCACCACGTCGGCGTCCTGCTCGATGGACCCCGACTCACGGAGGTCGGCGAGCACGGGACGCTTGTCCTGACGCATCTCGAGATTGCGCGACAGCTGCGACAGGGCGACCACGGGAATGTCGAGCTCGCGGGCCAGGACCTTCAAGCCACGACTGATCTCCGACACCTCGACCTGACGGTTCTCCGCCCGGCTCCGGCTGTGGCCGCTCATGAGCTGCAGGTAATCGACGACGACGAGACCGAGACCCTGGCGGGCCTTCAGCCGGCGGGACTTGGCCCTGATGTCCATGACGGTCACGTTCGGGTTGTCGTCGATGAAGATCGGCGCGTCACCCAGGCGCCCGATGGCGTTGGAGATCCGCGGCCAGTCCGACTCGAGCAGGTGCCCGTTGCGCATCCGGGTGGCGTCCACCCCGGCCTCCGAGCACAGCATCCGCTGGGTCAGCTCCAGGTGGCTCATCTCCAACGAGAACAGCAGCACCGGCACCCGGGCGTGCACGGCGGCGTGGCTCACGATCCCCAGGGCGAAGCTCGTCTTGCCCATGGCGGGCCGGGCCCCCACCACCACCAGGTTGCCGGCCTGGAGCCCCGCCAACTGGGCGTCGAGGTCCCGGTAGCCGGTGGGCACGCCGGTGATCGTCTCCCCCCGCTCCACCAGGGCCTCGAGATGGTCGAGGCTCTGGGCCAGAAGGTCACGCAGCGGCGACATGGTGTCGACCATCCGGCGCTGCGCCACCTCGAAGATCATCGTCTCGGCGCGGTCGACCACCTCGGTGACGTCCTCGGGGACGCTGTAGCCGAGCTCGGCGATCTCGCCGGCCACGGTGACGAGGCGCCGCAGCAGGGCGTGCTCCTCGACGATCCGGGCGTAGTACGAGGCGTTGGCCGTCGACGGCGTGTTGACCTGCAGCGAGATCAGCACCGAGGGATCGCCCACCGCCTCGAGCAGCCCCGACCGGCGCAGCTCGTCGGCCACCGTCACCGGGTCCGACGGCTCCCCCCGGGTGTACAGCGCCGTGATGGCCCCGAAGATGTGGGCGTGGGCCGGCTTGTAGAAGTCCTCGGCCGTGCAGAATTCGATCGCCGAGGCGGTGGCGTCGCGCGACAGCAGCATGGCCCCGAGCAGCGACTCCTCGGCATCGAGGTTGTGCGGCGGAACCCGCCCCCCAGCGCTCTGCAGACGGCTGACGCGTACCTCTTCGAGTGCCTGCGCCATGGACCCCCACCCTCTCCTATCCGGCCTGCGGAGAACGAGGGGAGCAACCTGGGGAAATCGGGCCGATTCGCGGGGGATGACCCTGTGGACGGCGCGTGGTGACAGCGGGTGACCCTGGGGACAACCTGTTCATCGCTCTCGCACCGCCGGCCACTGGCACGCCACCGACCCTACGAGAGCGGTGTGACGGTGGTCCCCCCTCAGGCGCTGGCCACGACCTCGACGGTCACCTCGACGGTCACCTCGTCGTGGAGCCGGACGGGGACGACATGGGTGCCCACCGTCTTGATGGGCTCCGACAGCCCGATCCGGTGCCGGTCGACCTCCGCCCCGGTCTGGGCGGCGATGGCGTCGGCCACGTCGGAGACGGTGACCGACCCGAACAGACGGCCCTCGGCGGCGGCCCGGGCCGACACCGTGACGGTGAGGGCGCCGAGCACGTCGGCCACCGTCCTGGCCGCCTCGCGGTCCTGGATGTTGCGCAGGTCACGGCCGCGCCGCATGGCCTCGGCCTGCTTCTCGATCTTGGGTCCGGCCACCAGGGCCCGGCCCGTCGGGAGGAGGTAGTTCCGGGCGAACCCGCGCGCCACCTCGACGATGTCGCCGCGGTGGCCCACACCGGCGATGTCGTCGCGCAGAAGGACCTTCATCAGAACGGTTCCTCGTCGAAGCCGTAGCCGGCCGACGACTCGCCCGACGCCGCGGCGGTGGCCGTCGCCGCCTGGCGGGGGGCGGGTGCGCCCTCGCCGGGCCCGCGCCGCTCGTTCTTCGTCACCTGGGCCGTGGCCCACCGCAGGCTGGGGCCGATCTCGTCGGCCACGATCTCGATCTTCGACCTCTTGTCACCGTCGGCCGTCTCCCACGAACGCTGCTCGAGGCGCCCGGTCACGAGGACACGCGAGCCCCGGCTGAGGCTCTCGGCGGCGTTCTCGGCCATCTCCCGCCAGCACACCACGTCGAAGAACGAGGTGGCCTCTTCCCACTCCTGGGTCTGGCGGTTCTGCCAGCGCCGGTTGACGGCCAGCCCGAAGGTCGCCGTGGCCTGGCCCGTGGGGGTGAACCGGAGCTCGGGGTCCCGGGTGATGTTGCCGACCAGTGCGACGTTGTTTCCGTTGGCCATGGTGTGTCCTTCCGCTCCTCAGGTCTCAGCGGTCGCCGCGGGGCGTGGCCGAGCCTGCGTCTTGGGCCGGGTCTGGCCGACCGCCTCGTCGGGCACCCGCATGATCTTGTGCCGCAGCACCTCGTCGGCCAGGACGAGGAACCGGTCGAGCTCGGCCGCCGCCTTGGGCTCCGCCGTGAACTCTGCCACCACGTAGTAACCCTCACGCTTGTGGCGCAGCTCGTAGGCGAGCGTCCGCTTCCCCCACCGGTCCACCGTTCCCACGGTGCCACCGTTGTTCCGCACCACGTCGAGCCCCCGTTCGAGGACAGCCGTGATGGCCGATTCGTCCACCTCGGTGTCGAAGATGATCACCGTCTCGTAAGGCCGCACGCGCGGCTCACCTCCCTCTGGACCCGACGCCGAAGCGCCCGGGGCCCCGCCAGGCGCGGGGCAGGGTGCACGTCCGGTGCCCGGAACATCACCCGGTCGTGGCCGGGGGCCATGGTAGCCGACGGCCACCGGGCCCCCTCCGGCGGCACGGTCGGGATCAGTGCCCGGACGGGAGGTGGTACGTCTCGGACTCGGAGGGGAAGGTCCCCCCACGGACGTCGGCGGCCCACGACGACACCGCCGTCACCGCCACCGCGGCCAGGTCGGCGTACTGGCGGACGAACTTCGGAGGGGTCCCCTCGCGCAGGCCGAGGAGATCGTGGAACACGAGCACCTGGCCGTCGCAGCCCCCGCCGGCGCCGATCCCGATGGTGGGCACGTCCACCTCGGCGGTGAGGCGGGCCGCCACCACGTCGGGCACACCCTCGAGGACCATGGCGAAGCAGCCGGCGGCGGCCAGGGCCTTGGCGTCGTTCATGAGGGCCTCGGCGGCGGCGGTGTCGCGGGCCTGGACCCGGTAGCCGCCCATGGCGTGGACCGACTGGGGGGTGAGCCCGAGGTGTCCCATCACGGGGATCTCGGCGTTCAGGAGGGCTTCGACCACCTCCAGGCGGACCCGCCCACCCTCCAGCTTGACCGCCTCGGCCCCGGCCCGGACGAGCACGGCGGCATTGCGGACGGCGTCCTCGGCCGACACGTGGTAGCTGAGCCACGGCATGTCCCCCACCACGAGGGCCCGGGGGGTCGCCCGCCCGACGGCGGCCACGTGATGGGCCATGACCCCGACGTCGACCTGCAGGGTGTCGGCATGGCCGAGCACGGCGTTGGCCACCGAGTCGCCCACCAGCACGATGTCGACACCGGCGGCGTCGGCGATGCGCGCCCCGGGGGTGTCGTAGGCGGTGAGCATGACGATGGGCAGGTCCCCGCGGTTGCGTTTGCGGGACCTGATCATGGGGACGGTGACCTTCGGGGCCGGCGCGTTCGCCGTGGTGCCGGTGTCAGTCATGGCTCGGGGCCTCCTTGCCGTCCAGCGCCCAGGGCTGCCGGCGGCGTCGTGACCGAATACCTCCAGTGTACCTTTCCGGAGGTGGCGGCCACAGGGGCGACGGCAGGGGAGACCTGCGACAGCTGCGGCGGTCCGGGCGACCGCCTGGAGGAGGTGAGGCGGATCTACGTCACGATCGACGACGGGGGCCGGGTGACCGCCTCCGAGACCGTGGACCGGCCCGAGCGGTGGTGCCTGTCGTGCCGCTCCCTCTATCCCCACCGCCCGGCGGGGCCGGATCCCGGGCCACCGCCACCGGGCTGAACCGCCCCCCACCACCGGGCTGATCGGTCGTAGCCTGCCTGGTGAGTGCCGGGTTCGCCGTACGTGATCGACTATCGGGGCACCTTCGACTTCGACCTGCCCCCCGAGGCGATGTGGGCTGCCCTCGAGCATTCCGAGCGTTTCGAGGGGTGGTGGGGATGGCTCCGTGAGTTCCGCCTCGACGGAGGGGAACTTCGGGCCGGATCGGTGCTCCGGGGGGTGGTCTCGCCCCCCGTCCCCTACGAGATGCGCGTCCGCGTCCTGCTCGACCGGTGCACCCGCCCGGAGAGGATCGACGCCTCGGTCGGTGGCGACCTCGAGGGCGACGCCCACCTCCTCCTGGCCCGGCGCGGGGAGGGGACACGGGCCGACGTGGCCTGGACCGTCGAGATGAAGCAACGCCCCATGCGCATCGCGGCGCGTCTGGCCTCCCCCCTGCTGCGCTGGGGCCACGACAGGGTGGTGGAGACGACGGTGAGCGGTTTCCGGCGCAATCTGAGCCGGGCGAACCCGGGCGCCGCCGCCGGCGGGGACGACGGGAGCTAGCCGGTGGGCGGCGGACGGCTCGAGGCGGTCATCTTGGAGGTGACCGATCCGGAGAGGTCGGAGGCTCTCGACCGGGAGGGGTTCGGGATCCCGCTCCACCCCGGCGACAACGGCGTCGAGGACCGGTGGATCGGAGGCCGGCACGCCGAGATCTCGTGGACCGGCGGCGCCTACCTCCACTTCGCCCTCTACCCGGCCAAGGCGACGCCCTCCTCCCGGGTGCAACTGAGCTGACCCAGCGCCCGTAGACCGCCGGGCCGGGGTCAGGCCAGTCGGGCCACGGCCAGGGCCGAGGCCAGGGCCACCAGGCCCCACGACATGGCCCGCAGCGCACCCTCGACCGGTCCCAGCAGGGCCCGGTCGTCGAGGGCGACGACGGTGCCGTCGGCCAGGGTGAGCGACCCCTCGACCGATCGGGTGGATCGACGGATCAGGCGGGCCGGGGTGCTCAAGAGGCGCTGGGCGCACGACAGGGCGAAGGCGGCGCCGGCGGCCAGGACCGCCGCCAGGGCCAGGTCCGACGTCTGGGCCACGTACCCGGTGAGGACGGGGAAGGCGCCCCAGGCGGCGGCGAAACCGACCGTGGTGTGCACGGCCCCGCCGAAGAGCTCGGCGTTGTAGGCCAGGACGAGAAGGGGGCCGACCACGATGAAGGGGACGAGGACGATCCCCACTCTCGTGACCCCGATGACGCCGAGCACCACGGCGCCGGTCAGGCTGACGGCGGTGACGGCGATGAGGACGCCGCCCGGGATCGACGTCCGCAGCGGGCGGCCGTGGAGCTCGTCGACGGCGTGGGCGGCCACCCCGACGGCCAGGAAGAAGGCGAGGAGGGTGGCGATCAACCGCGACGACTCGACCCGGGGGGCCAGACAGGCCCCGATGACCACATAGGAGAGGTGCCACGCTGTGTACGGCGGGTGCAGCAACGTCCACCAGTCCCGCCAGCCACCACGCGCCGCGGCGTAGTAGGCGGGGCGGCGCCCGGCCTCAGCCACCGGCCCGCACCCCCCACATCACCAGTCCGCCACCGAGGCTCATCGGACGGGCGCCGACGTCGACCATCCCGGCGTCGCGCCAGGCGCCGATCGTCCACGACACCGGGTAGCGGCGGTAGTGCGACGAGATGTTGGGCCCGAGGAAGCGGCCCACGTCGAACCATTCCCGCCCGCCGGTCACCCAACCGGCCAGGGGCAGGACGGCCCGGGTGTAGCCCCACCACCAGAAGCGCCAGAAGGCACGGGACGGGACGAGGAACTCGAGGCTGGCCACGACGCCACCGGGCCGCACCACCCGCGTGAGCTCCCTGATGGCGGCGGCGGGATCGTCGACGTAGCGCAGGAGGTAGGTGAAGGTCACGGCGTCGAAGGTCCCGTCGGCGAAGGGCAGCTGCTCGCCGCGCCCGAGCACCAGCTGGATCCTGGCCCCGGCGCGCTCCACGTTGTCCCGGGCCCGGCGGACCATGGACTCGGTCACGTCCACCCCGACCACCCGGGCGCCGGTCCGCGCCGCCAGCTGGAGAGCCACGCCGGCCGGGCCGGTGGCCACGTCGAGGACGAGCTCAGGTGCCGTCCCCACCACGTGGTCCACCATGGCCCGGCGCCACCGCCCGTTCTGTCCGAACGACAGGACCTCGGCCAGGCGGTCGTAACGCTCCGGCAACGGGGAGAAGAGGCGCTGGGCGAACGAGTTGGCACCACCGGGGGCGGCCGAAACAGCGGTCGGCATGCCTCCGTGCACACTGCGAGGATCGCACAGAACACCGGCCGTCGCCCGGGCGGCGGTGCGGCGGCGGGAGGGAAGTGGCGGGGCCGGTCAGAGGACGGCGACCACCACGATGGCGAGGGCGGCGACGGCGAGGGCGGCCGCCACCCCCCCGACCACGCTGACCAGGGCCTGCCGGCCGAGCCCGTCCTCGGCCAGGCGCACCGTCTCCCAGGTGACGCTGGACCACGTGGTGAAGGCACCGCAGAAGCCCACCCCCACCACGGCGTGGGCCCGTCCCCCCAGTCCGTGGTACCAGGCCAGGCCGGTGACCGCACCCAGGATGAACGATCCGGTGCAGTTCACGGTCAGCGTCCCGAAGGGGAACGAGCCGGTGGAGCGGTCCTGGACGGCGCCGTCGGTCACGAACCGGGCCACGGCGCCGACCGAGCCGGCCAGGGCCACCGCCAGGGCCACCATCACCGCCCCCCACCCCCGACGGCGGCGGCGGCGGTGGGACCGACGCGCCGGTGCAGACGACCGGTCGCCGTTCCCACCATGGCGGCGACGATCCCCGCCGCCATGGTGGCCGCCAGATAGGCGGCGGCGGTGCCGGCGTTCCCCGCACGGACGAGGGAATCGGTCTCGACGGCGACGGTCGACATGGTGGTCCAGGCCCCCAGGACCCCCACGCAGGCGAACAGCCGGATGTAGCGCCACGTCGTCGCCCGGACCCGGTCCCGCTCCACGGAGACCGTGAGGACCAACCCGAGGAGGAAGGCCCCCGAGGTGTTGACGACGAAGGTCGACGTGGGGAAGTGGCCGGGGGGGACGGGCCAGGCGAGCGCCAGCTCGTAGCGGCCCAGGGCCCCGAGAAAGCCGCCGGCGGCGATGGCGGCGAGGACCCCGGGGTGGCTCCGCCGGACCGGGACGGGGGACCGGCGGTGCCCGCGCGCCGGTTCGGAGGGATCCGCCGGTTCGAGGTCGGGATCGATGGGGAACCCGTCGTCGGCGCCCAGGGCACGGGCCACCCGGCGGCCGATCCCGCGGTCCCGGAAGGGATGCGCCGGTGTCACTGGCTGCCTCCTCAACACTCACGAGTAGGAGCCATCAGGTCGCCTGTCGACCGGTTCCGGCGAGCCCCATCGCCGCCGGCCATGCTACCGACGACGGGGGCAACGCCCGTGCACCCCCGGCCGTGCTCCGGCGCCTCCTCCGACGCCCCCTCCGACGGGGCGCCCTACGGCGTGGAGGGTGCCGGCTCCTCGTCCCAGTCGGCGTTCTCGTCCCGGCCGGCGTCCTCGTCCCAGCGGGTGGTCCCCCGCGCCAACATCGACGGGAAGGTGGTCACGATCAGGATGAAGAGGGCGAACGTGACGATGTGGACGCCGGTGCAGTACTCGCAGATGGCCTTGATGATGAACAGCTCGGCGTAGAGCAGGTAGAGGACGAACCCGATCCCGCTCACCGCCATGGCCAGGCGGAGCCAGGCCACCCGGAGGTCGGTGGTCTTCCACAGCGGTGGGAGGTTGATCGCCGTCATGGCGATGTAGAAGACGAGCCCGAGGACGGCCACCGGGATGTGGAGGATCTCGGACTGGGCGCTCGTGGTCACCTTGGCGCAGTTGATGAACGAGTTGGCCGGGCAGACGAGCACCTGCTTCTCGAAGTGGGTGACCGTCAGGTACGTGGAATCGGCCAGGCCCAGCAACGAGAGCACCAGTGCCGTGACGCGGACGCGGACGCCGGGCCCCGGCGTGGTGGCGGCCGTCTCGTCGTCGTCGTCGTCCTCGGCCGGGGACATCGGGTCAGCCCAGGCCGATGGCGTGCGCCGCCTTGGCCACGACGGAGGCGGAGCACACCGACGCCGGCTTCTGCCCGGTGATGGCGCAGATCCCGGCCGTGAGGTAGTTCGACGTCCCCACGATGGATTGGGTGACGGGGTCCTTCGGGTTCTTCAGCTTGGACGCCACGTCCTGCTGATCGAGCCCGGACAGGACGGTGGGGACGTAGCTGGGGGCCAGGACGAAGGACTTGTTCCCGATGTCGAGGAACGGGAAGCCCTCGGGGTTGTCGTACTTGGCCCACAGGCTCGACTCCAGCGGTGTGAGGGGCTGCAGCGTCGTCCTCGTCCCCAGTCCGGTGGTGTCGTTGCTCTCGTGCTCCGAGGTGGCGAGGGTCAGGTAGGGACTCGTGTAGGCCGTGTGCAGGAACGAGAAGGTGGGTGTCGACGGGTCGGTGTCCCACGGGGAGGAGGTGGTCTCCTGCAGGCCCGAGAAGGTGCCGAACTTGCTGAAGGCCATGATGATGGCCCACCGCTCGGCGGCACAGTACGGGCAGAACTCACCGCCGATGAAGACGGCGGCCGGCTTGCCGGCGATGGTCAGCGGAGGCTGACCCGCCTTGTAGGTGGGGGGGGACACCAGGTCCTGCGAGGGCAGCCCGACGGTGTTGGCCACGCTGGCCGGCACGCCCGTGACCTCGTTGACGAGCGAGGCGGGCGCCGCGGTGAGGGTGGGGGCGACGCTGGCCGACCCCGAGGGCGCCTTCTTGGAATCGGTGACCTTGAAGATGACGAAACCGACGATGATCACGACGACGACGGCCACGGCGGCGAAGGCCAGGGTCGAGGGGGAGAAGCGCTGGGGCGGACCGGCGCCGGGCCGGTAGTTGCCGGGCGGCCTCTTGCCACCGCCGCTGCCGCCGCCGCGCCCGCCCGAACCGGTCTTGGTGGCCGGACCGGGCCGGCCGCTCGTCGGCTTGGGCTTCCCGGCGCCGCGGGCGCCGGAGGACGGCTTGGGACCGGACGCAGGGCGACCTCCGGCGGCACCGCCGGGCTTCTGGCCCGACCCTTTACCGCCTCCTGCCTGCACTGCACTCATTGCTCATCCCCTCGCCTTCGCCCGTGGTCAGTCCGACAATCGTGCACCATCGCACACCGGTTGTGGGCGCGCCGAACGCCCGCCGCCACCGCCGGCGTGATCGGGCCCGGCCCCCGCCTCAGCCGTTGCGGCGGCGGGCCGCCGAGGCCGACGCCCGGTGGCGGCCGCCGGCCGGGTACATCCGGGCCAGGTGGTTCCAGGCACAGTCGGGGCAGACCTCGACGACGTAGCAGACGACCTCGTCGGCGCGCCGGCACAGGCGGGCGAGCTCGGTGGCCGACGTCGGGCAGCGGCCGTGGGAGGGAAGACGCGGCCCGAAGACGTAGGTGACGTGGACCAGAGGCGGCCCCTCGCAGATGGGGCACTCCTCGGGCAGGGGCGCCCCCACGTTGCGCGCCGCCCGCATGAGCTCGGGGTGGGCGTCACAGACGTCGAGCTTGGAGAGGCGACCCTTGTGGAACTCGGAGACGACGGCGTTGCGGGCGAGGCGGTACTCCACCCGTCCGCCGGTCCCCGTCACCGGGAACCCCCGCAAGGCCGAATGCCCGAAGCTCATCGTCAACCAGGGTACCGCCGGGTGCCCGTCGGGAACGATGACAAGTGGCCTTCTTTTTCCGGTGGCTTGCCCGGCCGTAGATATATCGATACGATAGGTCATTACGATGTATCTGAACCCGACGAAACCAGGGTCCCCCCGCCGGGACGGCGGCGCCTGATGCTCGAGCTGGCCATCCTCGGCCTCCTCGAGGACCAGGAGCTGCACGGCTACGAGATCCGCAAGCGCCTGCGCGACGAGCTCGGGCTGTTCTCCAACATCTCGTTCGGCTCCCTCTACCCGGCTCTGTCGCGCCTCGAGCGCGGCGGTGCCGTGGAGGCCATCGAGGAGGCCGACGGCGACGCCTCGGGCCCCGTCCCCATGACAGGGTCGCTGAGCGGCGAGCGGGCCGCCCTGCGGTCCCGGCGGACCAGTCCGGCCCGGGGCCGGCGGGGCCGCAAGGTCTACCGGATCACCGACGAGGGGCGGCGCCAATTCACCACGCTGCTCGGCAGCGAGAGCGGCGCCGGGGCGGAGGACGCCCGGAGCTTCGGTCTCCGTCTGGCCTTCGCCCGCTACCTCCCGCCGCAGGCACGCCTGCGCCTGCTCGAGCGGCGCCGGGCCCAGTTGGCCCAGCGTCTGACCGAGACCAGGGCGGCCACTGGCGTCGGGAGCAGGCTCGACCCGTACGCCCGGTCACTCGTGGAGCACACCACGGAGTCGACCGAACGTGACATCTCGTGGCTCGACCGGCTCATCGAGTCCGAGCGGGCGCGCTGGGAGGACACGCAACGTCAGGCGGAGCACCGGCAGGCGGAGCACCGGCAGGCGGAGCAACGGCAATCGGAGCAACGGCAATCGGAGCAACGGCACAAGGAATTGAAGGGGCAGAGTTGAAGGGGATGACAGGAGTTGAAGGGGAGGACGGAGATGGAGGGAGAGGCTCGATGAGCGCTGTCCGGGTGGCGATAGCGGGCGTGGGGAACTGCGCCAGTTCGTTGGTACAGGGAGTGGAGTACTACCGGGACGCCGATCCCGACGACACGGTCCCCGGGCTCATGCATGTCGAGCTCGGTGGCTACCACGTGGGCGACGTCGAATTCGTGGCCGCCTTCGACGTCGATTCCACCAAGGTGGGGATCGACCTGTCGAAGGCCGTCTTCTCCGGCCACAACAACACCATCCGGTTCGCCCCGGTCGGGCATCTCGACGTCACCGTGCTGCGGGGTCCCACCCTGGACGGGCTCGGGATCTACTACCGCGAGACGGTGGAGGAGTCACCGACCGAGCCGGTCGACGTGGCCCAGGCCCTGCGCGACGCCCGGGCCGACGTCCTCGTCAGCTACCTGCCCGTCGGATCGGAGGACGCCCAGCGGCACTACGCCCAGGCCTGCCTCGACGCCGGGGTGGCCTTCGTGAACGCCATCCCGGTGTTCATCGCCTCCGACGCCACCTGGGCCCGCAAGTTCCGCGACGCCGGCATCCCCATCGTGGGCGACGACATCAAGAGCCAGGTGGGTTCCACCATCGTGCACCGCGTCCTCACGCGGCTCTTCGAGGACCGCGGCCTCGCCCTCGACCACACCTACCAGCTCAACTTCGGTGGGAACATGGACTTCAAGAACATGCTCGAGCGGAAGCGTCTCGAGTCGAAGAAGATCTCGAAGACGCAGGCCGTGACCAGCCAGGTGGAGAACTATGTCCTCGACGCCGACGACGTCCACATCGGGCCGTCGGACCACGTGCCCTGGTTGAACGACCGGAAGTGGGCCTACATCAGGATGGAGGGGAGGAACTTCGGCGACGTCCCGCTCAACCTGGAGCTCAAGCTCGAGGTGTGGGACTCCCCCAACTCCGCCGGCGTGATCATCGATGCGGTGCGGTGCGCCAAGGTCGCCCTCGACCGCGGGATCGGTGGCCCCCTGCTCGGCCCGTCCGCCTATTTCATGAAGTCACCACCGGTGCAGTTCCACGACGACGAGGCCCACCGGATGGTGGAGGCGTTCGCCGCCGGCGAGCCCGGCCCCAGCTGGCCCGAGGACTGACCGCCGCCCGTCAGTGCGGTGGGTGGCGCTCGGCCCACCAGGCGTCGAGGCGGCGCTTCACCTCCTGCTCCCCCAGGAGACCCTCTTCCAGGCGGAGTTCGAGGAGGAATTCGAGGGCCTTGCCCACGTCGGGGCCGGGAGCCAGGCCGAGGTGGTCCATCACCTGCCGGCCGTCGAGCTCGGGACGGATGGCATCGAGCTCCTCCTCGACCCGCAGCTCCGCGATCCGTCGCACGAGCTCGTCCATCCGCTGGCCGAGCGATCGGGCCTTGGCCGCGTTGCGCGTGGTGCAGTCGCAGCGGGTGAGCTCGTTGAGCTGGTCGAGCAGCGGGCCGGCGTCACGGACGTAGCGCCGGACGGCCCGGTCGGTCCAACCGAGCCGGTAGGTGTGGAAGCGGAGATGGAGCTCGACCAGCCGGGTGACCGTCTCGACGTCCTCTTTGGAGAACCGCAGCGCCGTCATCCGGTCACGGGCCATCCGGGCCCCGACGACCTCGTGGTGATGGAAGGTCACCCCGCCGGGGCCGAAGTCCCGGGTCCGCGGTTTGCCGATGTCGTGGAGGAGGGCGGCCAGACGCAGCAGGCGCTCGGGTCGCGTCTTGTCCACGACGGCCAGGGTGTGGGCCAGGACGTCCTTGTGGCGGTGGATCGGGTCCTGCTCGAGGGCCAGGGCCGGGAGCTCGGGAAGGAAGTCGGCCGCCAGTCCGGTGTCGACCACGAACCACAGCCCCGGTGAGGGGCGGTCCACCACGAGCAGCTTTCCGAGCTCGTCACCGATCCGCTCGGCGGAGACGATGGCCAGACGGTCGTGCATGGACCGGACGGCGGCCACGAGGGCGTCGTCGGGCCGCAGGCCGAGGCCGGCGATGAAACGGGCGGCGCGCAGCATCCGGAGCGGATCGTCGGAGAACGAGACTTCGGGGTCGAGCGGCGTCCGGAGACGGCCGGCGGCCAGATCGGCCAGGCCGTCGTAGGGGTCGATGATCTCGAGGTGCGACCCCAGCCGCAGGGCCATGGCGTTGACGGTGAAGTCCCGACGCGAGAGGTCCACCTCGATGGAGTCGCCGAAGACGACGTCCGGTTTGCGCGAGTCGGGACGGTAGGCCTCGGCCCGGTGCGTCGTGATCTCGATCGTCCGTCCCTCCCGACGGGCCCCGACGGTCCCCCACCGCTTGCCCTGCAGCCAGACGGCGTCGGCCCACGCGGCGACGATCTTCTCGGTCTCGTCGGGGATGGCGTCGGTGGTGAGATCGATGTCGGCGTCGAGCGACGGCTCGTCGCGGCAGAAGACGTCACGGACCGAGCCACCCACCACGTAGAGCCGGTGACCGGCGTCGTCGAAGCGCGCCGCCAGGTCGGCGGTGGCGTCGACCAGGGCCTGTGCGCGGGCGGGGATCACCGGGCCGAGGGTAGTGCGCGGCCGCCGCCGGGCCCGACGGGGAATGCCACGTTGACCGTGCACCGGCTCCGCCGTAGCGTGCCGCCGCATGGCCGTCCCCCCGCACCGATCGGAGCGCAACGCCCTGTGCGATCTGTTCACGCGCGTGGGTCCGGCCGCTCCCACGCTGTGCGCGGGGTGGACGACGACCGATCTGGCCACCCATCTCGTCGTCCGTGAACGCAAGCCCGTCACCGCCTTGGGCCTCGTGCTCTCGCCGCTCGCCGCCACCTTGGGCAAGACGATGGCACGCATGTCGGCGACGAACTCGTACGAGACCCTCGTGGCCCAGGTCCGCAGCGGCCCGCCGTCGTTGCTGCGACCGTTCGACGCGGCGATGAACACGAGCGAGTACTTCATCCACCACGAGGACGTCCGCCGGGGGGCGGGCGACACCACCCCCCGGCCGGTGGACGACATCGCCGAGCTCGAGGAGGCCCTGTGGCGCTCCGTGGGTCGGGGGTCGTACCGGTCCCTGGGGAGCACCGGTCTCGACCTCGTCCACAGCGACGGCCGGATCGCCCACGTCCGGGAGGGTGCCCCCACGGCCACCCTGACGGGGCGGCCCGGTGAGCTCACCCTCTTCCTCTCGGGCCGCCAGACGGCCGCCCACGTCGAGCCGGGGGGCCCGCCCGACGCCGTCACGGCCCTGCGCGCGGCCCGGTTCGGCATCTGAGAGGACCGCCCCGGCGCCGGCGTGGGAGACCGGGGCCGACCCCGCCGGGCTCCCGGCCGGTAGGCTGCCGCGCCGAGGTGGACCGGACCGAGGCGAGCATGGCTCCCGCGCGCGGCGGTGACCGCACCGATCGCCGTCACCGGTGCCCGGTGCCCACCGGCCGGTTGCTCGCCGTGCTGGGCGCCACCGCCCTGGCCGTCGGGGTGGCCGGGACCGCACCACGGGCGGCGGCCGGGACGGCACGGGCGTCGGGCACCACACTGTCTCTTCTCGCCCCTCCCACCGTCGCCGGTCCCGGTTCGCCGTTCGACGTCCGTCTGGGTGTGTCGGGCCCGGTGGCGCCCACCGGGCTCACCGTGGGCGTCACCGTCTACGCCCACCTCCTCGACCTCACCCAATTCGACGAGACGTTGGACGGGTCCCCGGTGGGCTCGGTGGTGGCCAGCTCCGACGCCATTCCCGTGTCGTCCCTGCCGGCCGACCCCCAGGGAGGGGTGGACCTGAAGGTGCCCGTCACGGCCGGCGGTGTGACGGGAGCGGGGACCGGGCCCTTCACGGCCGATCTCACCTGCCAGCTCGGCTCGTGCGGCGGCGTCTACCCGGTCGAGCTCAAGCTCACCGACACGGCCACCGGCACGGTCACGGCGCGCCTGCTCACGTACCTCGTCTACACGGATCCGGCCGGCGACATCGAGCCGCTGCGCTTCGCCCTCGTGGTGCCCCTGGCCCTGGCGTCCCCACCGGCCGGCCCCCCGGGCGCCACCGGCGTCCCTGCCCAATCGCTCGGCGGCCTCATCGCCGTGGAGTCCGCCCTCTCCGGACCCCGGGCGTCGGTGCCCCTCACCGTGATCCCCGGTCCGGCCACGGTGGAAGCCCTCGGCGGCGACCGGTCGGAGCGCGCCAGGACGGCGCTGTCGTCGCTGGTCTCCCTCACGACGGACCCCGGTCGACAGACCCTGTGCGGTCCCTTCGTCCCCGTCGACGCCAGCGCCCTCGTGAGCGCCACCTCGGGGGGGATCACGGAGCTGGCCGAACAGGTCCGTCGTGGGGCCCAGGTGCTCGGATCGGTCCCGGGACTGCACGCCGGCGGCTGTGCCGCCGGCGAAGGCTGGGTGGCGGACGGCACCCTCGACACCGCCGCCCTCGACGCGCTCGGCTCGCTGGGCTTCAGCGAGATGGTCATCCCTCCCGGCGCCGTCACCGGTCCGCCATCCTCGACCACGCCGACGAGGCGCTTCACGCTGAGCGGGGCACCGCACGCCGTCACCGCCATCCTGTCCGATCCCGGCCTGTCCGACCTTCTGCGATCGCCGGGGCGCGGCGGTCCGGCCCTGGCCGCCGATCAGATCCTGGCCGAGCTGGAGTTCGACTACTACGAAGCACAGAACACCCCGGCGCCACGCGGTGTCGTGGCGGCCCCTCCGACGACCGCCGGTGTCGATCCCGCCGTCGTCGCCGACCTGCTCGACGGTCTGCAGAACAACCCCATGGTCGAACCGGCCACCCTGGCCACACTGTTCACCGACGTCCCCGTGGGGGGAACGGTGGGACGCTTCGCCCAACCGTCGAGCCGCCGGCCGGCCGGCGTCGGGAACGCCACCGGGCTGCCCGGGCCGGCCATCGCCGCCGCCCGCGCCCAGTGGACGGGTTTCTCGGCCGCCGTCTCGGGGAGCCCGGCCGGCGCGGCGGTGGCCGCCGGCCTCGACGACCAGCTCCTCGTGGCCGAATCGCGACTCCTCTCACCGGACCAGCAGCGCGCCGGCGTGGCGCGCTTCGAGGACACCTTCCACCACCAGCTGTCCCTGCTGTCGATCACCTCACGCGAGGTCCGCCTGACGGCGCGGACGGGCAGCGTCCCCATCACCGTGATCAAGAACGCCCCTTACCCCGTCGAGGCCGTCCTCACCGTGACCAGCGACAAGATCGCCTTCTCGGCCGGCAGCGCCCAGGTCCCGAACACCGAGTGCCGGACACCGGTCGTGACGAACTCGGCCGGGGGTTCGAGCGTGTCGTCGCTGTGCACGTTCGTCCACGGGACCAACGCCGTGTACATCGAGATGCGCTCGCGGGTGTCTGGTGATTTCCGGGTGTCGGTCACCCTGAGCAGCCCCCAGGCCGGTCTGGAGCTGGCCAGCGGGCAGCTCACCGTCCGCTCCATGTCCACCTCGGCGGTGGCCATCGCCTTGTCGGTGGCGGCTGGAGCCGTCCTCCTGGGCTGGTGGGGGCGCACCATGTGGCGAAACCCCCGGACGCGCCGGGGGGCACACCGCCGGGGCCGTGGTGACGGGTCATGAGCGACGAGAACCCGCCCGCCGATCCCCCGGGCGCGTCGGGCGCGGAAAGAGACGGGACACGGGACGACGACGCCGAGATCGACCGCCCCGGCGACGGGGATCCGCACACCGGGACCGGCGACACGGGGGCCGACGACGCCGGGGCCGATGACACAGGAGCCGACGAGCCCACGGCACCGGCCACGGTGGCGCCGGGCGGAGCAGAGCCGTCGGGAGTGGGACGGGCCACCGCCGTTATGGCCGTCGGCACCACGCTGTCGCGCGTCACCGGGGTCATCCGGATCATCGTCCTGGCCTACGCCCTGGGAACGAGCACCCATCTGGCCGACGCCTACAACCTGGCCAACACGCTGCCCAACATCATCCACGACATCGTGCTGGGCGGCGTGCTGTCGGCCACGTTCATACCCGTCTTCGTCCAACGTCTCACCACACGGACCGATGACGAGGCCTGGGAGGCCATCTCGGCGGTGACGTCGGTGACGTTGATCGTGATCGCGGCGGCGTCGGTGGTGTTCCTCGTGCTCTCCCCGTTGCTCATCGACGCCACCACCGCGCTGAACCATTCGACCCAGGCGGCGCAGGACCGGCACGTGGCCACCGAGCTGCTGATCCTCTTCGTGCCCCAGCTGACCTGTTACGGCTTCATCAGCCTGGGGACCGCACTGCTCAACGCCCGGCGCCGCTTCGGGGCACCGATGTTCAGCGCCATCGCCAACAACGTGGTCCTCATCGCGGTGGTGCTCTATTACGGCATCACGGTGCACCGCGCCGCCCGGAACATCGGCGGCCTGGCCCACGACCGGGGCCAGCTGCTGCTGCTCGGCCTGGGCACGACGGCCGGTGTCGTGGCCCAGGCCGGGTTGATGGTGCCGAGCCTGCGGCGGGCCGGTCTGAAGCTCACCTGGAGGCCCGATTTCCGCCACGAGGCGGTGCGCACGATCCTGCGCCTGTCGGGCTGGACCTTCGGGCTGGTGGTGGCCAACCAGGTCGCCCTGATCGTCATCCTGACCCTGGCCGGACACACCCAGGGGGCGGTGAGCGCCTACACCTACGCGTGGACCTTCTTCCAACTCCCCTACGGGGTGGTGGCCGTCTCCATCATGTCGGCCACTGCGCCCGAGCTCACCGCCCACTGGTCGCGCGGTGACCTGGTGGCCTTCCGCCGCCGGCTGGCCACGGGACTGCGCACCACGATGGCCATCGTGGTGCCGGCAGCGGCGGGCGAGCTGGTCCTGTCGCACCCGCTCGTGGCCCTGCTCCTCGCCCACGGGGTGACCACCGTGTCCGACACCGTCCCCACGGCCACGTCGCTCGCTCTGTTGGCCCTCGGACTCCCCGGCTTCTGCGTCTTCCTGTACGCCGTGCGCGTCCTGCAGTCGGTGCAGGACCTGCGGTCCGCCTTCTGGCTCTACGTGTTCGAGAACGGCGTCAACATCGTGGCCGCCGTGGTCCTCGTCGGACCTCTGGGCGTCGTGCGGGGAATCGCCCTCTCCATCACGATCGCGTACACGCTGGCGGCCGTCGCCGCTTTGCTCCACCTGCGCACCCGGGTGCGCGGCCTCGACGGTGGCCTCGTCGTCGGACCGCTCCTCCACGTCACCGCGGCGACGGCCGCCCTGGTGGTGGCGGCCGCCCTGGGCAGCAACGTCACGGCGTCGGAGAGCAACCTCGGCCTGCTCCTGCGGGTGGCGGTCGGATCCCTGGCCGGAGGCGGTGCCTTCGTCCTCACCGCCGGCGTCCTGGGGGGCAGGGGTCGCCCACCGGCGGGCCGCCCGCCCCGGCGGGGACCGGAACCTCCCGACCCGCCCGACGATCCTCCACCCCGGGGCCGACGGGGCCGGAACGGGCTCCCCCCGCGGCCCGCCCCCCTGCCGCCGGCGGGGAGGCCGCCACTACGGCCGTCACGGCTCGGGCCGACACGACCGAGCGGTCCCCGATCGCCGGACCGTGGCAGACTCGGCGCCTGAGCACCATGCGTCGCCGCCACCGGCTCGGCGCACAACCGGAGGGAGGCCGATGGCCGCAGTCCAGGTGGTCACCGACAGCGCCTGCGACCTGACCCCGTCGATGGCCGACACGCTCGGCGTGCGTGTCGTTCCCCTGGCCATCCGCTTCGGTGCCGAGGAGCTGATCGACCGCGAGGAGCTGTCCATCAAGGAATTCTGGGACCGGGTGATCACGGGACCGGACATGCCCGAGACGGCGGCACCGTCTCCCGGCGCCTTCCGCCAGGCCTACCTCGACGCCGCCGAAGCGGGCTGCGACGGCGTCGTCTGCATCACGTTGTCCTCGGGTCTGTCAGCCACCTTCCAGGCGGCCACCACGGCCGCCGCCGACCTCCCGGTGGCCATGCCCGTCCGCGTGGTCGACTCGTTGACCGTCACCATGGGCGAGGGACTGCTGGCCGTGGCCGCGTCGGAGATGTCCAGGGACGGACGCACCCTCGACGACATCGTGACCGAGGTCGAGTCCCTGCGCGACCGCACCCACGTCTTCGGCGTCCTCGGGAGTCTCGACTTCCTGAAGAAGGGGGGCCGGATCGGTGGCGCCGCCCACCTGGTGGGCTCCCTGCTCTCCATCAAGCCGGTCATCGAGGTCCGCGACGGTGTGGTGGAGGTGGAGTCGAAGCAGCGGACCCGGGCCCGGGCCCTGCAGTACCTGGCCGGGAAGGTCCTCGAGTCGGGCCCCCTGGAGCGGCTGGCGGTGGCCAACGGGATGGCCGGGGACATCGACGAGCTGTTGTCGCTTCTCGAGAAGGCTCATCCCGAACACGAGACCGTCCTGAGCGACCTGGGTCCCGTCATCGGCGCCCACGCCGGGCCGGGAACGGTCGGGGTGTGCTACCAACTCGCACGCTGAGCAGGCCCATCGAGGCGCCCGACTAGTCTCGGGCCCATGAATGACCAGGGTGTCGACCCCTCGGCCGGTCCCGGCGGGGCCGGGGCGCAGTGGCAGACGCGGGTCGTCGACACCGTCGAGGACGTCGTCTCCGCCGTCCACGACCGCGTCATCCGTCCGCTCGTGCTCGTCACCCGGGCCGTCGTCTTCGGGATCCTCGTGGCCACGATGACCCTCCTGGTGAGCATCCTGCTCTCCATCGCCGTGGTCCGTCTGCTGGACGTCTACGCCTTCCGGGGCCGTGTCTGGGCGTCGGATGCCCTGGTGGGCGGGCTCCTCACCGTCGGCGGCCTGGTGCTCTGGACCAGACGCCGGTCCCGCGGCAACGCCCCGACGCCGTGACCGTGCCCGAGACCCACGACGTCGTCATCCTCGGGTCGGGGCCGGCCGGGCTCACGGCGTCCATCTACACGGCCCGGGCCAATCTCAGACCCCTGGTGATCGAGGGGGAACCCTCCTCCACGAGCGACCAACCCGGTGGGCAGTTGATGCTGACCACCGACGTCGAGAACTACCCGGGCTTCGTCGACGGCATCATGGGGCCCGAGCTCATGGAGCGCTTCCGCGACCAGGCCGCCCGCTTCGGCGCCACGTTCGTCACGCGCAAGGCCACCAAGGTGGATCTGTCGGCGCGCCCGTTCCGGGTGTGGACCGACAGCCCCACCGACGGCGACGCCGACGTGTCGGCGCGGGCCCTCATCGTGGCCACGGGGGCCCGGTCGCTCATGCTGGGCGTGCCGGGCGAGAGCCGTCTTCTCGGCCACGGGGTCTCGACGTGTGCCACCTGCGACGGGTTCTTCTTCCGCGAACAGCACATCGCCGTGATCGGCGGCGGTGACTCGGCGCTCGAAGAGGCACTGTTCCTCACGCGTTTCGCCGCCACGGTCACCGTCATCCACCGGCGCAAGGAACTGCGGGCCTCGAAGATCATGCAGGACCGGGCCTTCGCCAATGACAAGATCGTCTTCCGCTGGGACACGACGGTCAACGAGGTCCTGGGCGAGGGCAAGGTCTCGGGGCTCTCGCTGCGCAACACGGTGACCGGTGAGGACGACGAGCTCTCCCTGTCCGGGGTGTTCGTGGCCATCGGACATGTGCCCAACAGTGGGATCTTCGCCGGCCAGCTCGACGTGGACGAGGCCGGCTACATCCGCACCACGACCGGTTCACGCACGAACGTCGAAGGCGTCTTCGTGTGCGGCGACGTCCAGGACCACGTCTACCGGCAGGCCGTCACCGCCGCCGGGTCCGGGTGCATGGCGGCCATCGACGCCGAGCGCTGGCTCGAGGCCGATGGCCACGGTTGAGCCCGGGCCACGGGCCCGGCCGGGGACGGGGGACGGGGTAGAAGATGGACGGTCCCCGGAATGCGAACCCCCCACCCGGGGTTACACGTCCGTTCGACATGCGTGCCCACCACCGGCACGCCGCGGAAGGAGCAGTTGATGAGCGAGGGGATCGCAACGCTGAGCGACGCTACGTTTGACGAGCATGTCAAGTCGGCCGACACACCGGTACTGGTGGACTTCTGGGCCGAGTGGTGCGGTCCGTGCAAGATGATCGCCCCCGTCCTCGAGGAGATCCTGGGGGAACAGAGGGGGAAGATCGGGATCGCCAAGCTCAACATCGACGAGAACCTGGACGTGACGCGCCGGTACGAGGTGATGAGCATCCCGACGATGATCCTGTTCAAGGACGGCGAGCCGCAGGTGCGGATCGTGGGGGCCCGAGGCAAGGCCCAGCTCCTGCAGGAGCTGCAGGCGTACCTGTAATCCCGGGGTCCGTCCTCCCCTTGCGGCCGGGCGACAGCGGGGCGGCCGTCGCCGACCTGCAGCACCGGCTGGGCGGCCTCGGCCTGCCGTGCCCGCCCGACGCCGACGGGCTCTTCGGGGCCGGGACCGCCGCCGCCGTGGAGGCGTTCCAACACCGCCGGGGCCTGCGCGTCGACGGGATCTGCGGCCGCCAGACGTGGGGGGCCCTGGTCGAGGCGGGGTTCCGCCTGGGTGACCGGTTCCTCTATCTGCACGCCCCCATGTTCCGGGGGGACGACGTGGCCGACCTGCAGCACCGCCTGTCCGCCCTCGGTTTCGACACGGGCCGTGTCGACGGCATCTTCGGCGGGCTCACGTCCTGCGCCCTGGCCGACTTCCAGCGCAATACGAGCCTGCCCGTGGACGGGATCCTGGGTGCCTCGACCCTGCGGGAGCTCAAGCGGGTCATGCCGCGCCACCCCGAGCCCGAGCTGGTCAGCTCCGTGCGCGACCGCGAACGGCTCCGGCAGGCCCCCCGGACCCTGCTGGGGCGGCGCCTGGCCATCGGGGAGGAGGGTGGTCTCGACGTGCTGGTCACGGCCGTGCGCCGCCACCTGGCGGCCACCGGCGCCGACGTGGTCCCTCTTCTCCACCCCGACGGGTCGCTGCAGGCAGCGGCGGCCAACGCCGCCGCTGTCGAGGCCTACGTGGGGCTCCGCCTGGACCCCGACCGGGCCCACTGCTCCGTGTCGTACTACCGCGGGTACAGCTACGAGTCGGCCGGCGGCCGGCACCTGGCCGAGTTGCTCCAGTCGCTCGCCGCCGGCGCCCTCGGGATCCCCGCCGACGGCGTCCAGGGCATGTCCCTGCCCGTCCTGCGTGAAACCCGCATGCCGGCCGTGATCCTCGAGGTGGGGCCCCCGGCCGCCGTGGTGGAGCATGCCGGCGCCCTCGCCCACGCCATCGTGGAGGCGCTCACCATGTGGGCCGTGTCCCCCGTCGACTGAGGCGACCCTCTCGCCGAGGGTCGAACTCCCGCCGTCGACTGTCCACAGCCTCATGCACAGGTTGTGGATGACACTGCACATACCATCGAGCGTTAGATTCCCACTCTATGTGGTTACGAGAGGGCTTCCCTCAGGCGTGCACCGATCGAAATCTCACTTTCCGCACTAACACATCAGAGTCCCGGGGGGACGGGGCCGCCGCCCACCATGAGCTTGTAGATGCGCTCCAGGTCCTCGAGGGTGGCGAATTCGACCAGGACCCGACCCCGTTTGGCCCCCATGTCAACCTTCACCCTCGTGTTGAGATGGTTGGACAGGAGATCCTCGAGCTCGAGGACCCCGGGGGCAGGAAGGCGGCGGCGCGTGCCGGCGTCCCCCGTCGCCTCCTCGGTCCTGGCATCGGGCACCCGTGGGGCCGCTTCCTGGCGCGCCACGGGCACCCCGTTGGCGGCCTCGGGCAGATCGGCCTCGGGCAGATCGGCCTCGGCGCCCTGGACGTGGCGACGGATCGACTCCTCCACGGCCCGGACGGTCAGGCCCTCGGCGACGGCCCGCTTGGCCAGCTCCTCCTGGAACGACCGGTCCGGCGTTCCCAGGAGTGCCCGAGCGTGTCCGGCGCTGATGGTGCCGTCGGCCAACGCCCGCTGGACACCGGCGGGCAACTGGAGCAGGCGGAGGGTGTTGGTGACGGTGGTCCGGCTCTTCCCCACTCGCGCCGCCACCTGTTCGTGCGTGTAGTCGAACTCGTCGACGAGCTGTTGGAATGCCGCCGCTTCTTCCAGGGCGTTCAGGTCCTCCCGGTGGAGGTTCTCCACCAGGGCCTGTTCGAGGCTGTGCACGTCCGAGACGGTCTGGACCAGCACCGGCATGGTCTGCAGGCCGGCCCGGCGGGCGGCGCGCCACCGTCGCTCGCCGGCTATCAGCTCGTAGTCGTCGGTACCGGCCTCCCGCACGAGGACGGGTTGGAGGACTCCCACCTCGCGGATGGAGGAGGCCAGCGACGTCATCGCCTCCTCGTCGAACCGCGTCCGGGGTTGCAGCGGGTTGGGACGGATGCTCGAGATCGACACCTCCCGGAGGGTCGAACTGCGGTCCCTGGCCACCTCGGCCGGGATCAACGCGCCAAGGCCCTTGCCCAATCCGCTACGACGCGCCACCGCTGACCTCCTTGGCTAGCTCCCGGTAGGCGATGGCTCCGCGCGACGTCGGGTCGAAGACCGTGATCGGTTGCCCGAAGGAAGGGGCCTCGGAGATCCGTACCGTCCGGGGTATGACATTCCTGCACACCTTGTTCCCAAAATGGGTCCGGACCTCGTCGGCCACCTGCTCGGCCAGTTTGGTCCGGGCGTCGTACATGGTGAGCACGATGGTCGAGACTTCGAGCTTCTCGTTGAGGTTCGCCTGGACCAGATGGACGTTGCGCAACAACTGCCCGAGACCTTCCAGGGCGTAGTACTCGCACTGGATGGGGACGAGCACCTCGTCGGCGGCGGCCAGGCCGTTCACCGTGATGAGCCCGAGGGACGGCGGGCAGTCGATCAGGATGAATTCGAAGTCGCCGCTGACGGCCTCGAGGGCCCGGCGCAGTTTCAGCTCTCGACTGAAGCTGGGGACCAACTCGATCTCGGCACCGGCCAGATCGATGGTCGCCGGGGCCACGAACAGGTTCTTCATGCTGGTCGGCTCGACGGCATCTTCGAGGGACACGTCCCTCATCAGGACGTCGTACATCGAGAGCTCGAAGGACCGGGCGTCGATCCCCAGGCCGGTGGTGGCGTTGCCCTGGGGGTCGAGGTCAACCACCAGGACGCGATAGCCGAGCTCGGCCAGCGCCGCCCCCAGATTGACCGCCGTGGTCGTCTTCCCCACCCCGCCCTTCTGGTTGGCCACGGCCAGGATGCGGGGAACCGGCCGGGGGATGTAATCGCCCCGCTCCACCTCGCCCTCCTCGGTCACCAACCCGAGGGGATCTTTGGCCGGGCGGTCGGCGGGTGAACTCTCGGCGCGGGGTTCGGGGATCGGCGTGTGGTCCTCGGCGGGTTGGGCGGCGGGTTGATCGACCGCCGACACCACCACGGGCGCCTCCGGCGCCGCCGGGGCTTCTCCCCCGGGCCCGGGCGGCTCGTCGCCCATCGTCACCGCCGTCGGCGAGGGTTCCTCGACGGGACCCTGGTCGCTTGTCTCCTTGGAGCGTTGTCCCTGGTCCGGCCGCTGATCTCGACCTCTGATGCGGACGCGCACCGTCAACTCTTCAGGTGGTTCGGATTCACGTGCCCCATCCTTCCCATCCCCACACCCCGGGTCAAGCTTTACGGGCGCCTTTCCCGCGTTTGTTTCACGTGGAACATCGTCCTGAGGGTCGGAATTGCCGGACATCCGGCGGTCCACCTGTTGGGGCGGAATGTTTCACGTGGAACATGACCCGTGCTCCGCTATCCCGGGAGGGAACCCTGTCCCACCCGGTACAGAGGGCGTTTGGCCGGCACGCCGACCCGGCGCGGGAAGCGTTCCGGGCAGGGAGCGCTCTGGCGCAGGATCACATACCCGAAGGGGTCCCGCCGCACGGCCAGGGGTTCGAGCCCCACGCCGGCCAGGGCCTCCCGGGGCCAACGGTCGTCCACGTCGTCCGACCCCGTGGCGGGAGGCTCGGACACGATCAGGGTTCCTCCCGGCCGGAGGAAGGGGGCGGCACATTCGGCGGTGACGGGCGGGGGACCGAAAGATCGGGCCACCACCAGGGAGAAGGTCCCGCGTAGGCCCTCGGTGCGACCGGCCACCTCTGCCCGCAGCGTCACGACCCGGACCCGGTTGCCCCAACCCTGTTCCTCGACGACCTGCGCCAGGAACCGGGTCCGGCGCTCGCTGCTGTCGAGGAGGACGCCGTCACGGTTAGGCCACCGGTGGGCCAGGACCAGGCCGGGAATACCGCCGCCGGACCCCAGATCCATCCACGGTCCGGCGCCGGGGTCGGTCGTGACCGTCTGGCCCGGGAGTGCGCCACCGGTCATGGCGGAGTCCGCGGCGTCAGCGAATCCCTGGGCGTGGGCGATATGGACGGCCAGGGGCCCCTCTCCCAGAAAGCCCCACTCTCGTGCCTGACGGAGGGCTTCGATCAATGACGGGGGCAACGGCGGGTGCCCTCCGGACGGCACGGTGTTCACCGACCCGGACGACCCGGTAGTCCGGCGGTCCGGAGGGGCGACACCGCGGCCCGTGGAATCCCGTCAGTCGTCGATGTCGGAGTCGGAGTCGGATCCGGCGGTGGTGTCCAGAGGCGAGACGACGACGTACCGACGTGGTTCCTCGCCTTCCGATCGCGTCTGGACACCCTCGATCTCGGTCACGGTGTCGTGGACGACTTTCCGGTCCGGAGCCAACATCGGTTCCAGGGCCTGCTCCGAGCCGCTGGAGAGGACCTCTTCGGCCACCTGCCGGGTGAAGCGTTGGAGGGCGTCGGCCCGCTTGGCCCGGTAGCCGGCGACATCGACCAGGATCCGCTCGGTGGGTCCCGCCGTGCGGCTCTGCACCACCGTGCGAGCCAGCTCCTGGAGCGCCCCCAGGGTGGCTCCCCCACGCCCGACCAGGATGCCGAGCTCCTGACCTTCGACCACGACCTCGACCGTCTCGGAATCGATGACGCGTACCGACACCGCCGCCTCGAGCCCGATCTCCTCGATCAGACCCTCGACGAACTCTCGAGCCGACTCCCCTTGTTCCTCCAGTGTCAGGACTTCACCCACACTCGCCTCCTCGTTTGCGCCGGGCCGTCCCGGGCCCTCTCCCCCACGTCGGGGGCGTTCCTTGTCGGGACCTCTCCCGCCTGCATTGGTCGATCCCGGGGCGGTCCCCCCCGACGCGCCGTCGGACGAACGGCCGGCCCCTCCACGCGAACCGCGGCGGCGACTGCGGGGGGCCGACCCCTGCCCACCGGAGCCGTTCTTGGCTGGCGTCGTCTCGGTCAGGGCACCGTCCACCTCGGGAGAGGGGGTCTGGGCCACCGACGTCGCCCGCTGGCCACCACGCCCGGTACCTCCACGACCCCCCCCGTCGCGTCGTTGCTCCTGGGCCGGACGGCGCGAGCGACCGCGCTTGGGCCGCGGGCTGGTCGGGCGGACGCGGGCACGGACCCTGGCCTCGCCTCGCATTCTCCCGAACAGCCCGGCTCGGGGTTCGTTCACCACCACGAACTCGGCGTCGGCGTCGTCCACGCCCAGTTGGTCCAGGGCTGCGTCCTTCGCCTCCGCGACGGTCCGACCCGTCGTCTCGACCCATTCCATGCCGCTATCGATCCTTCCGTTCCCGCTTCGTCTTGGAGCGGGGATGCGTCGGCTTCTTCTCGCCGGCGCCGTTGGTCCCGGCGCCGTTCGTGTTCTTGGCCGCGCCGGGGCCGGGACCGTTGGCCTTGGCACCGTTCGTCCCGGTGGCGGCGGTGCCGGGGGGTTTGGCGGGGGGTCTCCCGGAGTTCTTGGGGCCACCGTTCGATGACGACCCCTGTCCCGATCCGGCGGAGGGGGGGCCCTTCTTCGGCGTCTGGCCACCGTCTGCCGGGGGGAGGGCTTTTGCCCGCTGCTGCGCCTCTTTCTGTTCGAGTGCCTGCTTCTGCATGTCTGCCAGCCGCTCCAGGAGGGGGCGGCGGCGGGGTTTCGTTCCGGCGCCACTCCCACCCGACGGCAGAACACCCTCGACCGCCGCCGGTCGCGCCTTGTTGAGGGTGCCGGAACGGAAGATCGCCTCCTGGATCCCGATCCGGCACAGGCTCGAGACGATGAAGTAGATGTTGACACCGGCGGCGATATTGATGTAAATGACGGCGAAGATAAGCGGCATATAGCGCTGCATCATCTGCGCCTGAGGATTGGATTGCGCAAACTGCGGGTTTCGGTTATTCAGTTGGCGCATTTGGAAGTATTGAAGGCCGATGGCGATCAGGATGAGCGAAGCGTACGGGATGGCCTGGACGAAGGTGTGGTGGCTGAGCACCTTGTCGGCCAAATTGATCCCAAATGCCGGGATGTTTCCCGGACTGTGGACGAGATTCCGGTACAGCTTCGTGTTGTTGCCGATATAGCGGGGGAGAGCACAGATCGCTTGGTGGCAAATACCTTTGGGGTCGGCCAGAGTGGGGGGCAGGCCGTTCTTTCCGCGGGTGATGGTATTTGCCAGACCCTTGATGACCCCATACAGGATAATGAAGACCGGGAACTGGGCCACCATGGGCAGACACCCACCGGCGGGATTGACGCCGTGCTCCTTGTAGAGCTTCATCATCTCTTCGTTGAGGGTCTGACGGTCGCCCTTGTACTTCTGCTGGATCTTCTTCAGCTCGGGGCTCAGCCGTTGCATCGCCACCATCGACTTCGTGCTCTTCACGGTGAGCGGTGCGGTGACGATCATCACCACCACGGTGAGCAGGGCGATGGCGATGGCGTAGTTGGGGATCAGCGCGTAGAAGAAGGCGATGATCGTCCCCATGAGGTCGTAGAGGGGCTTGAAGATGTTGCCCAGGGTGCTTCCCAGCACGGGGATCGCGCTCAGCATGGTGTCCCCCTCACTCCGGTACCGGGTCGACGCCGTGGCCGGCCCATGGGTGGCAGCGGCCGATACGGCGCAGGGCCAGGACCCCGCCCCGCAGCAGGCCGTGGCGTTCGAGGGCCTCCAAGGCGTAGTCCGAGCACCCGGGGACGTAGCGGCACGGCGACGGCCGGCCGGCCCGAAGGAGCTGGTAGAGGGCGATTGCCCGCCCCGCCATCCGGGTGGGGAGGCGGGGGGTGGACGGGGGGAGGATCGTGGCGCTCACCGGTGCCGCCCCCCACTCGCCGCTGTCATCGCTGTTGCCACTTGTGTCCTCAGATCCTCGTAGGAAAGCCCCGATGCGCCTGGGTGGGCCGCCACCAGGTAGGCGCCGGGTTCCAGGCCCACCACGCCGGCCACGGCCGCCCGGAGCCGTCGGCGCAGCCGGTTCCGGACCACCGCCTTGCCCACCCGCTTGCCCACGGCGTAGGCGACACGGGGTCGTGGCGCCCCACCGGCGGCGTAGGTGACGGTCACCGCTCCACGGCGGGCCCGGCGGCCGGACCGGCGCAGCGCCTCGAACGTGGCGCGGTCCTGGATGCGCCAGATCACTCCGGGGTTGCCCGCTCTAGGCGGACAGGCGGTGCCGGCCCCGTAGGCGCCGGGACCGGATGATGGCACGGCCGGCCCGCGTCGACATGCGGTGCCGGAACCCGTGGTTCTTCGCCCGTTTCCGGACGTTGGGTTGATAGGTTCGCTTCACGTCCCTTCGTTCCTTCCTGGG
>Ga0209415_10000617_pt1 | contig 66796 bp, 62 predicted proteins | sample PeaSoiSIISIP2007_FD_187696 | JGI IMG/M metagenome (GOLD analysis project Ga0209415, IMG submission 187696) | Peat soil microbial communities from Weissenstadt, Germany - SII-SIP-2007 (SPAdes) (version 2) | ecosystem: Environmental > Terrestrial > Soil > Wetlands > Peat | place: Germany...
GCCCAGCGCCGGCTCCGCCCGCGGGAACTTGACAGTGACAGTCTTTGGCGCGGCCTGTGAATCGAGTTCCAGCGCAAACCAGACTCTATCGTCACGTGCCGAATCAGTCGTGTGCGCATGGCTTCATTGAAGGCCACTGAGCAGGCTCGACCAGAGCGCTTTGCCTCGTACATCGCTACATCGGCATTGCGCGCAACATCCTCGGCGCTCATCTGGCATTGTTAGCTGGTGACGAAGCCCGCGATCTTTGGCGTAAAAGCGCTTCAAATACCCGCCATCCGGGTCTGCGATCAGCGCCCGAGCGCCACGTGCCAGTGCGCCCTGCGGAGTCAAGGCGATTACGATGGACTTGCCGCCAGGGGTGCCGATGCATTCAAAGTACTTGATTTCAACCTCGGCAGGTGGGGGATGCCGGCGAGTGAGAGCTCGCTGCTGCGCAGGCGCGCGAGCGCCGGGGCGACCGCTCGAGAGCGCTTGGCCAGGAGGCCGCGCCGTGCGACCCTATCAGAGAGGCAACTTCTGCGCTGGGGGCACGAGGATTCATCGCTAAGCGCGATATGGGGATCTCGGCTCGACAGCAGTCGGTGACGTTGGAACTACAAGCACAGCCGCTCGCATACTAAGGTGGTTGGGGAGAACCTCATGTCGAAGTCGCGTCGAGAGTTTCTAGCAGCCTCCTCGGCCGCGCTGCTTGTTCCAGCCACAGCGGCCAATGCACTCGAAACTCCTCAGGAGTTGCCGTCGGGTTCACCTACTGCGTTCGGCACGGCCTCGCCCGTGGGTCCTGACGTGACACCCGCGACCTTTGTCGAAGGAGAGAAACTGGTGCAAGTACAGCTCACCGATGCAGAACGTGCACAGGCCGCTCAGAACTGGCGCCACAGCATGGCCGCACTGTATGAGCGCCGCACCGGTCCGCGCAAGGTCCCGCTGGACGCGGCACTTGCCCCCTATTCTCAATGGAATCCAGTGCTTCCCGGACACAGAGGAGTCCCTTCCCGGCATCGCTTCGTACGGGGTGATACTGACACAGGCCCGCTTCCGGCCGCAGATGCCGACATTGCATTCGCTCCCGTATGGAAGCTCTCTCGTTGGATAGAGTCGCGCAAGCTTACAGCCGAACGCCTTGCGCACATTTATTTGGACCGGATCGCAAAGTTCGATGCGAAACTGCGCAGTGTCATCACCCTCACATCGGACCTCGCTCTCAAGCAGGCGAAGCGCGCTGATGAGGAAATTGCGGCCGGAAAATACCGCGGAGCGCTGCACGGTATTCCGTGGGGAGGCAAAGACCTGCTCGATACGGCTGGGATCCGCACCACTTATGGCGCGGAGGCCTACAAGAACCGCGTACCATTGAGTGACGCCGCGGTAGTCCGGCGCCTTCATGACGCGGGCGCGGTTCTCGTTGCCAAGCTGAGCCTCGGAGCGCTGGCGTTGAACGACATTTGGTTCGGTGGCCAGACCATGAACCCCTGGCTGTTGGAAGAGGGAGCCTCAGGCTCGAGCGCGGGGCCCGGCGCGGCCACCGCGGCCGGATTAGTCGCGTTTTCAATTGGCAGTGAGACCGAGGGCAGTATCGTCAGCCCGAGTATGCGGTGTGGGGTAACGGGGCTGCGCCCGACGTATGGTCGAGTACCGCGCACAGGGGCGATGACACTGGCTTGGTCTCTCGACAAGCTCGGACCGATCGCGCGCAGCGTCGAGGATACGATGCTCGTGCTACGTGCTATTTCCGGTCCTGACGACGGCGATCTAGCAAGCGTCCCCAGCCCTATCGATTTCGACGCTAAACGCAGCGTCAAGGGCCTTCGGGTCGGCTACTTTTCGCATTGGATGAGCGAGGCCTCTGCCACCTCGGTCGATCGCCATACACTGGAGCGAATCGAACGGCTGGGGATGCAGTCCGTCAAAGTCGCGCTCCCGGATTGGCCCTACGACTCATTGAACACGATTCTTTTTGCGGAAGCTGCTGCCGCCTTCGAGGAATTGACGCTTAGCCGGCAGATTGATCAATTGAGGGTGCAGACACCCGATGCATGGCCGAATACGTTTCGCCAATCGCGATTTCTCTCAGCGGTGGATTTTGTTCAGGCCGATCGGTTCCGACGTGCCGTTGCACAAGAGATGCGGAGAGTTCTGTCGCAAGTCGACCTATTGCTGGTGCCCTCATTGCGCGATGAAATGCTCACGATCGGGAATTTTACGGGCCTGCCTTCGCTGACGCTTCGGGCGGGATTCGTAGAAGTCTCCGAGGCGCGCAGCGATTGGGCACCTGACCCTAATCGGCCGCTGCCGCGGTTCGACCCACCCCGGCGCGTACCGCACGGCGTGACGCTGATCGGGCGACTTTTCGACGAAGGCACGATTGCCAGGGTTGGATTGGCACTCGAGCATTCGTTAAACGTTTGCGGGGAAACGCCTCCCGGCTTTTGATTGAGGACCCTACTTCGCTTCGCAAGTTTCAATGAGGCCGATTATTCCACGCGTTCGAAAAAGAGTCATTGTTAAGGGCCTTTGAATGTTTGCACGGGAAGGCAGAGCGCCCACGCGTTACGGCGGACGTTAGCCGGGTCGCCGGCGATGATTCCGTCGAACTCGCCTGGCAGCGGTGGGGCTGCAACAGGCGTGCGTGTCCGCCGCGATGTTATTTTCCTTGCTCATTCGCCACGGGCATGTCGGCGTTGCAGATGTCGCACTGGAATTTCCATTTCCCCTGCATCTTTTTCGACACAGCCATCCACTTGCCGTGGTCGACGTACTTACCGTCGGCACTTGTGAACTCATAAGTTCCCGTGCCGTAAGCTGGAATTCCACCGATCTGGGCCGAAGTGACCGTGAGCTCGTTCTGGGCGCTCCTTTGCGTGAGGGATTTGAATGTCGCCTGCGGACCTTCGCTGTCTTGAACCGCATTTGCGATCGGCGGCATCCGACAGGCATCGGCCATACAAAAAAGCTTAACGGCACAGTCAGCGGCGCAGGGTTGTACATTTCGACCGCCGGCAACGAAATATTGGACGCTACAGTCGCAGAAGACTCAGAGCGCAGCGCAACCGTTAGGGCCGGCGCAGTCAATCAGGCCAGCAGAGGAACGAGCGCTGTGAGTGAACAAAGGAGCGCCTTGACGCCGATGATGATGTGTTACGCTAAAAGTGAACAAGGGAATAATGCTACTCAATTCATTCAAGGACAAGGCACCGCTATGACTGAACGTGTCGCCTTGATTGTTGGTGCCGGACCTGGGATCAGCGCTGCTTTTGCTGAGGCGCTGGTGGCCGACGGCTATCAGGTAGCGCTGGCCTCTCGCAATCTGGACAGATTGCAGCCATTGGCTAAAGCGATTGGCGCGACGCCGTTCGAAGCGGACGCTTCGTCGGCACGGAGCCTAGTGCGACTGTTCGACGAAGTTGACCGTTCCTTGGGACAACCGGATGTTGTGCTCTACAACCCGAGCGCCCGCATCCGTGGCGAATTGCTGAGCCTGGATATGGGGGCGGCCTCGGCCGCCATCCAGGCCACTGCCGTGGGCGCGCTGGTCACGGCCCAGGAGGCAGCCCGTCGCATGCTGCCGCGAGGCAGCGGCAGTATCTTCTTTACGGGCGCGACCGCCGGAATAAAGGGTTTCGCTCGTTCGTCGGTTTTTGCCATGGGCAAGTTCGCAGTGCGTGGATTGGCCCAGAGTCTGGCCCGCGAACTCGGTCCGGCGGGCATCCACGTGGTACATTTCATCATCGATGGCACCGTAGATCAGGGGCACCGCGAACCCGGCGCATTCACCCCACAAGCTATCGCACGCTCCTACATGGCTGCGCTAGCCCAACCGCGCGGTGCGTGGAGTTGGGAGTTCGAGTTGCGCAGTCATACCGAACCGTTCTGATAGCGGTCATAGCGTCAGCGAATCGAGTGGGGATCGGAGGGCAGCAGACGGTCGCACACGCGATCGAGCGCATGCCCTTGGACGCATACCAGTACTTCTACCAATGCGTTGGCTGCGGCGTACTGTTGAAGCCGAAGGCCGGGAATTGCTACCGTGTTCTGCTCGTACGACTCCGTGACATGTCCGCCCAGCAGACCGGTGGCGTCGAGTGCGGGTGCCTGCCGTGAGGCGCCGTCGGCACACGAGCGGCTAGGCCGCAGAGCTGCCCACGTCAGATACTTTGTCGATCGAATTACATGAGGTGCGCCATGCTGTCCACGCGCTACTTCCGTGGTGCTAAGGTCCGAGCAACAGACGCAGCGGGTTCATCGCAATACTCGGAACAGCGTTCATGATCACAGTTCACCATTTAAATAACTCCCGATCGCAACGGATTCTATGGTTGCTCGAGGAACTCGGCGTGCCCTACGCGATCAGGCGCTATGCGCGGGACACCGAAACGATGCTTGCGCCGCCGGAACTGCGGGCTGTGCATCCCCTTGGAAAATCTCCGGTCATAACCGATGGGCCCCATACGATCGCTGAGTCGGGAGCAATAATCGAGTACCTGCTAGATCGATACGGCGATGGTCGGCTTAGGCCGGCGTCTGGATCGCCGGATCGACTGCGCTACACGTACTGGTTACATTTCTCCGAGGGCTCGGCGATGCCTCCGCTCCTGCTGAAGCTGGTGTTCGACCGGATCGAGGCTGCATCGGCGCCATTTTTCGTCAAGCCGATCGCACGTGGAATCGCGAAAAAGGTGAAGACGCTGTTCATCGAACCGAATCTGCAGCGCAATCTCATCTTCATGGAGGACGAGCTGGTCGTACACGAGTGGTTCGCGGGGACAGACTTCTCTGCTGCAGATATTCAAATGAGTTTTCCGCTCGAAGTATCGCAAATGCGTGGCGGCCTCGACAAAAGTCGGCCAAGGCTCATGCGCTTTCTCGAGCGCATCCACGCACGCCCTGGCTACCAGATTGCTCTTACCAAAGGCGGTCCGTACGCCATGGCGATCTAGCGAGAGAGGCCGCCTTCCGCTGCTTAAAGATGCCGGGGGCCAAAAATTCATAGGGCGGCGATGACCAATGCTGGAGCAATGATGTCGAGGTGAGTAAAGAGATTTTCACTGTCGGAATGCCGCGGCGCGCACGCTGCTCCTTTCGATAATCTTGATGATGATTGCACCGACGCCCGCTGTAAACGCCGTTGCAATGACCACATGGCCGGCAAATATCTGGAAGGTACGGACGCTGGGAAAATAGGCAGTGCGCCACTGCCGCCAGAAGTGGACGATTACGGCGAACATGGTGCCTGTATGCAGCACCAGAAGCAATGTCATGTGCGGTGCGGACGGGTCCTACCCCAGTAGCTTCTCGGATACGACCACGCGGGCTGAACTCGATACAGGTGGAAGTTTGACATTTACCGTGTGTAATAGCGATCTGCGGCTCGTATAGAACATCCCGCAACCGCTTCCTCGAAAGTGCGGAAGCGTGGTGAATTGCCTTCGAGCATAAGCGCGTTCCCTGACACCGTTAGGTGCCAGTACGCTCCAACGCCTATAATGCACTGCGCGAACAATATAGCAACAGGACGCTTTTCATGACTTCATCTTGTGTACGCTCGATTACGATGACAGGGCTTATGGGCTGCCTTCTAACTGGATCTGCGTTCGCTTTGGGACTTGCGGACCTGACGAATCAGGAAGCCGCTCGGGGTATCAAGGGAGTGCTGAGCGAGGGGGCTAGTTCAGCCATCGGCAAGCTTGGCGTACCGGGCGGGTTTATGAACAACCCAAAGGTGAAGATCCCGCTGCCTCCGGCACTCGATGAGATCGCCCAGGGGTTACGCCTTATGGGCCGCGGCAAGGATGCCGACGAACTGGTCGCGACGATGAACCAGGCCGCCGAGCAGGCCATACCCGAAGCTAAACCGCTGCTAGTTAATGCGGTCAAAACGATGTCCGTGGAGGACGCCAAGAAAATTCTCACGGGTGGCGATGATTCGGTGACCCAGTTCTTTCGAGCCAAGACCGCAGCACCCCTGGCGGTTAAATTTCTGCCCATCGTCAAGCAGGCAACCGATAGGGTGGGCCTGGCACAGAAATACGACCAGTTCGCCGGACAGGGAGCCAAACTCGGTCTCATCAAAGGGGATGCGGCAAACATCGAGCAGTACGTCACCGATAAGACGTTGGATGGCCTCTACCTGATGATCGGTGAGGAAGAGCGTGCCATCAGGAAAAATCCCGCAGCGGCGAGCAGCACGATTGTCTCAAAGGTGTTTGGCGCATTGCGCTGATCGCAGCCGTAACTCGGCGACCGCTTCTTCGATCTGCCGAGCGTGTACTCGCGCGCCCACACAATTTGACATGCGATGTCCCACCTGCAACCGTATCATCGTGCTCAATACCAGCGATCAGAGGCGGGAAATGGCCGTGTTTCGGCGGCAACCCTGCGCGTTGCACAATTAGCTAGCCAATGTGTCAACCCGCCAAGCCCTCGGCCGTTTTCATAGCTGCGCCAGCGGTGCGCCGCGCGAGTACCAGGGTGCTGAGGAGAGGCCATGTCGCAAGACATCAAGAATCGAATGCTTAAGTTTTTCAAGGATGTAGACTCGGCGCGAATGCGGCGGGGTGGCCTGCGGTCGGCTCTTGGCCAGCTGCGTCGAGCGCATTGGGTGCTGCTCGCGGGGCTGGCCGCTCTCACGAGCTGCGGCGGCGACAACGGTTGCAGGGACTGTGGCCGCTTTACACCGCGCTTTACACCGACGGAAATATCGTTGGGCCTGGTCGCCGGAGATTTCAACAACAACGGCCACACCTCTATCGTCGCGACGAGCACGGTGCTCTATAGCGGACCGGTCAACGCGGGCAATCTAAAGAGCTATCTCTCGACCGGTCCGGGTAGCTTCGCGGCACCGGTACTCACGAGCGACGGCGATGACCCGCTGTACCTTGCGAGTGCGGACCTGAACGGCGACAAGCTGCCGGACATCGTCTCGGCAAGCTATGATGACGGCTCGCTGGCCGTCTTCTTTAACAGTGTCCAAAGCCCCGGCAGCTTCAGTACGCCGCTCATCCTTGCATCGCCCGGCGCCTCCCAGGTCGCGATTGCCGACGTGAACGGTGATGGCTTACCCGACATCGTATCGGCGGATTTCAACGTCTCGCTGTTTCTGCAATCCTCGGCCGGAGCATTCGCAAGTCCCATCAGCCTGTACCCCGGCGGGGCCAACTGGGTCGCGATCGGCGATCTCAATGGCGATGGAGCTCCGGATGTGGCTCTGACCGACAACGTCGGCGTCAAGGTACTGCTGCATACCGGCGCGACCTCGGCGACCACCTTCGCCGCCCCGGTGGCGGTGTTCACACAGACGACGAATGCCGACGTTATCGGTGCAAACCTGATTGCGATCGCCGATGTGAATGGCGATGGCTTCAACGACCTCGTGATTACCGACCCCGGGCCCAGCGGCGGTGCGGCGCCAACGGTATCGGTACTGCTGCAGGATGCCACTCACCCCGGCCAGTTCCTCGCGCCCGTAAGCTATCCGACCGCGCCGTTCAGTCTGGCTCAATCGATCATCGTGACGGACGTCAATGGTGATGGCCATCCGGACATCGTGATCGGAGGCACCAGTGCGGTCAGCGTACTGCTGCAGAATGCCGCGAGCCCCGGCACGTTCGTCTCCGCGACCAACTACGCGGCCGCGAATGCGAATGAAATCGCCATTGCCGACGTCAACGGCGACGGCCTTGTCGACCTAATCGTTGCCACGGGCCCCTCGCCGACGATCCAAAACGGCGTGCTCACGAACACCCCCGGAGTGCTCCTGCAAAACCCCAGCTCGCCGGGGACTTTCAGCGCGCTACAGGCACTGCCATAGAGGGGCTTGCCAGTACTTTCAGTGGAAGACCGATACGATCTGCAACGATTCCTGCACGCGCAAGAGCCGGTATTCGAGCAGGTAGTCGCCGAACTGGGGACGGGATATAAAACCGGGCATTGGATGTGGTTTATTTTCCCGCAATTGCGCGGCCTGGGTTCAAGCGCATTAGCCACGCGTTTTGGAATTTCCTCTCTGGCTGAGGCAGCTGCGTATCTGCAGCACCCTGTCCTCGGCAAGCGGCTCAGGCAGTGTACTCAGCTGGTACTCGACGCGAACCGCCGCTCCATCACCCAGATATTCTCGTACCCAGATGATCTCAAGTTCCGGTCATGCATGACATTGTTTCGTCAGGCTGGTTCGGACAGCGGCGTTTTCCGCGCAGCGTTGGAGAGATATTTTGCAGGTGAGGCTGACCCGCAGACTCTCGTGTGGCTTTGATCGGCATATCATCGCGATGCACCAGCGGCCAATGTACGTCCTCGGAGCCGGGCCGACTACGCGCACTCTGCCGACGGTGGAGATTCATCCGTCGTCTGGGGCCCGGATATCGCCCGGCCTGGAGGCTCGACGCTAAGAGGACTGATGTAAATCGTCAATCCGAGCAACGTACAGCGACGTGCCGCAAGAACGCTGTAAGCTTCTAGGGAAAGTTGTGAGACACGGGGCAAGCTGGAGGCACGGGTGTTTATCGGACATTACGCGCTCGGTCTGGCATCTAAACGCGTCGCACCCACAGTCTCTCTGGGTGCGCTGTTTCTCGCCTGTCAGTTTGCCGACCTGCTCTGGCCGACGCTGGTACTGGCAGGGGTGGAGTCTTTCGCGATCCGGCCCGGCATCACCGCGGTCACGCCGCTCGACTTTGAGCACTATCCCTATTCGCACAGTCTGCTGGCGCTCATTATCTGGGGCTCGCTCCTTGGGCTCATCTATCGCACCGTGACCGGCTCCAGCTGGCGCGCTGCCATTGTTTTGTTCGCGCTGGTCGTGAGCCACTGGGTATTGGATGTTGCCGTGCATCGACCCGACATGCCGCTCGCCCCTGGTATGAACATCCGGCTGGGCCTCGGGCTGTGGAATTCTGTTCCTGGAACGCTCGCGGTCGAATTTCTGATTTACGCCGCGGGGGTTGCCGTGTATCTAAAGTCGACCGTCACCTGCGATCGCGTCGGATCGATTGGGTTGTGGGTACTGGTGCTGTTCCTTGCGGTCGTGGAAATAGCGAACGTGCTCGGACCACCGCCGCCCAGCGTCAGTGCGGTCGCCTGGTCGGCGCAGACGATGTGGCTCCTCGTAGCATGGGGTTATTGGGTCGATCGCCATCGCGACCCGATCGCACGCTAAGTTGCGCTAGGTTCTTGTTCCGTCTTGCCACCGCCGTTTGCTAGGGCACGATCGAACGATCCGTAAGACTACTCACCGGCGGGCACGTGCGCACGAGTCTTCTTCGGCGGCTCCCCTTTGTGCAGCCGTTCGTCTTCGATCAAGCGCTTGCGTACGTACAAGAAGCGTACCGTTTCGTACTCGAACGGTGAGCCCGTTGCGTAGTAGCGGAAATTGACGTGGGCGCGCTCATCGACGGCGTTCGTAACACCGAGCGTCCATGATTGAACGCCGCGGTATAGATCGGCCACGTTGACAGCATAGGAGGCGCCGTAGTCGCCCAGTAAACCAATGCCGTCACGCAGGGTCGACGGTCCGAGGACCGGAATGACCAGATAAGGTCCCGGATGCATGCCCCATACGGCTAATGTGGTGCTGAAACCGGTCAGCGCAGCGGCGAGATGCAGTTTCCTCGCAACGTCGAACAGGCCACCAATGCCCACGGTACTGTTGAGCAGAAAGCGCCCCAGACTGCGCACGCCGAACCCCAATCGCCATTGCAGCGTGTAGTTGATGACGCTCTCGACTTTCAGCGAGGTTGTCAAAGAAGTTGTGGACCCCCGTGCGCAGCGGTGATGGCAGGCGACGGTAATCATCGGTGATCGGTAGAAACACAGCTTCATCAAAGTGGGCGTTGAACCGATAGGTCACGCGGTTGATCCTCTCCCATGGATCATAGGTGTCCATGGGAGGTACGTCCGACGGCATCACGGGTCGCAGCGCGTCCTCGCCGCTCTGGCGCTCAGCCTGGGCGGATTCCTTAGCTGCGACGGCGGCGAGCGCTACCGCATCCTGTGCGGCCTCGGCAGTGTTGGCTGTCGGCGTGTCGGGCGGCAGCGTTCGAATCTCGAAGGCGCGCGAGGCGCAGCCGCAGAGCGCAGAGGCAATCAAGCCTGCAACCAGAGCGGCCCTCATGGCCCGTTCCAGTGCCCCGCGAGCATGTTGAGCATGTCGGCAACCTGGCCGCGCTCACCGAGATTACCGAGGTGGCCGCCGTGATCGTAGACCACGATGCGCGATCCTAGCGTCTTTCTCAACCAATCCAGTTCCTGTCGGTCGAGAATTAGGTCATCGCTGTTGGTCTGCGCATAGTAGTCAGCATCATCGCGCAACGCGTCGCCGACAATATCGAGTCGACATTCAGCGTTCAGCGACTCGATCGTTGAATTAGGCTCATGCTTCAAATAATACGGCACTAACACTCGCGTGAAATATTCCGAGGACGGCATGCCGCGCAGGACGCGCGCGGTGCGCTCAAGTGAATCGCCGACTTTCGGCCAATGGTTCGGATCGACGACCACACCGGTGCCGGCGTAAAGATCACCCGCGAAGAACATATTGACGGCTTGGAGCCGGAAACTCAGCGCAACGGCGGCGGCGAATTCCGCATCGGTCTTCAATGCTGCGGCGGCTGCACCGAGCATGAAGCCTTCGTCAATCTCTACACGGTCGGAGGCTCGGTACAGATTGGCGAGCCCTGCATAGAGCTGGCGATATAACCGCTCGACGCCGGCCTGGCCTGCGCCGACATTGACCGCGAACAGTCGGTCGATGCGTGTAATCGACGCGACCAGATTCACCGGCGGATTGATCAGGACCGCGCGATGTAGATGCAGCTTATGCTCGCTTGCATCGATGAATTTGACGACAGCAGCATCGGCAGCCCCGAGACTGTAGCCGAGCACATCGATGTCGGTGATTCGCACGCGGCGTGGCAGATGCGCAATGATTTGCTGCATGGCTGCGTAGAGATCATGACTGTCCTGCAACAGATCGCCCGCCACGCCCGTACTCGAAGTTGAGACGATGAGGCCAGGGAAAGTAGGCGACGGCATCGTCAGCACGTGATAGCCGGCGCCGTACAGGACACCGCGCAGGATCGACAGTTGGGCGGTGTTGCCGTCGTCACCGAGGCCGGCAATGACGATGGCAAGCGGTGCGGGCCGGGGTTGGGCCGAAAACCAGACTCGCAGCTTGCGATCGAACCAGAATAGTTCGGGCACCGGGCGCGCCCACGGCATTGCGATATCCACTTCCGCAAGCGGCACCGATGCCGGTAGCGGTGCCAGGTTCTGCAACGGCGTGCCGAACACCGTCGCGCGCAAACCCGCCGAATCGGCCAGGCTCGCGGTCGATTCGCTGGGCGTCCCCGTGATCGAAGGCGCGCTATCGCGCTGCGCGCCATGGGCGAGCACCGTTGCCGAGAATAGCAGAGCGCTCGCCCAGCAGATGAGACGCTGCTTCAAGTCGGTGTCTACACGACGGACGGCGGCAGGCGTCTGCCCCGAAGAATATCCGTAGCCGCTGCAGCCATCATGATGGCCCCCCCCTCTGCTCGTCACTGGCGCGTGCACACGCGCGGCCACGTGCATATCTTATCAATACCCATGAAGGCGCCAAGTAATGGCGGCTTCGCCGCTCATGTCGTGGCGATACGCAGGCTGCTACACTTGCGGCGCTGGCAAAAATAAACGAAAGCGGGGAACCGGAATGCCCATTACAACGGCGCTCTATGCGGGTCTGCTCGGGCTGGTTGCCCTCGGTGTGGCCTTTTCTGCCGGCCGGATTCGCGGCAAATTGAACATTTCAGTCGGCGATGGCGGCAATCCCGATCTGCTGTGCGCCATGCGACGCCACGCAAATTTCGCGGAGTGGGTACCGCTCGCCCTGATTCTGATCGCATTGCTTGAGCTCAATGCCGTATCCACCCGCGCAATTCACATACTGGGCGTATCGCTAGTGATCGCCCGCATTTTGCATGCTGTGGGCCTGCGACCGGACACGATGAAGAGTCTCGCACGCCTCATCGGCGCGACCGTCACGGCGCTGGTGACGCTGATCGCCTCCGTGTGGCTGGTCATTCTGTATATTCACCGCTAGCATTCGCGTGGCTTCGAGCCCCCAGAGGCCGTCACTGGATCGCCCTGAAGCGGCTTCAGGTCCGGCTCCATCCAAGAAAATCGCGCTGTGGCGCAGAACAGTCGCGGCTGCGTGTAGTAGCGCAGCGGCAGTTCCCTGTCGCCGAATCGGGCGATCAGCTCCTCTGCCAGTTCGTCGATCGGCCGCCTTGCGTCGGCAGAACGTACAAAAGTTCGGATCACGTGCACGTAAAAGCGTGTGATGGTTTCGTGGTAGCCAGAACTTGCCGTATTGGCAACTCCAGTGGCGTCATTGTAGGCGCTGATGCGCTGGCGAAGTAGCTGCAGAGCCACTTCATCCGAATGGTGCAGCACATGCCATAAACCCGCTCGCAGATGCGCCTGGTGGGTCCATTCCGATTTCAACAGGGTGCGCTCGATGAGCCCTTGGACGATGCGCTCGGTTTCCAGATTAGCTTCCCTCAAGCGGCGAAGATCACTCGCCCCGGAGCAGGCGGCTCAAGGCGCGGAATGCCGGCAGTGTCAGGGGATCGTTGCTGGCGCTGGCCGCAATCGGATGCGAGCCGAAGCGCGCAATCACCAGCTCCGCGCCGGGCGCAATGTAAAGCCGCTGACCGTGAATGCCGCGGGCCTCAAACACGCCCAGGTCATCATGCGATACCCACCACATATTGCGGTAAGAATACCCGGCCAGCAATGTGTATCCGGCCTTGGCAAATTTATTCGGATCGGCGCCGCGCCGGATATCGCCGATCACCGCAGCAGGAATAAGCTGCCGACCCTGCCACGCTCCTTCACAGCGCATCAACTCACCGAACCGGCACAGGTCGCGCAGTGTGGCGTTGAGTCCAGCGCCGCCCATGGCCACTCCACTGGAGTCGACTGCGAGGTAACCGTCCTCCTCGCAGCCGATGCGGGACCAGATGCGCTCACTGAGCAACTCGCTGAGGGCCGCGCCAGTGACGCGCTGCAAGATCCAGCACAGCACCTCGGTATTTGCGGTCTTGTATGCAAAGGCCGATCCGTGTTCGCCCTCTTGACGCAGCGTCAGGAGATAATCGTAATAGTTACCCGGACCGACATAATCCTTCCGCCGAGGACGGAAACCTCCCGCGCGCAAATAGGCCCAGAAGTGCGCGTGCGGATCCGAATACTGTTCTGATCCGGCCACACCAACCTGCATATCAAGCACCTGCCGCACGGTGGCGTTGTCGTAGGCGGTGCCGGACATCTCCGGCAGGTAATGGACCACCGGCTTGTGCTCGTCCAGCGTCCCCTCGTAGATCAGCGTCGCCGCGAGCGTCGCCGCATAGGATTTTGTGATCGAGAAGCAAGCGTGCGGTCGCTGCGGCTGCAGCTCGCCAAAATACCGCTCGTAGATGCGAACGCCGCGATGCATGACGAGGATCCCATCGGTGTACGTCTGCGCCAGCGAATCGATCCAGGTCAATCGATGCCCGCTGAGGCTATCGAACTGGAGTGCATCGATGGCCACAGCCGTTTCACGGCTGGCTGCGCCCAGATCGCTGGCTGCACCCCTACCCCGCCACACTGCGACGGTGGGCATGAGTTCGCGCAGGTGCGAAAGCGCCCAGCGATTCTGCGGATAATCCAGGAAACGATCGTCTTCGAAGCGAATCAGCCGCTCCGGCGGCGGTGGCGCTCCCTGCATAAAGCCCAGTGCCGCGGGCTCGGTCGCGCTGCCGTAAGGGTACTCGACGCCGCCAAACTCGAGGGTAGCCTTTTTCATGGGGCGCAACTGCGCAGGGGCTGGGAACTCCCTAAGCGCTGGGCACGCGGCGGCGGCTGGCTGCAGCTCGGTCGCTGCGTGCTGATTTTCGGCCACTGGGAGCAGCATTGATGACGTCGTCCGCCCAGCTCAACGCTGCCCTGACGGTCGGGAAACCAATCGTGCTCGTCAGTGCGATCAGTGCATGATGGATTTCGGGGCCCGATAGCCCAAGCTCCAGCGCCCGCCGGACATGACTATGGACCGCTCCTTCGGATCGAATGGCCGCTGCAGCGCCGAGTTGCACCAGTTGCGTCACCTTAGGCTCGAGCGGGCCCGCCTGCCGCACGGCAATGCCCAAGGCCTCAACCGCATTGAAAAACGCGCGGTGCGACACCTTCAGTCCACTATAGGCCCCCGGTTTTCGCCTCATTGCCACGCAGACCTCATATACCGGCGTACCATTCGTAGCCGCGGTCTTCCCAATAGCCGCCCTTGCCGCGGCCGATGGCGTCCAAGCGCGCAACGGCCTCAATTCGCATCAGGTACTTCGCGTGCTTATAGCCGAGCTGGCGCTCGACGCGCAGCCGCAGCGGTGCGCCATTGGGCATCGGCAGGGGATTGTCGTTCAAGGCATAGGCCAGCAGGGTTTGCGGGTGAAACGCATCGATAAGATCAATGCTTTCATAATATCCGCCATCGTTGCGCTCGAGCTCGTCGGCACAGTACAGCACGATGAAACGCGCCTCGGCAGTCGGCTGCGCCATGTTAAGCACGCTGCCCAACGGCACGCCGGTCCACTTGCCGATCGCGCTCCAGCCTTCAACGCAGTCGTGTCGCGTGATTTGGGTACGTGCAGGCATGGCACGCAGAGCCGTCAGCGAAAGCTCGAGCGGCCGACCGACCAGACCGTCGACTCTCAGGCGCCAGTCCTCGAATTGATTGGCGCGCAGTCGATTGTAGGTCTCGTTGTTCGGATCGTGCGTGCCGTTGGATCTGAAGATTGGCGACAGGTCGGCCTCGGTGAACTCGTGCGCCAGTGATTGTCCGATCAGCATTCGTTGCGCTCGATATGTGAGGTGCTCGGCACTGTCCAATACGCGTTGAAAGGACGGCGATTGGCTCAATCGATCGCAACCGGCGAAAAGCAGGCCGCCGAAGGACGCCGAACCTCGCAGCAACATCTGTCGACGGGTCCATACCTGCGCAGTCATTTGGTGGTTTTACCCACAGGCACCACGTAGCGGCCGGTGATCATCGAACGAACTTCATTCCATGGGCCAGCCAGAATGACCATCAGCAGATGCACGGCGATGAACGCGGCCACCAGCATGGCCGCCGTGAAGTGAATGGTCCGGGCACTTGGACGACCACCGAAGAGGTGCACCAGCCACGGGAAAGCGGCATCGAGCCCCGGGGACATGGTCAGTCCCGTAGCGAGAATCAATGGTGCGAGCACAAAGATCACGCCGACGTAAGCGAGCTTTTGCAGCACGTTGTAGCGTTTCGCGGCCTGACCTGTGGGAAATCGCAGCCGCATATGGTTCCAAATATCGTGCAGCAGATGCGCTGGGGCGATCTCGGTTCGAGAGGGCAGCAGATCGCGGCGGACGTGACCGCTGATGAGGCTGAAGAGCAAATACAAAGCGCTGTTGGCTACCAGCATCCAGGCGAAAAAGAAATGCCAGCGGCGCCCGGCCGAGAGCGCCTGCCAACTCGGGAGCGTGGTCCAATGCGGAAAGCCGTGGGCTCCAATGGCCAACAACGCCCGGTCAGGACTGGCCCCGTGCTGTCCCCAGTACAGCAACGGGTCCGCGTTGAAGATCTGCAGCCCACTCATGAGCACCAGAAATACGCACAGCGCATTGACCCAATGCAGCAATCTGGTCGCCCGAGTGTGCCGACGAATGACTTCGGGTGCGCTCATGACCCGAGCATGATAGACCGAGTTGCGCCACGCTGTCAGATGGGTCGATATGCTCATAAGATGCGCACATGTGGAAGCATATTGGCTTGGCGGTTACTGCGGCGCTGTCGGTAGGCACGGCAGGCTCTGCCTGGACTGCGGACCTAGTGCCCGCCGCGCCGCCCGATCAAGCCGTGCGCCAGGAGTTCATCGCCGCGATGCAGCGCGTACGCTTGCGTGTGCTCGAACCCCCGGACTCACCGCAGCTGCAAAGTTACCTTCTGCACGACTATCTGATCGCCGCCCGTCTGCGTCGCGACCTCGAGCTCACTCCCGGGGATGACCTCGATGCCGCAATCGACGGCTTTGTAGGGGCGCGCGCCAAGCAGCCGGTTGCCCGCGCCTTACGACACGACTGGCTTTGGAGCCTGGCAGAACGGCACCGCTGGGATTGGTTCCTGCCCCGGGCTGGCGATGTGGCCGATCCGGCGCTGATCTGCGATCGTCTGGAAGGCCGGCTGGAAACGGGCGACACCAAAGGCCTCGGAGCGGAGGTTCTGACGCGGTGGAACATCCCACAAAAGCAGCCGCACGAGTGCGACCCAGCATTTGCCTGGCTGCACCAGCAGGACCTCGTGAGCGCGGGGCTGGCGATCATACGCACGCGCGCCGCGTTGGCCGCCCAAAACCCGCGGCTGGCACGAGAGTTCGCCACCGACGTGCCCGCACCTGAAGTCGCGCCCCTGCTGCAGTGGGCGCAGCTGTTGGAGACACCGACAGTAGCGCTCGACGCGCTCACCGCAAACACTGCCAGATCGGTGGAGCCGGATGCGCTCGAGGCCGGCTTCAATCGGCTCTCACGCCGCGATTCCGCCGCCGCCCTGGCCCTGCTGCCCCGTCTGCTCGCAAGGCCCGATATGACGCCAGCTCTACAAGGGCGGTTGCAGCGCGACGCGGCTGTGGGTGCTGCCTACGAGCGCAATCCGGCAGCCCTTGCGGCATTCGATGCGCTCCCGGCGGATGCCATTGACGATGAAGCGCAGCAGTGGCGCGTGCGCGCGGCGCTGTGGGCCCAGAACTATGACCGGGCGCTGAGCTGGATCGAGCAGATGCCGGCGGGCTTGGCTGCGCAGCCGCGCTGGCGTTACTGGCGCGCGCGCGCCACAGCTGCAACGCGAGGCACTGAGGCGGCGGCACCGCTGTTTGCCGAAGTCGCCGGACTGCGCGATTACTATGGCTATTTGGCAGCCGACCGGCTACAGCGCAGTTACGCGCTCAATGCCCAGCCGTCGCTGGACGACCAGGCGGCGCAGGCCGCACTCGCCGCGCAGCCCGGCCTCATGCGCGCCCACGCCCTGTTCGATTGCGACATGCCGGATGAGGCCGGTGTGGAATGGGCCGACGCGTTGAACGATGCCGAGCCGGCGGTGAAGGTGCAGGCCGCACATCTTGCGGCCAGCTGGGGCTGGTACGCGCAGTCGATCGCGACCCTGGCTCAGGCCGGTGAATGGAACGATGTGCGGCTGCGCTATCCCCGCCCCTACGCTGCGCTGATCGCGCGGGGCAGCGCGCTGACGCAACTCCCCGGCGACTGGATCCTTGCGGTCATTCGCCAGGAGAGCCTGTTTCGCAAGGATGCGGTATCACGCGCCGATGCCCGCGGACTAATGCAGTTGCGGCCTGCAACGGCGGCTGCCCTCGCGCGTCGATGGCATCTGCCGCCGCCGTCGCCAGAAACGCTGTTCGACCCTGACGCCGCCGTCATGCTCGGCGCCGCTTACTTGCGTGAATTGATCGACCGCTATGACGGCCAACTGGGCCTGGCAGTTGCAGCCTATAACGCCGGACCAGCGGCGGTGGCACGCTGGCTCCCGAGCCGGCCGATGGATGCCGATATCTGGATCGAGAACGTCGCCTACGGCGAAACGCGCGATTATCTGCAGCGCATATTCGAGCACATCGTCGCCTATGCCTGGGTTCGGAATACTCAGCCACCGCGGTTGGTCGCCCTGCTGCCGCCGATCGTGCCGAACGCACCCTCGGCGGCCACGCCTGCAGCGATCGCTAGGAATTGAGATTTTCGACCGCCGCGCACCGTGCCAGGCGGTTTGTCCCGGCCCAGCCCCTACATGCGCCTACGCCATTGATGCCACACGCTTTTTCTGATCTCGAGCGCATGCAGATCATGCAACTTTTTCCCGGCAGCGGTGTTCTGCATATAAACGAACCCACACAGTGCAAACGCCAACCACGGAGCCTGCCCGATCCGCCGAGTTCACGAGCTTCATGCGCGCCTATCAGGACATGGTTTACTCGACCGCCGCGCGCCTACTCGGCAATGACGCGCAGGCCGAGGACATTGCGCAGGAAGTATTTGTCCGGGCCTATACCCATTTCGATGCGCTGCGTTCCAGTCCGACCGGCGGTGGCTGGCTCAGGACCGTGGCGACCAACTTGGCAATTAATCATCTGCAACGCTATCGCCGGCGCTGGCGCCTGTTCTCCGATTTGCGCACGGAGCAGACGGATGAGGACTGTAGTGAGTTGGAGTTGCTGGTAGCCGATACGCTGCCGGCGGAACTGACCACCGCGCAACAGCGCGCGGTCATCGAAAGCGCGTTGCAAGAATTGCCTCCGGAGCAGCGCGCTGCGCTGGTGCTCTATCATTTCGAGGATTTTTCTTATCAGGACATTGCGGCACGACTCGGTGCGTCGCTGGCGAAAGTCAAGACTGATATACGGCGTGCGCGCCTGGCATTGCTGCCGCTGCTCGAGAGCAGCGGCATTGGCCGCAGCAGCTTGGAGGATTGAGGCACATGGATAAGCGGCAGCAGGTGGAGCAGCTCCTCGATCGTGTATTGCGTGAGTTGCCGCTGCGGCGTGCACCGCAAACGCTGGAGCGACGCGTGTTGAGTGAACTGGCGCGGCGTGCAGCGCTGCCCTGGTGGCGGCAGAGCTTTGCTCATTGGCCTCGGTTGGCGCGCGTCGCGTTCGTCGCAGTTTGTGGAATGTTGAGTGGGCTGACGATCGTCGGTGGCGCATCGCTCGTCGCGGGTATCGGATCGGCACGCGCATTGAGTCAGTCCTTCGCGTTTATCGGGGCTTCGGGGCAGGCAGTCGCCTCGCTTGTGCGCGCCATTCCGCCCGCGTGGCTTTACGAGGGTGTCGGCTTGGCTACCGTGCTGTATGGACTCTTGTTCGCGCTGGGTGCTACGGCCTATCGCACACTTTACCTGGATGCCTGAAAGGCAGGTGATCGGATCTATGATGACTTGGATGACAAGACAATGTCTGGCCATGCTGCCGCTGCTGTGCTTTTCGGCCAGCATCGCCCTGGCGCAGACCGATGCGCCTGGAACCCGCGACGCGGATGTTCCGCAACAGCATGAAGGTGAGTACCGCCATCATTGGAGTTGGCGGCACGAATCGGGGCGACATGATGACAATAACGTGGTCAGCGTGGGCCATGACTCCCACTTACCTGCCGGAAGTCGCGTTGATTCCGTCGTGTCGGTGTTGGGTTCAACCTTCAGCGAGGGCGAGGCGAGAGAAGTCGTTTCGGTCCTCGGCAATACGCGCGTCACCGGACCGGTGGACGACAGCGCTGTCTCAGTGTTGGGCAACACCTCCGTTGACAGCGCGATCGGTGGCGATGTGGTTGCCGTGATGGGCAATGTCGAGCTCGGGTCGAATGCGGATATCGGTGGCGACGTGGTGGCGATCGGCGGAACGATTACACGCGACCCGGCGGCGATCGTCCACGGCGAGGTGCAAAACGTCTTTACGGATCATGGCGGTGCATTCGATTGGCTGCAACCGTGGATCAGGCACTGTCTCATTTACGCTCGCCCGCTCGCTCTGACGCCCGGACTGGATTGGGCCTGGGGCTTGGCGCTGGCATTTCTGGCGCTGTACGTGTTGCTGGCGCTGGCATTCGGCGCCAGCGTCCGCTGCTGCGTGCAGACCTTCGAAGCCAAGCCCGGTCAGAGCCTGTTGGCGGCCCTCCTGACCATATTGCTGTCACCGATATTGCTGATTCTTTTGTGCATCACGGTGATCGGCATTGCCGCCATACCGTTTGTCGTGCTCGGGCTTTTTATTGCTGGCCTGTTTGGCAAGAGCGTCATGCTCGCTTGGATCGGCCAGCGCTGTTTGGGGCGGCACAATACCGGGCCATTGAGCCATCCGGCCTTGACCGTACTGGTCGGCGGCGTGATCGTACTGGTGCTCTACCTCGTGCCGGTACTGGGCTTTGTGGTTTACAAGCTGCTCGGACTGCTTGGGCTCGGCGCTGTGGTTTATACGCTGATTCAGGCGGCACGAGCCCATCGCCTCAATAAACTTCCCGAGGCCGTCGCTGTTGTCTCGACCGCGCCGTCCGAGACTTCGACGCCGACTGCAGCCGCGACGCCCGGCCCGGTTACGCCGCCGCCCTCGCCTACAGCTGTAGTGGGCACGCCATCGGTCACCCCCGCCCTTGGGCGGGCCGGTTTCTGGATACGCATGGTCGCGCTGCTACTCGATGTGATACTGGTCGGTATCTTGATCGGGCTGCTGCATCACCTGTTCGATCTGGAACTATTGGTCCTGGCCGCTTACGGCGCGATCATGTGGAAACTGCGTGGCTCGACGATCGGCGGCATTGTCTTCGATCTACAGGTCGTTCGACAGGATGGACGCGAAATCGATTGGGCGACTGCCATCGTGCGCGCACTGGGCTGCTTTCTGTCGTTGGCAGCCGCCGGGCTGGGTTTCATTTGGATCGCCTTCGATCCCGGAAGGCAGGCCTGGCATGACAAGATCGCGGGTACCGTAGTGGTGCGGGTCCCGAAAGGCATATCACTGGTCTGATTGAACCCGTGGCGGCGCTATCCGACGGCCAAATAAGCCGTCACAGCCCTAAATCACTGAGGCTCGGATGATCGTCTGGACGTCTGCCGAGCGGCCAATGAAACTTACGCTCTTCGACCGCAATTGGTAAGTCATTGATGCTGGCATAGCGCCGGCTCATATAGCCCTGAGCGGTGAATTCCCAGTTCTCATTGCCGTAGCTACGGTACCAGTGCTCGGAGTCGTCGTGCCATTCATAGGCGAAGCGCACGGCGATGCGGTGGTCGGCACAGGTCCAGAGTTCTTTGATCAACCTGTAGTCGAGTTCCTTCGCCCACTTGCGACGCAGGAATTGTCGTACCTGCTCGCGCCCGATCGGAAATTGCGCACGATTGCGCCAGCGCGTGTCCTCGGTGTAGACCAGCACCACGCGGTCGGGATCTCGCGTATTCCAGGCATCCTCGGCCATGCGCACTTTCTGTGCCGCACTCTCCGGCGTAAAAGGCGGCAGCGGCGGCTTATTGTCCATGGCGGGCCCTCATTTGAGCGCCTGGATGATACTGCGCGTACTTGCATCCCCTCAAAGACTATCCGGCGCGAGCGGTGTCCACCGCTGCTCACGCCGCGCGAGGCGCGCATCCGGGGATTCGTCCTCGTAATCCATCCTGACCGGCGCGGGCAAGTCATTTCGCACCGGCCGCAATGTTTGCAGGTTGATGATTCCGAATCGCGAGCGCGTACCCGTGACACACGCCCCCACATAGGCACCGCAGTGACGGCAGATCAGGAAATCCGTGGTGCGGGCGCCGAAGCGGTAGCGCTGCACGGCGCCGATGTCCGCCGCTCGAAACACGAGCGCGCCCGCCGGATCGGAGCTGGTCAGCGCCCCGTGCAGTCGACAAAACGAGCATCGGCAAGCGCGCACCGACCATTGGCCAGGAGGCAGCGCTGAGTCGTAGTGGTACTGCAGTGCGCCGCAATGGCAGGCGCCGTCGTAACCTCGAGCTACTGGCTGCACGCTACTACTCCAGTGGACGTTCTATGACGCCCGCCTTCATAACGAACGAGACGTGTTCGAGAGCGGACATGTCCTCGAGCGGATTGCCCGACACGGCGATGATATCGGCGTAATACCCGGCCTTGAGCTCGCCGATCTGGCCCTGCCAGCCGAGCAGCCTGGCGCCGTTGATCAAATCGGCCTGAAGCGCGGCCAATGGCGTCAGGCCATACTTCACCATGAGTTCGAGCTCGCGCGCCTGCGTACCATGCGGAAACGGCCCGACATCCGATCCGATCGCGAAGGCGATGCCGGCTGCGATCTGCTTTTTGAACTCCCTCGCCTTGTAGTCGAGCAATGCCTGCTCGCGCTGCGCCTGCTCGATCGTGACTGCATGCTGCGCGAAATACTCGAACACCGCAAAGGTCGGGACCGCGGGAATGTGTTTCTCCTTCATGAGCCGCATGGTCTCGTCGCTGAGTTGCGTCGCATGATCGATCGAAGCCACGCCGGCCTGCGCAGCGTAGAGCGTACCGGGTTCGCCCGTGGCGTGAACCGCAACCGCCCCGCCCCAACGCGCGGCCTCAGCCACCGCGGCTTTGAGTTGCTCGGCGCTGTACTGATAGGGCGTATGTAGTTCGCCCTCGCGCATGCTATCGGGCCCGGTCTGGTAAATCTTGACGAAGTCCGAACCGTCCTTGTGCTGCTGCCGGATCACCGCAATGATTCCATCGACGCTATCGGCATAGGTTGCGTTCGAGACAATGTGCTGCGCTGGATTGAAGTGATTGGCATCTTCGTGGCCGCCCAGAATATCGATCGCATTGCCGCAGATGCGAAGTCGCGGTCCCTGGATCAGCCCCCGGTTGATCGCATCGCGTACAGCCGTATCGGCCGACCCTGCGCCTTCGGTGCCCATGTCGCGCTCGGCGGTGAATCCGGCCATGAGATCAGCCTTGGCGGCGAGCGCCGCGCGCAGCGTGCGCTCCGGCACTGACTCTTGCACGGTCTGAAGATCCTCCGCTCCTGGGTGCAGGAACAAATGCACATGCGCATCGATGAGGCCGGGCAGCAGGGTTTTATCCCCCAGATCCAGCAGCTGGGCGCCTGCGGAATGCGCCACCGAAGTGCCCGCCGCGAGGATGCGATCGCCCAATACGAGCACCTCGGCGGGTGCAATGATTCGCCCCGTGGCGATGTCCAGCATGCGGTTGGCATGCAACACGATTGGATGGGCGTCCGTCTGCGCCATCGAGACCACAGCGGTCTGCGCGCTGGCAACGAAGCAAACAATGGCCGTTGCCAGCAGCGCGGCGATGCGGCCGTGGAGCCTGTAGCGTGTCGTAATCATGCGATCAGACCAGCTCGATCGCGCCGCCGTAGGCCATGAGCGCCCGATCGGCCGTTACGAGCCGCAACGGTTCAGTAAATGCCTGCGCCAGCAGTAGGCGATCGAACGGATCGGTGTGATGCTTCGGCAAGCCCGCGACCGCTGCGGCATGCTCGACGGTCACGGGCAACGCCAGGAACCCGCTCGCCTCAATCGCTGCAACGAGGGCTAGCGTATCGCCGTCGATCTTTCCAAGCCTGGACTTGATCGCAATCTCCCAAATCGAGGCGGCGGATACGTACACCACCTGCGCGGCTGCCAAGTACTCGCGCGTCGCGGCTCGAAGTCGCCGACTGGCGGTGACCGCCCAGATGAAGACATGGGTGTCGAGCAGCAAGCGCATCAGCGCGCTTCGAATTGCGCCAGCACTTGCGCGGGCAGCGGCGCATCGAAGTCGCTCGCCACTTTGATCTTGCCCTTGAGCATGCCAAAGCGAATTTCGCGCCGTGGCGGCTGCAAACGGGTTAGTCGCGCGATCGGCTTGCCGCCGCGGGCAATGATGATGTCCTTACCGGCTGCCGCTTGCTCGACCAATCGCGACAGCTGGGTCTTGGCTTCATAGATGTTGATCGTGGTCATGTGGCTGTTGTGCCCGCCGTGCCGATTTCATCGTACTTAGTCTAGTCTGGTCTGAAGGAGGGTGTCGAGACAGTACTGTTAGGTTTAATAATGGGCTCGGCGAGCTTTGAGGATCTTGGATCAGGGAGTCTCGATTCGAAGCTAAATTGTTCCGAGAGGTTTAATTAAAGGAAAGAACTATAGGAGCTAGAGGGAGATGGGTAAGTACCTGAAATGAAAGAGAAAAGTGAAACAGACTTGGAGTGTTGTGACGTCTGTGGATCAGAGATGCCACGCAAGGGGTGCGAGCGATGTGACGTTCGTGCGGCAGAGATGTCACGCCGCAGCCACGAGAGTGATCGCAAAGCTGAATGAAACCAAGGGGTTATCGCGCAAACGGCAGAGATGCAACACGCTGCCCGCCCGCCATCGCAACGAGCTAATTTTGAAGCAATTTCTGCCAATGAGAGTTCTGAGAAACCTCGAATATGCGGCAGAGTTGTCACGCTTCATGACCAAACTGAATGGCGGCACCGAGAGACTCTACCGGGGTCGCTGCCCTGCCCGTCTGGTCAGCGCACAGGCATGCCCAGTGCGCGTGGCACGTGCGGCCGCGACGGCAGAATCAACAGACCGACAGCGGAGGGCTTCACGTTGGCATCGGGATAGACCGCGAGCACACGCTTGAGTGAATCGAGGAAGAAGTGCCGGAACTTGCGGGGTTGCGTATAGCCGTGACCAAACTGGCCCGAGAGCTGCGCCCAGGTTACGGTGTTAGGACGGGTCAGGTTGAACAGGCGGTGCACCAGCCAGGCATAGACGTCAAGATCCATGGGACTCTTGCGCAGCTGACGGATCGCTGCGCTGGAGAGCGGCGCGGAGCGTTCGAGAATGGATTGAAACAATACCGAGGACAGCACCAGGGAGCTCCCCTGCCCTACGGCCTCGGCTTCATCCCACCACAGCCGCGCTTCTTCCACGAACAGGGCCTGGCGGATATGCAGTCCCGTCCGGCCGTTGGGGTCGCGGATGTTTTCATCGATGGAGACGGCGCAGTGGATGAGCCGCAGCAACTGATTGGCGTAGACACGCAAGGAGCCGCGCTCACCGCGCGTGATGGGTACATCCAGGCAACGCAGAAATTCGTGCACGCTGTGGCCGAGATAAATTTCGGGCGAGCGTGTGCGTACGGCCTCGGAAGCACAGTAGATGGTCAGCAGCCGCGCTGGCACACCATACGGCAGACCCATGTCGTGGCGTGTGGTCGAGAGCGTCAGCTCGAGCCAGCCATTGCGACGCGTGAAAGTCGTGATGTCGCGTGGATCGGCGTGCGGAAAAGAACACTGGATCAGTGGCACGTACTGGAACGAGATGCCCTGCTCCACGATATAACTCGCTTCGGGCTGCGACTGTGCGGCGGGCGCTTTCGCCGTTGGCATCGCGCGCGATGGTTCGACGGTCGGCAGCAAATTTTGGATCGGCGCCGGGGCACCCGCCCTGCCCGCTGCGGCTCGAGCGCGCGGTCTGACTGCGGGCGGATCCGGGAAGGCGCTCGCAGGCAACTGCGGGAAGCGCGCGCGCACCAGTTCGAGGGGATAGCCGCTGCGAACAAGCTGCGCGGCGATGCGCGTAGTTGCAAAGCCTAGATCGGCGTAAAGGCGGCATGCCTTCTCGATCTGCTCGCTATAGTCCGCCACGCTATTGTCCACGCGCTATTGCCTACCTCGGCCATGCTGCGTTAGTGCTGCGCTCTCAATCGCCCCATGGCTTCGTGCACGGATTTCTGTTAATTTCGACTAGAAATCCGTGGGCTAGGCCCTCTTCGGGAGATCAGTGTGCCAGCGGTGCGTGCTATTGACAAGCTAGGGGACATCCTCAGAAGTAGCGAGAATTTTTTGGACCGCATGCATGCGCTGGGCGCTGAGCCTCATCAGCGCAAGACGCTGCAGCGTCTCTTCAGTCCAAGCGAGGCGGCAGTGATGGTGGGCCGCGACCGCACGACGCTGGCACGGGCCGAGCCGGATATTGGCATCGCGCAGGCCCCGCGTAATCCCGGCAATAACCGACGCGTCGGCTATTCCTTGGCGCAGGTTCAATCCTTCCGCAGACACTTTGGAACGCTCCCGTGGCGCGATTCGAGCACCGATGCACCGCTCGTCATCGCGTGCCAGAACTTCAAGGGGGGCGTCGGTAAGTCCACGACTTGCGTGAATTTCGCGCATTACCTTGCGCTCAAGGGCTATCGTATCCTCATCATCGATACCGATAGCCAGGCGACGACAACCTCGATGTTTGGCTACGTTCCCGACGCCGACATCACGCAGGATGATACGGTGCTGCCGTACCTCGCCAGCGATCAAAGGTCGCTCAGCTACGGTGTGCGATCCACCTACTTTCCCGGCATCGATCTGATTCCGGCCTGCCTGGCTCTCTACGAGGCTGAGATTGCGATTGTCATGCGCGTTGCAGGGCAGCCGACCCCCGCGCAACGCATCGCTTTTTTCAATGAGCTCAAATTCGGTATTCACACCGTGGCTGATGCCTATGACGTCATCCTGGTGGACAGTCCGCCCGCGTTGGGCATGATCTCCGTCAACGTGCTCATGGCGGCGGATGCGTTGTTGGTACCGTCCGCGGCACGAATGTTTGATTTTTCCAGCACGGTTCAGTTTTTCCGCATGGTGCATAACTATATTGGTCAGCTGGATCCCGATAAGAGCTATCGCTGGATCTCGGTGCTGACGACACTGTTCGATCGGCGCTATGAAAGCCAGAAGCAGTTCTTCGAGGTTATGCGCGCCTGTTTTGGTGATTCCGTATTCCAGCGCGTGTTTTTTCACTCGAGTGCCGTCATCAACGCAGCCGCGCAGTTCATCACGCCTTACGAACAGACCAAGCCGGATCGCCACGTGCTGGAAATGATGGATAGCGTCTTTGCCGAGATTGAGCTCGGCATCCTGCGGGAATGGCCCTCGAAGGCAGCGGCGCTCAGCCAGCGCGGGATCACGTGAGGAGAGGGCGGACGCGGATGGACATGTTTCGTGACTAAACATTTGTAACTTACTGAATAATATAGATATAACGGTTATTCTCGTAGTGTCGTCGGAGGAAGCGATATGGCCAGCAAGATCTTTGGCGGGGCGAATTTAAGCGAGATCGCACGCTCCGCACGACAGCGGGAGGATGCAAGTGGTGGCAGGGCGGACAGGACCCAGCCAGGACGGCCGGTATTGGCGGCCGCTGAACTGGCGCTCACGGGTCGTGTGGTACCGGCGCTCGAGCGAGAGAACATCTTTTCGGTCGATGCCCGCCGCTGCCGCGCCTGGGCACACCATAACCGTACGGCCGCGTGGTACACGCGCGACCGCTGCCAGGACCTGATCGAGTCCATCGCCAAGGACGGTCAGCAGGAGCCGGCGGTCGCGCGCAAGCTCGCCGGCGATCCGAATTTCGACTACGAGCTCATCTATGGTATGCGCCGGCGCTTTGCCTGCGAATTTCTGAATGCCAAGCTCAAACTGCGCGTAATCGAGGCCGACGATGCACGCGCAGCGGTGCTCATGCACATCGAAAACGCCGACCGGCAGGACATCACTCCCATGGAGCGGGCACTGTCGTTCCAGTCGCAGCTCGAGGCCAAGATCTTCCCGACACAGGACGCCCTGAGCGATGCGATCGGGCTCACGAAGGGTCAGGTCAGCAAGCTCGTGAAAGCTGCCACGTTGATGCGGCAGGGGACCATTTCTCAGCTTTTTCCGGACAAAAGTACCGTTCCCGTAGATGCTGCCTACAAGCTCGCGACGCTCTGGGATCGACCGGGAGCGAAGGAGGTAATTCTGAAGGCCGCGCAGAACTTGTTGCAGAAGGAACGGGCAGGGCGCTCGCCGGCGGATCTGCTCAAGGCGCTCATCGCGAGCCTGGACCGCTCGCGGAAGTTCGATCCGGTCCAGAGACATTACAATGTAGGCGCAGCCGGGCGCGTTATCGTGACGCGTAACGCGCGTGGCAAGGTCACACTGGCATTCCCTGAGGGGCTTGTGAACGTGGAGAAGAGCGCAGTGTTCGTGGCGATCGAGCAGATCATGAAAGATCTGATCTAGCGTGGAACAATTCCTATTTTTCTCAGGCGCCATTTCGGATAAAAATTACGATAAGTCAGCTGGTTAGATCTGCCTAAATATTGCCTGCCGTGGAACAAGTGGGGATTTTGGTGACATAAGCGAATGTGAAGGGGAGCATGTACCCGTAGCGAATTTATGCGTAGAGTTTTGGCATGAATCGGAAGTTGACGGACGCACAGATTGCCGCCGCGGCTCAATCGCTGCGCGAGGCCGGTCAGAAGGTGAGCGGACGCGCGTTGCGCGCAGCGCTCCGTCGACAACACGGCGCAGTGGGCAAGACCGAGCGGTTGTTTGCGGTGTGCCGAACGCTACGTGAGGGTGGATCCGAGCCGCCGCTCGTGATCGAACTGCGCCGCCAGCTGCTGGAGGCGCAGCAGCATGTTGCGGCCGCACAGGCCGAACGCGATCGCGCATTGGCGCGTGCGAAGCGCTCCGAAGCTCGCGAGATCGCGCATCAGGATCGATGGGCGAGTGAGATTCATATGCTGCGCGAGGCCCTCGAGCAGCTCAAGAGCGAGCGGGGGCGGGGGCAGGGGGGCTGAAAATCCGGCGCGATGCGCGGCGAGACCGGCTGGGCTAGCGATCAGGACGTCAAATTATCCGTCCGAAGGATGTAGCGGTCTTGCAGCAGGGCCCCCTAGTGAGCGTTGGGAACGACGGTAACTCCCCACGGGCTTTCCCCCGCCTGTATTTTTGCAATTTCCTTGTCCGTCTGCAGATCGACGACGGACAAATCATTGGATGGCCCATTAGCCGTGTAGAGGTACTTTCCATCGGGCGAGATGCTCATGCCCCACGGGCGAGTGCCGACCTTGATGCTATCCAGTAATTCGTAGGTGCGGCTGTCCAGCACCGAGACCGTACCGGCGCGCCCGTTGCTGACATAGATTTTCCTGCCGTTGGGTGCCACCTTGACGCTCATCGGTCGCGAACCGGGCGGCAAGGTAATGGTCTTCAGCACTTTGTAGCTCGCCGTATCGATTACGTTCAATTGTCCAGTCGATTCTGATGGGATGAATCCTATCGCGCTGCCTCGCAGAAAATCGATGCTGCGGGGGCGTGGCGGCACCGAGAAACGCCCGATGACCTCATAGCTGGACGTGTCGATAACGAAGATCTCACCGCCGGCTTCGCAGGTCACGTAGAAACTCTTGCCATCAGGTGTCGTGCCGACGCCCTCGGGTTCCTGACCAACCTCAATGACGTGTTCGATTTTGCCGCTAGCGAGATTGACGACGCTGGTGGCTTTGACATCCTCGTTCGAAATGTACAGCTGCTTTCCCGATTTGCTGAGCGAAAATTCCTCGGGATCGGAGCCCACCAATAACTTGCCCGTCAGTTTTCGCTCGGCCACGTTGAGCACACCGATGCCATCCGCTGCCTTGTCGGCACGTGAGGCCGCATCCTCATCATCATCCTTGCCTCTTTGAAAGATCGGGTTGCCCTGCGCGTCGATTTTAGTTGTCGCAATCGGGGTGCCGCTCAGCGCCACATACACCATCTTGCCGTCCGCGCTCGCGTGAATGCCGCGCGGCCGCTTGCCGACCGCAATCGTACCCACGACTTTGAGATCGCTGCCGTCGATGATGGTCACATCCGCCGATCGCTCGTTGGAGACGTAGAGCTGAAAGTTCTCGGCTGCCTGGGCAAAGCGCGGCGACCAAAGGCTCAGGGCCAGTGCCAGACCGATTCCCACCCGGGCGATATGCCTGCGCATGATCATGTGCGATGTTGTCCTTGACGTTGCAAATTCGTGGCCACGCAGTATATGCGCGTCGCTGTCCGAGATCACGTAGGACAGAAGCGCGAGTGCGCTCGCGGCGCTCATTCCCGAAACACGAACAGGTGGAGTCCGGCGAGGCGTTTCCTTCTGTGCCGGTTTCTTGGCAATCGCGAGCGTTGGAAAAGCCATCGATTGCTCATTTCAATTAGTCCGCTGATTTGCGGCCTGAATATTCTGATGAACTCCCGAAAGTCGTCTTCGGCAACGTTAACGAAGGAGGTACGATCCGGCCAACCTTCGAGCGCCGCCAATCTGGCCCGACGATTGAATTCCGCGGTACACAGAAATCGTCGCACCGTTCGAATCGAATAAGCGAGTATGGGCAGCGAGTTGCCAGTAAACAGCACGGTGCTGTTAAGTAGCGCGACTTTGTGCGATCCAATTCTTTCGAGCACATTCGCCTTGCAACCGAGCGCGAGCACATCGGCGACCGCCCACTCGGGGAAGAATTCGTGTGCCAGCGCAGCGAAACTGCAGCTATCACCGTCTCGAACCGACAGTACAGCCGGTCGGCCGGTGGCATCGCGATAGGCGGGATCTTCGACCCACTTACTGGCGGCATCCGCCAGACGTTGTGCCTCCGCGAGGACTGCGGTCGCGCGGCTGATTCGTCCTGTGCTCTCGCTCGTCGCCTCGAGCGCCAACTGCGCAAGTCTGCGGCTATTTAAGCCATAGCTCTTCAGCGTCGCCATGCAGACGCCGAGGAGTTCTCGCGCCAGCGTATCGCGTAGGGGATCGGCGTGCGCGCCGGGATTGCGCTGAGCGCCGGTCGTGCGCCGCTGCTTCACCGGGTCTCTACTGCTGCTTGTCGCCACCTTTGCGCCTCCTGCACTTTTTAGGTTCATCGCGTAAGTTCATCGCGCGGTCTCGACGACCGTCAGGCCGACCGTGAGACGTTTATCGGAACTGCGCCGCCGGCTTGCTGCCTCGACCGCCAATTCCTGCTCCATTGCCGCCAGGAAATTGCCGGCGCGGCGCGTTATCAGGTCGCGAATGAAGGGAATTCTGGCTGCATCCACGTCGATCGATGGCATGTTCTCGCAGAACAGCCGCGCTTCCGGCGCTCGCAGATTGTGGGTGAGCGTTTGCAGAAGCTCCCGGGCCCGATCCCCCAATTCCCTGACATTGCCGGCGTTGACGCCGGGCAGCCGAAATGTGCGATTGCGAACCCGTACCCGGCGCTCAGAGAGCATCTGCACCAGACCGGCGCGGCGTAGTTCTTCGAGAACCATGCTGGGTGCGGCTCCGGGCACATTCTCGAGAGCGAGCGAATAGAAGCTGGGTTCTGGTTCTTTTTCCGACAGATCGCGCGGTTTCCCGCTGCTATCAAGGTATCTGGGGTCGCTATGCCAGGCCTCCAGCAGCCGGCTGGCGCGATGACCCTTCTGTTCGCGGGCTACCGCGATGCGAGGTGGTTCGGCCAGGAGAGTGCGGACGAAATTGCGATGCACCCCGGTCACCAGTGCTACGTGCACGTCGGACGGATACTGCTCAGCGGCATTGCTCTTAGCGAGCCACTCGCGTGCCTTATGCACGAAAATGCTGCGCAGCAGGCTCTCCGCCTCGGGACTCGTGATACCGAGTTCCAGGAAGAGCTCAACCAGGGGTTCGACGGCGGCCATTGCGGCTCGCGCTAACGCCGCCTTGCCAGGCTGACCCAGCGCGCGTCTGCGCCGCGCGGCCATCACCGATTAGCTGTTTGTGCAATCATCTGCCACAATTATGGCATATAGTAGTGCCACATTTATAGCACTATATGCGCAATCGCTGGAGTGGCCAATGTGAAGCAACCTTCTCGTAACAATGTGGCGAGGACCGGGACCGCAGCAGTGCGCGCGGCGGTAGCCGTGCGCACTAAGATAGACAAGCCGCTGCGACGATCACGTGCGAGTGCGCGACGCACGCGCGATCTGCCAAGCCGGCGAGCTGCCGGTGCACGCACTGCCGGCAATCACTTCTGTTACTACATGGACGCCGAGGGGCGTCAGCACTTCAACTTCATACAGCGACTGTGGATTCGCTCGCAGGTAGACATGGCAGTCACGCCGGTAATGACCGTCGCGCTGCAGACGCTGGCGATAAACCTGTTGGCTCACGTGACGCACCCGGAAAGCCGTGCTTGCGCGAGTGCTCTTGCCTCCAATCGCATGCATGAGCTAGCGCACCGCTTTTGTCTGGAGTGTCTGCTCACAGCGAGGAGTGATGGTTGGGTCATGCCACGCGCAAGCGTCGCGGCGTGGTTGAGCACGCGGCGTCGCAGGCAATCCCGGACTCGACACTGAAGCTCGGGTGCGAAAGCACCCATCCACGCCGCTCCGACATTCGACGCAACTGCGCCTACCGGGATATGCTCTTAACAAAACGGGGAGAGCAGAGTCATGGCAAAGCAAGCCTGGCTGACGCGCGTCGCGCTGCGCAGTTGCGCCTGGTCGGAGCGCTGGTTTCCGGATGCTTACGTATTCGCCGCGCTGGGTGTGGTCATCGTGGCGGTGCTCGCCATGGCGTTCGGCGCATCCCCAATGGCGACCGCCAACGCCTTTGGCGAGGGATTCTGGAGCCTGATTCCGTTCACCATGCAAATGTGCTTCATCATCATCGGCGGCTATACGGTTGCCTCATCGCCGGCGGTGGCGCAAGTCATCGAGGCGCTGGCGAAGATTCCCAGTGCGGGCCGCGCCGCAGTGGCCTTCGTGGCGCTGCTGAGCATGCTGGTGTCGCTGCTGCATTGGGGATTGAGCCTGATTTTCGGCGGACTGCTGGTGCGCGCACTGGCACGCCGGCAGGACCTGCGGCTGGATTACCGCGCCGCCAGCGCGGCAGCCTATCTCGGGTTGGGTGCGGTATGGGCTCTCGGGCTGTCATCCTCAGCCGCGCAACTGCAGGCTAATCCCTTGAGCATGACTCCGGCGCTGCTAGCGATTACCGGTGTCATTCCCTTTGCGGAGACCATTTTCCTCGGACAGTCGCTATTGCTCATGGTGGTCCTGGTGGGTGTGTCGGTGGCCATCGCCTGGCTGTCCGCGCCCGCCGGTGGCGCGACTCAGACCGCCGAAGCGCTCGGCATCGACACCCGTGATACGCAAGTGCCTCTGCCGCCGCGACAGCGACCTGGTGACTGGCTGGAGCGAAGTCCGTTGCTGAGCCTGTTATTGGTGGCGCTCGGAGCCGGTTGGCTTGCGCATGAGATTTGGAATAAGGGGCTTGCGCTGGCCATCTCCAGCCTCAACACCTATAACTTTCTGTTCATCATGCTCGGTCTGCTGCTGAACTGGCGGCCTCGACGCTTCCTGGATGCCGCGGCGCGGGCCGTGCCAAGCGCCACCGCTGTGCTGATCCAGTTTCCGCTCTACGGTGGAATTGCCGCCATTCTTACCTCTGCCAAGGGTGTAGACGGTCACAGCTTGGCGCAGCAGCTCGCGGCGTTCTTCACGCACGTCGCCACCGCTGGAACGTTTCCAGTCGTCATGGGCGTTTATTCGGCCGTACTGGGGTTCTTTGTGCCCTCCGGCGGCGGCAAATGGCTCATCGAGGCGCCGTATGTCATGCAGTCGGCAAATCAATTGCACGCCCACTTGGGCTGGGCGGTCCAGGTTTACAACGCCGCCGAAGCGCTTCCCAACTTGATCAATCCCTTTTGGATGCTGCCTCTACTGGGCATCGTCGGATTGAAAGCGCGCGATCTGATTGGATTCAGCGCGCTGCAGTTCGCGGTACATTTGCCACTGGTGCTATTCCTGCTTTGGCTGCTGGGACTGACTTTGCAGTATCACCCGCCGGTGATGCCGGTGGCTCACTGACCGCAGCACCCACGGCGATGGCCTCATGTGACAAATTCAACAGTCCGTCCAGCTTCGATAGATCGAGATGAGACTCGACCGCGTCGGCGAGGCGGTCGATCGATTGTTCCCGCAGCTTGGCGTAGTCGAGGGGCTGCGGATTGCGCAACCCCATCCACTCAAGTAGCGCGGCGCACGCCTCGGGCAGGTCGAACAGGCCATGCAGGTACGTGCCGAGGATCTGTCCGTCCGAGCTCAGCGCGCCATCAGGCCGACCATCCTCGAGCGTCATCAGTGGACACTTGAGCGCAGAACCGTGACTGACGCCTGCATGAATCTCGTAACCGCGCACGGGCACACCGCCGATGGCCAATCGACCTGCGACATTGCGCAGCTGCTTGGTCGACTGAAACACGGTATCGAAGTCCAGCCAACCAAATCCGCAGCTCTCGCCGGCGAGGTCTTCCAGCCCATTGGGATCGCTCAGCCTCCGTCCGAGCATCTGAAAGCCGCCGCAAATACCGATCAGCTTACCGCCGTAGCGCAGGTGGCGCTGCAGGTAGCGCTCCCAACCCTGGGCCCGCAGCCATGCGCAGTCGGCGCGTACGCTCTTCGAGCCAGGCAGTATGACCACGTCGGCGGCGGGCAAGTCCTGGCCGGGACCTGCGAACAATAACTCCACTTGGGGGTGAACGCGCAAGGGATCAAAGTCGGTATGGTTGCTGATGCGAGGCAGCACCGGCACCAGCACTCGCAATGCATCCGGGCGCGCTCGCACTGCCATCGGTGCGATAGCATCTTCGGCGTCCAGACACAGCCCGTGCAGGAACGGCAGCACGCCCAACACCGGCCGTCCGGTATGGCGCTCAAGCCAATGTAGGCCCGGCGCGAGCAAGGACAAGTCGCCGCGAAAGCGATTGATCACGTAGCCTGCGATACGTGCGCGCTCAGTCTCGCTCAGCAATGCCAAAGTCCCGATGAGCTGGGCGAAAACCCCGCCGCGATCGATGTCCGCAATCAACAGTACCGGACAATCCACGGCCTCGGCGAAACCCATGTTGGCGATGTCGCCTTCGCGCAGATTGATTTCCGCAGGGGAACCGGCGCCCTCAACGATGATGGCATCGAACTCCGAGGCCAGTCGGGCGTAGGAAGCCATGACGGCCTCGTGTGCCACGCGCTTGTAGTCGTGGTATTCGCTCGCCGACATATTACCGATCGAGCGGCCGTGCACGATGACCTGCGCGCCAGAATCGGTTGCGGGCTTGAGCAGCACAGGGTTCATGTCGCAGGTCGGTGCGACGGCGGCGGCCTGCGCCTGCAGCGCCTGGGCGCGACCGATCTCTCCGCCGTCGATGGCAACGGCGCTATTCAAGGCCATATTCTGCGGTTTGAAGGGCGCCACGCGCACGCCACGTCGCTTGAGCACGCGGCACAGGCCGGTCACAAGTGTGCTCTTGCCAGCATCGGAGGCGGTTCCCTGAATCATGAGGCAGCGATTATTCATGGGTGGTAGCGCAACGTCAGATAAGCGGCTCGACCCGGCTGGTTGTAGTACTCCGCCGTCTCGTAGCGCTTGTTGAGCAGATTGCTCAGCTGCAGCTGCGCCAGCCAGGACGCACTGAACTTATAGCTACCGCGAAGCGCGAACGTACTATAGCCGCCCAGGGGCTGAGTGTTGGCGAGATCGTCGAAGCGCCGACCGGACTCGAACCAGGTCGCGCCGACACTGTATCGATTCAGTTGCCGATCGATGTCCCAGCGCAGCGTCTGCTCGGGGCGCCGTGGCAACAATGCATCGTCATCACCGGGGGTTCGATCGCGCGGATCGAGCAGTGTGATCGACATCTGGGTGCGCCACGTTCGCCAATTTCCGCCAAGGGTGCCTTCGATACCGCGGATCAATGAGCGGTCTATGTTGGCCGGCTCACCGGTTGCCGCATCGTAAGTAATGAGATCATCAACGTGGGTCTCATAGGCATTCAACGCCCAAGTGAGCCTCGTCACGTGGCCGGTCACACCAAGCTCGGCGCTGCGCGAGACAACGGGCTTGAGCAGAGGATTGCCGTAACCGGGGAAATACAGATCATTGAAAGTAGGAGCTTCGAAAGCCGTGCCGTAGGCGGCGGTGACTCTCAGCGTCGGAGACAATGCGTATCCGAGGGCGGCAGCGCCTGTGGCGTGCTGCCCAAACTGCTGATCGTGGTCGGTGCGCAGACTCAGCTGAGCTTCCGCCGGACCGAAGATACCCTGATACTGCGAGAAGACACCAACGTCCTGCCGCGATGTGACCGGATACGGCGCGCTACTGTCGAGACGATCCTGCAAGTAGTCGAGACCCGCGATGAGCTGCTGATGCGGTGCCAGAGCGAACTCGTTCTGCCAGGAAGCGCTGTTGCGACGCGTATCAAAGGTCTCGACGTATACCCCATTCAGGTAATCGTTTGAATCGTCCTGACTCTGGCCAGCGGTCAGGGAGCTGTGCCAGATACCCAGTGTGGGAAGCTGTACTGCACCTCCGAGCACCTGTTGCACGACCTTTGAGCTGTTGACGACATCGCCGTCGTATTGGTTCTCGCCGTATACACGCAGCCAGTCAGCCGACAGTTCCAGTCCACTGTCGAAGCGATAGCCGCCGCGAAGCGACCCGGAGGCGTTCCAGAAGCCGTCGTCCGTTGGCGGAGGATAGACGAAGCAGCCGGCGTATATCGGTGCACCCGCTCCGCGACAGGCGGGAAAGCCCGTCGTGTGCAGACCCGCGGCGCTGAGGCTGTACCAAGCGTGCTGATCGCCACCGGATAGTCCCGCCTGTCCTTGCCATGTCGAGTACGTGCCGCCACTGACACTGAATGATGGCTTCAGGGCGCCGTCGCCCCGACGGGTAAAGATCTGAATCACGCCTCCAATCGCATCGGAGCCGTATAGGCTCGAGCGCGGGCCGCGCACGATCTCGATGCGCTCGATCTGGTCAACGGGCAACTGTTCGAAGGCGACGGTACCGGTACTGACGGAGCCCACTCTGATGCCGTCGATGAGCACCAGCACTTCATCGGATTCCGTGCCGCGCAAAAACACCGAGCTCGCCTTTCCAAGTCCGCCCGTATTGGCGGTGGCTACGCCGGGCAAGCCAGCGAGCAACTCCTCCACGGAATGCGGTTGCAGTCGGTCGATGTCGTCCCGAGTGATGACCGTCACGGAAGCCAGCGACCGATCCGCGGGTTCCGGTGTACGAGTCGCGGTGACAATCACCGACTCGAGATCATTATCGGATTCGCTGGCAAGAGCAGGCACGGTACTTGCCAACGCGAGCGCCAGAAGGACACGGCTTCTCAAGATCATCTCCCCGTCCGCGCTCCCCGCACGAATCGCTGTGTTGCGAGAGTCAGGCAGGGAGGGCAATGAGACGGAGCAGGTGCGAAGCGGCAGGCACGGCGCGCGGACGATTCGGCACTTGGTCCGGCATCGCCCACCGCGTGCCACCAATCCTCATTCAGGCCGGTCTACGGGCTCGCGCGCAGAATTTCTTCCCGGACACAGCACCTTCCCGTGCCTTTGCACAGTGGTACTTCGCTGTTCCTTCAGACGCGCTTACCGTTGCGGGGGCAGCGCCGGCTTGATCGTCCCGAAGGACGACGCACCGGCTTCCCGTTTAATCCTACGAGCCGACGCTCGATTGGACACCTGAGGCGAGCGGACTGTACTAGCAGTCCGTGGACTGATGCAAGCACCATCGGAAAACCGTCGCAGCGAGGGCACGCCGACGCGGAGCATCAATTGATTGCGACGAGCTTGTCACTTGGAGCGTCTTTGGTGGCAGGGCGCAGAGCGGGGGATGTCAGGAGCAGCGACTGCATATGGTTGGGCAACGCGGCGAGCGCCGGCAGGAGCTTGTCCGCGGCCATCGGCTGCGCAATCAAATAGCCTTGGAGGCAGATCGGCTCATGGTTTGCGAGCATCACAAGCTGCTCCCGGCATTCAACGCCTTCGGCCGTTACCTCCAGGCCAAGGTTATGGCAAAGCCCGACAATCGCGCGGCCGATGGCTGCCGAGCGGGCACTGGTATGAATGCTGGCGATGAGCTCGCGATCAAGCTTCACGCGAGTCAGGGGCAGGCGTTCGAGCGATGCCAGCGAGGAATAGCCGGTTCCAAAATCATCCAGCGCGATCGTCAAGCCATTGGCCCGTAAGCAGCGCAGTACTTCGATGGTTGCAGCGCCTGTCTGCAGTACATTTTCTGTCAGCTCGATTTCGATGCAGCATGCGGGCAATCGATGCTCGCGCAGCAGATCCATAACCCGGTCGATGAAACGACTGTCCAGTAACTGGCGTGAGGACAGGTTGATGGCAACCCGGGCCGCCGGCCAGGCGCCGTGGTGCCACTTCGACGCGGCCTGAATCGCCGAGCACAGTACCCAGTCGCTGATTTCCATGATCAGCCCTGACTCCTCGGCGACGGTCAGGAATTCCGCGGGGGACGCGCGTCGGCCGTCGGGCAGCCGCCAGCGCAACAGGGCTTCAACCAGCACCGTCTCAAATGTTGCGGCCTTGATCACCGGCTGAAATACCAGCTCGAACTCTTCTCGCTCCATGGCGCGGCGCAGCCCTTGTTCGGTGCTGAACTTAACCGACGCCGCCTCCAATAGCTCGGGGCTGAACACGGTCAGCTGACTGCGTCCCAGAGCTTTGGCGCGGAACAGCGCAGCATCCGCCGCGCATAGCAGTGATTCGGCATCCGTACCGTGAGCCGGATAGAGACTTGCGCCGACACTAATACCGACCATGAGATCGCGTCCGTTCACGCTGACGGGCCTTTGAAAAGCACGAACTAGCTCCCAGCCGACCGCCCGCACGGCCTGTTCGGTCGCGGCGCTGTCGCAGATGACGGTGAATTCATCACCGCCGAGTCGAGCGGCGAAGCCGGCGACGCCAGCGACCACCCGCAATTGCTCGGCGATCGCCTCCAGTACGCGATCGCCGAACGCGTGGCCCATGCTGTCGTTGATATTCTTGAAATTGTCGAGATCGAGAAAGAATACTCCGACGAAAGCAGCGTTCGCCTCGGCGCGCGCGATCGATTGCTTCAGATGCATTAACAACTGACGCCGATTGGGCAGCTGCGTCAGCGGATCATGCTCGGCCAGGTGCTGCAGCTCGCGAGTGCGTTGCGCGACCTTCGCCTCCAGCTGGTCTTGATGGGTGCGTGCCAGGGATTGCGCGGTGGCCAGCTGCTCCGCCATCTGATTGAAGGACACGGCAAGGTCATCCAACTCATGGATACCGCCCCGTGCCACGCGCGCGCTGACGTCCCCGGCAGCAATTCGGCTGGTGGCAAATCGCAATCTGCGCACCGGGCCGACGATGCTCACGACAGTCCAGATCGAGATGACCGATATCAGCACCAGCACCGCGGCGCTGATCCAGCCGATGAGTGCCGCGTGGTCGTCCTCACGCTCGCTCGTCGAGGTACTTTCGATGGTCCGCTCGCCGAGCGCCGATACCGGCGCATGCAGCACATCGGCGAACGGCACTGCAGCCGCCATGGGCGCGGCTGCGGGCGCAGTCGCGGGCGAAGAGCTCGCAGCGGCGACGTGGGCGCTCTTCATGGATCGCGCCAATTCGATCAACGATCGCGAGTCCTGTGTCAGGGCATCGAGCGCGGTGCGGCGCCCTGAATCCGACTGGATCAGTGCAGTCTGCAAGTCCTCGAGCTGCGCTATATCGGCGCGCATCTGCGCCAACCACGCGGCTCCCTCGGAGCGCGCCAGATCATGCGCGCTCTTCTCGAGTGTTGCGCTGAAGGCCGATTCGCTGGCGATGACCCCGACCAGTGCGCCTCGATCGTAGTCCTCGGTGGCCGGCAGGCTCTCGAAGCGGCGACGCATATCGTCGAGAGCGGTTTTCAGGTCGATCAAGGACGTGCGCGCAATGACTCTACCGAAGATCTTCCACGCCCGATCAAGCGCGGCCTGCGTGCGCGCATCGAGCGCCTCGAGGCGTTCAGCGAGACTACGGAGCGTCTCTTGTCGAGCATCCGCGGCGCTCGAGAGCGCGGTGCCCTGTTGGATGAAACTCGTCAGACGCTGGCGCAGCGCCTCAAGGCGGCTTGGCGCAACCACGCCTGCGGTCTGCGAGGCGAAGGCCTGCGTTTCGTGCTGCAAATTTCGCAGCGCATCGTCGAGCTGATTGTCGGCGTCCTCGTCGTGAACGAGCACCTGATCGCGTAGCGCATAGCCGTATTGCTCGACCGCCTCACTCAGCGGTTGGGAATCTATGCTTTTTAATGACGTAGTCGTCGAAGGCGCGTGTGACAGCGGAGCGGCGGGCACGGGAACCGCGACTGGCACGATATGGGTCGTGTTGATGACCGCGATCTCATGCTCCGTGAGCAGATTGGCCGCGACGGCGAGGGCTGCGACGGCCGCGAATGCGACGCCCAGGCGCACACCGACCCCCCAGCGCAACTTCGCCGACAGCGCGAAAAATCCCGCGGGTTTGATACCTCTCTCCAAATGAGCACGCCCGAAGGGAGGAAGTGCATGGTATCGATGCACTGCGTTGAAAACCTAGACGCAATCGCCGTCCTCGGACGGGCATGCAATCTGGAGCAGCGAATAGTTGTGACGTGCTGCACGGAATGGCGCGCTTGCGCCGTCAGGACAGCAGTCTCGAGGTTTTGTGTAGTCGGCTGGCCTCCAACCACTGCCAGCTGATCAGCGATGGCAGGCCGCAGAGCACTTCGCGCAAGCGCTTGGCCATCGACAAGGCCAATGCGAGATCACTGCTGATTCCTAGGGCGTGCCCGAACAGCACTAGGCCGGCTTCCTGCACACCCACGGCCGCGGGGATCACGAACGCCAGATGGCGAACGGCTTGCGTCATGCTCTCTAGAATCAGCGCGTCGTTGATGCTGACTGGATGGCCGAAGAAGCGCATGACCAACCAAATCTCGAAGGACCCCGAAGCAAAGGCGGCGAACTGTGAACTGCCGGAAGCGAGCAATGCCCATCGCCGGTGCAACGATGCGCGCAGCTCACCATCGAGCGAAGCGGCTGCTTCGGACATGGCACTGTCACCTACCAATAAACGAAGCAAGCCATGAAGGCGCTGGAATACCGAACCATACCGTAGCATCAGCGCCATCACGACCGGTACCGGAAGCGTGAGCAGAAACACGAGAACCAAATGGTGGTAGGCGTGATTGGTCACGCCGACTTGAACCAGCAGCAGCAGGCCCACCGCAGTAAACAGATAGGCCACGATCAGCGTCAGCAACACCTCGACGATGACGCTAGCAGCGACTGGCGCAGCCGCAAGATCACGCCAGCGCAACAGGCGCACTGCCACAACTCCACCACCGACACTGGCTACGGGCAGCAGCCTGTCAACCGCTTCGCGGACAGTGGTGACCCAGTACAAGTATCCAAAGCCAGCGCGTCGATATGGATCGCGCGGGCGCAGCAGGAACAGCCAGCCGAGCGCGTAGAGAAAGAAGAACAGCCCGCGGTAGGGCACCAGCCATAGCAACCGCCAGCCCGCCAGCGTGAAGGCGTGCATCATGGCAGCGAAATCCGCCCGAATTACCAGCGCGACCAGCAGCGCAAGGCCCAGCAGGCCGCCGATGAAGCCAGCGAGTTTCACAGTCAGCCCTCAGGAAGCTCGATGCATGACTCCGTCGGCCTCGACATCAAAATTGACGCCCCGCCAGCTGATCCGAGAGGTGAAAAAGCTTCGCAGCCAAGCCCACAAGATCAACAGATCACACGCGGGAAGCAACCAGAGCTGCGAGAAGGCAGACTGACCGCCCCTGAGGTTTTGCACAAAATGTAACCATATCCGAGCCAGGACTGCTGTCAGAGAAAGTACCCATGCTGTGGTTGAAAGGGTCGGCGAGTTGATCGCAAGCAGCAGGCCAGATACCGTCAGGGGCAGAGTGAAGCTCAGGAATATCATGCGAAAGCTGCGTGGACGCAGCGCACGAATCGTTCGCATCCATCGCAGCTCGTGACGAATGAGCGAGTCCAGGGCAGGTTCGTGGTGCTCGGCCATGATTGGTACGGGTGATAGGACAATCTTTAATCCCAATTCCCGTATCAGCTCCCCAAGCCGGTAGTCCTCGGCAAGGTGATTGGAGAGCGCCTGGAAGCCACCGATTGCCTGCAGCGTAGCGCGTCTGAAGCACAAGGTCTGACCGGAGGCGTAGCCGGCGTGACCGAAAAGCCGCGCCAGTAGGACTGAGGGCATATACCACTCGTTGATATACATCGCGCCGAGACTTGACCATATGCCTTTAGTCGGCACGTCCCGATAGATGCAGCTCACAAGCCCGACCGTGGGATCGAGCAGCGGCGAGGTCACGATGGTCAGATAATCGGCTTTGACGTACGTGTCGGCGTCGGCAATTACCAGCACCTCATGGCGCGCCAGCGGCAGCATGTTGGTGAGGTTGCTGACCTTGCCGTTGCTGCCGTGTTGCTGCGGGTTGATCACAACGTCGATCGCCAGCCGCGGGAATTCCGCGGCCAGACGCCGCGCAACCGAGAGCGCGGGGTCCGAAGGGAGGTGCACGCCAAACACGATCTGAAACTCGGGGAAATTCTGCCGGCAAAACGAGCGTAGATTCTCGTACAAACCAGGCTCCATGCCGCACAGTGGCTTGAGCAACGTTACGGCGGGCAGTCGGCTGGGATTCGCCGACTTCGCAGATGCTCGCCAGATCAGCACGGCTATGAAGACTATGACGGCGTAGCTGGCAGCGACACCCAAGCTAATAAGGCCAACGATGGCAGCGAGCGAATGTAATATCGACATCTATGCCAAAAGCGGCCTTCAGGCTGCGTGCGCCCGCAAGAAGCGGAAGAATTCGACTCCTTCACGCAGCCGGCGCTTGGTTATGTCCCAGCTCGCCAGCATTTCCCTGACGATTTCCCATATTTTTGCCGGCCGGAAATAGAAGCGTTTGTAGAACACTTCCATGCTGTGAAATATTTCCTCTTTCGACAAGTGCGGATAACTGATTGCCGCGAGCTGCACGCCCCGATCATTCACCAGATTGAAAGCGTCGCTGTCCTGTAGCCAACCATTCTCTACGGCCTGCTTGTATAGAGTCGTGCCTGGATAAGGCGCAGCCAGCGAAACCTGGATCGTGTGAGGATTGATCTCCTTGGCGAAGTTGATGGTGCGCTCGATCGTCTCCGTGGTTTCGCCCGGCAAGCCGAGGATAAAGGTGCCGTGGATCAAAATGCCGAGATTGTGGCAATCCTCGGTGAAACGCCGTGCAATGTCGGTGCGGAGCCCTTTCTTGATGTTGTGCAGAATCTGATCGTCGCCTGATTCGTAACCCACCAGCAGCAGGCGCAGTCCGTTGTCCTTCATGACCTTCAGAGTCTTGTACGGTACGTTGGCCTTGGCGTTGCAGCTCCAAGTCATACGCAAATCGCCCATGCCGCGTGCAATGGCCTCCACGCGCGGCAGATTGGAAGTATCGGTGAAGGTATCATCGTCGAACATGATCTCCTTGACCTCGGGCATGTTCTGCTTGATCCATGTCACCTCGGCGATGACGCTCTCAGCCGACCGCACGCGATAGCGATGACCACCGACGGTTTGCGGCCAGAGACAGAACGTGCACTTCGAGCGGCAGCCGCGGCCGGTGTAGAAACTCACATAGGGATGCTTCAGGTAGCCGATGAAATAGTTCTCGATCTTGAGATCGCGCCGGTAGATCGGTGCGACGAACGGGAGGTCGTCCATGTTCTCGATCATGGGCCGGGGCAGGTTGTGCACAATTTGGCCGTTATCGTCGCGGAAGGACAGGCCCTTGATATCCTTCAGCGGCACGCCGTCGGCGACGTCCTTGCACGTATAGTCAAATTCCTCGCGGCAAACGAAATCCACAGCTGCCGTGGCTTTCAATGAGCCTTCCGGGTCAACCATTGTCTTTGCCCCGACCAGGCCAACCTTGACTTTGGGATTGTCCTGCTTGAGCAGTTCGGCGAACCGGGCATCGGTCGGAAACGACGGCGTGCTGGTATGCATGATGACAAGGTCATAGCCACGGGCCAGCTCCCGGGTCTGCTGCACGTTCAGACCGTCGGCCGGGGCATCGAGTAGGCGGGATTTCGGCACCAGAGCGGCGGGCTGCGCCAGCCAGGTGGGGAACCAGAACGACTTGACCTCGCGCTTGGCCTGGTAACGTGACCCGGCGCCGCCGTCAAAGCCGTCGAAGGAAGGCGCCTGAAGAAACAACGTCTTCAAAGCCGGACCGGGTGTGGATTGGGGTGTCATTTGTCCGTCTCGCAAGATTACCGTGGCCATCTCACTCATCAGCTCGGGCACAACCGGGCAGGCTGCCACATTGGCGGGGTGCCGTAAACCCGCCTCCTGGAGGCCCGCAGAAACCTTGTACCAGCTGGCCGCTAACGCCACAACGCCTGTAGTCCTCGGCCTACTTGGGGGCACCTGGGGGTGACAGGGGCTGTTGGGCACATTCAGGGCCGCGCCCGCCCGCCCAGCGCCGATCGCTGGGACAGCGGTCGGCGGTAAACGGGGTGGATCGCCTTAACTTCGATACGGTCGTGCTTGGGGCCAGCGTTGCAGGACTCGCAACGCAGCTACTGGCGGGGTGGCCGGTGGCTCAGCGCGCTGCCGGGTGTCTAATCCGATGAAAAGGGCGCAATGGCCTCCGCCGTGAGGCGGGGCAATGTTCTGATGCGTCGAATGACGGGGATGCGCCGCGCTACGAGCGCGAGCAGCACCGCCGTGGCGCCAGCGAAGCTTAGCGATGCGCGCAGGCCGAACTGCTCGCCCAACCAGCCGCCCAGCAATGCGCCGGGGCCGGCGGGGAGCAGAATTAGCCATCGCATGGTGCTGGTCATGCGGCCAAGCATTGGCGCCGGCGTTACCGATTGACGCAATGCCAGGAAATTAATGAATATGAAAACGGCACCGACGCCATACATGAGCAGCATGAGCGCGTAGGCGGCAACGCCATAGGCGTTGAGCGGTGCAACCGCGAGCAGCAGCCAGCCGGCGCCGCAGACGCCGAAGCCCAGTACTAGAACAGGGCCCGGTCCAATGCTTCGCGCCAGGCGATGCGCGATCGTGCTGGCGCCGATGGTGCCGGCACCCAGTGCCACGTAGCTCAAACCGACGCCGCGCGCACTGAGTCCGAGCTGTCGCGTGGCGAACAATATTTGCACGACCATCGCTGCCTGACTGCACAGCTGCCAGATGCCGACACAGGTCGCCATCGTGACTAGAAGTCTGTGCCGCCGCACGAAACCGATGCCTTCGCGCATGGCGGGCCAGAAAGCGGCATGGCTCGTGCTCGGTGTTTCCTTGATTGTGACGCCACGAAGAATGATGGCCGATACCATCAGCAGTACCGCATCCGCCAGCAGGGCGACCGGGGCACCTGTCAGCTTGATCAGAGCGCCGGCAGCGCCGGGCCCGGAGACTTCGGCAGTCGAGGAGGCGAGCGCATTCTTGGCGTGCGCCTCAACCAGACGTTCACGCGGCACGATCTGAGTCAATACTACTTGCGCGGCGCTTCCGGCGGTCGTGTTCACCATGCCGATAACGAAGCCGATTACATACAGCCACGATATCGACAACCAGCCGAACCGTGAGGCCAGCGGCACGGTGGCGACTGCGCATGCGATCGTCAACTCACCGAGTATGTACACCGGGAGCTTGCGAATGCGATCGAGCCACACGCCGGTAGGCAGTGAGAATATGACGAATGGGACGATCTCCATCGCGGTCAGGTTGCCCATCTGCGTGGGCGAGGCGTGTAACAGGACCGCCGCCGTCAACGGCAAGGCGAGCAACGTGACCTGGCCGCCGAAGGAGGAGATCACGATGGAAATCCATAGTCGCCGGTAGGTACGGTCGCGCAGCAGATCGGCCGGAGCTAAAGTAAAGCGATGGACCAGGGCCTTCATAAATCGCTCGCCGAACGTGACGACATGGAGAGGCAGTACTGAACTCCTATGATACGAAATTCGGCACCGATCCCGATCTTGGCGCCGCATTTGCGGGGAACTTCGTTCCCATCGTCAGGCAGATGTACGACGAGGCTACGGAAGGATTGCAACTCTACCAATGACAGCGATGGTTCTCGGATCGGAGTTACCTCGGTGCGGCAGGTTATCGCCGGCGGCGCGCGCAGCGAATCGGCCTTTCACCGACACGAATGTGACGGGCAGCTACGATGTCAGCAGGCAGTTACACTCAGGCGGGCATTATCGGCCGCTTTTTCCGCGTCGGCGTGCACTTCAAGCGAGGCTCCTCCCCGTTATTATCGGCTCCAGGGCTTGCGCGAGCGCCAGTACCTGTGCGTCCCTGACTCCCACACTCGCTATGGACAGGCCTACCGGCGGCTCGGCGCGATCGTGACAGGGTAGGGTGATGGCGCAGCCGTCCAGTAAATTGACGAGCGAGGTGTTCCTGAGCAGGGCGCGATTGATCGCCACGTAGCCCTCGTCCGAGTCCAATGCTGTGAAGGGCGGGGCCAGCATGGTCACAGTCGGAAGGATCCAGGCGTCGAAGCCCTGTAGTGCCTGGGCCGCCGCGCGTTGCAGTTCCTGGCGGACCTTGGCGGCCGCCGCATACTGATCGGACGTGATGCGTCGACCGAGCTCCAGTCGGCTGCGAACGCGCGGATCGTACAGGTCGGGGGACCGATCGAGCAAAGTCGCGTGCGTCCGGAATGCCTCGTACGCCGTTATGGTGACGCCGGGTTGTTCACGCACAACGCGCTCGAGTGCCGGTACGCTGACGTCCAGAATCTCAACACCGGCGGCGGACAGCCGACCGACGGCGCGCTCATAGGCGCGCGACACCGCCGTTTCGAGGTCACTTTCAACGTAGCCGCGCAGTCGGCCCATCCGCAGACGAGCCACTGGCGTCTTGGCGGACGCGGCACTCGTCTGCGTGAGCACGGCGTCAGCGTCCGCGCAGACGCGTACGGTTTCGGCAATGACTCCGACGGAGTCGAACGAGGGCGCGAGCGGCCAGACGCCGTCGAGACTAATTCGGCGCGCCGTGGGCTTCCATCCGACCAGTCCGCACAGCGCCGCCGGGATTCGTACCGAACCACCCGTGTCGGTGCCGAGCCCGATCTGCGCCATGCCGTCGGCAACGGCAACCGCGGCGCCGGAGGACGAACCTCCGGGAATCCGCCGCAACGCGGCACGAGCGTATGGATTGGCAGGCGTTCCAAAATGCGGATTCAGACCGATGCCCGAGTAGGCGAACTCCGTCATATTCGTCTTGCCGACAATGACGGCGCCGCCTCGCCGCAGCCGTGCGACCGCTGGCGCATCCGCAATCGCCGGCGGGGACTCGCGCAGCACCAGCGAACCGGCCCAGGTGATCTGGCCCTGAACGTCAAACAGGTCCTTGACGGCGACCACCGCGCCGTCGACGCGAGACAACTGCGAGCCCGTCTTTCGGCGTTGATCTGCGGCGGCGGCCTCGCCCTGCGCCGATGAGGCGTATACCTGGGTAAAGGTCCTGGCACCCTCGCCACCGGCTGCCGTGATCGCTGCTAGGGAGCGATTGGTTGCGGCCTGCGACGCATCACCGGCCGTCACAGTCGTCAGTGGACCCACGCGTAACTCCTCGAGCCGACGAGGTCGCCCAGTCTGGGTTTCGCCGCGCAGAAGGTCAATCAGTCTCGGGGGCGTCTCGAGTGGTCTATTTACAGCGGATTCTCGGCAGGAGAATATGGACTATGGCACGCGTTGCATTCCGACTCCGCATCCGTTCTGACCGGATTGAGGACTATGAAGAGGCTCATCGGCGCGTCTGGCCCGAGATGCTGCAATTGCTCAAGCGTGTAGGCATCACGCAGTACTCGATATTCCGCAGGGGAGTGGATCTATTCCTGTATATGCACGTGGATGATTTCGAGCGCGCCTGGTCCGAGCTCGATAACAGCCCGGTCAATCAGCGCTGGCAGCAGGAGATGAAACCGCTGTTCGAACCGCTCACCGATCTGGAACCCGGCGAGCGTTTTGCCATGATGCACGAAATTTTCTACCTCGAATGATCCGCACAGATCGCCTGGCGCCGGCGCCGCGGTGTCCAATGACTCGATGCTGGTGCGCATGGATTCAGTGAACCTCGAGAAGCGGGTTGCAGTGATTACCGGCGGCGCCAGAGGGATCGGCTTTGCTACCGCGGAGCGGATGCTTCGCTCCGGTGCCATCGTCTCGCTGTGGGATATCGACGGCGGTCAATTGAAGCAAGCCCGGCAGCAGTTGCTGCGCGCCGGGACAGTGGACGCGTTCGAGGTGGATCTGACCTGCGAGGACGCGGTTCGAGCCGCAACGCAGTCCACTACCAGCCGCTTCGGCAGAATAGACGTACTCGTCAATAATGCCGGAATTACCGGCGGCAATGGCCCGACGTGGGAACTCAGTCCAGCCGTATGGCGGCGCGTAATCGAGGTCAACTTGGTTGCCCCCTACCTGACCTGCCGCTCGGTGGTGCCGGTGATGCTCGAGCAAGCCTACGGTCGAATCGTGAATGTCGCCTCGATTGCCGGCAAGGAGGGCAACCCCAATGCGTCGCACTACAGTGCTTCCAAGGCAGGATTGATCGGCCTCACCAAGTCGCTCGCGAAGGAGTTAGCGCGCAAGAACGTATTGGTGAATTGCGTCACTCCCGCCGCTGCCAGAACGGAGATATTCGCGCAGATGACGCAGGCGCATCTGGAATACATGCTATCGAGAATTCCGATGCAGCGCTTTGTCGAGCCGCACGAGATCGCCGCCCTGATTTGCTGGCTGGCGAGCGAAGAGTGCTCGTTTTCCACGGGCGCCGTGTTCGATATCTCTGGCGGCCGGGCAACTTACTGAGCGGCCCGATCGCTTGAACTCTCCAATCATAAAGCACGTCCGTGCCTACACCGTCCGTGGCGGCGGCGCCGACTATCACGACCAGCTCTCGGAGCACTGGATCGACGATCACATCGCGACGCCGATGAGCAAATATCCCGAATATCGACACAGCAGGCGCAGCTTTGGCGTCAATGTACTCGGAACACTCGTGGTCGAGATTGAAGCGAGCGATGGCACCGTAGGGTTTGCAGTGACCACGGGCGGTGAGATCGGTGCCTTCGTAGTCGAGAAGCACTTCGCACGCTTCCTTGAGGGTCGGGCGCCGTCGGATATCGAGGTGATGTGGGATCAGATGTACCTCGGATCGCTGTTTTACGGCAGAAAAGGCGTGGTCATCAACGCGCTTTCGGGCGTGGATCTGGCGCTGTGGGATCTGCTCGGCAAATTGCGCGGGGAACCGGTGTTCCAGCTGCTCGGTGGTGCCGTGCGCGGCGAGGTGGAATTTTATGCCACCGGCCCCAGACCGGATCTCGCCAAGCAGTTCGGGTTTATCGGGGGCAAGATGCCGCTGCACTACGGTCCCGAGGCAGGCGAGGAGGGCCTGCAGAAGAATATCGAGGAGCTGGCGACCATGCGCGAGCGGGTGGGGCCTGACTTCTGGCTCATGTTTGACTGCTGGATGTCCCTCGATCTGGACTATGCGACGCGACTGGCGCGTGCGGCGCAGCGCTATGGACTCAAGTGGATCGAAGAGGCGCTGCCACCGGACGACTATTGGGGCTACGCTGCGCTCAAAAAACAGGTACCGCCTGGAATGCTCGTGACGACCGGAGAGCATGAGGCCACCCGCTGGGGCTTTCGCATGCTGCTAGAAATGGGTTGCTGCGACGTGATTCAACCCGATGTGGGTTGGTGCGGCGGCCTCAGCGAGCTCATTAAAATCGCGGCATTGGCCGATGCTCATCAAGTGGCGGTGGTTCCGCACGGATCGAGCGTTTACAGCTATCACTTCGTATTGACCCGGCACAATTGCCCATTCGCCGAATTTCTGATGATGGCACCCCAGGCGGATCGTATAGTGCCGATGTTCGCGCCGTTGCTGCTGGATGAACCTGTGCCCGTGAACGGGCGCATGAAAGTGCCCGACCGAGCGGGGTTCGGAGTGCGGCTGAACCCCGAATGCCAACTCTATCGCCCGTATGATCACTGACCCGCCGCACGGCAGCGAAATGGTCAGCGTCGTGGATGAATTCAACCGACGGGAGTACGCGGCGTGCTGCTCGAAAATAAAGTCGTGATTGTCACTGGCGGCTCACGTGGCATTGGCCGCGCGATCGCACTTGAATGCGCTCGGCAGGGCGCGGATGTGCTGGTCAACTATTGGGGAAGCAATGATGCCTCCTATGGCCGCCATTCGGCGGCCGCCGAGGTCATCGATGCCGTCAAGACAATGGGTAGACGTGCCATCGCCGTGGAAGCCGACGTGGCGTCGCCTTCCACCGGGCAGCGGCTGGTCGATGCGGCGCTCGCAGCCTTTGGCAAGGTGGATATTCTGGCAGCCAATGCCGGGATCTGCGCGTTCCACGCGTTTCTCGACCTGCCGGCGGATTTGCTCAGACGCACCATCGAAGTGAACTTAAACGGCACGTTCTACGTCACACAGGCCGTGGCACGGCAAATGCGAGCCCAAGGCCACGGCGGTGCCATCATTGCCACCAGCTCGATCAGTGCGCTCGTTGGCGGCGCTCTGCAGACGCACTACACCCCGACCAAAGCCGGCGTGCATTCACTGATGCAGTCCTGCGCCATAGCGCTCGGACCTTTTGGCATTCGCTGCAATGCGGTCATGCCGGGGACGATTGCCACCGATCTGAACAAAGAGGATTTGTCCTCGCCCGAAAAGCTTGCCTACATGTGCAGCCGCATTCCTCTAGGGCGGCTCGGCCAACCTGAGGACGTGGCCGGCGCCGTGGTATTTCTGGCGTCCGATATGGCGCGCTATGTCACCGGGGCGGCGCTGCTCGTGGATGGTGGATTGTTTGTCAATCTGCAATAGCACGCCGCTGTGGTTATGAGTGCTGAGGAGGAGAATCCACTCTGCGTGGTCGATCCGCATATTCATCTGTGGGATACCCGAGTGCTGCGTTACCCCTGGCTCGAACAGCGTGCAGAGACCTTTTCAGGCGATAACAGATTGTTACCCGATCCCTATAGCGTTACGACGTTCCTGCAGGACGCGCACGGGATCGAGGTTCTCATGACAGTGCATGTCGAGGCGAATCCGGCTGACCCCGTGGCCGAAGCGCGCTGGCTGCAGTCCATGGCCGAGGATCCGGAGAATCTCGGTCACCCTCACGGCATCGTCGCGTATGCTGACCTGTCGCGATCCGATGCACCGGCTGTGCTCGATGCTTTGTCCGCATGTCCCAATGTGCGCGGCGTGCGGCAGATCCTCAATGTGCATCATGATCCGCGCTACAACTACGTGGACCGGCATCTGCTCATGAATCCGCTGTGGCGCGCCAACTTGCGTCGGCTGGCGCACTACGAATGGTCGTTCGATCTGCAGTTGTATCCGTCACAGATCCCTGCGGCGATCCATGTCGTCGACTCTTCGACGGACATCATCTTCATCCTGAATCACGCCGGTATGTTCGTGGATCGCAACGAGATCTCAGGATGGCGCCAGTGGCGTCACGGGCTTCGCGACCTGGCTGCACGCAACAATGTGGCGCTCAAGATCAGCGGGCTGTCGATGTTCGATCACCAGTGGACGCTAGAGAGCTTTCGCCCATACGTGCTCGAATCGATCGACTGCTTCGGCGTCGAGCGCTGCATGTTCGCCTCGAATTTCCCCATTGACGGACTGCATGCGCAGTACGATACCTTATGGCGTGCCTATGCGCAGATTGTCGCAGGGGCCTCGGCAAACGAGCGCGAACAATTGTTCCGATCGAATGCAATGCTGTACTACGGCTTGCGCGCGGGCTAGAGCGCGGCAGCTGCTGGCCTGTTCGGCGCCGGGGCCGTCATGGCAGTGCGTGCACCGTCGTGTTAAAGAGGTACGGGTCGCTGAATTCGGTCTGCTCGCCGTCTTTCTTGCCCAGCACCGGCTGTAGCCGTGCGGAAAGCGGCTTATGCCATTTCCAGGCAAGCGAAGCCACGTCACCGAAAATGCGGGCCAATTGAGCTTCGCTGATGTCGCCGCGCAACGGGATCGTATCGAGGCCGGTGCCGCATACGGCAGAATAGGCGAGCAGCGAATCCGTGTTGTAGGCACCCTCCGCCCACCGCTGCGCAAGCCGCTTGTCTTCCATTACGGGCACCATGAGCCCCGAATAGCCAATCTGCTTGACCGGAACTGCTTTGACTGCCGTGGTGATAATCAACGCAGCCGTCATGGTTCCGCTCGAGCCGAACCTAGCTCCCGTGTAGGTCTCGATTGCGGCGCCGATCGAGACGTCAGCGAGCGGAGCAGGCGTCGGGTCCACTCCCATGAAGGTCCAGCCGGTCGAGGCCGCTATCTTCTGGCCGATCGTTTCTGCGACCTTGGCATGGATCGTCAGCTGCTTGGTCAACTCGGTGACCGAGGCGTCGAAATTGCCGTGCGTGCGCGCAAACACTTCCTGGACGACATTGGCGCCTTGGAAGCCGATCGAAAACTGCTTGCCCGCTCCGGTGTGATAGGCGCCCGGGTAAAACGGCGCATAAGGCTTGAGCATTGCGGTGGCGGTGAAGTTGAAGTTGCCCTGGCTGTGTGGGCTGTGCTCGGTGACGTAGTGCACCAGAGCGGCACTCTCGTGAATAACCTGCCAGTGGATGCCATCTTCGCCGGCAATAATCGCATTGGCCTCGATGTTCGGCAGCGACGCAAGCACTTGTGCAAGCAGGTGCATCCCACGTGGGTCATCAGCGTCGCGCAACATGCCCGGTCCGACATTGGGTATAAAAGCTTGCTTCGCCGACAGCTCGTCCAAGGCCCGTAGGAATGCCAGTGCATCCGCATCGGACTGGCCGCTGACCAGTTCGGTGACAGGTTGAGTGACGATGCGCATGGTTTCGACTTCGTAGCCTTGCTTCTCAAACTCACCCTTGGCCGCGCGCAAGACAGAGAGCGTGTCGGCGATCTGCTGCACGTATTGCGCTCGGTCGAGACGCACGAATCCAGTGATGGCGCGCACTTTTGGCTTGGTGAAGTCCTGAGCGTGCAACGATGTCGTGCACGCAACGGCGAGCAGGGCGGTCCACAGCAGTTGTCGCCTGAAGGCGTGCATCGTGATGATTCCCTGAGCTGATGATCACACTATTGAAACATATTCACCCCGACTCGCTGCATGTTTTCGATAGCGGTATCGCGGCGTGCCGCTGCTCCACTGCCGAGGGCCGCTCGCGTACACTCCCGATCGGCTTTCCAAGCAAGTGACGGTGACAGCATGACCATGTTAGCGCGCCTGTGGCTGTGCGGCCTGATCAGCGTCTCAGTTGCACGGTCCGCTGAGCTGTCGGCGCTGACGGCGGCCGCGCGCTCGATACTCGGTGTAAGTCAGGGCGTGTACGTTGAGAGCGCCGACGGCACAGTGCTGGTATCCCAAGCCGCCGCCAAACCGGTGCATCCAGCTTCAGTGTCGAAAGTTGCCACGACGCTGGCGTTGCTGCGCCAATTCGGCTGCGAGCATCGCTTTGCCACGCTCTTTGCGGCAAACGGTCCCATTCGCGATGGCACGCTCGAGGGCGATCTGATCGTGGAGAGCGATGGCGATCCCTATTTCGTCGATGAGAATGCGTTGCTCGTCGCCGAGCGGCTGCACGAGTTGGGTATCGAGCGGGTAGCGGGCACGTTACGCACACGCGGGGCACTCACATTTGACTGGGACGCGGATGCTGATGGCACGCGCCTGCGCCAGACGCTCGCAGGACGCGTGCCGCCTTCTGCGTGGCAGGTTGTGCAAGCTGCGGGCATGGCCAATTCGGCGACTTCCGCCGCATCGTCGGCAGCCGCAGTGCTGCCTGCGATCCAATTTGGCTCCGTGTCCGCTCAGATTGGCGAGACACTTCCCGAGCGGCCATTGATTGTGCATCGCTCGGAGCCGCTGCTGTCGCTCGCCAAGGCGCTGAATGACTATTCGAACAATATATTTAAGCCTTTCGCGGATGCGGCGGGCGGTGCAGCCAGCGTCGAGGCGGTGGCACGGAGCGCAGTGCCCGCAGCCATGCGCTCGGAGATCATACTGGGCGATGGCGCGGGGACCGATCCGCGCAATCGGCTCAGCCCTCGCGCGGCCGTCAAACTCCTGCGCGCGCTCGATCAGGAGCTTGCGTTGGCTGGTCATGCGCTATTCGATGTCTTGCCGGTCGCTGGAATCGATGACGGTACGCTGCATCAACGATTGGATGGGCCTGGAGAGTCCGGCCGCGTCGTCGGAAAGACCGGTACCTACGGTGACTATGGGGCTAGTGCGCTGGTCGGCGCGCTAGCCACCAGCGATAGGGGAACTGTCTACTTCGCAATACTGAACCACGGCGTGACCGTTGTGGAGGCCAGGCGCCGCCAGGATCGCTTCGTGCGCGCCCTGCTCGCGAAGCTGCATACATTGCCCTGGAATTATGAGCCTGACGCGCGCCCGGCGGTGGCGCGAGCCACCGTGTTGATCGTCGCCGACTGCACGAACAGACAAGAATGCGACAGTGGCAGCAGGAACTGGAAAGACAATAATTCGAGGCCTGTCGACTAGGCTTACAGGCCTGGTCGCGCCTTCAACATTCGCGCCATAGTTCGCGCGCACCCTGCTGGAGTTCCAGGGGATGAGCGCGACGCAACTCACAACTTGTGCAAAGCAAGCGCCTTGAGCCTTAAACCAGGCGACTACGAGTCGATAAGGGGCTATCGGTCCAGAAATGCCCGAGATATCGAAAACGTATGCCTCAAGGACTCGAGTTATGGCGCGCCCGACTGCAGCCGACCTGTCGGCGATCAAGCAGCTACTGAAGAGGTTCGCCGATGAGCGAACGGGGCATCCCCAAAAACAAGTGGCGCGCGACTTCGAGGAGTTGTTCCTCTATCTCCTGCAGCTGTCGCAGAGTCTGGATATTGATCTTTTGTCCAGCTGCAAAAGCGAGATCGTGCGGCTCGCAAAGCTCCCGCCAGGGTCAGAGTCCACTGGCGAAGGGCCCTCCGACGACCAGGGTCACTGAACTCATCGAGGCAAGGCCGTTGCGGCAGGGTATGAGCGCGGCCGGGACGGAAAAGATGCGGCCGAAATTGTCCGACACTTGGATCATCTCTATACTCCGATAGAGCCCATGGCGATTGACCTCGAGGTCGAAAGCAGGCCCATCGGCTTAGGAAGCAACGTGCATATTGGCGAACCCAAAGACCGCGGCTTGGCTCCAGCATTTGATGTGTGGCTGAGTGAGGGCGTGGTCTGGGCTACCGCACACGGACCGCTGGACGCAAACTTCGATCGAACATTGACGCTGCGCGCAGTCGCCGTTGCGCAGAAGGCAGCCAATTGGCGCATTCTATTCGACTATCGTCGGGCAGTTGGTGCGCCCGCGGCGCCGGTTCTTAGTGATCATGTAGATTTGATGCGCGCCCTGAGGTTGCCTAAGCAGCTGCGCGCGGCACTCCTGTGCCAGAAGCGCTCAACGGACGGCGATCATTGGGCGTCAGCTTTGAAGACCGTGGGACACTCCGCAGCAGTATTCACTAGCGATGAGCGGGCCGTCGACTGGCTGATATCCACGGCACACCCAACCGAGCGTGCGGCAAGCAATGAAATTCCGGGGCGGCCCGTCTGCCTAGGGGAGGTCAAAAGTCAGCTCCATCGGCTTGTTGTCAAGCGGCAGGGGGCGCCCCGCAGACAAACTGAGCGCGAGTTGAAGGAATTAATGGACTGGCTGCTGGTTCAGGCCAAGAGCCTCGGCGTTGATCTCCACCGCGTCGCTGACGATCAGACGCGTCTTCGCGCCGCTACACGTCCTCGACTGGTGCGCAAGATGGCGGACAAATCCAGAGAGTAGTCGCGCGGTCCTGCAATCGTCTATGCAACTTCGGTGAGCGATTCAACACGATTGCGACCGGACTTCTTGGCGATGTAAAGCGCTCTATCGGCGCGTTCCATTAGCGAGTCTATTGGCTCATTGGGTTGGCCGGCGGCCACTCCCAGGGAGATGGTCACTTGTTCTATGTAGACATTGCTGTTATTGCGCTTTAGCCGCCCGCGGCTCACCGCGCTACGAACCTGCTCGGCGACGATCACCGCTGCCGGCAGGTCGGTATCGGGCAACAACAGCGCAAACTCTTCACCACCGACGCGGGCGACGAGGTCACGGCCCTTGATATTGGAGTGTAGAACCTGGCCTACAGCACGCAGCACTTGATCGCCAAGAAGGTGTCCATAAGTGTCGTTGATGCGCTTGAAGGCATCGATATCTGCCATGATGAGTACGCAACCCGCCAGTCCGTCCGGTCGACTGGTGATCATGGCGTCCACGGCTCTTTCGAAACCGCGTCGGTTGTTTAGACCCGTCAATGGGTCCGTCATCGCTTCGCCGTGAATGATCTCAAGTTCATCCTTGAGAGTCGCGAGCTCTTGCCGCATAGCCTCGACTCGTTGATGCATGGCATCGGCCGACGACTGCGCCGCCAGCGTACGCCGAGCGAGAGCTCCGATGAGGTCCCGCAGATTCCTGACCGGAAGCGTTTCGTCGAGCTGTGTCACGATGGAACTCAGACTCCGGCTGAAGTCGGCGGCGTCCATGCCCGCCGCCTTTGCAATGTCGTCGAGGCAGCTCAGCATCGTGGCGAGTTCCGTTTGCAGCTGGTCCGACGATTCCGTATTGCGCCGGGAGATATGCTGCTCAAAGAGCCGGTCAGTTTCCTCCGAGGACAGTGGCACTAGCTGCTGCAAGCGCTCGTCCAGAACGCGCTTGAGCTGAGGGTTAAGCTGCGCAAGATATTCGTACCAAACTGCGTACGCCGTGGGATGGTACGTCGCGTTGTGGTGGGCGATCCTGGGCAGGATCAGGCGCAATAGCTCGGCGCTGCGCTCGCTGCTTTCCTGATATCTCATGGCGGCTTCCGCATTCAGCCGCTCGACAGGGCGCGAGCCATAATGGTTTCGGTCAACAGGCCCTCGCCGCGCATCTGCTCAAGCATAACGCGACAGTGCTGCGCGGTCATGGGCCGACTGAGAAAGTACCCTTGGGCGAAATCGCACCCCTGCTCAGTCAACAGCACCAATTGCTCACCATTTTCGACACCCTCGGCCACGGTGCTCAGCCCCAAATGATGGGCCATCTCGATGATCGCTCGAATGATCGGCAGTCTTGTGGCGCTGCTGGTGACATCGTGTACAAAGGCCTGATCGATCTTCAAGGCGTCAACGGGCAGCTTGTTGAGATAAGTCAGGCTCGAATAGCCGGTGCCGAAGTCGTCAATAAGCACCCGCGAACCATTGATGCGCAGTTGCTTGAGCGCTTGATTCACACGCTCCGGTTCATTCAACAACACGTTCTCTGTGAGCTCAAATTGGACCCAGCGCTGTTCCACCCCCTTGTCCTTCGATAGACGCGCCACAAGGTCAGCGAAGTCTGATCGCTCGAGCTGCTGGGGTGATATGTTGATTGCCACCGGTACTATCGGTACGTTGTCATCCAGCCAATGCCGCAGATCAGCGAACACCATCTCGAGAATGTGCTGCCCGAGTTCGAGCATCTGGTTGCTGCCTTCGGCGGCGGCTATGAATAGTCCGGGCGGTATGAGGCCGAGTTCCGGATGTTGCCAGCGCACCAGCGCTTCAAGAGAGGCTACCCGCCCGGTCCTCAGGTCCACGATGGGTTGATACTCCATGTAGAACTGCGACGTGCCCAGGGCGTGCCGCAGCGACTGCACAAGGTCAGCCTGTTCCTTGACGCGCAGGGTCATTTCCACAGTGAACACTTCATAGCGCTTGCCGGCCGCTTTGGCGCAGGACATGGCGATATCGGCATGTTTGAGCACACTCTCGATGTCCGTACCATGGTCCGGATAGAGGGCGATCCCGATACTCGCCGATACCGACAGCGCTTCATGATCAATGACAATGGGGGCTTGTAAGGCGACCTGCAGACGAACCGCCAACGCCTCTACCGCCTGCATGTCAGGCAGGAGAGGAGCGACAACGACGAACTCATCGCCGCCGATGCGTGCGACGACGTCGCGCATGTGGACGATTGCCCGCAGGCGCTTCGCCACCACTTGCAGCAACCGGTCACCGATCGCATGACCGCGTGAGTCATTGATGACTTTGAAATCGTCAATATCCAGATAGTAGACTGCATTGAGCTTGTCACCGCCTACGGCCCGCTGCATGGCGCGGCGTAGGCGCGTGCGAAGGTAAAGTCGATTGGGCAAACTGGTCAGAGCGTCGTGCTGCGCCATGTGCGACAACCTGCGCTGATTGTCGCGTTGCAGGAGTTCAACCCGCTGGCGATGAGTGACGTCCGTGCCGACGAAACACAGGAACTCGCGATCAGAGTCCTGCAGTCGGCTGACCGTCACGTCTGCCAATAGGGGCGAGTCCGGGTTTGTCATCAGAGGCGTCGCCTGACACAGGGCCCCTTGCGGGTCTGAATTCGTTGAATAGAATTTATCGGGCGTGAGCTCCGGGTACAGCTCTGCCACCGTGCGCGTGCGCAGCTGTTCAAGGCTGCAGTTCATCTTGCGCAGCATCGCTTCGTTGGCATCCAGTACCCGCAGATCCTTCGGGTCCACCAAAATGACCATGTCCTGCAACTGCCTGGTGAGACGACGTAAGCGCTGCTGAGCGGCCTCATTGTCTGCGAAGGTTCTGCGCAGTCGCAGTATCAGAAGCAAGATCGCCGACGTGAACAGGATGAGCACGGTCGATATGCTGCCCAGCAACCACCACGTGGTGCGCAAACCCAAGGCGTAGATGTTTCTCGGCGAGGGAGTACTCAGGACGGCGACCGGTATGCCCTCGTAGTCCCGGATTAATGCATAGCCGTAGATCGCGTGGCGGTCTAGCACCCACGCCATGGTGGTGGAGAGCGGGTCGTGCGCGGCAGCCCAGTTAAAAACGGCTTCCGGCAGGCTAGCGGGCCGAACCTTCAGGTCCGGTAGGTTAGTGATGGACAGTGGCAGCTGACTCGTCTCGCCGATACGCGCAATCTCTTCGGCGCCAACGAAACGGGCAGCCAGCATGATGGCGCCCGTGGGCTGGCTGCGGTCGGTGCGCGAAATTTCGATGGCCGAAACGGCCATCGGGCCAAGGGAGGTCCGAAGGACTTGACCAGCCGCTGGCCTGGGCGCTTTCAAGAAGCCCTGAAATTGGTCGAGCAACGAGGCAGGCGCAGGAGAGGCCAGAGAATTGGCGGTCCGGTCGTAGAGCCCCGAAAACAAACTGTTGCCGTTGCGGTCAACAATCCAGGCCAGATCGATATGCAGCTCGCCCAGCGTTGTCGCGGTGAAATTCGAGCTGATGAAGCTCGGATTTCGCGTGGCCACAAAGTCGACAGCGTCGTCCCACTCGGCATTATTGCGGTTGGCAATGGCTAACTGCCGAAAATCCGCATCTGCCGCATGATACAGCTGTGCGGCCTTCTGCAACGCGTCCTCGCGCTCGATGTGCTCGAAACGCTGAATCAATACGCGTCCGGCAACAGCGAACACAAGGGCGATTGCGAGGATACCCACCGCTGTTAACGTAATAAGCGCCCGCAGTTGGCGCTGGCGATTTGTGGCCAGACGGTCGACAGAGACCTCTGGAGCATTCCCGCCGTCATCGGTGGAGGAGCCGGGACCTACAATGCCGAATCGCTGCCCTGTAGCCCTCATGTTAACCATCCTGGTGAAATAATCGGATTCGCCGAGTGCCGCGGGCTGCGTCTCGACCCAGTGGCTCGAAATGCGCGGCCGCACGACACGGCACTCTCCGTGCCTTCGCGGACATTGATAGATATCGCCCATCGAGCGCGGCTTTGAAGCCTACTTATATGAGTCGCATCACAACTTCAGCGAAAAGGTCCGGTTCGCTGCACAGTACGCTGACTGCCTGGGCGACAATGGTGCGTCCCAGACGCTCGAGTCAGGAGGCTGGGGTTCGGCTCGGGGGGCTTGGCCGGTGCGGCGGTTGCGGCGCCGCCGCAATACTGGCGGTCGCCACTGAACGAGCACAAGGAGCTGTTCGACGATACGGCGTTCGGTGGGCGTTGAGATGTAGCATTTGGCCGTTCAACGCTTCAGCCGCATCGCCATCTCGGTGAGGTGGATATGATCGAGCAGCATCACGGCGGCGAGCATCAGCGCGACGGGATTGGCCAAGCCCATGCCGACAATATCGGGCGCTGAGCCATGCACGGCTTCGAAGATGACGCTGTCCTCGCCGATGTTCGCGCCCGGCGCCATGCCGAGGCCGCCCACCAGCCCGGCGACGAGGTCCGAGAGGATGTCGCCAAACAGGTTGGTCGTCACCAGCACATCGAACTGCCGCGGGTCGAGCACGAGCTTCATCGCACAGGCATCGACGATGACGGTGTCCATCGCGATGCGGCCCTTTCTGGCGGTCCCACTCAAAGGGCGCTTCCAGTGCTTCGAGTGCGGCCAGCGCGGCGGCGACGATTTCGGGACCATTTCCGTCGCCAGGGATCAGTGTCACGGGGATAGGGCGGGATATTGGGCCGGTCCATATCGATATGAGTCAGCCGGCAAGCATACACACGCTAGGGAGTTGCCGCGCCATCGGTCGTTCGAACCGTGATTCGCGGCAATGTTCTGTTCGATCCCCTGTCAGTGATCGTCGGAGCCCGTTATCGCGACGAAGCGGGGAGATCCGTCACGCACGACGCGGAGCAGTAGCGGTACCTCGGAGCTCGGTTTGCCAACCGCCGCGAGATCGGCGACGTCTGTCAATTGTTTTGTTCCAGCATGGGTAATGAGATCTCCGACCTTGAGTCCCGCCAGCGCTCCCGGTCCCGCGCGTCGCAGCTGCGTCACGATCAGTCCACCAGCTTCGCCGTCGGCCTTGAGTGCTTTGCGGATCTCGGGCGTCGCATTGGCCAGCCCAAGCGCAAGGTTCGGCGCCCAAGTGTCCGGACCACCGTTCAGTGCCGGATCGGAAGGTGGATCCGGAAGGCGACCGACCATCAATGGAATCGATAACTGCACTCCGTCGCGCATGACCATCGCGTACACCCGACTGCCCGGCGCGAGCCGCGCCGCCACCTTCGGCAGTTCGGTGAAGCTCGCTGCTGTGGAACCAACGCTGCGCAGGACATCCCCGACCCGGAGTAGGCCTTGTACCGGGCTGTTCGGCTCGAGTGCCGTGATAAGCGCGCCGTCAGTGCTCTTCAGACCCAACGCTGCCGCAATCGCGGGCGTCAGGCGCTGAACGGATACTCCGAGGTAGCCCCGGTCCACTCGGCCATGTGCCTCGATCTCGCGCACAACGGCCGCGACCGTTTCCGCGGGTATCGCGAATCCAAGCCCGACCGAGCCGCCATTGGGTGAAAAAATAACTGAAGTGACACCAAGGACTGTTCCGTCGGGGGATAACAGCGGGCCACCAGAGTTGCCACGATTAATCGCGGCATCCGTTTGCAGGAAATCGATGTATGGGTCATCTTCCAGTGTGCGGCCGCGGGCCGAGACAATGCCGGCGGTGACGGTTTGGCCGAGGCCAAATGGATTGCCGATCGCTACGACCGCATCGCCGACAGAGATCTTGTCAGAGGATCCGAGACGAAGCGCGGGCAGGCTGCCTGCATTCACTCTGAGCAGTGCGATATCGGTTGCCGCGTCGGCACCGACGAGCTGCGCGGGCACTTCCCGCGAGTCCGCCAACCGTACTCGCACGGTGCGAGCGCCTGCGATGACATGACGGTTGGTCACGACAAGGCCCTCCGCGCCCACAATGAACCCCGAGCCGAGCACCGATGCGCCATCGCTAGTGTCCGGATTGCTGCTGGGCCCGGAGAGCAGGCGGCGCATGACCGCGCCTATGGCGGCATCGGGCTGGTAATCCGTAGTCGCCAACGCTCGATCGGCGGCGCGTTGGCCGGCATCTTGGTCCTGTTGTTCAACCAGAACAGTCACGACGCTCGGCGCGACGCGTCGGACCAAGTCCGCGTACCCGGGCTCGGCCGCACTGCTGGAGCGAACCAGCAGAACAACAAGCGCGGTGATAACCGACGCTAGGCTGATCAGGCGCATACTTGTCGTCGATGATTGGTAAGACAGTTGTGCTGGGAGCGTCGCCCACCAGCGGCCACCCCTGCCTGTCGTATGCAGGGTTCCCGTCATGGGCGCGCTGGGGCGCGTATTGCGCCTCAGCCGGACGGGACGCTGGCAGGCGCCGAAGTCGGCACCGGGATGTGGGGCAATGCCGTATTAACCGTTGGGGAAGCAGCCGTGCCGGGCCGCGCTGCTTCCTGAGAAGAGTGCCCCATCAGCCATTGCGTTACGAGAAAAAACACCATCAGAACAATATAAAGGGCCACGGAGCGGTTGAGGGCGTGGCGATTGGCGGTGAATCCCGGGACGGGCTGCGCATTGAGCGGGTGGCTTCTGGTCGCGACGCGCTGCGGCAGCAATGCGATTAGGCGCTCCGCCAGCGCTTCCGGATTTGTGCGCGCCGATGGCCCATCGGGTAGGGCCGCAATCAGGGCAGTCAAGAACCGTGTCGCTGCCTCGCGAGGCAGCCGCGCCAATCTCGCCGCTTCTTCCCAAGGATCGACGTTCAGTCGAGCCAGTGCCGACAGCACGCTCAACAGCATGCCATTATTTTCCTCCGCAATCGGCGCGTACAGGAACTCGTCGAACTCGGATCCGGCAGTAGAACTGGGAGTAGCCAATGTCATATCAAGTGCCGCTTGTGAGCAGGATCCGGACGATTGAGGGGCGTTCGCGCTGCCACATTTGAGTTGAGATGGAGGATGGGTCTATGGCCATTCGACGCGAGCTGTGGGAGTGGCAGATGTCGGTCCGGCTGGTTGGAAGGTGCCGTGCGATAGCGCACGGAAGGCTGGTATGGTGCGTTCATTAGATCCTCCGAGTTGAGCGATCCGCGAGGTTGCCGGGCGCTCTTATCCGCTGAAGGCTCCAATCGTAGTGGTTCAAGCAGTGATGGTCTGTGCGTTGCCGCGCGTATACGGGTCGTTGAGCTAGGCGTGACAGCGCACGGTACTACGGCTACCCCCAAACCATTGGGCCGTTGGTTATCGGCGTGGCGCTCTTCATGGGCGACGAGTCCACGCCTAGTCGAGCCGTGGTGCAGAGTGCAGGCCACGCGTACCGACTGTCGGGCCGGCTGCTCAAGGAAGAATTCACCCGAGCGGGAGCGATGCAGCATCTGCTATTGCGCTAGACGCAGGCCCTGATAACACAAATGGCACAAACGGCGGTCTGCAACCGCCATCATTCCCTCGACCAGCAGCTGTGTCGTTGGCTGCTATTGAGTCTTGACCGGCTGACTTCGAATGAGTTGATCCTCACGCAGGAATTGATTGCCAATATGCTCGGGGTGCGTCGCGAGGGGGTTACCGAAGCGGCGGGAAGGCTGCAAGGCGCGGGCTTGATCCATTACAGGCGCGGGCACATTATCGTGCTCGATCGCTCCGGTCTGGAGGCGCGGACGTGCGAGTGCTACGCATATCGCTGGGCCGGTGACTGTGTTGATCGCTGCCGCGTCTATGTACAAGGGTTTTTCACTCGAACCCCTTGCTATGTACGGTATCGCACGGACGGCCGCCGTCGCGGCGGTCAAATTATACTGTTATTTGCTTGGAACCCGAGCTGCAGGGCGGGCGTCTAGCTGGCGTCGACACCACGGTGAAAGCACAGTTACTTGATGAGCGTCAGAGTTCTTCCCCTAATCTCCGTTGGGCAACACACCCCTAAATCAAGCAAACACCCGCGACAATACAATATTCGCTGTAGGTTTCGAAATGCTGCATGATTTCCTTACTCTCAATCGCGCCACATTGATCGAGCGCTGCCGACTGAAGGCCGCCAGACGGTGCGCACCGGGGGCGAGCGTGGAACCGTTGCTTCACGGTATACCGCCCTTCCTCGATCAGATCATCAAGACGCTGCGCCTGGAGCAGACTGCTGAGCCGATGCAAAGCCGCACAGTCTCGGGGCCGTCGGGTGGCAACGGATCGGCGCTGTCGGAAATTGGTACCACGGCGCGCCGACACGGCCACGAGTAATCACAGTGCGGGTACACGGTCGACCTGGTCGTGCATGACTATGGTGACTTGTGCCAGTCTATTACCGATCTGGCATTCGAGGAGAATGCGCCAATTGAGGTGGATGAATTTCGAACTCTCAATCGTTGCCTGGACAATGCAATCGCGGACTCAGTCACTGAATTCGCCTACGAGCGGGATCGGCTGATTGCGGATCGCGGGACCGAGGCGTTCCATGAGCGCCTGGGCATTTTCGCCCATGAATTGCGCAATCTCATCAGCACCGCGACATACGCCGTGAGCGCCGTGAAGACGGGAAAAGTCGGTCTATCCGGGCCGACGGGGGCGGTATTGGACCGCAGCTTGATCGCGCTACGCACGCTCGTCGATCGCTCCCTGGCGGATGTGCGACTGAGAGTCCCAATGCCATCCCATCATCGGCTTATTAGCGTTGCGGCTTTTATCAATGACATCAAGTTGTCTGGCACACTCGAGGCGCAAGCCCAGAAATGCGCATTTCGTGTTTCCACAGTCGATCCGGGCCTGGCAGTGGAGGCCGATCGGGATATGCTTTTCTCAGCGGTCGGTAACTTACTGCAGAACGCATTTAAGTTCACTGCGCCTCAGACCGAAGTCTCATTGAAGGTCCATGCGACCGCCGATAGCGTGCTGATCGATGTCGAAGACAAATGCGGGGGCCTGCCGACGGGCGACGCGGAACGATTGTTTACACCCTTTACGCAGAGTAGCTCGGACAAGAGCGGCCTCGGACTCGGTCTGACCATATGTCGGCGCAGTGTCGAGGCGAACCACGGTGTTCTGAGCGTTCGCAACGTGCCCGACACCGGGTGCATATTCACGATTGCCTTGCCCCGGCACTCGCTAGCGGAGACATTTTTCAGGGCGTAACAACCAAACCGACGGACGGTGGCTCCTGTCCCCCTGGAACATATTGATCATCATATCGAGCAGACTTCGCGCTGTACGGCACCGAGGGGGTGGCGCAGGTAGGTAGAGACTATGGCAACGACGATTTCGCCGGCAGCTGCCAAGGCAGTGCCCGCTAAATCGGCAACGGCGGCAAAGGATGTCCAGGTGAGCGGCTTGTCGAGCGAGGAAGCGCGCCATCGGCTGGAGAAAGTTGGTCCCAACGCGATGCCCGATACGGCGCTCCATCCATTGCGCCGGGCGCTGGAAAAATTCTGGGCACCCGTTCCTTGGATGCTCGAGGCAGCGATCGTACTCGAGCTAATGCTCAGCAAGTATGTTGAGGCCGCCATCATTGCCGCGCTCTTAGTGCTCAATGCGGCCCTTGGCCTACTGCAGGAGAGCCACGCTCAGGCAACCCTTGCCGCACTGAAGTCGCGGCTCGCGCTGAATGCGTCCGTCCGGCGAGATGGCGGCTGGAAGACGATTCCCGCCGCCGAGTTGGTACCGGGCGATTTGGTGAAGCTGTCGCTCGGAGGCGTGGTCGCGGCGGACGCGAAACTCACCGGGGGAGAGGTCCTACTCGACCAATCCATGCTTACCGGCGAATCGGTTCCCATCGATGCGGGCCCGGGCGTTCAGACATTCGCCGGAGCGCTGGTACGTCGGGGCGAGGCAGTGGCGGAGGTCAATGCGACCGGAACACGCACCAAGTTCGGCCGCACCGCGGAGCTCGTGCGCACGGCCCATGTCGTAGGTTCTCAGCAGCAGGCGGTTCTCCGCGTTGTACGCAATCTTGCCGCGTTCAATGGTGTCGTCATCGTCATGCTCGTGGCCTATGCCTACTTTCTCAAGATGCCGTTCGCCGAGATCGTTCCCCTCGTCTTGACAGCGATCCTTGCATCGATACCGGTCGCACTGCCGGCCACCTTCACCCTTGCGGCGGCGCTCGGTGCACGGGGCTTGGCAAAGCTGGGTGTCCTTCCGACCCGCCTCTCGGCGGTGGAGGAAGCGGGAACGACGGATGTCTTGTGCGCCGATAAGACCGGCACGCTGACCCAGAACGCGCTAACGGTGACGACCGTCCGGCCCATGCCCGGCTTCAACGAGGCGCATGTTCTGGCGCTGGCTGCGCTGGCCAGTTCTGATGGTGGGCAGGATCCGGTCGATGGCGCGATTCGCGCCGCCGCGGCGCGCAAGACGGTTTCCGATGCACCCAAGCTGATCAAGTTCGTGCCGTTCGATCCGGCGAAAAAGATGTCCCAGGCGACCGCAACTGATTCGATTGGGGCAACGCAGCTAATCGTGAAGGGCGCCTTTGCCGAGGTCATCGGCCTCGCCTACACGTCGCCAACTGCGGCGGCAGCGGCGATGGAGCTAGAGGGGCAGGGGTTCCGCGTCCTGGCGGTGGCGGCTGGGCCGCCGACGGTGCTGAAGCTGGTAGGACTTATCGCGCTCAGCGACCCGCCGCGCGCGGACTCGAGCGCACTCGTCACGCAATTGCATGACTTGGGCGTGCGCACCGTGATGGTAACGGGGGACGCGCCGGGGACCGCTGTCATCGTGGCGCGCGCGGTTGGGCTCGATGGCGCCGTCTATCCGCCCGGCCCGATCCCCGACAGCGCCCATCCCGAGCAATATGCGGTCTACGCGGGTGTCCTGCCGGAGGACAAGTACAAGCTCGTCAAAGCGTTCCAGAAGGGCGGCCATATCGTCGGGATGTGCGGCGACGGCGCCAACGACGCCCCGGCGCTACGCCAAGCGCAGATCGGCATCGCGGTCTTGACGGCAACCGATGTCGCCAAATCGGCCGCCGGCATGGTGCTTACTGAAGCTGGACTTGCCGGCATCGTCGCTGCGGTCAAGGAAGGGCGAATAACGTTCCAGCGCATCCAGACCTACGCGCTAAACTCCGTCATCAAGAAGATCGTGACGGTGATGTTCCTGATCATCGGGCTGATCATGACAGGGCACGCGATCCTGACTCCGCTGCTGATGGTCATTGTGATGCTCACCGGCGATTTCCTCTCCATGTCATTGACAACGGACCATGTGCGGCCGTCCCCGATGCCGAATGCGTGGCACATCGGCAGTTTGACGATGGCCGGCGTCACATTGGGTGTCTGCCTGCTGGCCTTCTGCACCGGCGATCTGGCAGTCGGCAAATTTGCTATGAATCTCGGCACCGGAGCGCTGAGAACACTGGCCTTCGTCGTCCTGGTATTCGGTAGCCAAGCGACGATCTATGCCATTCGCGACCGTCGGCACTTGTGGGGTTCTCGCCCGAGCCTCTTGCTTGCCGTGTCGTCCGTTGCCGATATCGCAATCGCTTCGACATTGGCCGTCGGTGGAATCGCAATGACGCCCCTACCGGCCTTGCTCGTCGTCGGCACGCTCGTGGCCGCGGCAATCTTCGCGCTCGTCTTGGATTTGGTAAAAATTCCGGTATTCGCGCATCTAGGGATTGCCCAAACCCGCGTCATCGCCCGGTGACTCAAGCTAAGACCGAGGCCAAAGCCAAGACAGCGGCGGATTTGACTCCGCGCATCGCGAGCTTATGAACTCTACGAGGAGGGAGGACGCAAGGACGGTGCAGCAGTTCAGAACTGGGAGAAGGCGGAATCGGATGGTGGTTCGGAAATCAGCTGCTCATCGCGCCGCAATGGATACAAGAC
>Ga0209415_10000618_pt1 | contig 66794 bp, 63 predicted proteins | sample PeaSoiSIISIP2007_FD_187696 | JGI IMG/M metagenome (GOLD analysis project Ga0209415, IMG submission 187696) | Peat soil microbial communities from Weissenstadt, Germany - SII-SIP-2007 (SPAdes) (version 2) | ecosystem: Environmental > Terrestrial > Soil > Wetlands > Peat | place: Germany...
ACATTCGCAACCAGTTCCTGGTCGAGGCTGTGAGCCTCTGTGTACTGGGCGGCGCACCGGGCATCCTGCTCGGCATCGGCGCTGCGGCCGCAATCGCCGAAATCGCCGGGTGGGCGGTTTTCATTGAAGTCCCCTCGCCACGCTTCGATCTTTGCCTTGGCGTTGTCCGGCGACTGCTCTCGCACTTCGCCCTACCGGCCTCCTTCGCAGACTCCGCTGGCCACTCGGCTCCACCGGTCAAATGGAATGTCATTGAGGGCAAACAACGTACCGACCGGGAGACCCGCGAGCGCCGCGTGCGACGGCAGGTCGCCCCCGTTCCCGTGATCGACGATGAGATAGAGGTCTTTCGCGTCGCGGAATCGCGCCAGCGTGGCTGAAGGGTCTGGCTCGCGGCAGATGTCGAGGACGTCAACCCCAGACCAATACATCAGGTAGAGGTACGCGAGGGGGTCGCGGTGAAGCAGTACGAGACCATTGGGGTCAACCAACGGACGAAGAGCACCCCCCGTTTCTCGAAGGACCGCTTGTGCGGTGCTGTCCGGGGGCTCGGCCGTGGCTACGAGCATATCCCGGCGGACGTCAGACCAGAGCAACACGGCTGCCGTCAAGACAAGCGCACCCGTTGTAATCACCCGCAAGTCGAACTTCAGGAGCGATAGCGCGGCGAAGCAGCACCCTCCGAGAGCGATCACCACGACCGCCATCAACGCTACGCGGTGCTCGTACCCATGAGTGAGGAGCTGAAGGGCAGCAACTGTTATGGAGCAGAGGCAGATCGACACAACCCACCTGTCGCGGCGGCTCTGCAGCAATCTCTCGATCGCCAAAGGGGTCAAGAGCGCAATCGCTGGCAGGGTCGCAAAGACAAAGTTCTCAATCTTCGACGCTGCGAAGCTGAGTGGTACCAGATAGGCCAGAATCCACACGGCCAGAGCGAATCCGGGTCCGGATCCTCGGCGCTGGCTTATTCCCCACCCAATGGCAACATAGGCGAGCGGTACGAGGGCCGAGGTCAGCATCAAAGGGAGGTAGAAGGCTAGATAGGCAAGCGAAGAGCCCGGGTGTCCTTCGATGACTCGAAAGAGGTGAAGGAGTTGCAGGTGCTCTTCGTATCGGAGCTGAACTGGATAATGCGCCAACCAGTAGAGCCTCTGCGGGAGCACTACGCACGCGAACACCACCAGCGACTGCCAAGCGTGAACCAGGTCGCGGACGCCGCCCGTCTGAATGGCGACAGCGGCCAGCACTACGAACGGCGCGAGCGCGAGCCCTCCCTTACACAGGTACCCCAAGCCAAGAACGAGGCCGAGCCAGCGCAAGGTGACAGCAGAGCGCCGTTCCATCCAATCGAGGATGAGGTAGAGCGCCACCGATGCAAAGAAGACGAACGCGAGATCGGGGAACCCACTGAAGGCCGTGCCGTGCACCAGGTGCTCAGTGTAGGGATTGAGGGCGAAAAGGGCGGACGCGCACAAGGCGATTCGGCCGTCGCAGAAGTTCAGTCCCGTCCCGTAGATGACCAGCGCGGTGAGGATTGCGAAAATCGCGCCCGGGACCCGAAGGGCCCAGAGGGACTCCCCCAACAGGCGATAGGCGCCCGCCGTCACATAGAAAGGCAAAAGGGGCTTGTGAAGCCAAACGGTATTGTTTGTCCAGTCTCGGGAATCCACACCGACCCAGTAGTCGACAGCGCCATTCGGCGACTTTTGTAACTGAGGGACGGCTCCGCCGCTGGACTCAACTCTTTCTATCGACCTGACGTCCGCCGATCGGTGGAGTTGTGGGACGCAGCAGTGCTCTGCCAGGTTCTTGACGACATTCGCCTGGACTGCCTCATCCCACATCGTGATGTAAGGCGTCCCGAGGTGCCATTCGAACAGGACACACGCGAGGACCAGCAGACCCACCAAGGTCGCGGTGGTTGCCCAGCCGCTGACCAGGCGTCGCCATGAGGACTTAGAGTGATCTTGGGGGCCCGAGCGACCCGTCAACGAGAGGGGGGGCGAGGTCGGCTCTCGCGACGTGCCGAAGATCAAGGTGCGAACGGCAAGTGAGATCTGGAAAGTCTCATTGCCCTAGCGCCCGCGTTGGCACGAAGACCCTTAGCGCCACGTCAGACAGCCGACCGCAACCCAACCATGAGCGCGCAGACGCAACGCGCACAGACGGGATTGCGAGCGACGCTCAACCCCTTACGGAATGCGACCATCTCGTCCCGGAGAATCGCCCGCAACCCTCGCGCGCGGATATTGCCCACGATGCGGTGAAAAAAGCAGCCCCGCACCGCACCGTCCGCTTCGACCACGGCACTGGCCCAAGGGGCGTTGCACTGAACGCCCGGGAAGGGGCCGAGCCCGAGCTGTGCGGCGTAGTAGCGCGGCAACCGGCGCAGTTTCTCCGGCGGCTCGGCCACAAACCCAGACGCGAAATCGGCGGCGTGAGACACAATGGTTCGTTCAACGATGTCGGCGAACGCCTGGACCTCCATCGCGTCGAGCAACAGGCCGGTCATGGACGCGGCGGTCCGCAAGCCAGTCGTCGGGGACCCACGCGAGCTTGATGTGCGGCCAAAGGCCTCACTCGAAACGTCGGCGGCGAGAAATGAAATGCCGGCCAAGCCGAGGGCATGCGCCTTATCAATGAGCGCAGGGAGCGCAGTAAAGTTGTGCCGGTGGAGGGTACTGCGCCCGCGCACCGGGGTGCGAGGTGAGACCGCCTGCAGTTTGCGTACGCCAGCCTCGATGACCGGTAAGCCGTTCACGCCGCGGATTTGTTCGTAGAGTGTGGGCGTGTGCCCATCCAGAGAGATCGTCACCTGGCCGAAATGCGCCCCGACCGCCGCTGCATGCCGCTCGAGAAGCAGTCCGCTCGTCAGGAGGTGTAGACGCTGCCCCTGCCCGGCAAACAAGTCGGCCAGTTCGAAGACGTCACGCCGGAACAGCGGCTCCCCACCCGAGAACACGACCGACCGGGTGCGGAGAGCTGGTAGTTCGTCGGAAAGCCGCCGCACCTCCTCAAACGAGAGATCGTCCGCGCCATCCGCCTTCCACCAGTCGCAAGAGATGCATCGGGAGTTGCACCTTGCGGTCGGAAAGAAGATCAGGGTCGGTAGGGCGAGCGTTTGGTGCGTCGCCTGACTCACCTTCACTAGCAGATTGCTGGTCAACTGGGAGAGGGTCACCATGGGCCAGGAGGAGTCTCATCACACTCCATGGAATTCTCAAGGTCGTGCTGCCCCGCGAACGTTGGTCGCTCCAGTTACCGACGCAAGCGCAACCTCGCGGGTAGACGAGCGAGAATGAGCTTTGCCAGCGTGTCCGCCTGAATGTGAGTCACCCGCTCCGGCGAGTGCCCCCACGGGTCCAAGAAGACCGTGCCCGAGTCATTGGCGTGGAGCGTGCTCAGCGTGAGGATCGACTGGGTGGCATGCCGCGCCGAGAGCGAATCCACCATGCGTGCACACGACTGAAAGAATGGATCCAGTCCAACAGGTCGGTCGGGTCGCGCGAGGACCGCCCGCTCGTACGCCGTCCGCGGTCGCTCGGAGGTTGCCCAGGTGGGTTGCCAGATCGCGAGCGCGACAAAGTGATACGCCTCCGCCAACCTGTCGAGCAGGCGCGCTTCGCCAAGCCAACGCGCCGTCAAGGCTCGGCAGAAGGGGTCAGGCGGGGGGAGCGGCGGCCGAGCGGGTTTTGGGAGAAATCGCTTCAGGCGTTCTACGAAGGATATGTGGGCGACCAGGCTGCGCAGCGCGACCCCTATGGGCACCTGTTCGGGATGCGATGTGCCGAACGGCGTGTACGCGGCTCGATCCTCGAAAGCGCACGTGCCGCTCGGCACGTTGTCTTCGACTCCGCACAAGACATCGTTTTCTCCGTCCCAAAAAACCGCCACGTCGGGGACGTTGCCCCGCCGGAGCTCAAACACGAAGGTGATCAGTTCCTGGCTGCTGACATAGGCCAGTTGACCGAAGTTCGTTACTTGCGGATCGAACCCCGCTTCCTCCAATCGCTTGGCAACGAGGGCCGGCCGAGTCAGACTGTCGCGGTCGAACAGGCCCCAGGTGGTCGAACCCCCGAAGAAGAAAACCCGAATCGGCACGCCCTTCGGGTTGGCATAGCGGGGCGTGATGCGCAATCCGGCACTGTCAACGTTGATGTAGCGCCCAGTATAGGGTCTCATCCGCCAATAAACGAACGGCTCCCAGCGCGCCGGATGCGGTCGGAGTTCGGCCTGTTCCCGCATAAACTCTGGCCACCAGACGCTGTCGGCGAAAAAGGATGTGACGTACCCGGGCGGCTGCTCGGACCGCGGCGACGGCCTGACGACGGCAGCGTGAATCTCCCCTCGCACCCCCTTCTGAACGCGGTAGGCAAGCTCAATCATCAGCAGCCCAAGACAGGCCAAGCCAAATATGACCCACCCGGCGCTCAGGATGCGTCCCGCGCGACCCATCAATGCAAATACTCGGTTCTTGGTCGTGTTAGGAAACCGCTGCTGTATGAATCTGGAGGTATAGGGGCGTCGTTGTCGGCGTCGAACTTAACGGAATGGCAGATGTCGGGGGAGACTGACACCGCACCTCCGAACGCGACCTTGACCTTCTTTGCAAGACTACCGGTTCTCTCGGTCTTGAGCCGACAACCTGGCTGCTATCCGTCGCCGCCGCCCTCACCCCCCGGCGCTCGTGTAGCGTCGCAGGGCAGCGCGCCACAGGGCGCGCGTCAGCACCAACGCACCTAGTGCAAGGCCGCTGGCGACGAGGGCGGTCACGGGTCCGAAGCGGCCCGTGAGCGCGCCGGCCGGCACCGTCGTCACCCAGGCGATCGGGAGCAGGTAGACGAAGATGAATCGGAGGGCCCCCGGGTACGCGCTCACGGGGTACCGTCCCGCTTCGTAGAAGGCGTCGAAGAGCACCGAGATGTTCTCCACCGCCACGAACCAAAAGGCGAGGCACATGAGCGCCACCCACATCGCATAGACCAGGGCGACCGCGGCTCCAAACGTCACGGCGAACGCCACCAGGTCGACGAGCGACGGCACCCGGCCCACGCGCACGAGCGCATACCCCGCCAAGGCGAGTCCGAAGACGACATCGCTGAATCGCCAAATGTCGAGGGTCCGAAAGGAGACGAAGAGCTGCGCGTCGACCGGGCGGGTGAGGACGAGGTCGAGCTTCCCGCTCCGCACTTCGCTCGCCAAGCCGCCGATACCAGGCCGCAGCACCGCCTCGATCACGCCCGTGAGCGCGTTGAAAATGCCGAGGAGGACGACGACCTCCCAGTAGTCCCACCCGCCGAGGCGCGTCGTGTGCCGAAAGAAGAGCCCGAGCGTGAGCAAGGCAGTCGCCATCGAGAACACCGTGCCGATGACGCTCGCGACGAAGTTGGCCCGGTATTGGAGCTCTTCGACGGCGTTCAGCCGCAGCAAGGCGCGGAGCACGCGCGCAAGTCCCGCGACCCTCTGAGGCGCCTCGCTCATCCGCCAACCGCGCCGTAGCGCTTGAGGCCACGGTGCCAGACGAGGACGTACAGCAGCCACCACGCGACCAGCCACGCGACCTGGCCAGCGAAGCCGTGCCAGTAGTCCGCGGTGGTATGGACGGCGCCCGTCAGGATCTCGACCGGAAAAGCGAGCATGTAGGGGAACCAGAGCACCCCCGCCACGGACACGACGGCGGGCGGGAGAAAAGACAGGGGAGCGATGCGCCCTGAGAGAAACAGCGAGATGCCGAACTGGAGCTCCATCAGCGCGCTCACCCGCGTCGTCCAGAACGCGAGCAGGCCGGTCGCATACCCGTTGAAGAACCGGATGCCCGCCGCGAGCACGGCCGCGAGTGCGGCCAAAGCCCAGCGCCCGGGGTCCCAGGCAAGACGCGCAGCGGGCCAGAAGCAGGCGACCGCGATCCACAGAACGAGCGCAGCCCCACCCGTGCGGAGCTTGTAGGCGATGTTGTCCGAGACCGCTTCGTGGACCGGGCTGATGGGACGGGTGAGCCGAAAGTTCAGCTCACCCTCGCGCACCCACCGATCGATGTACCACGCGTCCCACGCAAGCGTGAGCTGGTTGATGAGGGTCACAGCGAAGAAGTAGCGGACGAAATCGTCGCGCGCATACCCTTGCACGGTCCCGCTGCCCGCGATTGACCACCAGATCCCGAGCGCAATCGCCGGCTCCGTCACGTTCCACACCATCCAGATCGCGATCGCGGCGGGGTACTGCAGGTCCACGAGCCAGGCGCTGCGGACCAGCGCCGCATAGCGGCGCCACCACACCCTCACGACGCGTCCTCGAACGCCGTCCGGATCACCTCTTCGATCGGAGGATCCTGAATCGAGAGGTCGAGGACCGGCAGCGCGGCGAGCAGCCGCGCGCTCGCAACCGTCGCCTCCTCCCGCGGCACGTCGAGGGTGGCGTTCGGAAATTGAAAGCTTTGCACCTCGCCGAATGCGGCGAGCCGATCCCGTGTCACGCTGTCGCCCAGCACGACTTCGATGCGCTTGGTCGGGCTCAGGCGCGCGACCAGGGCGTGGAGCGCGCCGTCATAGAGCAGGCGCCCGCGATTGATGATGAGAACGCGGGACGCGAGCGCGGTGACATCGGCCATGTAGTGCGAGGTCAGGAGCACCGTGGCTCCGAACCGCCCCCGGTAGGTCTCGAGGAAGCCGCGGATCGATTCCTGCGCGATGACGTCGAGCCCGAGCGTCGGCTCGTCCAAGAACAGAATCTCCGGCCCGTGGAGCAGCGCGGCCGTGAGTTCGCACTTCATGCGCTCGCCGAGCGACAGCTGGCGGACCGGCTTGTCGAGCAGCGGCCCGAGGCCGAGGAGCTCGACCAGCTCATCGTGCCGCTGCCGATAGAGCGGCAGGGGGATGTTGTAGATGGCCTGATTCAGCTGGAACGTCTCTTCGGGGGGAAGGTCCCACAGCAACTGCTGCTTGTTGCCGAGCACGAGCGCGATCCGCCGTTTGAAGGCCGCGCCGCCGGTCCACGGGGTGAATCCCGCCACGCTCGCGCGCCCGGCGGTGGGGTAGAGGAGGCCCGCGAGCATCTTGAGCGTGGTGGTCTTCCCGGCCCCGTTCGGTCCGAGAAACGCGACGATCTCGCCCCGACCGACCTCAAACGACACGTCCGCCACGGCACGGACTTCCTCGTAGCGGGGATGGACGAGGGCGCGCAGCGCGCCGCCGAGCCCGGGATCGCGGACTTTGACGCGATACACCTTGTCCAGGTGCTCGGCGACGACAGCCGGAGTCATGGGAGCGCCGGGTCGCCGGCGCTAGTCGTGCGTCGCGGGTTCCTTGTGCTCCGGCGCCTGAAAGAGCGCGACATACGCCCCGTACCCCTCGGCCTGGAGCCGGTCGACCGGAATGAACCGCAGCGCGGCCGAGTTGATGCAGTACCGCTGGCCGGTCGGCGGTGGGCCATCGGGGAAAAGGTGCCCAAGATGGGAGTTTGCATGGGTCGACCGCACCTCGGTACGCTCCATGCCGTAGGACCGATCGCTGTCCTCGCGGACGTTGGCCGAATCAAGGGGCCGGGTGAAGCTCGGCCACCCCGTGCCCGACTCGAATTTGTCGAGCGAGGAGAATAGCGGCTCGCCCGACACGATGTCCACGTAGATCCCTTCCTTATGGTTATCCCAGTACTCGTTATGGAAGGGCCGTTCGGTGGCCGCGTGCTGCGTCACTTCGTACTGCAAGTCCGTCAGCCGGGACTGGAGGTCCTGATCGCTGGGTTTGTGGAAATGCATCGGGTCCCATCCCTTCGCCGTATCCTGTTGCTGGGCGACGCAGAACCGAGACTCGCTGGTCGGCTGGAGATGCAAGGCGTCGCGACCGCACCCCGGAGCGCGGGCTACACCGATCGGCGCCCCGACCACGAGTACAAGGAGACTGGAGAAGCCGAGAGTCATGGAGCGCCTCCGAGGTGAGCGCGGGGACGTCCCTAACCTACGTGGTGTCCGCCGAGCGTCCGGTCTGTCTGATCCAGCGTGCCAATATTGAGGTGCGCCCACAAAACACGCGAATAGCGGAAGAGTCCGGGTACCAGGGTAAGGTGCACCGCCAACACGCACGCGATGGTGCCTGGGAGACCGATGACCGGCGTAAGGAACGTCGTGGCGAGGAGCACGAGCGCGAACGCCTCGCCTACGCCGAGCCCGTAACTCACGTACATCGCGCCTTGGAAGAACCCAGGCTCACGCTCGAAACGGTGGCCGCAGACGGGGCAGGTCTCGTTCATCGCGAAGAGACCTTTGAACATCCTGCCCTCGAGGCACACCGGACACCGCTGCCTGAGGATCGCCTGGAACCGCCCCATCGGATGCGCTTCCATACACCCCCGAAACAGAGTCCGCGGGCGCCCGGTTCCCGGGCCGGACCGGGCGCCCTGAGGCTCCTTACCGCTCCCGCTCGGCCTCGCGGCCGAAACCGCCCCCGGTGACCGCGGTCGCGCTGACCGCGATCAGAGCCCCCTCGCGGGCGAGCGACTGCACGCCGAGCACGGTCGTCACAGGAGGGTTCACACCGAAGAACGCCGCGCCCGCATCGCTGATCTGCGAGAGCTCGCTCGGCGTATAGTCGACCACGTAAATCGTGAGCGACACGACATCCTGCGGCCACGCGCTCGCGGCGCGCAGAACCGCGCTCAGGTTGGCGAAGGCCCGCTCGGCCTGCGTGCGCAGATCCCCAACCCCTACGACGGCCCCGGTGCTGTCCAGGGCGAGCTGGGTACCGACGTAGACCGTGCGACCGATTCGGACCGCAGTGGACCCAAGGTCTGGGTGCGCCACTCCCGCAGGTGCTGGGACGAAGGACCTCGGCTCAGGCAGCGCGGGCAAGCGTCCCCCTTCCCCACCGCCCCCACCCCCGCCCCCGCGCCCGGCAAACTGGGACTGGCGCCACCGCATCGCCTCGGCGCGGTTCCGATCCTCGGCCGCCCTGTCCTGATCCTCTTTCCACCGGCGATATGCCTTCATCTGGTCGCCCGTGAGGAGGTGATGGAGGTCGTCGTCGAACTTGTCCTGCCGGTCCTTGAGCACGCGCCCGAGGTCCTGGAGCCGGTCCGCGTAGAAGAGCGCGGCCGCGCGGTCACCCGCGTCCAGGCGATCGTGCATCGTGTTGAGGGCGGCCTGCGCACTGTCGCGTGTCGGGTGTGTGGCCACCATGAACGAGTCGTATGCCTGGGCGTACTTGCCGGACTGCGTGTCCGTCAGCGTGAGAAGACTTTGCGCGGTCGCGGAGTCCGGCGGCCCGTCGAGCTCGGCGCCCGGGAGCTTGGGCGCCGGGGTCATGTCACCGCCGCCGCCGCGCCCGAACCCGCCGCCACCGCCGCCGCGGCCGAATCCGCCACCAAACTGTGCCGAGACGACCCCCGGAAGAAGCCCCAACACCACAACCAAGGCGCCGCGGATCATGATTCGCATGGCTACTCCTCTCCTCTTAATCTGTAGAGTAGGGTGCAAGCAAAGCGTCGCCCTGCAGAGCGCAGGGCGACGCGTACGGTGCGCCCGACCTGGGCTCGAGGCGCCCGCGAGCGACCGAGTCTTGAGTTACGCGTCGGTCAGATGGGCTCCGGTCCGTGACCCGGCGGTCCATTCCCATCGCCATCACGCCCGTCGCGATCCCGCCCCATCCCACCCCGCATGCCACCCATTCCTCCGCGGCCCATCCGGCCGCGCATACCGAAGCGGCGCATACGGTCTCGCATCATGTGTAGTTGTGCGAGCTGGACCGGAGACAGATACGTGGCCATCTCGTGTCGTTCGTCGTGCCGGAGCTGGGCGAGTGCCTCTTCGCCGTGCTCCTCGGCGTCGAGCAACTTGCGGACGCTGTCGGAGTTTGCGGCGACGCCGGGGCGGAGCTGCCCCCGCAGGGCTTCGTGCACGCCCCGCATCTCCTCGAAGGCGCTGCGCCGCTGGGCCGCGAACTTCTTTTCCGTGGCGCTCAGTTTCGTCGCCTGGTCGTCCGTCAACCCCAGCGCTTCCTTGATCCGCGCCTCGCGCTGTTTCTCGAACCGGTCCCGCCATTCCTTGCGGGAGTGGGCCCCGCCTGAATCGCCGGGAGCCTGTGCTCCCAACGCGGGTGCGAGAACCGCGAGCATCAGGAGCGTGCCAATTCGCCTCATGGTTACCTCCACAAAGGGTCAGTGGTTCCGCCACTTGAGACGCATGGGGGGGCGAATTGTTTGGGCCCGGGAAACCCGAGCCCAGCCGCGGCTAACTGGCCATCCCGTCAGGCGGTTAGAGCACGCGGTCTCGTCGTGCTAGGTTCGGGAAGAGTCGTGGCCGCGGACCGGTGGCGGCGCCAACCACAAGGAGACCCGATGGACTTCCGGGACAAACTGCTCGTGCGGCCGGGCACGACCGTGCGGCTCGCGCACTGGAACCCCGACGACACGCTGCATTTCAGCAAGGACGAGGACGCCCGCGACGCCGTGGCGCGGAACATCGCCCGACTCGACGAGCTGCAATACCGCCTCTACGCCGAACGGCGCCGGGCGGTGCTCATCGTGCTGCAAGGCATGGACTCGTCCGGGAAGGACGGCACAATTCGCCACGTCATGACGGGCTTGAACCCGCAAGGGTGCCGGGTGACGGCCTTCAAGGAACCCTCACCCCAGGAAGCGGCGCACGACTTCCTCTGGCGGGTGCATCAGGTCGTGCCGCAACGAGGCGACATCGCGATCTTCAACCGCTCCCATTACGAGGACGTGCTCGCCGCCCGCGTGCGGAAGCTCGTTCCACGCCCCGTCTGGTCCGCCCGGTACCGCACGATCAACCGGTTCGAGGAATACTTGGCCGAAGAGAACGTGCTCGTCGTCAAGTTCCTGCTGCACATCTCCAAGGCCGAGCAGAAGCGGCGCCTCGCCGAGCGCCTCGCGAACCCGATGAAGCAGTGGAAGATCTCGGCCGACGACTTCGCCGCCCGGCGGGCGTGGAGCGCCTACCGCCGCGCGTATGAAGACCTGCTGACGCAATGCAGCACGCGCCACGCCCCGTGGTACATCATCCCCGCCAACAAGAAGTGGTTCAGAGACCTCGCCGTCTCACGCATCCTCGTCGAAGTGCTCGAGGCTTGTCACATGCGCTTCCCGAAGCCCGCCGTGGGCCTCTCGACGTTCAAGCTGCGATAGAAAGATAGAAGAAAGGCTGCGCGCCCGAGTCTCTGCCCGACGCGGGTGTGATGGCGCGCACAATCCGTCCGGTCGCGCGCGTTGCCCCGAGTTTGGTGATCTGGCGCACGCTGCTAACATCGATTTCGAACGCCCGTCCAAGCCCCCGAAGCGGTTCGCGATCACTTTCACCAGCGGGGGGTTTCCCATGCGTCATCTGAAGCGCGGCGCGCTGCTCCGGTTGCTCACCGGCGCCACCATCTTGGCGCTGGGCGCAACGGGCTGCTCGAACAACAACTCGGGGCCGGCATCCTCACTCCTCACACAGCAGCAGGCGGATACGATGAGCGAAGAGCTCGGCTACGATGCCGACGACGAGATCTCGACGTCCACGACGTCGGGGGCGTCGAGCGCGGGGCTCATCGCCCAATACACGCCGGTCATCGGGGTGGCGGCCGTGGCGCCGAGCCGGCTCTGCACGCCGACGCGTAGTCCGGCGTCGCCGACGGACACCGACAAGGACGGGGTTCCTGATTCGGTACGCTTCACGTTCGACTGCGTCTTGTCCTGGCCGCTCGAGACCGATTCCCTGACCGGGACGATCGATCTGCTCGACCCGACGCCCACGGTCTATGATCACGCCGTGGAGCGCATCTTCACGAACGTGCGGCTCGAACGCGGCTTCACGATCTCGGGCAAGTCCTCGTCCGAGACGCGGAACGGGACGCGGATGTCCAATCGCGACACCACAACCCTGCACCAGAGCGAGACCAACTTCACGACGGCTTACGTGTTCCGCGACGGAAGCACCGCGACCCATGTGAAGACCTGGGCGTCGACCTTCACGGCGGACACGGCGGGCTCGATCCAGGCGGACCAGCCGCTGCCGAGCGGGCTCTGGAACATCAGCGGGACGTCGTCCTGGACGCGCGGGGCGCACACGTACGCGTTGACGGTGATGACGAACCCGGACCTCCACTACAACGCGACATGCACGACCGCTCCCCGGTTCGACGCGGGGACGCTGACGGCGGTTGTCACGAAGGGCGGACAGACTTCGACCATCGCCGTTCAATTCACGGCGTGTGGGACCTACACGGTGACGAAGTCCTGACGACGAAGTCCTGAAGATCGAGGAAGCGCGCAGCCCGCTCCGATGTTGGGGCGGGCTGTCGCGTTCAGGTCGCTTTAGGCGCTGGCCGAGGCTGGCGTGGTGTCCAGCACTTCGCGGACTTTGCGGGCGAGAGCGTCCGCGGTGAACGGCTTTTGCAGGAACGCGAGACCCGGCTCGAGGACGCCGTGGTGAACGATCGACTGGTCCGCATACCCCGAAACATAGAGCACCTTGAGCCCGGGCCGGCGGGCCGTGAGCGCCAAGCCGACCTCGCGACCGCTCATCCCGGGCATCACCACGTCGGTCACGAGGATATCGATCGGGCCGCCGTACGCCTGGGCGAGGCGGAGCGCATCCGTCCCGTGATCGGCGACGAGCACCCGGTATCCGCGGCCCTCAAGGACCTTCTGTGAAAGTCGCCGCACTTCGGCCTGGTCCTCGACGACGAGCACGGTCTCGACACCGCGTGGCGCCACGGCCGCCCACGGCTCGCGGTGCGCCGCGGCGGGCGGCCCGTCGACGCGCGGCAGGTAAATCTTGAACACCGACCCGTGGCCGGGTTCGCTGTAGACCCACACGAACCCGCCGAACTGCTTCACGATCCCGTAGACCGTGGAGAGCCCGAGTCCCGTACCTTTGCCCTTCCCCTTGGTCGTGAAGAACGGCTCGAAGACGTGGGCCTTGGTGCGCTCGTCCATGCCCGTGCCCGTGTCGGTCACGGCGAGGACCACGTAGCGGCCGGGTGTGATCGGGGCGTGCGCGTCGGCGTACCCGGCGTCGCAGGTGGCGTTCGTGGTCTCGATCGTGAGCTTGCCCCCGCGCGGCATCGCGTCCCGAGCGTTGACGGCGAGGTTCATGAGGACCTGCTCCAGCTGCCCCGGATCGGCCTGGACCGGATCCAGGTCCTGGGCGAGCAGCGTGCGGAACTCGATGTCCTCCCCGATCACCCGATGGAGGATCTTGTCCATGCCGAGGACGATGGTGTTCAGGTCGAGCACGCGGAGCGACAGCACTTGCTGCCGGCTGAACGCGAGGAGTTGGCGCGTGAGGTCGGCGGCGCGCATCGCGGCCTGCCGGATCTCCTCCGCCTCCATCCGTTCGGGGTGATCTGCCCCGAGGCGCTCCCGCAGGAGATCCGCGGACCCGATGATGGCGGTGAGCAGGTTGTTGAAATCGTGCGCGACACCGCCCGCGAGGCGGCCCACCGCTTCCATCTTCTGCGATTGGAGGAACTGCTCTTCCAGCCGCTGGCGTTCGGTCACATCGAGCACGGTTCCGACCATCCGCACGGGCCGGCCCGAGGCGTCGCGAACCAGCGTCGAGCGCTCCTCGACGATCCGATCGGTGCCGTCTGGCCGCAGCACCCGGTGGCGAATGTCGTAGGGCACGCCCTCGGCGACGGCGCGGGCGATGGCCTGCCGGATCCGCTCGCCGTCCTCGGACGGCACGGCGCGGAAGAGGAGCTCGGTTGAGACCGGCACCGCTCCCGGGACGTAGCCGAAGATCCGGTAGACCTCGTCCGACCACCACAGGGGGTTCTGGTGGACGTCGTCGAGATTGGTGAGGTCGAGCTCCCAGCTCCCCAGGTGGGCGGCTTCTTGCGCGCGGGCGAGGCGCGCCTCGCTTTCCCGCAACGCCACCTCGGCCTGCTTGCGCTCGATGGCCATGGCGATCTGGGTCGAGACGAACTCGAGCACCCGCTTCTCGGCCTGGGCGTACCGCACACCGGCCGTATAGGTCTGGATGGCGAGCACGCCGAAAGTGGCACCGGCACTCTTGAGCGGCACACCGAGCCACTGAATTGACGGAGCGCCGATCAGATCGGCCTCACCCCGGCGCTCGAGCTCCCGGTGGATCTCCTCGTCGGCGAGCAACGAGACACCGGTCCGCAGGACATATTCCGTGAGACCGCGGGCGGGCCGCTTGGGCGGCTGGGGCGGATCGTAATCGTCGACGAAATACGGGAAGCTGATGACGTCCCGCGCGGGGTCGTGGAGCGCGATGTAGAAGTTGGTGGCCGGCATGAGCTCGCCCACGATGCCATGGATGGCCCGAAACAGCTCCTGCAGTGTCGGGACGGTGTGGGCGGCCTCAGAGATCCGGTAGGTGGCAAGCTGAATCTGCTCCGCCCGCTCCCGGGCGGGCGCGCCGCGAGTGGGCCGGCCGGCTCCGCGTCCTGGCCGTGGCCGAGTCATGACAGGGTTCCTGCGAGCCGACAACGCTGGGGTACTGCACGCATGTCCGGGTACATCGGCCCTCGTGGCTCGGCGGCGGGTGTGCAATATGCACAGGGGCAGCCGGGGCTGACAGGAGCCCTGGGCTCCCACAGACCAGCGTTCTAGGTCCTTGGACCATCAAGCGTTGACAAGAAGGGCCGCACCGGCAAATACTGGGCCCACATATGAATGTCCTCGTTGCGGACGACGATCGGGTCACGGTCCAGTGGCTCTCAGGGGTGCTCACCGGGGCGGGCCACAAGGTCACGGCCGCGCAGGACGCCGCCCAAGCCGTGATGCTTGCCACCCGCACGCTCCCTGACGTCATGATTCTCGACATCGGCATGCCTGCGGGCAGCGGTGAGTTCGTGCTGCAGCGCCTCAAGGCGAACACGAGGACCAGCATGATGCCGGTCCTCGTGCTCACCGCCCTTCGCGACTCTTCGCTGCTGAAGCGCGTTCGGGACCTCGGGGCCGCCGACATCCTCTTGAAGCCCGTGACACCTGACGTGCTCTGCCAAGCGCTCGACCGGCTGGTCCGGCCTCCCCAGGGGGGCGCGGCTTGACCGCCGGCGCGTCCTTCGGGGCCCAACCCCCGCGCGTCATGACCGCCGCCATCGCGCGCGAGCAGGACACCTCTCGGGAAGTCGCCACGCAACTCCGGGCGCGCCTGCTCCTCGAGAGCGGCCGCGCCTTGTATGGGCACCCGGCGCTGATCATCGCCGTCGGGTACCTGATCTGGGATGACCTGCCGCATCTCGCGATCCTCGGCTGGGCGCTCACCGTGGTCGCCTCCACGGGGTTCCGCGCCTGGTGGCTGCGGTCGCTCGAGGGCCGCGGCCTGACCCAGCGCGAGGTGCTGCGCGGGATCAGGACGAGCGTGGCGCTCGTCGGGCTCACCTGGGGCGTCGGGGCGGCGAAGGCCTTGCCCGAGCTACCGGTGCTCAACGCGGCGATGGTGCTCGTCGTGCTCGCCGGCCTCGTGGCCGTGGCCCTGACCACCCTCTCGAGCGACCCGGTCAGCTTCTTCGGGTTCGAGATCGCCGTGCTCGTGCCCGTGTTCATCGCCGACATGATGCAGGGGCTCGATCGCTTGCACGTCTCGACGGCGATGCTCGTCCTGCTGTTCGCGGCGGTCATGGGGTTCGTGTATCGACGGGCGCACATCGCCCTGGTCGAACACCTGCGCGGCAGCGTGTTGCTCGGACACAGCGAGGAGCAGGCGCGCGCGGCCGAGGAGGCGATGCGCGAGGCCCGCGATTTGGCCGAGCGGACGGCCCGGGCGCGCAGCGCGTTCCTGGCCAACATGAGCCACGAGATCCGCACGCCGATGAACGCCGTGCTCGGGTTCGTGGAGCTCGTGCTCGACACCGAACTCTCCACGGACCAGCGCCGCGCGCTCGAGCTCGTGCGGGCGTCGTCCGAAACTCTGCTGACGATCCTGAACGACATCCTCGACTATTCGAAGATCGAGGCCGAGCACCTGGAGCTCGAGGCGGTGACCTTCAACCTCACGCGCCTCGTACACGCCACGACGAGCCTGCTCGCCGTGCGCGCCCGGGAAAAGCACCTCGAGCTCCTGGCCGATGTGCCACGCGACGTCCCCCGGTCGCTCCGGGGCGACCCGACCCGCGTGCGCCAGGTGCTCACGAACCTGATCAGCAACGCGATCAAGTTCACGGAAACGGGCGAGGTGGTGGTGTCGATCGAGTCGCGGCCGGTGGACGGCGATTCCGCGGCGATCTGCTGCCGGGTGCGGGATACGGGGATCGGCATCGCGCCGGAGCATCTGGAGACGATCTTCGGGGAGTTCACCCAGGCCGACGTTTCGATGACCCGGCGCTACGGCGGCACGGGCCTCGGGCTCGCGATCTCGCGGCGCCTCGTGCGGCTTATGGGCGGCGAACTGACGGTGACGAGCGAGCTCGGCCGCGGCAGCGAGTTTCAGTTCACGATCACGCTCCCGGTGGAAGCGGCACCGCTGCCCCCACCCGGCCGCGCGGTGCTCGCGGGGCGGCGGATCCTCGTGGTGGACGACAACGAGACGAACCGCCGCATTCTGCGCGACATGCTCGGGTCGGAGGGCGTGTTGGTGGAGGACGCCACAAACGTGAATCAGGGGCTCGAGGCGCTCCGCCGAGAGGCCGCGGCCGGGAATCCGCACGACCTCGCGATTCTCGATGCGCAGATGCCCGAGCGGGACGGGTTCGACATGGCCGCGACCGTCCAGAAGGACGCGACGCTCCAGGCGACGAAGCTCCTGATGCTCACGAGCGCGGGGCAACGGGGCGATGCCGACCGCTGTCGCCAGCTCGGAGTGCGGGCCTACCTCACCAAGCCCATCTCTCGAGCCGATCTGCTCGAAGCCCTGGCGGTGGTGCTCGCGGGCGGCGAGGAAACGCCCTCGGTCATCACGCGGCATACCATCGCCGACGCACGCGGGTCGCTGCGGATCCTCCTCGCGGAGGACAACGTGGTGAACCAGCAGGTCGCGGTCGCCATGCTGGTCAAGCGGGGCCACGAGGTTGACGCCGTCGCGAACGGGCGCCTCGCGGTCGAGGCAGTGGAGCGCATCCCCTACGACGTCGTACTCATGGACATCCAGATGCCCGAGATGGACGGCTTCGCAGCCACCCACGCGATTCGCCGGCTCCCGCAGGGCAAGGAGCTCCCGATCATCGCCCTCACGGCCCACGCGCTCTCGGGGGAGCGCGAGCGCTGTCTCGCGCAAGGCATGACCGACTACCTCCCGAAACCGTTCAAGGCACACGAACTCTTCGCCGTGATCGAGCGCGATCGGGGGCGGCCGACGGAGGAGCCCGAGGCACCGCCCGAGCCGCCGCTCGCCGCTCCGCCGGTCGATCTCGAGTCGTTCCGCCAAACGCTGCGGGACGCGGGCGCTGAGGAAGCCGTAGACACGATTCTCGACACGTTCCTCGAACAGGCGCCCGAACGGCTCGGGGCGCTCACCGCCGCGGCGACCGCGCGGCAGGGGGATGCCATCATGCGCGCGGCACACGCACTGCGCGGCGCGGCGGCCACGATCGGCGCGCGGGAGCTCGCGGGGCTGCTCGAGCACATGGAGCACGCGGCCCAGGCGGGGCTCGTCCCCGAGGCCGTGGCGGAGCTCGAACGCGTCGAAACCGCGGCCGCGGCCGTGATCGACGCGGTCCGCGGCGACCGCAAACAGCGGGGCGCCGGGAGGCACGCATGAAAATCCTGCTCGCCGAAGACGAAGCGGCCTCCCGCGAGACGCTCCGCGCGCTGATGATCGCCGCGGGTCACGAGGTCATTCCGGTGGCGAACGGGCTGGAGGCGTGGGAGCGGTGGGTGGTCACGCGCGACCGCGTCATCGTCGCCGATTGGCTGATGCCCGAAATGGATGGCCTCGAGCTGTGCCGCCGTATCCGAAACCACACGCCAGGCCCCTACACCTACTTCGTCCTCGAGACCATTCGGTCTGGCAAGGGCAACTTTCTGGAAGCGATGCAGGCTGGGGTAGACGACTTCATCTCGAAGCCCATCGACCCCGAGGAGCTCGTGGCGCGCCTCAAGGTCGCCGAGCGCATTCTCGGCCTGCGCGCCGAGCTGTTCGCCCTGGAGGGATTGCTCCCGATTTGTTCGTACTGCCGGCGCCTGCGCGAGGAAGGGGGCCGCTGGACGTCGCTCGAGCTCTACGTCGAGGCCCGCTCGAGCGCGCAGTTCACGCACGGCGTCTGCCCCGACTGCTACGACAAATACCTGAAGCCCGTCCTCGGCACCTGAGGCGCGGCGTCAACGAAACGTGACTGTTGCAGCGAGGCGACGAACGCGCAGGCGTCGGTGAGCGCGGCTGCAGGCTCGTAGGATTGGCACCAAACTTGCCCGTTACGCCCGTGCCTGCGGGGCCAGCCAAGACGCTGACCGCTTCGGCATGGTTGCGTGGCTCCCCCTCTTGCCCCGCGACACCGGGCGGTGGCTCGGACCCCGCAGGCAATTTTTCCCCTTAGGTGCGCCCTGTGCCTTCGTCTCCCGCGGCCGGGCCCGTCGTGCTCCCGGCGCTGAGGCGTTTCGCCTCCTCGCGCTGCCAGACGTAGAGGAGCACCCCGGCCGCGGTGAGCCCGACCATCACATCGCCGAGCATCATGAGCCCGCCCGCGCGCTGCTGATCTTCCAGCGCATCGGTCCCCGCCATGGGCGGCGCGAGCTCGTACACGCTGTATAAAGGAAACGGAGCGAGCGCGAGGAACATCCCGACACCCATATGGGCCGTGGCGCCCGCCATCGTGTACCCCAAGCGCGCCGCGGGCCCGAGTCGGTGGGGTTCGGCCGGCCGGATGACCGGCCACCAGAACCAGATGCCGGTGACGAGCCACGCGACGTCGAGTGCGAAGGATCCGAGCTGCGTCACCATCAGCGCGTCGACGACCACGGGGATGTGCGTCACGAACGTGACGACCGTAAACAGCACGATCGCCCGGAGCGGCTGCGCAAAACGCATCGCCGGCCGGATCCATGCGGGCGCTCGGGCCTCCCACCCCACCGGTAGTCCGAGCACGAGCAGCGGGGGCACGAGGAATGCAAGCCCCAAGTACTGCTCCATGTGAACGCTTTCCAGGTATCCCGCACCGAGGGCCCCCACCGGCCAGTCGAGCAGCACCCAGAGGATCGCGATCCCCGCCGCGGCGGCCCGCGGACGCCACCGGTCGAGTGCCGACACCGCGGGTGGCGCCTGGCGGTAGGTCCGCACGTACGCTACGGCAAGCGCCGCGATCATGACCCACACGCCGAGGTAGGGACGCCACGTCCAGGTCCATGCCACTCCCTGCGCGGAGCACCACCACCGCACTAGTCGGGCCCTCGCCTGGTATCCGTCACGAGGTCGTCTGGGGGATGGCGGCGACGAGTCTCGGCAGGTCGTGTTGCCAATCGACCTGCCGCGTCCCGAACGGATAGAGGACGCGAGCGGAGTCGCCGATCACCGCGATGACGGCCGCACCGTGGCCCACCCGGTAATTCGTGTCGGCGGTGGTCTCGATCGTGGCCGGCACGAGGTGCAGGAGGGTCTGGATCCGGTCGACGTCGCTTGTCGCGCCGCGCAATCCCACGAACGACGGATCGAAGTTGTCGAGCCAGGCCCTGAGCCGCGCCGGCTGGTCCCGGGCGGGATCGACGGTCACGAAGATCACGCGGACGCGCTGTGCCACGTCGGACGGCACGGCGTGTAGCGCAGCGGCAATGGCGGCCATGTGCACCGGGCAGACGTCCGGGCAGTGCGTGTAGCCGAAGAACAGCAGCGCAACCCTGCCGTTTGCTTCGGGCTTCAGGTGAAAGGGCCGCCCATCGGTCGCCGTGAGGGTGAAGTCCGGCGCCGGCACGGGAGGAACGACCGGGACACCGCGCAGACCGCCCGCCGCTACATCGCTCTGGCCGCCACAGGCCAGGGTGAACAGGAATACGGCAGCGATGAGAGGCCCGAGGAACCCAAAAGCTGGGCGAATGCCCCGCCCTGGCACGGCGCGAGATCGGCGCATGACGCGTAAGGTAACGCGAGGCTAGCTGCGAGCGCAGACCGTCGTCCGCCCCGCCCTACTCAGTCGGTCGTGTCGAGCAGTGGGGTGGGAACAACGGGTCGCGATTCCACGAGCCGCTCGCGGACCCTAGCCCAGGCGGCCCAGACGAGCAGGACGGCGCCGGCGAGCGCCCCCAGGACGAGCGAGTAGAAACGCCAAACGATGAGCAGGCGCGCGAGCGCCGCACCTTTCAGAAGCGACGAGAATCCTAGCGCAAATCCCAGGTCCACGGCCCCGAGACCCCCCGGGATCGGCAGCACGCCTTGTCCGAAGACGAGCGCGAACGACCCGGGGATCACCGGCCCCCAGCTCACACCCGGCACGCCGACCAAAAGGACCGGGAGGATCGCGGTGCGCGCGGCCACGCTCACCACCGTGAGGCCCGCGACCGCACCGAGGGTGGACCACGACCGACTGCGCATAGCGTCCCAAGCGTCGCGTAGCGTCGCGACGAGCCGATCTTTCAGATGCCTGGCGCGCCACAGCAGGGCGAGGCAGGCGAGCGCGAGAAGCAGCACCAGGGCGAGCGACGCGAGGCCCAGCCCGTGGGCAGACCGGAACGCAGCCCACGCTCCGCCTCGGGCGGCCCACGCGCCGACGGCCGCCGCCATCCCTCCGAGCACGATGATGTCGACCCCCACCTCGGTCGCGAAGGCGGCCAGGACGGCACCAGCCGACGCGCCCGCGCGCCGGAAGCCGAGGAAGCGCACGGGTTCCCCGCCCATGCGCGCGGGGGAGATCGCAGCGAGGGCGTCGCCAGAAGTGTTGATCGCCATCGCGCGGCCGAGCGACACCGGCAAGAGCTGACGGATGCGCAGCCCACGGACCGCGATGTCGATCAGGACGAGCGCCACCGCGAGCAGGTGCTGCGCTAGCGTCACGGGGCCTCCGTCAGGCGGCCTCGGGCTCCTGCACGGCCAGCTGGGGAGCGAGTCCGTGAACGACCGGCCACCGCCGATCCGCGCGACGAGCGGTGAGGCGTGGGACGAGCCATCCCTGGCACCAGCAGGCGAGCAGCGCGCCGCCCACCGCGTCGAGCACGAAGTGGTTCTGGGTGTACACCGTGGCCGGCGCGATCGCGGCGGCGAGCCCGGTCACGGCCCAGGCGATCGGGCGCGAGTAGTAGCGCCACGCGAGCCAGGCCAGCGTCACCGCCCCCGCCACGTGCGTGCTCGGGAACGCGGTGCCGGGGGCGTCGCCCGCGGTCTGCAGCGCGTCGTTCAGCCCCCGGGCGAGCCCGTGCACCCCTGGTCCTGCGAATCGGGGAAACTCGTGCATCCACATGGGCCCCACCGTCGGCGCGATAGCGTACACGGCGTACGCCGCCGCGTAAACCAGGACCATCCGGAGGGTCGTCTCCCGCATCGTGTCGCGGCCCCGACCGAAGACCAGGTGCACGAGCATCGCGGCGCATACGACATAGTAGGCGAAATAGATCGACTGCATCACGTCGCCCAGCCACCGCATGGGCATCGCGGGGGCCCATACAGCACTCCAGTTCGCGCCGAAGAGCGCTTGGTCGAGCCGCGCCACGTACGCGTCGTTCGCCGCGCTGCCGACGACTTCCCAGTGGAGCCCCAGCTCGCGCCAGAACACGAGGAGAAAGAGAATGGGATACACCTCGCGCAAGGCTCGCGTACCCCACCACGGCGAGCGCACCCGCGCGAGCACCCAGGGGAGGGAGAGCGCCGCGCTGTGCACGCCGATCATCCACCGCGCCACGGAGCTGTCGGCAACGTGGGGCATCCAGACCACGATCAGGATGAGGTTGTAGGCCGCGATGACCCAATCGACCGGAAGCAGACTCACCGCTCACTCCATGGTTGGCGTCGGCCCAGTATTCAGCTCGGACGTCGCAGTGTCGTCGCCCGTTCGTCAAGCATTGGTCACGATCTGTTCGGGCTCTGGCGACACGAGGGGTGACGCGAGCAGCCGTGCGCTTGAGACCTTCTGGTCGGGCGACGTCGCGATGCCGGTCTCGATCGACGGCCGGAACGCCAGCGCGAGCTGCACGAAATAGCCGAGGGGGAAGTACTCGGGATAGACGATGTACGGGAGCCCGTAGACCGCGGCCTTCTTCTCGCTCGGCCGCGGGAAGTACGCGGTCCCGAAGAGCCAATCCCAGATCGCGAGCTTCGTCGCGAAGTTCTTGTTGTAGACGGCCGGGTCGTCCGCGTGGTGCCAGCGGTGCATCTCGGGCCCGTTGAAGACGTATTGGAGCGGGCCCAGCCGCACGTCGAGGTTCGCGTGGATGAACATGCCCCAGATGGCGCTCACGGTGCCCTTGATCGCCGCCACGGCGGGTGTCGCGCCGAGGAAGACGATCGGGCCGAACTCGATCGTCTGGTTGATGAGGATCTCGACCGCGTGCGACCGCGCGCCCGAGAGCCAGTCCACCTGCGGGACCGAATGGTGCGCTTCGTGCAGCCGCCAGAGCGTGGGAATCCGGTGCTGGAGCCGGTGGAACGTGTAGATGTAGAGGTCGTGGGTGACGAGGAAGAACCCGACCTGCGCGAGCACGGACCAATGGGAGACGAGCCCGAGGCGGGAAAATCCCGTGTGCTGATCCATCCAGAGGATCAGCCGCCCGATGATGATCCCCATCACGTAGCTCTGCACGACGCAGTACAGGACGAGGTCGGTCCAGAACCCGGTGCGGACGACGCGCTGATCGCGGTTGTAGGGCACGAATCGCTCGACGACCGTGAATCCGGTGCCGGCGAGCACGACCGCGACGAGCGTCCAGATCTCCAGCTTGTTCACGCGCTCGCCGTCGCGCTCGCGAGCTCCTGCGCCGCGACGCGCCGCAGCCGCTTCAGGGCCCCGAGCTCGCTCGCATAGACCTGCTTCACCCCGTCCCCGACGGCTTCCTCGATCGTGCGCACATCGCGCACCAGCCGCACGAGGCCGACGATCTCGACCGACGCCGCCTGGTCGGAGCCCCACATGCTGCGATCGAGCGTGATGTGCCGCTCGATGAACGAGGCGCCGAGCGCGATCGCCGCGTAGGTCGTCGCCAATCCGGTCTCGTGCCCCGAGTATCCGATCGGAGCGCGGCGGTACTGCTCGCGCAGCGTGTCGAGCATGCTGAGGTTCAGCTCGCGCGGGGGACACGGGTAGGCCGACGTGGAGTGCGCGATCAGCAGATTGTCTTCGCCGAGCATCCGGACGGCGCGCTCGATCTCATCCCCCGTGGACATACCGGTCGAGAGCATGACGGGCCTTCCGGTCCCCTGCATCTTCTTGAGGAGCGCGAAATCCGTGAGCGAGGCCGACGCGGCCTTGATGAAGGGCGGGTCGAACGCGGAGAGGAAATCCACCGACGGCTCGTCCCAGCACGAAGCGGTCCAGGCGATGCCGCGTTCGCGGCAATACCGGGCGATCTCGGCGTACTGGGCGAAGTTCAACTCGACCTTGCGGCGATAGTCGAGGTAGGTCAGCCGCCCCCACGGGGTGTCGCGCTCGAGCTTCTGCTGCTCGGGCGGTACGGACAGCTCGGGCGTGCGCTTCTGGAACTTGACGCAATCACACCCGGCCGCGACGGCACCGTCGATCAGCTTCTTGGCGACCTCGACCGAACCGTTGTGGTTGATACCGATCTCGGCAATGATGTAGGCCGGCTCGCCGTCCCCGATCGCCCGGCCGCCGACCGCAACCCAGCGGCGCTCGGGCACCAGCCGGACCAGGCGCGGCGACGAGGATACGGTCTCTTCGGTGGCGAGGATCCGTTCGGCGAGTTCGCGGAACGCCCCCCGGCCGCCGGCCTGCGTACAGACGTAGTGGACGCGGGCCCGCACCCGCGCCTCGGCGTCGGCGGGACAGGCTCCGAATCCCACCGCCGCGAGGACCTCGAGATCGGGTACGTCGTCGCCGATGAAAGCGACCTCCGCAAGCTCAAGGCCACGGCCCTGGGCGATCGCGGTGACGGTGGCGAGCTTGTCCATCACGCCCAGGTGCAGTTCGTCCACGCCGAGCTTTTCGGCCCGGCGCCTCACGATGTCCGAGTTCTCGCGCGACACGATCCCGGTAACGAGCCCTGCGCTGCGGAGCCGCTCGAATCCCATCCCGTCACGCCGGGAGAACTGGGCGAGCTCTTCGCCCCGGTCGGAGTAGTAGACGCCCGCGTCCGTGAGAACGCCGTCACAGTCGGTGAGCACCATGCGGATCGGTTTTGCGGCGTGGGCTACCATGCGGTGAACCCCCCATCGACCACGAGGAGACTGCCGGTCATGTAGCGGGACGCGTCGCTGGCCAGGAACACGAGGGCGCCGCGGTAGTCGTCCGGGGCGGCCATGCGCCCGAGCGGCGTCCGGGCCGCGTAGCGGGCGATGAAGGCGGGATCCTGACCGTTCGCCACGCCGCCCGGCACGAGGGCGTTGACGCGCACGGCGCGCCGACCCCAGTAGGCGGCGAGAAAACGGGTGAGCGCAAGGACGGCGCCCTTGCTCGCGGGATAGGCGGGCGCCTTGACGAACGGCTGGGAGCCGTCTGGGCACGCGTAGAGGGACGGGTCGGGCCCGACGAGCGCATAGGTCGAGGCGATGTTGATGACCGATCCACCGCCTTGCTCCGCCATGAGCGCGCCGAAGATCTGTGATGGCAGGAAGACACCCGTCACGTTCACGTCGAGCACGCGGCGCCACTGCTCGAGGCTGAAGTTCTCGAACCGCGCGGCCTCGGCGCCCTGCTCGGGCGCTTCGACCTTGTCGTTCACGGCTGCGTTGTTCACCAGCACGTCGATTCGGCCGAAGCGCTCGGCCACGCGCGCGCGGGCCGCCGCGAGACTCGCGGGGTCCGTGACGTCCGCCCCGACGGGAACGATCTCGCCCGTCGCCGCCGGCTTGAGCTCGGCCGCGAGCGCCTCGACGGCGCTTTGCGCGAGGTCGACGAGCACCACGTTCGCACCGGCGTCGGCCAGGGCCACGGCGTGCTGGCGTCCGAGCAGCCCCACGGCGCCGGTCACGATCGCCGTGCGGCCCTCCAGCGAGAAGAGGTCCGTGCCGGTCGCCCGCGCCGGCCGGGGCTTCGTATTGAACTGGCCCGTGCGCCGGAAGACCGGCTCGACGGGCGTGCCCTGAAGGAGGCGGCGCGCAGTCCCAGCCTGGATCGCGTCGCGAAGGATGTCGAGCACCTCCCCGTAGGCGGCTTCGAGCTCGGCAATATCCGCGTCCGAGTGGGCGAAGCTCACCACGTGGCTCCCGTTCCAGAGGATGCCGCGCCTGATGAGTTCCTGCTGGACGAGCGACTTCAGCTCGAGCGGATCGCCCGCGGCGCGGTCGAACATGACGAGCGTCCGCCAGGCGGGACCGACACAGCGCGTGAGGGCGTCGATGCCCAGGTCGCGCGCGATGCGGTTGTAGGCGTCCTTGATCCGCTGCCCCTGGCGCGCGAGATGGGCGGGGACCGAATGCGCCACGAGCTCGGTCAGAGTGGCCTGGGCCGCGGCGAGTGACAGGGCTTCGCCGCCGAAGGTCGTGAAGAAGAACACGTCCCGCTCGAGCAGGGCGAGCACGTCCTGGCGGCCCGTGAGGACGCTGAGCGGCATCCCGTTCGCCACGGCCTTCGAGAACGTGCTCAGGTCCGGAACCACCCCGTAGTACGCCTGGGCTCCGCCCACGCTGGCGCGGAATCCGGTCCACATCTCGTCGAAGATGAGCAGACTCCCGTTGCGCCTGCACCGCTCGCACAGGGCGGCGAGGAACCCCTCGCGCGGCTCCTCGAACGCGACGGGCTCGAGGATGACGCACGCGACGTCGGCGTCGAGCGCGCGCTCGAGCGACCCTAGGTCGTTGTAGTCGAACGTGTAGGTGAGGTCTTTGACTTCCCGCGGAATGCCGCGGTCGCGATCGGTGACCGCGATGTACCAGTCGTGCCAGCCGTGGTAGCCGCAACAGAGCACCTTCGACCGGCCGGTGTAGGCACGCGCCAGGCGGACGGCCGCGCTCGTGACCTCGGCACCGCTCTTCGCGAACCGCACGCCTTCGGCGCTCGGGACGAGGCGGCGGATCTGCTCGGCCACCTCGACCTCGAGCGGGTGCATGAGCGAGAACGTGATGCCGTCCTCGAGCTGACGTCGGATCGCCGCGTCGACGGCGGGGTTGCAGTAGCCGAGCACGAGCGGCCCCACCGCCATGCTCATGTCCAAATACTCGTTGCCGTCCACGTCCCACACGCGGGCGCCGCGACCGCGCCGCACGTATTTCGGCGCCACGCCGTCGACGTATTGGGTCGGACCCTTGGCGAGGGTCTGCGTGCCGGCGGGAATGAGGCCCCGGGCCCGAGCCCAGAGCCGCTCGGACTCGACGATGTCAGGGAGCGCGGGCGCGCCATTTACAGCGGTCGGGATGTAGGCGAGTTCGGTGGTCACAAGTCGCTGTCCTCGCTCCCTGGGGCCCCCGCGGAGACTGCCTGGGCGAGCGCGCCGGGGATCGCGTGTGGTTCGGGGGAAGTGCGGGCATACCAGCTGTCGCCGCGACGGTGCGCGTTCAGCGCGGCGATCTCGGGGTGCTCATCGAGGAACCGGACCACATCGGCGACGCCAAACCAGGGAGTCGTGCCGTGCAGACCGTCGAACACGGCAGCGATCGCGTCGTAGTCCTCGCGATAGTCCAAAACGACCCGATGCGACTGGGAGCAGTCGACGCCCGCTTCCCAGCGGACGTTGCCGCTCCGGAACCGCTCGGGGCGCCGCCACAGGAAGGGCGTCGTGTGCTCCCGCTCCTCGGGCTCCGCGGCCTCGCGCCAGGCGGCCTCGAGCGCCCGGATGCTCGCGATTTCGACGTCGTTGCCGTCGGGATACGTGGGCGGGTGGAGATTGCTCACGTAGTCGAAGCACCCGGCCTCGAAGTACGTCCCAAGGACGCGATCGATGACAGCCGGATCGATGAGCGGACAGTCGGACGGGATTTTCACGACATGGCCGGCCCCGAGGAGCCGGGCCGCCTGGTAGTGCCGATCGAGCAGATCGGTCGCGTGACCCCGATAGCAGAGCACGCCCGCCGCGCAGGCCAGGCCCTCGAAGCGGTCGTCGCGCGGATCCGCGGTCGTGGCGAGGACGACCACGCCGCGGAGGCGGGCCCGCTGAACCCGCTCGAGGAGGCGTTCGAGCACGGTTTGGCCCCCGAGCGGGAGCAGCACCTTGGACGGCAACCGGGTGGAGGCCGAGCGCGCCTGCACGACGGTAACGACCGGAGTGCCGATCACGACGCTTGCCGGAGGGACCGCTGGAGGGTTTGCCCCAGCACGCGCTCGCACACGCGCGCGATGCGGCGGCCGGAGTCCCCGCCGTTCTGGAGCGGCGTCAGGCGCCGGAGCTCCTCGATGTCGAAGTAGGAGTGGCATTCCTTGCCGAGCGCGAGACCGACATAGACCACCGACGAGTACTGGGTGATCAACACGTCGCAATTCGCGATCATGTGATTGGTGTTCCCGTCGGCGAAGATCAGCGCGTCGGGCAGAAAGCGGCGGATCTCGCGCGAGGAGCGCCGGGCGTTCTCGTTGGGGTGGAGCTTGAAAATGACCGGCCGGCCCGCGGCGATCTCCCCGACCCGCGTGAGCAAGCGGCGCCGGTCGTCGAGCTTGAACGTCTCGCGCGTGTCGGAGGTGGCGACGAGAACGTAGGAGCGGTGGGGGAAGGGATTGTCGAGGAAGGCGCGGCAGTTATCGAAGTTCGGGATGCCGGTGACGACGAGTCGTCCCGGCGGGACGCCTTTGGATCGGAAGAAGTCTCGATAGCCGGGCGAGGCGACGCAGAACTTCTCGTAGGCGAGCGACAGTCCCATGCTCGCCGTGCTCCCGAGCCAGCGCGGCAGGCCGAAAGTCCGCGACAGCCGGAACCCGAAATCCTCGGGATCCGTCATGCCTTCCTGCACGAGGACCACCGGCTTGGAGCGGATGTTGCGCTGGACCACGAGGTCGGAGCACGTCACGATCAGGTCGTAGTTGCCTTGGCGCCCCCGCTCGTCCAGGGGCAACCCCCAGTCCTGGAGGTAGCGATCCGTCCGGCGTCGCAGCTCGCCGCCGAGCACCGTGAACTCGAGCAGGCCGTTGCGGCTCAGCCAGTCCAGCAGACCGTCGCAGTAGTAGGGAGTGTAGAAGCAGTCATGATGCCCGAGGTGGCGTCCGATCTCGTGCATCATCATGGTCTGATTCGGCGAGCCGCAAATGAAAAGGACCCGCCGACGCGGGATCGCGGGCGTCATCACGCTTGCTACGCTACAAAAATCGCTCCGGCATTGCCCGACGACTCCGTCACTCCGATGTAACCGTTCCGCGACGAGCGCCGTGCACGACCGCGCGATCCTGGATCACGAGACCGTCACGCCGTCGTTCCCGTGCGCACGGGACCGACCAGACTGGCCCCCTGCCCTGCAACGAGAGACATTGTCGATCCCTAGGACGGAGGCGTTTTCGCGATGCGACGGCTGCTCACGGTTCTGCTGCTCGGCGTGCACCCGCTAGCGGCGCAGTCCTACCACGTCGCGAAGACGGTCACGCTCGGCGGCAGCGGCGGGTGGGATTACCTCGCACTCGATACGGTTGGTCACCGACTGTTCATCGCCCGTCAGGACCGAGTGCTCGTGGTGAACCCCGACAGCGGTCTCCTCCTCGGAGAGATCCCAGGCATGAACGGCGCGCACGGGGTGGCGTTCGCCTACGGTGCCGGGCACGGGTTCGCCACGTCGGGTCGAGACAGCACGGTGACGATGTTCGATCTCAAGAGCCTCGCCGTGCTTGGGCGGACGAAGGTCGCGCTGGACGACGATGCGATTCTCTACGACGCGGCCACGAACCGGGTGTTCACCTTCAACGGAAGCTCCCGCTCGGCCACCGCTCTTGATGCCTCCACCGGTCAACTGGTCGGGACGATCGACCTCAACGCGGCGCCCGAATTCGGCGTCGCGGCGGGCGATGGCAAGCTCTACGCGAACCTGGAGGACCAGGCCGCGGTGGCGGAGATCGACGCGAGCGCGATGCGGGTCACGCGCCGCTGGTCGATCGCCCCATGCGAACGACCCACGGGTCTCGCCATCGACCGCACCTCCCATCGCCTGTTCAGCGGGTGCCGAAGCGGCGTCATGGCGGTCTCGGACGCGGTCGCGGGCAAGCTGGTGACGACGCTCCCCATCGGCTCGGGCGTCGACGCGTGTCGCTTCGACTCGGCGTCCCGGCTAGCCTTCGCGTCAAACGGCGATGGAACAATGACGGAGGTCCGGGAAGCGACCCCGGACAGCTTCGCCGTGGTCGCGACCGTGCCGACGCGGCTCGGCGCCCGGACGATGGAGCTTGACCCGAAGACGCACCGGGTCTTCACCGTCACGGCCGAGTTCGGTCCCGCACCCGAGCCGACGCCGGACCACCCGCATCCTCGCCCCCCGGTCGTGCCCGGGACGTTCGTGCTGCTGATCCTCGACCCCTGACGGCGAACGGAGGACCGGCGTGTTCATCGGACACTACGCGCTTGGGCTCGCGGCGAAACGGATCGCCCCTCGCACCTCGCTCGGCGCCCTCATCGCCGCTCCGACATTCGCGGACCTCTTGTGGCCCCTCTTCCTTCTCCTTGGGTGGGAACGGGTGTCCATCACCCCGTCGGCCGATCCGTTCTACAATCTCACCTTCGACTCCTATCCGATCTCGCACAGTCTCCTCGCGCTCGTCGGATGGGGCGTGGTGTTTGGCGGCCTGTACGGGCTGCGGACGCGCTACCAGGCCGGCGCCGTGGTCCTCTTTCTCCTGGTCGTAAGCCACTGGGTGCTCGATTACGTCGTGCACCGGCCTGATCTCCCCATCGTCCCGGGTGGAGCCCGGGTGGGGCTCGGGTTGTGGGCCTCGGTCCCCGCCACTCTAGTCCTCGAGGTGGCGATGTTCGTCGCGGGCGCTTTCCTCTATCTCGCGGGTACGCGGGCGCGAGACGCGATCGGGCGATATGGGGTCTGGGCCCTGCTCGTCGTGCTCGTCTTGAGCTACGTCAGCACGCTCTTCGCAGGGCCGCCTTCGAGCGCGCGCGTTATCGGAGTGGGCGGACTGGTGTTCGGATGGCTGTTCGTCGCGTGGGCAGCGTGGGCCGACCGCCACCGCGAGGTCATCTGATATCTGTTGGAGACGGGGCACGCGCCATCGCCGTCGCTAGCCGGAACGGGCGACCTGCGAGGGCGCAGTCCCAAGCGTATCTTCCACCGCGTCATCAACCCGTAGGAGTACGCCATGGCTAACGCATTCCCCCGAGGTCGGTTTGTGTGGCACGAGTTGATGACCACCGACTTGGACCTCGCCGCTCGCTTTTATCCCAAAGTGACCGGCTGGAAGGCGGAAGCGTCACCCGAAGATCCGACCTATCACCTGTGGAGGGTGGGCAAGACCTCCGCCGGTGGCCTTATGTCGCTCCCCGAGGAGGCCAAGCGCATGGGTGCGCCACCTCAGTGGATGCCCTACGTCGGGGTACCCGATGTGGCGGACACGCTGCGACAGGCGCAGAGTCTCGGTGCCAAGGTCTACGTGCCAGCGACGGACATCGTGTGGGGGCGGTTCGCCACGCTCGCAGACCCCCAGGGCGCGCCCTTCTCGCTCTTCCAGCCGAAGGACGCGGGCGACTCGGGCAGCGACGCGCCGAAGCGCGGCGAGTTCTCCTGGCACGAGCTCGCGACGACCGACTGGCGGGCGGCGTGGGGCTTCTATCAGCGCCTCTTCGGCTGGGAGGAAGCTGACTCGATGGACATGGGAGCCGCGGGCACCTACTCCATGTTCCGTCGCGCGGGGGCGAAGGCTCCGACGGGCGGGATGTACACGAAGCCCGCCGAAATGCCGGGACCTCCGCACTGGCTCTGCTACGTGTCCGTGGCCGATGCGGACGTGGCCGCCCGGACTGTGAAGGCTGGGGGTGGAACCGTCGTCAACGGTCCGATGGACATTCCGGGCGGCGGCCGGATCGCGATGTGCATGGACCCCCAGGGCGCCGCGTTCGCGGTCCACGCGGCTGGCGCTCCGCAGCCCAAAGGGAAGCGCGTGGCGCGCAAATCGAAGCCGAGGCCGAAGCCGAAGCCTGCGAAGAAGGCGAAGAAGAAGACCGCGGCAAGGAAGGTCGCGCGCAAGAAGCCGGCTCGCAGCCCGCGTGGGCGCCGCCGCTAGCTCAACCCTCCTCCGTCTCGAGCCACGATACGCCCGGCGCGGCGGCAGGGCCGCGCCGGGCGCCTTGTTCCCCAACTCTCGTCACCGCGTGGTCACTCGGCCCCCGATCCGGGTGCAGGACCGAACTCTGAGAGCGGTCTAGAGTTACAGGGGTTCTCACAAGTTGGTCCTCTTGCGGATTCTTGCCGGTTGGAGAGCCCGTCGCCCTTCGCGCGGCAGGTCGTTGACCTTTGGCCGCAGGAATGCGATCCTAAAGGCTGAGCAAGGGGGCCGCGGGGACTGTCCCGCACACACCAGAGACCGACGCCGAGGACCCGGGCTGTCGCCCGCGGTCCTCGTTTCAGTTCTGGTAGGCTCTAGCTCCGGGGGACCGTCATGGAAGTGACAGTACACGAGAACGATCGGCTGGAGTTCGTGCTGAAGAAGTTCCGGCGTCAGATTACGAAGGCTGGTCTTTTTCAGGACATGAAGAAGAAGCGGTTCTACGAAAGCCCTGGCGCGCAGCGACGGCGCAAGGACAAGGCGGCTGCCCGCCGCAAAGTGAAGAGCGCACGGCGCCAAGAGCGGTCTTGAGCTAGGAGTGTCGTCAGATGGCACGTATTCTTGGTAAGGTGAAGTGGTTCAACGACGCGAAGGGGTTCGGCTTCATCACCCGTGACGACGGCGGGAAGGACTGTTTCGTTCACCACACCGCGATTCAGGGACAAGGCTTCAAGTCCCTCGCCGAAGGTGCGCGAGTCGAGTTCGACGTCGTCGAGGGTCCGAAGGGGCCGGCTGCGCAAAACGTCGTCAAGCTCTAGCGCGGACGGCGGGCGGATCAAGCGGAGGGCTTCCGCTCCGCTCCCGGCTTCGCGAGCAGTCGTTCGGCAAAATCGACCCGCTCTTCAAGCTCGGTGAGGCGCCGCGCCAAGTCCTCGAACGCCTCGGGCTCTGACCGCGCGGCCGGCTGGGTGCGGCCCGCGATCCGATCCGCCAGCGCGTGCGCGACATGCGGCAGCGCTTTCCGCAGAGACACCGCCAAGATCACGATTCCGACGCCGACCGCCCAGCCCGCCTGATCCCAGAAGGACTGGCCCATGCGTCGGAGTCTAGCGCTTGAGCGAGCCCGGTGTTAGCGCCGCCCGCGGCCGAGGCGGGGTCGCACGGACGGTCCGCTCGGGCGAACGGCCGCCTGCTCCCGCGGCTGAATTGGCGCCATCGTGGGCTCGAAGCCCGGCACGGTCTCCCTCAGCAGCGCCCGTCCGATCAACTTCTCGATGTCGACCATCAACAGCCATTCATCAGGGGACATGAGCGTGAGCGCGAGGCCTCTCGCCCCCGCGCGGGCCGTGCGGCCGACGCGGTGCACGTAGACCTCGGGGTCGGCCGGCACGTCGTAGTTCACGACGATGGCGATGTCGTCCACGTCCACGCCGCGGGCGGCGAGGTCGGTGGCGACGAGCACCCGGGTCGTGCCGTCCCTGAAGCCGTCGAGCGCCGCGTTACGCGCCCCTTGGGTCTTGTCCCCGTGCAACGCTATGGCGTCGTGTCCCTCGTGCCGCAAATGCCGCGTGAGGCGGTCCGCGCCGTACTTCGTCCGCGTGAACACGAGGATACGGCCCTCGGTGATCTCGGTCAGCATGCGCGCGAGCAGGTCTCGTTTCACGGTCTTGTCCACCGCGACGAGCATGTGCGCCACGCCGTCTGCGGCCTGCGCGCGGCGGCCGATCTCGACCGCGGCGTGCTGCTGCAGCGCGCGCCGCGCCAACCGATCGACGTCGGCCGAGATCGTCGCCGAAAAGAGCAGCGTCTGGCGCCTTTCGGGCAGCGTCTCCAGAATGCGATTGACGTCGGGCGCAAAGCCCATGTCGAGCATCCGGTCCGCCTCATCGAGCACGAGCACCTCGAGCTCGGACGGATCGAAGTGCCCGCGGCCGATATGGTCGAGCAGCCGTCCCGGAGTGGCGATCACGATCGCGACGCCGCGGCGCAGGGCTTGGGTCTGCTGCTCCATGCCGACCCCCCCGTACACGGCAGCGGCTTCGAGGCCCGTGTGGCGGCCGTATGTCCGGGCGCTCTCAAGGACCTGCTCGGCCAGTTCCCGGGTGGGGACGAGCACGAGCGCGCGTACCTTGCCGCGGGGACGTCCGCCCAGCCGCTGGAGGATGGGCAGCAGAAAGGCCGCGGTCTTGCCCGTGCCCGTTTGGGCCGAGCCGACGACGTCCCGCCCGGCGAGGGCGAGAGGGATGGCCTGTTCCTGGATGGGAGTGGGGGTTTCGTAGCCTTCTTCTTCGACCGCTTGGATCAGCTCGGGACTAAGCCCGAGGGTATGAAACGACACCGTCATAGTCGACTCGACTCCTCGATACACGTGCGTGCACAGCCGATGACACCCTAGTCATCGGGCTCGCACACGCTGGGGGTTGTCTGAACCTGAGGATCGAGCGACGCTTGGAGGGCGCCGGTCCCATCCTGAGCCGGGGACCGTTCTACACGAACACCATGGAGAAGAGACCAGCTCGCGGTTCTTGCTGCGTGCGGTAAGTTAGTGAGGCGGCGGCGTCCACGCTACGGCCTCGCCCTCGCTCCCGACAGAATGGAGCTCGTAGCCGGCGGACTGTGAGGAAGCAGGACGCGACGAGCGCACAGCGCCACGCATCGTCACGCGAGCGCGCAGTCGCTGTGGACGCGCCCCGGGGTCCGGCCGCCGCGCCCGAGCGATTGACAGCGATACTATGGGATAGTATGGTACACGAAGAACCCCGGCACCGCCGCCTTTTCTCGCGTGTGCCCCGCCTGGGGAGAAGCCCGGTGATTCGAACCGGCTCAACCGCGACCGACTGCGATCAGATGCTCTCGCCCCACGCGGCGCGCGAGCGCGCGAGCGCGCCGTGACGACGGCCGCCGCACCGAATCGCGCAGCGCCGCCCGGCCGATGGGACGCTACGCGCGTCGAGGAATGCTCGCGCATCGAGCGAGACGATGCGCTGCGGTTCTGCAGTTCGGCGCTCGAGGGCCTCTCGCAGGAGGAAGCCGAGCGGCGGCTCGAGGTCCACGGACCGAACGAGATCGCCACGCAACGGCCGGTCACGTGGCCCATCCGCCTCCTCCACACGCTTCGCAATCCCCTCGTCATCCTCCTCGCCGTCCTCGCCGCCGTCTCCCTCGCCACGGGCGACGCCCGCGCGGCCACGGTGATGGTGCTGATGATCATCCTGGGCGTGACGCTCCGCTTCACGCAGGAAGCGCGGGCGGATGCGGCGGCCGCGGCGCTCCGCGCGATGATCCGCGTGACGGCGACTGCCCTGCGCGACGGCAAGCCGCGCGAGATCCCGTTGCGGGAAATCGTCCCGGGCGACGTGGTCGTCCTCGCGGCGGGCGACATGATCCCCGCGGACGTGCGGCTGCTCACGGCGAAGGACGTGTTCGTGAGCCAGTCGACGCTCACGGGCGAGTCGCTTCCCGTCGAAAAGGGAGACTCCCTCGCCGGCATGCCCGGGCGCCCCCCGCTCGAAGCCAGCAACCTCTGCTTCCTGGGCACGAGCGTGCAGAGCGGGACCGCGACGGCGGTCGTCGTCGAGACGGGCGCGCGGACGCTCTTCGGCACCATGGCCCGCAGCATCGCCCGCGCGGCCCCGCCGACCGCCTTCGACCGGGGCATCAACGGGTTCACCTGGCTCATGATCCGCTTCATCGCGGTCATGGTGCCGGTCGTGTTCCTGATCAACGGCTTCACCAAACACGACTGGCACGAGGCGTTCTTCTTCGCCCTCGCGGTCGCGGTCGGCCTCACGCCCGAAATGCTGCCGATGATCGTCTCGGTCTGCCTCTCCAAGGGCGCCATGGCGATGTCGCGCAAGCACGTGATCGTGAAGCGCCTGAACGCGATCCAGAACTTCGGCGCCATGGACGTGCTGTGCACGGACAAGACGGGCACGCTGACCATGGACACGGTCATTCTCGAGCGGCACTGCGACGTGCAGGGCGGCGCGAGCGACCGGGTGCTGCTCGACGCGATGCTCATCAGCTACCTCCAGACGGGCCTCAAGAGCACGCTCGATCTCGCGATCCTCAAGTACGGCAAGAGCGATCCCAACGTCTCGGTCGAGGGGTATCGCAAGGTCGACGAGATCCCGTTCGATTTTTCGCGCAAGATCATGTCCATCGTGGTCGACGAACCGGACGGGCGGCGCCGGCTGCTCACGAAGGGAGCGCCCGAGGAAGTCCTGAAACGCTGTACGTCGTTCGAGGCGGAGGGCGACATCTTCCCCTGCCCTCCGGGGTTCGCCGAAGACCTGCGCGAGCAGTGCGACGCCCTGAGCTCGGAAGGCTTCCGGGTTCTCGGGGTGGCCTATAAGGACGTGCCGCCGCAGGCGGCCTACGGGAAGGACGACGAGTGCAACCTCGTCCTGGTGGGCTACGTGGCGTTCCTCGATCCCCCGAAAGAGACGGCGGCGGCCGCCATCACGGCCCTTCGCGAGCACGGGATCAACGTCAAGATCCTCACCGGTGACAACGAGCTCGTGACAAAGACGATCTGCTCGCACGTCGGACTCCCGACCGACAAGGTGCTCCTGGGAGCGCAGGTGGCGCAGATGAGCGACGCGGAGCTGGGCGAGGCGGTGGAGCGGACGACGATCTTCGCCCGACAGTCTCCCGCCGACAAGGAACGCATCATCCGCACGCTGCAGGGCCGGCGCCACGTGGTGGGGTTCCTGGGCGACGGCATCAACGATGCCGCCGCGTTGCGGGCCGCGGACGTGGGGATCTCCGTGGACACGGCGGTCGACGTGGCCAAGGAATCGGCGGACATCATCCTGCTCGAGAAGAGCCTGCTCATCCTGGAAGAGGGCGTGCTCGAAGGCCGGAAGGTGTTCTCGAACGTCCTGAAGTACATCCGCATGGGGGCGAGCTCGAACTTCGGGAACATGTTCAGTGTGCTCGGCGCCTCGGCGCTCTTGCCCTTCGTCCCCATGGCGCCGATCCAGGTGCTCACGAACAACCTGCTGTACGACTTCTCCCAGGTCCCGATCCCGACGGACAACGTCGATCCCGAGCAGATCACCCGGCCCAGACCCTGGGACATCGGCGAGATCGGGCGCTTCATTCTCGCGATCGGCCCGATCAGCTCGATCTTCGACTACACGACCTACGCGGTGATGTACTTCCTGTTCGGCGCCAAGACCCCGGCGCACGCCGCGTTGTTCCAGACGGGCTGGTTCGTGGAGTCGCTGATGACGCAGACGCTGATCATCCACGTCATCCGCACGAACAAGATCCCCTTCCTGCAGAGCCGGCCGAGCTGGCCGTTGATCGCCACGTCCGTGGCCGTCATGGGGGTGGGCGTGTGGCTGCCCGTGTCCCCGTTCGCGACCGCCCTTGGGTTCGTCCCGCTCCCGTCCGCCTACTGGCCAATCCTCGGCGCAACGCTCCTTTGCTACATCGCGCTGACCCAGATCGTGAAGGTGGTGCTCTTACGGAAGCGGTGGATCTGAGGACCGACCCTACACGAAGGTCAGGACGACCTTTCCGACATTCTTTCGCGCGTGGATGTAGTGATGGGCTGCGGCGGCATCGCTCACGGCAAACGTCCGGTCGACTCGCGGCTTGATCAGCCCGTCGCGCGCATAGCCAAGTAGCGCCTCGACCTGGGGCCGGATCACGGGTTCCGAGGTCCACAACTGCCCGAGATTGACCCCCGCGACCGCTCGGTTCCCGTTCATCAGCGCAAGAGGCCCAAAGCGGGGAAACCGCAGCACTTTGGCGACGACCGACAGCAGATTGCGACGCCGACCCGGCGCGAGCTCGGACACGCCGAAGCACACGAGGCGCCCGACGGGCGCCAAGAGCTCAAATCCCTGCCGCCACGACGCGCCGCCGACCGAGTCGAGGACGATATCGACCCCGGCTGGAGCGAGGCGGCGCACCGTGTGCGGCCAGTCCGGGTCGAGGCGGTCGACGGGCTGCACCTGGTAGTCTCTGAGCACGGCGTGCTTCGACGCCGACGCAAGCCCGATCACCCGGAGACCGAAGATCCGGGCGAGCTCAGCCACGGCGAGCCCGACGCCACCCGCGGCCGCCTGCACCAGTACGGTCTCGCCAGGTCTCGCCGCGGCCACGCGCACGAGCAGATGGTGCGCCGTGAGATACACGACGGGGAATGCGGCACCCTCGGCCGCGCTCCAGCGATCCGGTCGCGGGAAGGCGAAGGCCGCGGGCACCACGACCGACTCGCTCTGCCCGCCAAACCGCGTGACGGCCACCACGGGCGTCCCCACGCGGGGCGACTCGACGCCCGGGCCGACGACGTCCACGATCCCCGACACCTCGTAGCCCACAACGCAGGGCGGCTTCGGCGCATCGGGGTAGAGACCCTGCCGCGCCATGAGGTCGGAGAAATTCACGCCGGCCGCCTCGACCCGGATCCGTACCGACCCAGGGCCCGGGACAGGGTCCGGAGCCTCCCTGATGGTCAGCACTTCCGGTGGACCGTAGCGCGGGATCAGCAGCTGTCGCAACGCGACTCTCCAAAGACGCGGCGTGCCGTGGCGGACTGCCTGCTCGCTCGCTTAATCTAGAGATCCACAACGCGCGCTGTAGCGCTCACCGGGATCGTCGCCTGCGCGGGCCGAGCCCACACGGAGGACACGATGTCGAAGATGGGTTGGATTTCTATGGTGGCAATGCTCCTTGGCGCCTGCCAGTCGCATGAGACGCCCGAGCAGGCGCAAGTGCGAATGGGCCGAGAGACGGACTCCCTGCGGACCGCGGCCACGGTGATCGAGAGACGGTGGGAAGGGTGGTTCGCTGCGGGACAGGGCGACTCCCTCGCAAGCGTGTTCACCGAGAGCGGCCGTGAGATGCCGCCGCACAGGCCCGCAATGGTGGGACGGCTGGCAATCGCGAAGTTCGAGAACGAGAACGGCCAGGTCTTCGGGAGTAAGCTCACGATCCGGGGAGACGCCTACCAGGCGAACGGCCCGATCGGCGTCGAGCGCGGGAGCTACACGTTTTCCGGCAAGGCCAAACCGAAGGCCCCGAAGGGGACGCCCGCCACGCTGACCGAGGACGGCAAGTACGTGATCTATTGGCGCAATGTGAACAGCGAGTGGCAGATCGAGGACATGATCTGGAACTCCGATACGCCACCCGCGATGCCCGCGCCGGCCAAGAAACCGGTGCACACCACGAAGAAGCCGACCAAGGCGAGGAAGAAGTAACGCAACCCAAAAGGGGGGGCGCGGCTTGCGCCCCCCACGGATAACCCTTCCAATTCAGCATGACGATCCACCCGTCTCGTCCGATCCTCGCCGCGCTCGCCGTGCTCGCCGGTACCTCCCTGTACGCGCAGCACCTGCCCGACGGCGTCGGCAACGCGCTGCGGTGGCGCCTCCTGGGCCCCTTTCGCGGGGGTCGCGTGCTCGCTGTATCCGGCGTCCCCGGAGACCCGCGCACGTTCTACTTCGGATCCGTCGGCGGCGGCGTCTGGAAGACGGTGAACGGCGGGATCACCTGGGCCCCAGTGTTCGACAGCGAACCCATCGCCTCGGTGGGCGCGCTGGCGGTCGCACCGAGCGACCCGCAGGTCCTGTACGTCGGTACAGGCGAGGCCGACATGCGGTCGGACATTTCCTACGGAAACGGGATGTATCGGTCCCGCGACGGCGGCCGCCACTGGCAGCACGTCGGTCTTGAGGACACGCGGCACATCGGCAAGATCCTCGTGGATCCGGAGAATGCCCAGACCGCTCTCGTCGCGGCCCTCGGACACGCATACGGGCCCAACGGCGCCCGGGGCGTGTTCCGCACCACGGACGGGGGCGAGACCTGGCAGCGGGTCCTCTACCTCAACGACAGCACGGGCGCGATCGATCTCACTCAGGTCCCGGGAGGCGTCGTCTACGCCGCCCTCTGGCAGGTGTACCGGCCTCCGTGGAGCCAGTATTCGCCCATCGAAGGCCCGGGATCGGGGCTCTACCGCTCCAGTGACGGCGGGCGCACGTGGACGGCCGTCGCGGGGCACGGGTGGCCCGAGGGCCCGCTCGGTCGGATCGGGGTGGCGGCAGGTGGAGGCCTGGTATACGCCCTGGTCGAGGGCCGCGGCGGCACGGCGGTCTACCGATCGGATGACGGGGGAACGTCGTGGCGGCTGGTCGCGCAGGACCCGCGGTTCGGCCGGACGTGGTACTTCGGTCAGTTGTTTGTGGACCCGGCAAACCCCGCGGTGGTGTATCTGCCGGACGTCGCCCTCCTCCAATCGACCGACAGCGGTACCACGTGGACCGCGCTCAAGGGTCAGCCGGGTGGGGACGACTATCACGCCGTGTGGATCGACCCGAGCGCGCCTGAGCGGCTGATCATCGGCTGCGACCAGGGCGCGGTCATCACCCAGGACGGTGGGCGCACGTGGAGCAGCTGGTACAACCAGCCGACCGCGCAGTTCTACCACGTCATCACGGATGACGAGTTCCCCTACTGGGTCTTGGGCGCCCAGCAGGATGCAGGCAGCGTGGCCATCAGGAGCCGAAGCGACTACGGCCTGCTCAGCTTTCGCGACTGGGCGCCGACCGGAGCCGGCGAGAGCGGCTATATCGCCCCCGACCCCCTCGATTCCAACATCGTCTACGGCGGCGACGTCTATGGCGGGGTCTTCCGCTTCGACCGGCGCACGAGCCAGGCGCAGAACGTCTCGCCCTGGCCCCCATCGGAATTCGGCGAGCCCATCAATCGACGCACATACCGAGCAACGTGGACGTCCCCGCTGGTCTTCGACCGCATGGACCGCCGGACGCTGTATCTCGGCACGCAGTTCCTTCTCGCCACGCGCAACGGGGGGCTGCGCTGGGACACGCTGAGCCCCGACCTCACCGGCGCGCGACTCGGTACGATCGACAGCGGTCCGGTCAGCGTGGCCACGGCGGCCGCCCGAGGCTACGGGGTCATTTACACCGTGGCCCCGTCACCGCTCGAGCGGGGCGTGATCTGGGTCGGGACGGACAACGGACGGATCAGCGTGACGACGGACGGCGGTCACGCCTGGCGCGACGTCACGCCCGAGGGGTTGGCGCCGTGGAGCAAGATCTCTCTCATGGAGGTCTCGTCGTTCGATACCGGCAGCGCCTACGCGGCGGTCGATCGACACCGGCTGGACGATCCCGCACCCTACATCTACCGCACAACCGACCGCGGTCGACACTGGGCTCGGATCGATCGGGGCATCGCGCCGGACGCCTACGTCCACGTCGTGCGCGCGGACCCCGCGCGGCGCGGCCTGCTGTACGCCGGGACCGAGAGGGGCGTGTACGTATCGTTCGACGACGGCGAGAGTTGGGAGTCGCTCCAGCTCAACTTGCCGGTCGCACCGGTCCACGATCTCTGGGTCAAGGACGGAGACCTCGTGGCTGCGACGCACGGGCGCGCCTTCTGGGTGCTGGACGATCTCGCACCGCTTGAGGCGCTCGACGCTCGCCCGAGCGGGTTGCACCTGTTCCCGCCGCGAGCTGCGGTCCGGCTCAGGCGGAGTACCAATCAGGACACGCCGCTTCCCCCAGAGGAGCCACAGGGCGAGAACCCCCCGGCGGGCGCCGTGATCGACTACTCCGTGGGTGCCGCTCCGGCGGGGCCCGTGACGCTTGAAATTGCGGACACGGCGGGACAGGTCGTGCGCCGCTGGTCCTCCGCCGATCGATCAGGGGCGGCTTCTGCCCCACCGCCGTTTACGAGCGACTGGCTCCCGCGACCCGACTCGCTGAGCGCGCGCGCCGGGCTCAACCGATTCGTCTGGAACCTCCGCTACCCCGCGCCGCCGACCGACGAGCCGAACTACAGCATCGCGGCGATCGCGGGACACGGAACGGTGACCGAGCCCCAGGGGCCTCTCGTCCTGCCCGGCACGTACCGCGTGACGCTTCGGGCCGCGGGTGCGAGCGCGAGCGCCCTTCTCGCCGTGCGGGGGGACCCCCGGGAGCACGTGTCCACGGAAGCCTTGTCGGCGCAGTTACGACTGGCCCTCGAGATCGGCGGCGCCTTGAGAATGGAACACACGACCCGCGAGGCCGCGCGCGCCGCACGGGCGCCGCTCGACAGCCTGTCAGTCCGGGTCCCCGTGCTCGCGGAACGGTTGGCCGCGCTCCACGCCGCACTCGACACACTCGATCGCGGTTTCTCCCGGGCCGGGGGCGATCTGAGCGACGTCGAGACCGCAGTGGAGAGCGCCGATCGCGAGCCGCCCGTTCAGGCCGAGGTGGCGTTCGCGCGGACACGCGAGCGCCTCGCGCTCCTTCGTGCGCGGTGGCAAGCGCTCAACACGAGGACGATCCCCGACCTGAATCGGGAGCTCGCACAAAATGGCCTCGGGCCACTCCCCGTCCAGGGACCGTAGTGCCCGTTACTAGGAATTCCCGATCAGCACGCCTGCCGTGAACACGAGCAGGCCACCGAGCAGGACCTGCACCGCCGCGGACACGGGCGGCGTATCCATATACCGGTGGCGCACCCAGGCGATCACCGACAGCTCGACCAAGACCACGCTCATGGCGACCGTCATGGCGACGCTGAAGCTCGCAATGAGAAACGGCAGTGAGTGACCGAGGCCGCCGAGCGCGGTCATCACGCCGCAGACCGCGCCCCGCACCCAGGGGTGGCCCCGGCCGGTAAGCGTCCCGTCGTCCGACAGGGCTTCGGCGAAGCCCATGCTGATGCCCGCGCCGATGGAAGCCGCAAGGCCGACGAGCAGGGCCGCGTGGGTGGACCGTGTGGCGAGGGCGGCGGCGAAGATCGGCGCGAGCGTGGACACCGACCCGTCCATCAGCCCGGCCAGACCCGGCTGGACGATCTGGAGCACGAAGAGCCGCCGCCGGGATTCCTCTTCGCGCTCCGCGGCTCCGCCCGCTTGCGTCTCGTGCTCGAGTGCGGCGGCCCGGTCGATATGGGCCACCTCCGCTTGCGCCAGGTCGTCCAGGAGCTGGCGGATGCCGGCGTCCTGGGCGCGCGCGGCGGCGTGCTCGTAGAAGCGACGAGTCTCCACCTCCATCGCGCTCGCCTGCGCCCGGATGGTCTCGAGTTTCAACGGCTGCGCGAGCCAGACCGGTGCGCGCTGCACGAACCCCCGCACGTCCTGCCGGCGAATGAGCGGAATGTGCTCACCGAACTTCTGGCGATAGAGTTCGAGCAACCGGCGTCGATGATCGGACTCCTCGACACGCATTCCCGCGAATACCGCGGCTGAGGCTGGATACTGGGGTCTGAGGCCCTCGGCGACATCGGCGTACACGCGCTCGTCCTCCTCTTCGAGCGAAATCGCGAGCGCGAGTACCTCGCGTTCATTCAGGCTGTTGAAGTCACGCATGCTCGACTCCCTTGAAACGACGGGTGGGCAATCTCAGTCCACACGACCGAAGCGGCTCTCGTAGGCCGTCACGAGCCGCGGATACTCGAGCTCCATCAGAGGCGACGAGAGCATGAAGTCGGCGCTCGCGCGGTTGCAGGCGATCGGGATGTTGTACACGGCGGCGATGCGGAGCAGCGCCTTCACGTCGACGTCGTGTGGGTGTGGCTCGAGCGGGTCCCAGAAGAAGATGACCAGGTCGAGCTTGCCCTCGACGATCGCCGCCCCGACCTGCTGGTCCCCGCCGAGTGGGCCGCTCTGAAACCTCTTGATGGCGAGGCCGAGTTCGTCGGCCAGCAGGCCACCCGTGGTGCCCGTCGCGAACAACTCATGCTCACTCAACGTCCCCCGATTGTAGCGCGCCCACTCGAGCAGGTCGGTCTTCTGGTTGTCGTGCGCGATGAGCGTGATCCGCTTGCGCGCGGGCATCGCGAATGTGCGTTGCGTCATCAGGGACGGGGCCTCGTGGCAGGATGGGAGACGGCGTTGGTTTACCTCACGCTCGGCTGCACGCTACGCGCGCTCGGGCGGCGGGGGCAAGGGTTCCACCCCTTGCTCGGCGGTGCGCAGCCCGTAGTGTGAGGCTTGGGAGTGATGGGCGGTTAGGCCCTCGAAAGCAGCGATCCCTAGTCCGTGAGGAGCGACGAATGACTGATTCGCCACCCGACCACCCCGGGGTGATCGTCTTCCCGCCGCTTCTGTTCGCGGGAACCCTTGCGGTCGCTCTCGTGCTTCAGTGGCTCTTCCCCATCCGGCTGCTCCCACCGCTCGTGGCGCGCCCGGCAGGCGGGGTCCTCCTCGTGGCGAGTCTCTCGCTCGCGCGCTGGGGCCAGGTCACGATGCACCGCGCCGGCACGAACGTGCATCCCACCAAGCCCACGCTCGCGATCGTGAGCGACGGGCCGTTCCGGCTCACCCGGAACCCGCTCTATCTCGCGCTCTCGGGCGCATATCTCGGGATCACGTTGCTCGCGGACACCGCGTGGCCGCTCATCTTCATCATACCCGTGTTGCTGGTCGCGCATTTCGGGATCGTGCGGCGGGAAGAGCGCTACCTGGAGGGGAAATTCGGCGACGCCTACCTCGCCTACAAGGCGCGGGTGCGCCGGTGGATTTAGCGACCGTCAATCACACCAACAGAGGGGCGTGCGTATATCTGTCGTCCCGCCTGCAGAGGAGATGTGGAATGCCTTCCATCCGCTCACTTGCGCTCGCCGTTGTGCTGGCCGCCCCGCTCGCCGCGCAGCAGCCGGCGTCGCAGGACCCCGAGCCCCTGGCCGTTGGCGCCGTGGCGCCCGATTTCGCGCTACCCGGAGCGACGCGCTTCGGGGTGCTCAGCCAGCCCGTGCGCTTAAGCGATTTCAAGGGCAAGACGGTCGTGCTCGCGTTCTTCTTCAAGGCGCGCACCAAAGGCTGAACGATCCAAATGCACGCGTACCGTGATCAGTACGCGAAGCTCTTTCGGGACGGCCAGAACGTCGTGCTGCTGGCCATCAGCACGGATCCCGTGGATACGCTCGCAGCGTGGGCGCGAGACGATCAGTTCCAGTTCCTGTTCGCAAGCGACACGGGCTCGGTCGTGGGGAAAGCGTACGGCGCCGTTTCCGCCAAGTACCACCTCGACAACCGGGACCTGTTCGTTGTGGGACCGGACGGGCGGATCGCCCATCGCGAGACCCCATTTCAGGTCATGGACCCGACGGCCTACACCGAGCTCGCCGCCGCAGTCGACTCGGTCACTCGTCCGGCCGCAGGTGGCGGGGGCGGGCCGACCGCGCCCTGAGCTCGATCGTCACGGAGCGGCAGCGATCTTGGCGAGCGCGGGCTCAAAGTCCTGTTCGGCCCCGACGCCCGTGTAGAACACTTTCCCATCCCTGCCGAGCAGGACCATGTAAGACGTGGTGGGTGCCTGGAAGGCGCGTACCGCCGCGCCGTCCGCGTCCCAAACGAACGGGTAGGATGCTGGGTGCAGGGCGAGGTGGCGCCGCACAGAGGCCAGAGTCTCGTTCACGGCGACCGCGACCGCGAGGAACTGCACCTTCCCACGGTACCGTGCCGCGGCGTCGTTCAGTCGCGGCTCAAGCGCGCGACAGCGGGGACACCACGTAGCCCAGAACTCGATCAGGGCGGGCTTGAGACCGATCACGCGCTTGAGGTCGACCGTGGCGCCATCGAGGGTCTGGACGGCGGCCGGAGGGGGCACCTGACCAACGGTGATCCCCTCTTCGTCCTCCTGCGCCGCCGCGCGCGCGGCCACCGCGAAGCAGAAGGCAATCACCCAAATCGTCGCGCGGCGGCAGCTCACAGCACGCGACCCATCTGGACGAAATAGTACTCCGCCATCCCCAGTATTACGACGCCTGCCCCTTTCTTGATCCATTCGCTCCAGGGTCCCGCCCGTGGCAGGGCGGCGAGCGTCCCCGAGAAGAGGCCCGCGGCGATGAGGAGGGCGGTCATGCCGAGGGAGAACACGAACAGGTAGACCAATCCGGCGAGCGCGTTTCGTGTCGCGGCTACCCAGGTCAAGACGACGGCAAAGGCCGGGGCTCCACACGGCGCCGCCACGATCCCGGACGTCGCCCCAAGGACGAGCACGGCCGGCACCGAGCCGCCCGCCCTGCTGCCCGCCCAGGCGGCGAGCCCCGCAGGCACGGTGACCGGAAAGACGTCGAGCATCGCCAGGGCGAAGAGGAGCAGGAGGTTGCCCATGCCAAAGAGCACGAGCGGGTGCGACGACACCGCTCCGAACAACGACCCCGTCAACCCCGCCGCGAGACCTAGTAAGGCATAGCAGCTCGCCAGCGCCGCCACGTAGACCAGCGTGAGCACGACCACGCGCTGCCGGGAGGCCGGCCGATCCGGATCCGCGCTCCCCGTGATGACCGCAAGCGTGATGGGCAGCATGGGATAGATGCACGGCGTGAGACTCGTCACGAGCCCCGCACCGAACAGGGCGGCGAGCGCCGCGAGGGGCCGATCCGACAGGGCCTGGGCGAGGCTGAAACCGGCGATGAGGCGGACGGGGTGCATGAGAGACAAGCTATCGCGCTGACGACCGCTCAAACGAGCCTTTGACTCGCGGGCGGAGAGGTGGCAGGGTTAATGGCGGTGGAACGCCCGCCGAGCGCGGGTCTCGCGTGAAGACTCTCCGTCGCGGAGGAGCCGATGAGCCGAGTGCGGGTGTTAGTGGGTACCCGAAAAGGAGCGTTCGTCCTCTCGTCGGACGGGAAACGCGAGCGGTGGACCGTCGCTGGCCCCTTCTTCGGGGGCTGGGAGATCTACCACATGAAAGGCTCGCCGGCCGATCCCGACCGCCTCTACGCATCCCAGTCCAGCGGCTGGTTCGGACAAGTGGTCCAGCGCTCAAAGGATGGTGGCCGGACGTGGGAGACCGTCGGAAACAAGTTCAGCTACGACGGGACCCCCGGCACGCACCAGTGGTACGACGGCACCCCGCATCCCTGGGAGTTCAAACGGGTGTGGCACCTCGAGCCCTCGCAAACCGATCCCGACGTCGTGCATGCGGGCGTCGAGGATGCGGCGCTGTTCCGGTCCAAAGACGGAGGGCAGACGTGGGAGGAGCTCTCGGGACTGCGCGGCCATGGTTCGGGCCCGAAGTGGCAACCGGGGGCCGGCGGGATGTGCCTGCACACGATCCTGTTCAATCCGGCCGACCCGGAACGAATTGTGATCGCCATCTCGGCAGCCGGGGCGTTCCGGAGCGACGACAGCGGGGCGACGTGGCGCCCGATCAACCGCGGACTCAAGTCGGCCCAAATCCCGGATCCGGAGGCCGAGGTCGGCCACTGCGTCCACCACATCGCCAGCCACCCGTCGCGCCCGAACGTGCTGTTCATGCAGAAACACTGGGACGTCATGCGGAGCGACGACGGCGGGGATTCATGGCGCGAAGTGAGTGGCAATCTGCCGAGCGACTTCGGATTCGCGATCGATGTCCACGCCCACGAACCGGAAACGATCTACGTGGTGCCGATCAAGAGCGACTCCGAGCACTATCCCCCGGATGGGAAGCTCCGCGTATATCGCAGCCGCACGGGCGGCAACGAGTGGGAGCCGCTGAGCAAAGGCCTGCCCCAGCAGGACTGCTACGTCAACGTGCTCCGTGACGCGATGGCCGTGGACTCGCTCGACTCCTGCGGCATCTACTTCGGCACGACGGGCGGCCAGGTGTACCGCTCCGTGGATGGCGGCGACTCGTGGGCGCCCATCGTGCGGCATCTCCCGGCGGTGCTGTCGGTCGAGGTACAAACGCTCCCGTGATCCGCGTCGTCCTGCCAGCCCATCTCAAGGTCCTCGCGCGGGTCTCGTCGGAGGTGACGCTCGACCTCACAGGACCGGTCACTCAGCGTGCGGTCCTCGACGCCCTCGAGGCGCGGTACCCGATGCTCGCGGGCACGATCCGCGACCACGACACCCAGCGGCGCCGGCCATTCGTGCGGCTCTACGCGTGTGAGGAGGATCTCTCCCACGATCCGCCCGACGCGCCGCTTCCTGCGCGTGTGGCGTCGGGCGATGAGCCGCTGCTCGTCGTCGGGGCGATGGCCGGCGGCTGAGGCGATGTGAGCGACCACATCATCACGGAACAGACGGTGCTCGAGGCCTGTCAGCTGCTGTACGCCCGCCGCGGTCGGCGCCCGAGCACTCTCGTGCTCCACCCGGCCGACTGGGTCGGGCTGCGGTCTCGCCTTGAAAAGGGCTCGGGCGTCGTTTCGCTCACCGCGGACCGCATCCTTCTCGGCCCTTTTGAGCTCGCAGTCGCTACGGACGCGCAGTGCGAACGCAATCACTTCGGACTGCTCTACGGACCGCGTGGGGGGCCACGGGACGGAGCGACGAAGACCGACTAGGCTCGCTCCGAGTTCCCGAGCCCGCGCGGACCGCCTGGCACGCCCCGAAAATCGCTCACCGGAGTACCTCATGCAAAAGATCACGCCGTTCCTTTGGTTCAATGGGCAGCTCGAGGAAGCGATGACGTTCTACACGTCGATCTTTCCGAATTCGAAAGTCGGCAAGATCCATCGTTACGGCGCCGGTGGCGGCGTGGTGACGGCGACCTTCGAGCTCGAGGAGCAGCAGTTCATGGCTCTGAACGGTGGTCCCCAGTTCACCTTCTCACCGGCCATCTCGCTCTTCGTCGACTGCGAGACGCAGGAGGAGGTGGACGAGCTTTGGGACAAGCTCTCGGCCGGCGGTGAAAAGGATCAGTGCGGGTGGCTCAGGGACAAGTTCGGCGTTTCCTGGCAGATCATTCCCGCGGCGTTGGGCGAGATGCTCCGGGACCATGACCCCGCGCGGTCGCGGCGGGTGATGGACGCGATGCTCCAAATGCAGAAGATCGACATCCAGGGCCTGAAACGGGCGTACGAGGGGGTCTAGCAGCGGGTCCCGGATGGGTCTGCGTCCACGCCGCCGATTGTTGGAAGCCGCTCCAATCTTCTTGACACCCTCCTTCCCCGGAGGGGAAGTTTCCCCAACCCGTTTCCATCCGAACCCCCGCTAACGGAGCGCGTGAGATGACAACCCCGAGATCCCTCCGCGTCGCCGCTCTTGCTCTCCCGGCTTTCCTGATCGCGGTTGGTCTACACGCACAAGGCTGGGATGCAGCCATCGAGCTGCCCCCGTTTCTCCCTGCGCCGCCGTCCGGCGTTCTCGACCGACTGCCCGGCGACAGCGCGCTTTTTCAGCTCGACCAGCCCGTCTCCGGCGAAGGGCCGTGCGTGGGCGGTGAAGCCGGGACCTGCATGCTGTATGCGAACGCGAGCGTGCGGCGCGTCTACTACGTGGCCGATTCGGCGCTCGTGCGGAAGGCCGCCCCGCTCGTGCAGCAGATTCGCGACGTGCAGAGCAAGATGATGAAGGGGGAGTTCGATGCCACGATGATGCAGCGCGCGCAGATGAGCGCGTTGGCGCTCGACAGCGTCAAGCGGCAATTCAAGCCCGTCGGCGAGCTCACGATCAAGCTCAACGACAGTCCGTGGGACTGGAGGCGGGATCCGAACGGCATGGTCAAGGGCCGGCCGGCGTTCAAGGCCGCCCGCTCCCCGGACGGGGCCTACCTCTTTGTGTTCGTCGGCCCGAACGGCTTCACGAACCTCGCGCCGGACAACAAGAACCCCAAGCCGGTGCTCCGAGCGGTGAAGGGCATTCTCGTCTCCGTCGAGAGTTCGGCGCAGACCCTGCCCCTCGCGCAGCGGCTCCTCGATAGCGTCGACTACGACGGGCTGGCCAAGCTCCTCCAACCCTGACGCCGCGGGCCTCGGCGGCGCATGGCGCGCCTAGGCCCAAGATCCTGTGGTAGTAGGCGCCGGCGTTCAACTCCCCACCTCATCCGGCCGTGGCGTCCCGTGCGCGGGGGTCGCGCGGGTGACGGGGGCGTCGCGAAGTCGGGACGCGGGACCGGTGCCAGCCCGAGGTGACTCCGCCCGCGGTTCAGGGCGTCGTCGATGTTGCCCGAGCTGTTCTCCTCCCCGAGTTCCTGACAGCCCGGCCCGCCCGAGCGCGACCAGGGGCTGGGCGTGCACGTCGGACAGGAGGACCAGGGCTTTGGCGCGCCGGGTGCGCCAACGACGAGTTCCGACGCGACGTAGTCCTCGGTTGACCGATGCGGAGCCCGTTTCCCGAGAGGAGCGAGAATGACCGCCGCACTACTCGTCATGGACTATCAGGTAGGGGTCGTCGAGCGGTACCAAGGCACCGAGCGCGCGGTCGGGGCGGCGCTCAGGCACTCGCCGCCGCCCGCTCGGCCGCGATTCCGGTCATTTTCGTCCGCGTCGCCTTTCGGTCCGGGTACCCCGAGGCGAGCCCCAGGAACCGGGCATTCGCGATGGTGAAGCAACGGGGCGAGGCGTTCACCGAAGCGAGTCCGGCGACGCAGATCCACCCGGCCCTCGGACCCCGCCAGGGAGAGCCGGTGGTGCTCAAGAAGCGCTACAGCGCGTTTTCGGGGAGCGACCTCGACGTCCTGCTGCGCAGCGTCGGCGCGACGCGACTCGTCTTGAGCGGGATCGCGACGAGCGGCGTCGTCCTCTCAACGCTCCGCGAAGCCGCGGATCGGGATTATGAGCTGGTAGTGCTCGCGGACGCGTGTTTCGACGCGGATGAGGAAGTGCATCGAGTTCTGACGGAGAAGGTGTTTCCGCGACAGGCAGACGTCCTGACGGTCGCCCAGTGGGTGTCAGCCCTCCCGCGGAGCTAGCTAGCGATCCGCCGTCACTCCGGGGACGGGTCGTAGATGCGCCGGAACATCACCGACCGCCCACCCGCACCGTCAAAGCCGACGACGACGTACAGCTGGGCGCCGTCCGGGGCATGGAAGTAGTCCTCGGTCACGGTGCCGCCGCCCGCCACCTTGCGTTGGACCGAGAAGTCGTGCCCCTGCCACGAACCACGGAGCTCGACGTCGGCCGCGCCCCGGACGTGCATGACCTGCCGTATGCCGTCGGTCCGGACGACAAGGGCAGCCGCGGTGTCGCCCGTGAGCTCGACGGTGGAGTCGCTCTGCGTGATCGTCAGCATCGACGGCGCGTCCAACGCCAGTTGTAGAGTCTGGCGCATTCGCACCCGCTCCTGGTCCGTCAGGGGAAGGGAGTTTGCCGCGCGACCGGGGCGCTCACCATGATGCCCAAACCCGCCGAATCCCCCATTTCCAAAGCCCCCACCGCCCAAGGGACTGTTCTGACGCGGTTTGGCCCCAGCGGTGTCGCTCGGCTGAATCATGTCGGCGCCTCGGTCGCTTTGCCCGACGTTCAGCGTCCACCGCCCTACGATGGACGCGGCCGGGGCGCTCGGAGGCGGCGCTTGGCCAGCGGTGCTCGGGGTCTGGGCCCATAACAAAGGGGCGACGAGAATGCCGATCATCATGAGCGTCCCGGGCAGGACAACCGGCTGGGCGCGCGCGCGACCCCGCCTCTCAGACCCTGGCGAGCGACCGAGTTCCCAAGCGATGCAAGACGGATCCACTGACATTCTCCTCGGCTGGCCGGACGGTTCGATACGCGAGCGACACGCCCTTTAGACTGAAAGCCAAGAGCGGACGTCTAGTCCCACTGATGCTCAAGCACAGGGGGTTGGGTGCGCGCGTCTCAACTCGAATCGCCCGCTACCAGTGCCAATCCACCCTCCACCCCGCCTTGGGATTCTACACCGGTGACGCACGCCGCCCGAGCATAAGCTCCCTCTCGTCAACGGAGCCGGTGTTCCCCTGGGCAGGCATGGCTCTTCCGACCTGTAGATTGGGCCGACTCCAGGCACCGCCGACGGCGTGCTCGGTGCCCTGTAGATTTGCCCTGTTCCTAAACAACACCTCAACGGAGGGAGATCATGCACGTGCGGTCCCTGCTGGTCGTGACACTGGGGCTGGTGTCCTTCTCAGCGCTCAAGGCGCAGGGGCGACCGCTCAACCCGGTCTGCAAACGCCTGCTGCCGGCGGCGCTCGTGGGAAGGCTGGCGGGTGAGCCAAAGACGGCATTGATCCCGCGCCAGGTAGCGATCGGCGCGGGCGGAGACTGCAACTACGTCGCGGATCCGTCTGCCGCGAAGCCACAACTCATACTGATGGCCGATATCAACCAAGTCGCGGGCCATCGGGACTTCGTTCGATACGTGGGCCCGATTCCAAACCGCCCGGTGCCGGGCCTCGGGGACGAGGCTAACGCCGTCAAAACGATCGTCGCCGCGCGGAAAGGCGCGCTGCTCGTGGTGGTGAGCTCGTTCCAGAAGGTGGACCTGAAGACCCAGCAGGCAGTGCCCTATTTCACACGGGACCAGCTCATCGAGTTGGTGCGGCAGGCGTTGGCGAAGAAGTAGCCTCGTCGCACGGGGAAGGTGAGCAGTAGAGGAGGCCGAATGATTCACCGGGGTGCCTGCACCTAATGAGCACCGGCGCGTTCCTCGTCCTGCTGGTGTCCTTCACCGGTGCCGTGGTCGTCAGCATCTGGACGATCGCGATGGCGGTGACCTACGCCAAACGGGTTTCCGCGAAGACGGCGCTTCCCGACAGTCGGACCCGGGAAGGGCTCAAGGACCTGGATGCCCGGCTTGCGACCCTGGAACAACGCGTCGGGCGAATGGAGGAGGTTGAGGAGCGCCTCGACTTCGTCGAGCGCACACTCGGGCGGCTCGGGGAGGGCAAGCGCCTGAACGCGCCCGGACCCAAGCGGCCAGACTGAGAGTGGCTAGCCGGCCACCGTCAGTGCGACCGCGCCACGCGGCTGGGTTGCTTCGGACACGTCAGGGGAGCTGCGGGAGGCACCGCGGGAACGCTGGGGACGCCGTGTCCGGCCAGGATCGCGTTGAATGCCACTAACCCCGCCGTCTTCGCCTTCGCCCACGCGCTATCCGCGACCATGAGGTCGGTGCAGCCGGCGGAGTAGCCACGCCACATCGCCTCGGTCGCCGCGAGGTCTCCGTTCTCAACGCCGTTCAACTGACCGACGAAACCGGCGTTAACGCTCGCGAACGTGGGCGCCCGCCGGCGGCCAGTTCCGTCTGACCCCGCCCCGTCATCCGGATCCCCCGCCACGGCCGCGAGTGTCGAGTCGAATCCCTTTGCGGCCTGCGCCACGTCCCCTGCTGCCGTATCGGCCGCAACGGCGGCGCGCAACGCTGCTACTTGGTGATATCGGTCCCAGGACGCTTGAAGACCACGGTAGACCGCCATCTGCAGCACGTGTTGCGCCCGCAGGTCGGCCAGGGTCGCGGGCGATCGTGGGTCGTTGCGGACCCGAAGCGACTGCGTGTACCGCTTGCCGTCGATCGTGAGCCGCAGCGTATAGGTACCCGGCAGGGCGAGCGGCCCGACCGGAGAGGGTGGCGTAAGACCTGGGTTCGCGTTGATCTCAAAGGTGTGAGTGAGCGCTGGGGGATCGTCGTAGCGCACGTCCCAGTTCACGCGGTTCGTACCCACGGCCGTGGGCAGAGGTTCGGGCGTCGCGAGCCAGAAATTCGGCTCGGGCGGCCTCGCGGCTTCGGCCACCGGCGCAATGGGAGCGCCCGATAGGCGGCGGACGACCGCACCGGCCGAATCCAGTACCTCGAGCGTGATGTCGCTGCTCGGTTTCGCCGCTAAGAAGTAGTAGATGAGCGCGCCGTCGGGCGGGTTCAGGGTGTGCGGCACCTCCGGGGGGAAGGGCGTATCAGCCCCGACGTTGCGCCGCACGCGCACAGCGCCCCCAGGCGCGAAGAAATGGACGGGTTCGGCGGCGGTGCCAGCGGTGATTTGACGCAAGGGGGAAAAGTCGTCGAGCACATAGATGCCGCGCCCGTACGTCCCAACGATCAAGTCGTTTCCCTTGATCACGAGGTCGCGATACGACGTGTTCGGCAGGTTCAGCATCAGCGACTGCCAGTGGTCGCCGTCGTCGAACGACACGTACACGCCGCTCTCCGTCCCCGCGAACAGGAGCCCGGCTCGCTCGGTATCGCCGCGGACCACACGGGCGAAGCTGCCGCTCGGTTGGTCCGTGGGCAGACCGGCGACGATTAGCGTCCAGGTCTTGCCAAAGTCCTGCGTGCGGTAGAGGAATGGGGCGTAATTGCCCACCCGGTGCAGATCGACCGCGACGTAGGCCTCGCCCGCGTTGAAATGGGACGCGTCGATGCTCGAGATGTCGGCGCGCGTGGAGTCGGGCAGGTTCGGGATGGAGACGTAGGTCCAGGTCTTGCCCTCATCGCGCGTCAGTTCCACGAGACCGTTGGTCGTTCCGACCCAGATCTCCCCGCGCGCCAGGGTCGAAGCCGAGAGCGCTTCGATCGCTCCGGCGACGGGCTGCCCCGGCCGACCGCGCAAGCTGTCGGGCGGCGGTGTAACGCCTTTGGCGTATCCCAGATCCGGACTGAGCTTGGTCCAGTGGGCACCGGCGTCGGTCGTGGCCACGAGGTACTGCAGCCCGGCCAACAACTCGCGCGGGTTCCACGGCGCAAACGCGAGCGGCTGCGACAACGAGGTCCGCGCCTTCAGTGCGGGATCGAGAGCGGGGCTCACATCGATCCACTGCTCGCTCGGGAAGCTCATCTTCACGATCCCGGAGCCGGTGGCGTAAACGATGTTGGGGTTGAGCGGGTCGGGCAGCTCGCTACCCCATTCCCACCCGTTAACCGGTGTCCAGTCGAGCGGCGTCACGGCCCCGAGGTTGCCGCGGACGCGCACCCGCACGGCGCCCGCATCCTGCTGCGAGGCGTAGATCCAGTATGGGAACGAGTTGTCGGCGGCGATGTGATAGACCTGCTCCGTGGACTGGTTGTACCACGAGCTCCACGTCCCGCCGCCGTCGAACGTGACCACCGCGCCCTGATCGAGCCCGAGCAGGATCCGCTGTCCGTTGGTGGGGTCGATCCACATCTGCTGCGGATCGTCGCCGCCGGGTGCGCCCTTGAACCCCGTGAAGGTCTGGCCCCCGTCAATGGACTTATAGCTGGACGTATTGATCGTGTAGACGATGTCTGGGTTCTGAGGGTCCACGTAGACCCCGCAGTTGTAGCCACCCTGCCCGTTGGCGATACGGCTGTCGTCCGCGGCCATCTGTCGCCACGTGACCCCGCCGTCGTCCGAGCGATATAAGCCAAAGTCGCCGATGAGGTACATACGCTCTGCGTTGGTCGTCATCGCGACCGCGACCGACGTGCGCCCGGTCAAGCGCGGCAGCCCGCTGCCGGCGAGTTCGTGCCACGTGAGGCCTTCGTCGGTGGACTTGTACAACCTGGTGTCGGTTGGCCCCGTGCCGCGATCTCGCGTCCTCGTCGGTGGGCGATGTGGCGCGATGTAGTGCGCGACGGTCGTGGCGAGCATCGTCTCCGGGTGGTCTGCGGCCCAGGTGATCTTTTGGGCCCCGGTCGAGTCGTCCACAAACAGCGTCCGCGTCCAGCTCCTGCCGCCGTCCGTGCTCCGGAAGACGCCCCGGGCTTCGCTCTTTTGATGAACGTTGCCCTGAGCGGCGAGTAGGACGAGGTTCGGATCGCGCGGATCGACGAGAATCGAGGGGACTTGCTTCGTGTCGTCGAGGCCGAGGTGGTGCCACGTGCGCCCTGCGTCGGTCGATTTGTAGATGCCGTTCCCCTCGTTGATGGCGTTGCCGGTGATCAAGTCGCCGGTGCCGAGGTAGATGACGTTGGGATCGGAGGGCGCGACGGCGATCGATCCGACCGATGACACGGCCGTGATGGAGTCGAACACGGGGAACCACGTTTCGCCGGCGCTCGTGGTCTTCCAGACTCCGCCAGCGGGCAGGCCCACGTAAAAGACACCGGCCTGGCCGATCACGCCGCTGACAGCGGCGATGCGGCCGCCGCGGAGAGGGCCGACGTTGCGCCAACGGAGTCCGGCCAGGAGCTCGGGCGGCACGGGCCCGGGACCGCCGGAGACCGCGGCCACTCCGAGAGCGAAGGACAAGCCGGGCAGGATGCTAATGCGGCCGAACACGGAACCGATCATGAAGGGGATGTGACCGGAAAGAACTCCTCAGCTTCAATCGGGACGGCGGGATTTGAACCCGCGACACCCCGAACCGCATTCTACCGAACCCGGGAAGTGCTCCCTCGCACTCGACGAGGCAATTCATGGCATTCCGGCCTTCCGTTCACGGGATCGCCGGGACTTGTACCCAACCCTAACGCACGTTTCCATTTGCCGTCACCAACCTATAACTGCTCGGCGCCACCAGCTATTCTGAGGATACTGCGGAACCTCTCTTCCAACGCCGGGGGCACTTGCACCAGGCGCCTCAATGGTGGTACGATTTAGGACGTGTTGGTAGGAATTACTCAATGTGTTGGAGGTCCTAATGAAGCGGACGACTCTGCTGGGAGTGGGGCTCGTCGCGACGCTCGCGCTGGCAGCGTGTGGCGGACACGGCTCTAGTGCCCCGCCGTGCGCCGAGAGCATGCCGGGGATGCAGATGTGCGACCACATGGCACCCGTTCCGGCCGCGGCCCAGGCGCCTCAGAAGTAGGACGCTCGGGCGCGTAGGGCTGGCGAGCATCGCCAGGAAGTGAGGATCAGCCATTCCCCGGGAGTTCATTCTGAAGACTCTCGGGGCAGTGTGGGGTAGATGTTGTATTTCCCTCCGAAGTACCTCGCGGACGATCTGATTTCCGATGCTCGACTCGGTAGACGCCCATTCGGTAGACGCCCGTAAGGACTATTCCACTCGAGCCAGCCGTTCTCACCCAGCAACACGCGCGACTCTGACGCTCGCCGCTCGTTCCGCCCACGGCAGGATCTGCCCGGTGATCACGCCGACTTTCTTCGGCAGGTTCCGTGAATTCGTACTGGAAATAATCGGCGTCGCTTGGATAGCCGCGGAACCCCGAACTTCGCCATACCAAGCGTGATTCGAGAGGACTCGGCGTGCAGCCGCGTCCCCTCGTGAGCGCCGTCAACCAACGAAGAAGTTCGCCGAGTCGGCCGTGTTGAGGCCAGCCGTAGGAAGGCGTCAACTCCGTATCATGATCATGCAACGAGTCGGGACGGCGGGATTTGAACCCGCGACCCCCTGAACCCCATTCAGGTGCGCTACCGGGCTGCGCTACGTCCCGTCCCGGAACTGAAAGCCCCTCGCCGCCCTTGGACGGCTAGAGGCGTCGCAGCATATGCCAAGACGCCCTTCGTCGCAACGCCGCACGGCGAGATCCCGAGAATCAACGCCGGTCGGCTCGCCCCGGATGCACGTGGTACGGCGCTGCCTGTTCAGGATGGGGGGCGTGTGACGTAACGATCGCCCGCTAACGTCGTCACATTGTGGGTCATCCGCAAGGCGGAATGCACGTGAGACCTGCCCCGCGAGACCAAGTCGGTGCCACGGGGGGGTGAGCGCAGGCCCTCTTCCCCCGACGCCGCACCGTAACGAGCTTCCACTCACCCATTGGGCCTGGGTGCTTGCCGCCCACGACGAGGGGATGATGAGTGACCGAGGCTTTGAACTCATCGGTCTCCCGGAACCCGCCCTGGGGTTACGGAAGAGCGAACACGGGTCGACGCGCGCGCGTAGGCAGGGTGTAGGGGCGACTCAGAATCCTACCGGTCGCCCTTTAGGGAGTCTGGAAACAGCCAGAGCGAAACGGGGTAGAGGCGAGACGATGCGTGCTCTTGCATGGGCCGGCCGGACCGTGGCCCTAGTTGCGCTCGCGCTCGTCGCGCCGCTGTCGGCGCGAGCGCAGTACTTCAGCCGCAACAAGATCCAGTACGACGAGTTCAAATTCGAGGTGCTCAAGACCGAGCACTTCGACATCTACTTCTATCCCTCGGAGAGCTACGCCGCGCGGTTGCTGGCCCGCATGGCGGAGCGTTGGTATTTGCGGGAATCGACGCTCTTTGACTACCAGCTCCACGGGCGCCAGGCGGTCATCTTTTACGGCAGCCACCCGGAGTTCGCGCAAACCAACGCCATCGGGGGCGATCTCGACGAGGGCACGGGGGGCGTCACCGAGATCCTGAAACGCCGGATCGTCCTGCCCGCGGGCAGCTCGCTTGCCCAAACCGACCACGTGATCGGGCACGAGTTGACCCACGCCTTCCAGTACGACATCACGGGGCAAGGCCTCGGCGTGAATTTCCGAATTCCCGGCGCCGCCCGCTTGCCGCTGTGGTTCATCGAGGGCATGGCCGAGTACGTGTCCATCGGACCCGTGGACCCCAACACCGCCATGTGGATCCGCGACGCGGTCCAGCACAAGAAGGTCCCAACGCTCCGCCAGCTCGATGACCCCCGGTACTTCCCCTACCGCTGGGGCCAGGCGTTCTGGGCGTTCATCGCGGGCCACTGGGGTGACGCGATGGTGGGCGAGATACTGCGCCGCGCGGGTCGCCAGGGAGACCCCACCTTCGCGCTGCAGGAAGTGACGGGCGTGAAGTTCGACTCCCTCTCGAAATGGTGGCAGCACGACCTCGAGTCCGCCTACGCGCCGCTGAAGGATCACACGCAGGAGGCGAAGACCCTCGGCCGGCTGGTGGTGGGCGGTGATACGCACCCCGGTCTCAACATCGCCCCGGCGATCAGCCCGGACGGCTCCAAGCTCGTGTTCTTCTCGTCGCGGGATCTGTTCTCGATCGACCTCTACGTCGCCAACGCCCGGACCGGCGCGGTGACACACCGGATCATCGAGACCGCGCTCGACCCGCACTTCCAGAGCCTCGAGTTCATCAACTCGTCGGGGGCGTGGGACCCCGAGGGGAAGAAGATCGCGCTGGGCGCGGTGGCCGACGGCAAGGCGGTGCTCGTCATCCGCGACGGCGCGAGCGGCCACGCCGAGCGCGAGATCCCGCTCACGGACGTGGGCGAGATCTTCAATCCGACCTGGTCGCCGGACGGCCGCTACATCGCGTTCTCGGCCCTGGCCGACGGCTTCACGGATCTGTTCCGCTACGATCTCGTCGAGAACCACCTCGAGCGGCTCACCGACGATCCGTTCGCCGACATCGAGCCGGCGTGGTCCCCCGACGGGCAGACGATCGCGTTCACGACGGACCGGTTCTCGACCTCGCTCGACAACCTCCACTTCGGCAACCTCGAGCTCGCGCTGATGGACGCGCGGACGGGCGACGTCCGGCGGGTACCGACGTTCTCCGACGGCAAGAGCATCGACCCCCAGTGGACCCCGGACGGCAAGGCCCTGTACTTCGTCTCCGATCACAACGGGATCTCGAACGTCTATCGGGTCGACATTACGTCGGGACAGATCACCCAGGTCACGAACGTGTACACGGGCGCGAGCGGGATCACCGATCTGAGCCCTGTGCTCTCGGTCGCCCAGGGGACGGGCGAGCTCGTCTTCGGTGTCTATCAGGCGTCGGGCTACAGCCTGTACGCGATCGATTCGGCGTCCGTGCGCGCCGGGAAGCCGGTCAGCGCCCCCCTCGCCGAGGCGAATCCCGGGCTCCTGCCGCCGCAGGACCGCATCTCGGCCGAGCTGCTCGCCGCCATTCGCGACCCGAACAGCGGTCTGCCGCCCGACACGCTGTTTCCAGTCAAGGGCTACGCCCCGAACATGACGATCGACTACGTGGCTCCACCGTCGCTCGCGGTGGGCGCCGACGCCTACGGCACCTACGTGGGCGGGGGTACGGCGCTCTACTGGAGCGACATGCTCGGGAACCACAACCTCGTCACCGCGCTCCAGGTGAACGGCGGGTTCCAGGACGTCTCCGCGCTCCTCGCCTATCAGAACTTGACGCACCGTTGGAACTGGGCGATCGCCGCGCAGCAGATCCCCTACTACACGGGGGGCTACGGGCTGACCTACGACCAGACCCAGAGCGCGTACGTGCAGCAGATCCTGCTCGTGCGGCAGATCAACCGGGAGCTCGACTTCCTCGCGGCGTACCCGTTCAGCCCGGCGCAGCGCGTCGAGCTGTCTGCCGGCATCGACAACATCACCTTCGCCGAGCAGCTCGAGAGCCAGGGCTTCGATGCCGGCACGGGGTTCCTCCTGTACGACACGCTGTCGACGCTGCCGGCCCCGCCCGGGCTCACGCTCGCGAACGTGAGCGCGGCGCTCGTCTACGACAACTCGTTCTACGGTGCCACGAGCCCGATCCTCGGCCAGCGCTATCGCTTCGAGGTGACCCCGAACGTCGGCACCGTGTCGTTCGTCGAAGTGCTCGCCGATTACCGCCGCTACATCGTGCCGTTCAGGCCGTTCACGCTGGCCATCCGCGGCCTCGCGTTCGGCCGCTATGGCAGCGGGGCCGAGGACTATCGCCTTACCCCACTGTACCTCGGCTACCAGGGCCTCGTCCGGGGCTACGACATCGGGTCTTTCGACCCGACGGAATGCCCGCAGAGTGCGACGCCCCAGGTGTGTCCCGCGTTTGATCGACTGCTCGGGTCCCGGCTGCTCGTCGGCAACATTGAGCTGCGCTTCCCGCTCCTCGGCCTCCTCCATGCGGGCAGCGGCTACTATGGCGCGTTCCCCATCGAGGCCGCGATCTTCGCCGACGGCGGGCAGGCCTACTGCTCGGGGAACACGCCCTCCTTCTGCACCGGCGACAACCAGGCGATCTACAGCACCGGGGCCGCCCTTCGCGTAAACCTCTTGGGCTACGCCGTGGCGGAAATCGACCTCGTCAAGCCGTATCAGCGACCGACCAAGGGCTGGTATCTCGAGCTGGGCCTGACGCCCGGCTTCTAAGCGGCGTTCCCGAACAGTCTGTCCGTCGCGCCTGTGTTTCAGGCGTTGACACACGCGCCGGGCTACCTACCTTTTCGCGTCGTGACGGGATACGCCGCATGAAGCCCTCCACGCTCTACAGCATCGCCGCGGTGCTCGCCGTCGCGGCGTTGTTTTTCCTCATGACGTCCGCCCGCGCCCGGGTGGAGTGCCGCGTCTGTATGGAGTACAAGGGCCGCGCGAACTGCGCCTCGGCCATCGGGCCGACCCAAGACGCGGCGGGACAGGCGGCCCAGACCACGGCCTGCGGCCCGATCGCGAGCGGGATGGACCAGCAAATCGAGTGCAGCCGAACTCCCCCGGCTTCCGGAGAATGCCGGCCCCGGTGACCGATCCTTCACGGAGGTTCTGATGCGTATCTTCGCCGCCGTCGTGCTGCTCGTCCTCCTCGCGGCGGGCAGGAGCGTCGCCCAGACACCGCTGCTCGATCGCGCGCTTGCGCCGGCCGCGGCGTTCGAGGCCCGGGTGGCGGCGGCCGTGCCCCAGTCCTCCGAGGCCCCGACCCTCCGCCTCGCCCTCCCCGCCTCGACGACCAAGGAAAAGCACGCGCTCGGTGAGACGCTGCTCATCATCGGGGGTGGCGCCATTCTCGTCGGCGCGCTCGCTGGCGGCGGCGGCGGGACGGTGGTCATCCTGGGCGGGGTCGCCTGCGCGGCCTACGGCGTGTACCTGATCCAGTTGTGAGCCGGGCGCGCGCCCAGGGCGGCGTCGCCGCCGACCTCGTGTCCCTGAGTGTGCCGCGCACCGCGGTGGCGGCGCGCGTGCTCGTAAGCCGGGGCACGGCATCGGATGGCGAGGTCTTCGTGGTGCAGCGGCTCCCGCAACGGGACGGCCCGGAAACCGTGCTCGAGATGCTGTGCCGCCCGGAGGCGTTCTTCGCTTTCCGGCCGAGTGAGGGCAAGACACTGTGGCTCGTCTCGAAAGCGCACGCCGTCAGCGTATCGGTCCATGGCCAGCCGTCCGAGGACGACCCGGCACGCCTGTCCGCCATGCGCCGCGTGGGCGCGGAGCTGAGGCTCACCGAAGGCCCGAAGCTGGTCGGCTGGGCGAGCGTCGAGCTCCCGCCTGACCAGACGCGGCTTCTTGACTACCTCAACAACTCGCCGGACGCCTTCATTCGCGTGTGGACCGAGGGCGCGACACACTACGTGAACCGGGCGCACATCGTGTACGCCCGGCCACTCGACTGACATGGCCGCCCGTCTCGATCCGTTCGTCGACGTCCTGCTGCGGGAAGGGGGGGACCAGCTCTACCTGCTCCCCGATGAGCCGGTGACCATGGTGAAGGCGGGGAAGCCGCGGAAGGTCAGCCGCCAGCCGTTGACCGACCAGCATATCTACGCGCTGCTCGTGGAGGTGGCTCCGTCCGAATGCGCGGACCGCATCGACAAGATGGCGGAGACCGAGTTCGACTACGCGGCCGACCGCGGCCTCGTGCGTGTGCGGATCGTGCCCGAACTGGGTCGCCTGACGGCGGTCGTAGCACCCTTGGACCAGGAGGCACGGGCCGCGGCCCCGCCCGCTGCCACCCCGGCGCCGCCCGCGCCCGCAGCGCCGTCCGCGGCCGCCATCGCGGCTGCCCCGCTCGTCGAGGCGACCGAGCCGCCGCCCCCGCCCCGGCCGAGCGTTGTTGCCCCACGCCCCTCAGGCACCACCGCCGCGCCCGCGAGCCCGCCCGAGGCACTGCCGGCCGAGTTTGCCGCGCCGCAGTACCAGGCCGCGGAGCGGACGCTGGGCGATCTCTTGAGGGCGCTGGTCAAGTCGGGGTCCTCGGACCTCCATCTTCGGGTCGGCGAACCCCCGCTCTTCCGCACGCACGGCGTGATGCAGCGGCAGTCGCAGCCGGCGATCACCGCCGATCAGCTCCAGCTCCTCCTGCTCGCCATCATGCCCGACCGCAACCGCGCCGAGTGGAAAGAGTTGGGGGACACGGACTTTGCCTACGAGATTCCCGGGCTCGCGCGCTTCCGGGTAAACGGGGGCCGCGACCGCAAGGGTCCGATGGCGGTCTTCCGCGTGATCCCCGCGAAGATCGTCTCGGCCGAGGAGCTCGGGCTTTCGAAGGAGCTCCAACAGCTTTGCTACCTCTCGAAGGGCCTCGTGCTCGTCACGGGTCCGACGGGCTCCGGCAAGTCGACCACGCTCTGCGCGATGATCGACCTGATCAACCGGACGCGCACGGACCACATCATCACGATCGAAGATCCGATCGAGTTCGTGCACGAGAACAAGAAGTGCGTGATCACCCAGCGCCAGGTGGGGCTGCACACGAGCAGCTTCAAGACGGCCCTACGCGCCGCGCTCCGCGAGGATCCGGACATCGTGCTCGTCGGCGAGATGCGCGACCTCGAGACCATCGCGATCGCGATCGAGACCGCCGAGACCGGCCACCTCGTCTTCGGTACGCTCCATACGACGACCGCGGCCTCGACGGTCGACCGCATCATCGATCAGTTCCCGGCGGACCGGCAGTCGCAGATTCGCGTGATGTTGTCCGAGTCCCTGAGGGGCGTCGCCGCCCAGACCTTGTGCAAGCGGATCGCCGGCGGCCGTGTGGCGGCGCGCGAAATCCTGTTCACGACAGCGGCGATTTCAAACCTGATCCGGGAAGGAAAGACGTTTCAGATCCCGTCCATCATTCAGACGTCGAAGCAGCTCGGGATGCTGACCTTGAACGACGCGCTGATCGACCTCATCGAGAAGAAGGAAGTGACACCCGAGGAGGCCTATCTCAAGTCGGTGGACAAGCCGGGGCTCGCCGCCTCCCTCAAGGCGAAGGGCGTCAAGCTCGCGCTAGCGATCTAGCCGCGGGCACGTCGAGCTCCGCTACGGAACGGCCCAACGCACCGGCCACCGCCCGTACCTGATCCATGAGCTCGGCGAATGCGTCAATCGACAACGACTGATCGCCGTCCGAGCGCGCCTGATCTGGGTCGGGATGTACCTCGATCAGGACGCCGTCGGCGCCCGCCGCGACGGCGGCGAGCGTGAGCGCCGGTACCAAGTCCCTGCGCCCGGCCGCGTGACTCGGGTCGACTAGGACCGGCAGATGGGTCTCCTGCTTGAGATACGGCACGGCGCTGATGTCGAGCGTGTTGCGCAAGGCGCGCTCGAAGGTGCGGATGCCCCGCTCGCAGAGCATCACGTTCGGGTTGCCGCGGGCGAGCACGTATTCCGCAGCGAGGAGCAGGTCCTCGATCGTCGCCGCCAACCCCCGTTTCAAGAGCACGGGCATGCGCGTATCCCCCACCTCGGTGAGGAGCGCGAAGTTCTGCATGTTGCGGGCCCCCACCTGCAAGCAGTCCACTTTCTCGGCGACGGCGGCCACATGGCGGGTGTCGAGCACCTCGGTGACGACCGGCAGGCCGCTCGCCGCGCGCGTCGCCGCCAGCATGTCGAGCGCCTCGGACCCAAGGCCCCGGAACGAGTACGGGGACGTGCGGGGCTTGAAGGCACCGCCCCGGAGCGCGATGGCGCCCGCCGCGCGCACGGCGTCCGCCGTCCGGGTGAGCATTTCCGGACCTTCCACCGAGCAGGGGCCCGCGATCACATGGACCGCGCCGTCGCCGACCTCCGACCGCCCGAGCAGGACGTGGGTGTCCCGGGCGGTGAACTCGCGGGCCGCGAGCTTGTAGGGTTTCTCGATCGGGACGATCGCTTCGACCGCCGGAAATGACAGCAAGGGCACCTCGCGCAGGCGGTCCTCGTCGCCAATGCAGCCGACGATCGTGCGCGTGACCCCTCGGGACACGTGAGGGGTCAAGCCCAACTGCTGCACCTGTGTCACCACCCGGGACAGCTCGTCCTCGGTGACATGTGGTCGCAGAACGATGATCATACAGCGCTCCTCGGGTCGGTCCGCAAGAAGAACGGCCCCGGTGAGTCGCCGGGGCCGTGGGTTCATGTCGATCTGGGTCTGGGGTTACTCCGCTACTACCACCCGTGCGCACGAACCTTGACGCCCCGCTGGGCGGTACCAAAACGCGAAGGCAAAGGACGTGCGCATGACTTGGGTACCCTACCCTCTTTCCAACGGCTTGTCAACGCCGCGCATTGGGCGGTAGTGGTCCCGCCATGTACCCTAGCGGTGGACTCGCGGCGATCATGCCCACCACGAGCGCCACAGCGGCGGCCAGGCGAGCCCAATAGATCGCTGGATCTTCAGCCATCGCCCGAACCTACGCCTAGCGCGAGGCACGACTAGGCCCCACCTTCTCTATGACCGTCTGCCTTTGCAACAACCGGCGAAGCTGAAACTGGCCCATTACCAAGTGGCCCGTGTCGCAAAGGGAGAACCACGCGCGACGCGTCGTAACACCCGCCGTCAACGCCCAATAGGGAGAGATCCGTCATGTACCTACGTCCAGCGTTGTGGACCGCCGTCCTCATCAGCTTCACACCGTCCCTGAGTCACGCTCAGGCTGCCATGGCCGATGCCGATTTCGTGAAGGCCGCCGAATCCGGCGCCTCGGCGGACATCGCGAGCAAGGCCGCGATCGTGCGCCTCGACGCGAAAGGCGCCACGACCGTGGTGCGCGCCGGCACCAATGGGTTCACCTGCACGGTCGGCGTGCCCGGGGATCCCACCGCTCCGTTCTGCGCGGACGCTAACGCGTGGACCTGGCTCGTTTCAGCCGTCACCGGCCAGCCGAAGCCCACGAACTCAGCACCCGGCATCGCCTACATGGCCCAGGGAGGCGTGCACTACGAGAGCGCCACACGGGACGTGGTCATGATGCCCAATGCGACCACGCACCCCGTCAAAGAGCCGCCCCACTGGATGCTGATGTGGGCCTTCGACCCCGCCACGTCAGGGCTGCCAACGAAGGAGAACGCGAGCGGCGTCTACATCATGTTCGCGGGCACGCCTTACGCGCACCTCATGATCTATCAGAACCCGACGCAAATGGCGAAATAGCAAGAACATTGGTGTGGGCGCGCGAGCTGCGCGCCCACATGCACCGCCGCAGTCTCTAACGCGCCCGTCCGCTCCCCATCCCGTCAGACCGTTCGCCACCACATGCGCTCTCTAGATACTCAACTCTCGACCCCCGTTGTCCGGGGTTGGCCTAGTCAAACGTCGTAAAGGTGGTAGGGCCGGGTGCAGGGCTGCTGCCTGCCCATCCCGGATGTTTTGGAAACCATCAATCTCTGGAGGGCGTATGAGCCAGTTCGTGTATCTCTATCGGGGCGGCGACGCCGGCCGCTCGCCCGAGCGCATGCAGCAGACGATGCAAAAGTGGCTGGCATGGATGAAGGACCTTCGCGAGAAGGGCCACATCACGGATCCCGGACACCCGCTCGATCGGACGGGGAAGACGGTGAAAAGCCCGAAGACGATCATCGACGGGCCCTACGCGGAAACGAAGGACGTCGTCGGGGGGTACACGATCGTCGAGGCCAGGGATCTCGATCACGCCGTGCAGATCTCGCTCGGATGCCCGATCCTTGAGGTCGATGGGTCGGTCGAGGTTCGGCCCGTCATGGTCGTGAATATGTGACCGAGCCAAGCGAGCATCTGTTCCGACGCGAGGCAGGACGCATGGTGGCGGTCCTCACACGCATCTTCGGCGTCCACAACCTCGCGTTGGCCGAAGATGTGGTGCAGGACGCCTTCTGCCGGGCGCTCGAGGTGTGGAAGTTCCGCGGGGTCCCGGAGAACCCGACGGCATGGCTCATGACCACGGCGAAGCACCGTGCGCTCGACGTCCTGCGGCGCGAGCGCACGGCCCGCAGTTTCGCACCGGAACTCGGGCGGCTGCTGGAAACCGAGTGGACGCTCGCTCCGATTATCGAAGAGCTGTTTGAACCCCACGCCATCCAAGACGATCAGTTGCGCATGATGTTCTCGTGCTGCCACCCGCGTCTCCCTGAGGCGGCCCAAGTGGCGCTCGTGCTCCATCTCCTCTGCGGGTTCACGGTAAGCGAAGTGGCGAGCGCTTTCGTCAGCACGCACGCCGCGATCGAGAAGCGCCTGTCGCGGGCCAAGAAGGTGCTCGCGGAGTCGCAGACGCTCTTCGAAGTGGCAGACACGGCCGATTTCATCGCCCGCCTGTCGGGCGTCCAGCGCGCGCTCTATCTCCTCTTCAACGAGGGATATCACAGTGCCTCGGCCGACGCTGGGATCCGAGTCGAGCTCTGCGAGGAGGCGATGCACCTCGTAACGCTGCTTCTCGACCACCCGTTCGCCGCCGGGCCCTCGACACGTGCGCTCGCCGCCCTCTTCTACCTGCACGCGGCACGGTTGCCGGCACGGCTCGACGCGGCGGGGGAATTCCGGCCTCTCCTCGAGCAGGACCGCTCCCGGTGGGATGTGGAGCTCATGAGTGAAGGCCTGCGGCTGCTCGACCTGTCGGCCGAGGGTGCCGAGGTGTCGGCGTACCACGTCGAGGCCGGGATCGCATCGATCCACGCGCTCGCCCGGTCGCATGAGGAAACGGATTGGGGGGCGATCGTCGCCCTGTACGATACGCTCATGGGGATCGGCCCCACGCCGGTAGTCGCCTTGAATCGCGCGATCGCGATCGGGCAGCAGGAGGGTCCGGACCGCGGACTAGCGGAGATTGCGAAGATATCGGATCGCGAGCGACTCGCGGCCTATCCCTTCTACGCCGCTGCGTTGGGAGATCTCGAGACTCGGCGCGGCCGACCGGATCGCGCGCGCGAGCATTTTGAAAAGGCCCTGGCCCTCGCTCGAACTCCGAAGGAGCGACGGTATTTCGCACAGCGGCTGGGTACGTGCGACGGAGCGGGCGCCGGCGACCCGGAGGGGAGACCTCCGGTCGGGGAGTAGGAGCCGGAGGAGGGGATCGAACCCTCGACCACCCGATTACGAATCGGGTGCTCTACCGCTGAGCTACTCCGGCAATGATGTATCACAACAACTTGCAACCTGGTCGGGTGCGCTACCTCCGTGGTGCCATCTTTGGTGTCACGCGCCCGCATTGCTGCCAAACGATCTGCCAACTTAACCGCGTGCGGTTCGACCCGGTACTCCACAGTGGGCGCTCGTGGCGCACGTGCCCCCAGTGCCCGTAGACCTTCCGGATCATGGCCTGGCCCCCGTGACCCAACTCCTTCGCGACGGTGCAGAGAGACACCAGCGCGTCACCGTCAAGCGTCTG
>Ga0209415_10000619_pt1 | contig 66711 bp, 66 predicted proteins | sample PeaSoiSIISIP2007_FD_187696 | JGI IMG/M metagenome (GOLD analysis project Ga0209415, IMG submission 187696) | Peat soil microbial communities from Weissenstadt, Germany - SII-SIP-2007 (SPAdes) (version 2) | ecosystem: Environmental > Terrestrial > Soil > Wetlands > Peat | place: Germany...
CTGATCAACAACATCGCCAAGGCGCATGGCGGCGTGTCGGTGTTCGCCGGCGTCGGCGAGCGCACGCGCGAAGGCAACGACCTGTATCACGAGATGATCGATGCCGGCGTGATCAAGTTCAACGATGACGGCTCCACCGAGGGTTCCAAGGTGGCGCTGATGTATGGCCAGATGAACGAGCCGCCAGGGGCGCGCGCGCGCGTCGGCCTGTCCGGCCTGTGCATGGCGGAATATTTCCGCGACGAGGAAGGCCAGGACGTGTTGTTCTTCGTGGACAACATCTTCCGTTTCACCCAGGCGGGCGCCGAAGTGTCGGCGCTGCTGGGGCGCATTCCCTCGGCGGTGGGCTATCAGCCGACGCTCGCCACCGACATGGGCGCGTTGCAGGAGCGGATCACCTCGACCAACAAGGGTTCGATCACCTCGGTGCAGGCGATTTATGTGCCGGCCGACGACCTGACCGACCCGGCGCCCGCAACGTCATTCGCGCACCTGGACGCGACCACCGTGTTGTCGCGGCAGATCGCCGAGCTGGGCATCTATCCGGCGGTGGACCCGCTGGACTCCACGTCGCGCTCGCTGGATCCGCGCATCGTGGGTGACGAGCACTACCAGGTGGCGCGCGAGACGCAGCGCATCCTGCAAACCTACAAGTCGTTGCAGGACATCATCGCCATTCTGGGCATGGACGAGCTGTCGGAAGAGGATAAGCTGATCGTGGCGCGGGCGCGCAAGATCCAGCGCTTCCTGTCGCAGCCGTTCCACGTGGCGGAGGTGTTCACCGGCTTCCCCGGCATCTTCGTGCCGGTGGCCGACACGGTGCGCAGCTTCAAGGCGATCTGCGCCGGCGAGTACGACCATTTGCCGGAGGCGGCGTTCTACATGGTCGGCACGATCGAGGATGCGGTGAAGAAAGGCGAAAGCCTGAAGGCGGCGGCCTGACCCCCGCGCCCGCGCCCACCGTCATGGCCGGCCTCGTGCCGGCCATCCACGCCTTGCTTACAGGCCCACGAAGGAAATCGAGGCCATGCCAGTCGCCCTGGAAATCGTCAGCCCGGAGAAGCTGCTGCTGTCGCGGCCGGTGGACATGGTCGTGATCCCGGCCTCGGAAGGCGACATGGGCGTGCTGGAAGGCCACGCGCCGATGATCGTCATGCTGCGTGGCGGGCTGATCTCGTTGTATGAGGGCGATCGCGTCACCGACACGCTGTTCGTCGCCGGCGGGTTCGCCGAGGTGACGCCGGAACGCTGCACCGTGCTGGCGAACGAAGTCTCGCCGGTGGCGGAGTTGGACAAGGCGGAGGGCGAGCGGCGGCTCGCCGAGGCCGAGGCGACGCTGGCCGGACTGGACCCGGCGGATATCGCCGCCGAGGACCTGGCGCTGGAGCGCGCCCAGTCGGCGCGGGCGATGATCGAGGCCGTGGACGGGCTGCTGACTGGTTCGCGGTAGCGTCTCTTCCGCGTCATGGACCCTCAATAGTGATCAGACCGGCGAAGCGTTGAAAGTCAGCGCTGTTGAATGTCAGCAGGCGCGTAATGCCGTTCGCCAACATGGTGGCCACAATGTTGGCGTCATGCACCTGCTTTCCGGCGACGGGATAGTTTTCGAGCAACGACAGCAGCCGGGTCCGAACCACCGGCCCATCCTCGATCAGCCAAAAGCGTTGTGCAAAGAACCGCACGCGCTCACGTGCGAGCGGCATCGGCAGGGCGGCAATGGAACCCTGTGAGCGTGTCACGGCCGCCAAGTACTCGCGCAAGACCTGGCCGCTGATCCATAGCGCCGCACCAGCTGCCTCCGTCTGCCCGAGCAGTGCTGTCGCCGCGGCGTGGTGTGCCGAACCGAATTGGTTGGCGTAAACCAGGACGTTGGTGTCGACGAACCGAGGTTTAGCGTCCGTCGTCGCCATACATGTCTTCCCGGCGCAACGAAACGCTATTGTCCCACGGTCCGTTGTCAACCGGGAAGTCGGCCATCCTGAATGGCTTGCTCGGAGGTGTCACGGCGGGTCCGACGCTGACGGTCACCTCATGCTCGCCCGGGGGCAGATCGGCCGGGGCGATGCCGCTGATCGTGTGATCGGGTGCGACGTGGATGTGCAGTCTAATCGTGCCCATGACAGCTCCCGCGAGGACGCCCGCTTGGCAATTATAGCCTGAAACTGGCGCCCAGTCTGCCCTCGATCAAGCGCCGCAGGCAGTGTGGCATCGAGCGACGGAGGCGCGCCAAAAAAGGCCGCTTCGCTCGGCGCTCTTTCGCTGGGCGCCCCGCGCCAGTGGCGGGGCTGCATACCTGGCGATCCGGTCGCGCCACGATCGGACCCACTGGATCGCCTACGCCGCCGCGGTGGTGCTGGCGATTGCCCTCGCGATGTGCTCGACCGCCGAACACTGAGTGTCGCCTGCCGCAGGCCGAAACGGCAGCGTCCTCGCCAAACGGCACGGGCGCGCGGTCTGCACGACGGGTGGCACCTCCCCGCAGAGGCGCCGATTCGATCGGTTCGCTCCGAGCTTCGGACCGGCGTTGGATCGACGGGATGCCCGACGCGGGGCAGTTTGTGCATTCCCGGCACCGGCGACTTTGGAGGTCGTGGCGACAGCCTGTCCGTTATCCGGCTACTCTGGCAGTCCGTGCGGAAAAGCGTCCCGCCGCAGAGCGTCTGCCGAGTAGTCGATCTCCTCCGGCCAGGTCAGTCCCGCACCGCCCTCCAGAATAATCATGGCGGCGGCAAAATCGTCGCCGTCACGCAGCGGGGTGAACCAGCCACCCCGGTCGATGATCGGCAGGAAATCGACGCCGCCGCGGACACCATCCGACCAGGTAATGGTGACGGTGTGATCGGGATCGGCGACTGCCGCGACGATCTCATAGAGCATGATGGTGCTTTGAACGCTGCATGGCAGCTAATGCCCGGACCGCCAGCAGGCAAGCTGGCGGCTACGCCACCTGTCAACTGCCGCTGCCGGTGCCGGAGGGAAGCTCCGGCTACGTCGGGTGGCCTTGCTCGCTGCTCAGGAACTGGCTCAGCGAGGCCACCGGCCCCCCTGCGGTCACCACGCCCGTATCGAACACGCCAGCCTGTTGCAGCGTCAGTCCGACCCAGGTGTGGTCCACCGGATTGAGCAGGACGCCCAAGGCGCCGCTGGTGCCTGAAATGTCGGTCTGGGTCATGATCTGCCAGACGTCGGGGGCGCCTGGCCCCGCGCCGCCGGCCGCGTTGAGCTGCGCCGGATCGAGGCCGAGCGACTCCGCGGTCACCAGACGGCCGCCATAGGGCGGGCCGGCGGGGATTGGGTCAATCGGCGGCGTGGCAGGAGGATCGGCCGACATAGGCAGCAGGTAGGCTGACGGAACGGCGGCCGGAAGGAACACGGGTCTGACAGGACCGATGGGCGGCACAAACGGGACGATGGCAAATTGGTCGGCTGTTACAACTGAAATCGGCTCGACCATCGGGGCGATGGCCATGGGCGCGCTGACCATCGCAGCGTCGAGGACCATGCCGGATATGGTCGCAATCGGCGCCAACACGGCCTCGGAGGTGGCGACGGCGCCATCTTCCAGCGTTCCGCCGATAAGCCCGGGGGTATCGCTGGTGATAGCGATGCCGGCGGTCAACGTGAGTCTTCCGTTGGGGACGATCGACCCGCCATCCACCGCGATCGTGGTGGCGGAAACGATATCGATGTTATTGCCGGACACCATCCCGCCCGTCTGCTCGTAGGAGCCGACCGACAGCGTGCCGCCGTCGAACGCCAGCGTGCCCGCTTCGAGGGCGAAGCCCCCAGTCACATCCAGCGGCGCGTCGAGCACCAGCGTCGCGCCGGGCGAATCGAGCAATACCGAATTCGCGGATTGCAACGAGGCGACGGTGTAGGTGCCGGCCTGGGTGATCGCCACGTCCTCGGTCGGGCTGCTGGTGAACGTGGCGGGCATCTGCACGGCGATCGTGCTGGTCACCGGAGCCGAGGTTGCGGCGAACGCGTCGCTGACGGTCCAGGTGAGCGTGCGCGTCGTGTCGCTGCCGACGGCGGTCGGATCGCCGGCGCTCGAACTGAACGCGACCGAACTCAATACCTGCTGGTAGACCGCGACCGCGGCGGCACCGGACAGGGTGAGCGTCCCGCCGGCCGGATCATAGCTGGCGCTGATGCCGGTGCCGCTGGTGTCGGCTGAGAGCAGATCGCCGGCAAGCAGACCGCAGGTGATCGCGACCGTGGCGCCGGTCAGCCACAACGTACCGGCATCGCTGAGGCTGATCCCGGGATCGGCCACCGCAGTGGTGCCGGGGACGAAGCTGACAGTATCGCTAGCGTCCGAGACGATCGGCACCGGCTGATAGGTATAGCTGACCGTGACGGTTGCCCCGCTCTGCGCCAGCAGTTGGGCGAGCAGGTTGCCCGGGCCGTCGAGCGTCGCGGTGCTGGAGGAGATCAGCGACAGATCGACCGTGCCCAGGCCGGTATACGCCGCAAGGTCGTTGCTGGTAGCCGACTCGTCGCTGGAATAGGTCCCGCCGGAATTCGGCCCCGCGGTCAGCCCCTGCTCGATGAACCCCGACGGCCCGGCGAAATCCGTGCTGCCATCATAGGCGGCCACGGCCGTGTCGCTGCCTACCGACGCGTCCGAGGTCAGTGTCGAACCGGGAGCGTCGAGGGTGACCGTCGCCGTCTGCGTGGTGTCGATGTTTGCCGCGGTCGGGTCGAGGTTCTCTGCCGCGACGCTGGCCTGGATGTCGCTCAACAGGGTGAAGTTGACCTGCGCGAGTATCCCCAGCGACGGATCGAACTGCTGCGCCGCAACCGTGTTGGTCCAGCCGGTGGTGCTGTCGGCGAAGCTGAAGGTCTGTACTGCCGTGGTCAGCGAATCTGTCAGCAGGGGGTAGAAGCCGGACACAACGTAGAAGCTGATGTCCCCTGCCGCCGCGACGTTGCCGAAATAGAGCGCCGACTGCGTGACGACGCCATCCCCAGGGGGCGTGGCGGCGTCGTAGCTGTAATCCAGCGTCACCACGGCACCGGCGCTGGCCTGCGACAGGATCTGCATGTTTGCCGGACCGGTCGCCTCCAGCGACGTGCTGGCAGTCACCGGCAATGCAATGGTTCCGGTGCCATCGACCGGTTGGGTGCCCGTGGTGCCGGGTTGCACGACAACGTCCTGGGTCGCGGCATTGGTCAACGCGCCGAGCACGGCGCCGGAGCTGCCGGCGTAGTCCACCGTGCCGTCGAACGCCCCCAGGCTGACCGAGGTAAACGCCGCCGGCTGCACGCTCGCCAGCACCGTGTCGTCCGGGGTGGCCACGCTGACCAGGCTCGGCAGTGCTATGGTGAAGACGGCGGGCGCGGCTTCCAGGTTCTCGATGGACACGCTGCCGTCCACGTCGCCAACGAGGCCGACATTGATGTTAAGCAACGAGCCGAGCGACGGGTCGAATTGCCCGAAATCCAGCATTTGCAACCAGTTGCCGGCGGTATCGGCGATGGTCTGCGTCTGCTCGATCGTGGTGTAGCTCTGGCCGGCCATAACGGTGCCTCTGGACCGTCCGTCCATTCAGGTCGCAACGTCCCGCCATAGTAGGTTCGTCGAGACGAGTTGGCAACAAGCTTGTTACAAGCCACAAAAGAGTCATCGGCGAGCGTGTCGGTGGGTCAGGCCCACAAGGGGAGGGGGAGTTTGTTCCTGGTCGGCAGCGAAGCGGCGAAACAACCTCCCGCGCGGGGTTGCTTCGTCGTTACGCACCGCGCAATGACAGCAAGGCCCCGACGATCCCGGTCAGTGTGGATACGCACCAGCGGTCCGGGCTGGCCACCGCGGACCGGGGCCGCCACCAAACCTCAGCGCGTGAAGCCTTCCAACTCGTCCTTCGCCCAGGCGATCGACTGCTTGATCGTCTGCCCGGACATCAGCCGCGCCACCATGCCGGGCTGGAGGTTGCGGTTCCAGATCTGCACCGCGATTTCCGGCGGGGCCGACGAGTTCGGCACGTAGTATTCCGCGTGATGCCATGGCCGGACCGGATAGTTGTAGATCGTGCCCTTCGGCGGCTCGACCTCGCTCCAGATCTTCAGGTCCGACATCGACTCGAACGGCGGAATGTCATACCCGACCACCGCCTCCGCCAGCGTCTCCACCTGCTCGCGCTGCGACAGATATTCGATGATCTCCTTGCCCACCGTCTGGTTCTGCGAGAACGACCAGACGCCCCAGAAATACGGCCGATGCGGCACCAGCCGCCCCTTCGCTCCCAGCGGATTGGGGAAGGTCCAGCAATCCGCCGCCACATCCGGCGCATCGCGCTTTGCCACCGCCCAGGCCGACGGCGGATTCCAGATAAACGTCGCCTTGCCGGAAATCAGCGCGCGGTTGTTCGAGGCGTCATCCCAGCTCACCGCATCCGGCGGCATGAACTTGACCATCTTGGCGCAGTATTCCATAACCGCCATCACGTTGTCAGAGTCGATGACGATGTTGCCCTTGGCGTCCACCAGGTCGGCGCCGAACGCGCCGAACGTCGCACCCCAGGTCTGGTTCGCGTCGGTGCTGCCAGAGCCGCAGCCGAAGCCCATCGGATAGCCGTTCTTGAACGACGCCTCGGCAATCTTCAATTGCGTGTCGTAGGTCCAGTCCTTCGCCGCCTCCGGTGTCGACGGATGCGCCGGATACCATTCCTGCACGTTGATATTGGCGAACTTCTTCAGCAGGCTGATGCGTCCGCACGGCACCAGCGGCGCTGACCCCCAGCCCACCGGTACCGCCAGCCAGTGCCCATTGGAAACGCCGAGATACTCGTAGGCGTGCCCCAGCTTGCCGTACTTGGCGATGAGCCGCTTCATCACGTCATCCATCGGCACCAGTCTGTCGCCGTATTGCTGCACGGTCCAGGAATCGAATGCGTACACGTCGTGCCCGGTCTTGGCCTGCGCCTCGGCCGCCATGGTGATGTTGATCTTGCTGCCGATCGAGGTCAGGAAATCCAGTTCGACCTCAACCTTGTTCTTCTCCGCCCAGGCATCGATCAGCTTCTTCATCGCTGCGTCGCCGGTCGGCACCCAATGATCCCACAGCGCCAGTTTCAACTTGCCGGCGGCCCCGGCGGTGCGGATATGCACCAATGGTAGCGTACTGGCAGCGGCTCCCAGCTTCAACGCGTTGCGCCGCGAAATCCTCTTGCTCATGACCTAACCCACTCCCCTTGCGGGCAGCGGCACCCGCCACCCGTCCTTCTGTTGCAGCAATCGTGTGGATCATGGCCCGCACCGCGCGCCATCGACACCGCCGCAGTATCACCCCAATCGCCACCCCGAAACAATACGTTGCCCGATGCCCCGGTATGCCGGGCGGTCTGGTTCGGCTATAGCGGCGGCATGGCTGCGGCACGCTCGCTGATCCGGATCGCCGTCAACGTCCTCCTGGACGGCATGCTCTCCGCGGCGGCCGTGCCGGTGGCGCGTTGGATCGCCGACCCGTCCGGCGCCGTGCTTTCCCCGTTGTGGCTCCTGCCGCTCGGCGCGGCGACGCTGTTGCTGGCCGGCCTGCCCTTCCGCCTCTCGCTGCAATATTGGCGCTTCGCCGGCATCGACGACCTGCTGACTGTCGCCGCTTCCGCCGGGCTCGGCGCGGTGCTGTTCGCGGCGGTGCTGGCGCTCGCCGGCCTCACCCCGCCCAATCCGGCCTTCCCGGTCGTGCATGCGCTCACCTTGCTGGTGATGCTCGGCATTCCCCGCGTCGCCTATCGCCGCTTGCTCGCCCGCGCCGCCGGCCGGCCGCGCGACGACGCGGCGCGCTCGGTGCTGCTGGTCGGCGCCGGCGAGGACGCCGACCTGTTCCTGCGGGCGCTCGCGCATGACCGGCGCCAGGGTTTTCGCGTGGAGGGCCTGCTGGCGATCGGCTCGCGCCAGACCGGGCGCCGCATTCAGGGCCACCCGATCCTCGGCTCGCACGCGGATGCCGGCGCGGTGTTGGAACGGCTCGCCGCCGAGGGCAAGTTGCCGGACACGCTGGTGATTACCACGCCCGACCTGTCCGGTCCCGCCCTCGCCGGCCTGGTGGCGCAGGCCGAGCGCTTCGGGCTGACAGTCCGCCGTGCGCCGCGGCCCACCGCCCTGGGCCCCGCCGGCGCCACCGCCTCCGGCCCCCTGCTCGAGCTGCGCCCGGTCGCCATCGAGGATCTGCTTAACCGCCCGCAGGTGCCGCTGGATCGCGACGGCATGGCGCGGCTGATCCAGGGCCGCCGGGTCATCGTCACCGGCGCCGGCGGCACCATCGGCAGCGAACTTGCCCGCCAGGTGGCCGCGTTCGGCCCGGAAACGCTGATCCTGCTGGACAATGGCGAATACGCGCTGTGGCAGATCGACCTGGAGCTGGCGGAAACCCATCCGCTCGTGCGGCGCCACGCGCTGATCGCCGACATCCGCGACGAGGCGCGCGTCCGCGCCGTGTTCGAGGCGCTGCGCCCGGAACTGGTGTTCCATGCTGCCGCGCTGAAGCACGTGCCGATCGTCGAGGACAACCCGCTGGAGGGGCTGCTGACCAACGCCGCCGGCACCCGCCACGTCGCCGACGCGGCACGCGCGGTCGGCGCGCAGGCGATGGTGCTGATCTCCACCGACAAGGCGGTCAACCCGACCTCGGTCATGGGCGCGTCCAAGCGGCTGGCCGAAATGTATTGCCAGGCGCTGGATATTTTTGCCCGCGGCACCGGCCAGGGCATGCGCTGCATTACCGTGCGGTTCGGCAACGTGCTGGGCAGCACCGGCTCGGTGGTGCCGCTGTTCCAGCGCCAGCTTGCGCGCGGCGGGCCGCTGACCGTCACGCATCCCGACATGCGGCGCTACTTCATGACGGTGCGCGAGGCGGTGGGGCTGGTGCTGCAGGCCAGCGTGCTGGGCGTTGGCGACGCGGAACTGCCGGCGGCGCGCGAGGGCGGCATCTTCGTGCTCGACATGGGCGAGCCGGTGAAGATCGTCGATCTGGCGCGGCAGATCATCCGGCTGGCCGGGCTGCATCCCGACCTGGACGTGGAGATTCGCTTCACCGGCCTGCGCCCAGGCGAAAAGCTGCACGAGGAGCTGTTCCACGGCCAGGAGCCACCGGTGCCGACCGGCTATCCCGGGCTGCTGATGGCGACCCCGCGCACCGCCGATCCGGCGATCGTCGGCCGCGCGATGGACGAGATCGCCACCGCCTGCCGTGGCGGCCAGGCGCGGCTGGCGCTGACGTTGCTCGGTCGGCTGGTTCCCGAGTTCGCCCACAACGCCGATGGCGCCGCAGAGCCTTCGCGCGCACTTTCGCGCGACGAGGCGCGCGCCTGATCCCGCAGGAGATTTTTCCACCGAATGACTGATTCAGCTCATCGCGCCGTGCCGTTCCTCGACCTCAAGGCGCAACAGGCGCGCATCGCCGCCGATCTGCGCACGCGGCTGGATCGCGTGCTGGCGCATTGCCAATTCATCCTCGGGCCCGAGGTAGCGGAACTGGAAACGGCGCTGGCGCGGTTCTGCGGCGCCCGACACTGCATTGGCGTCAGCTCCGGCACCGACGCGATCCAGATCGCCTTGATGGCTGAAGGCATCGGGCTCGGCGATGCGGTGTTCCTGCCGGCGTTCACCTACACCGCGACGGCCGAGGTGCCGCTGGTGCTCGGCGCCACGCCGGTGTTCGTCGATGTCGATCCGCGTACGTTCCAGATCGATCCCGCGCATCTCGAACGCCGCATCGCCGCGGTGCGCGCCGGGGGAAAACTGCGACCGCGCGCGCTGATCGGCGTGGATCTGTTCGGCCAACCGGCGGACTGGCCGGCATTGCGTGAAATCGCCGCGCGGGAGGGGCTGTTCACACTGGACGACCTGGCGCAGAGCTTCGGCTGCACGCTGCACGGAAGCGCGCTGGGCGCCGCCGCCGATGCGACGGCTACCAGCTTTTTCCCGTCCAAGCCGCTCGGTGCATACGGCGATGGCGGCGCCCTGTTTACCGAGAGCGAGGAACGCGCGGCACTGTATCGCAGCCTTCGCACGCATGGGGAGGGCACCACACGCTACGAAGTGCTGCGCACCGGGATGAACGGCCGACTCGATACGCTGCAAGCGGCGGTGCTGCTGGCCAAGCTGGCGGTGTTTCCCGAGGAACTGACAGCACGCGACCGCATTGCCCGGTATTACGATTCGCGGCTCGGCAATGCGGTGGTGACGCCGGCGCGCGTGCCGGACAGCACCAGCGCCTGGGCGATCTACGCGATCCTGCTGCGCGACGCGGCCGAGCGCGATCAGGTGCAGGCGTCACTGAAATCGGCCGGCGTGCCGACGGCGATTTATTACCCTCGTCCGCTGCATCGTCAGCCCGCGTATCGCGCGCAGCACGACGGTGCGACGCTGCCGGTTTCCGAGGATCTGGCGGAGCGCATCCTGGCATTGCCGATCCATCCCGACCTGACCGAGGCGGATGCCGCGCATATCTGCGATTCACTGCTCGCCGCGGTAGGCTGACCGGCACACAAAAGCCCCTCCCGCTACGCAACTCCGTGCGACGCCAAGCCACTTCCTAACGCCCAGCTCGTCGCGCGACGCACCACCAGAATTGTGCCCAGCGCGATCGCGACCCCGGCGAGCAGATCTACCAGATAGTGGCCGCCCTCGCTCAGCGCCGAGAGCAGCATCAGTGCGTTCACTACGGCTGAGAGAAACAGGAAGCGCGTGCTGCGTGCGGTATAGACCAGCAGTACCGCCACCACCGCATGGTAGGACGGGAACGTTATCAATCCGTGGATGCGTTGCAGGTCGAGCACCGGAAATGCCCCGGAGCGCAGCGCCTGCAGATCGATCATGTGCACCGCGACGAATCCGGGTTGCGCGTCGAAATAGACCCAGGGACAGGCAGCCGGGAACAACGCGAACAGGATCAGCGTCGGCAGCATCGACACGGCGAATAACGCCAGCAACTCATGGTTGCGCGCCACCATGCCAGACAGCGGCAGGGCAAAAAGGCAGAGCAGTACTTGTGGGATCATTGTGGCGTAGGCGGTGGCGAGTAATCTGTGCAGCAAATTGTTGGAACGCACGAAGTGGAACCAGTCCAGCCAATGGAAGCCCAACGCGGCATCCGCGCGTGCCAGCCAGGGATCGGCGAGCGGGCGGCCGAGTGTCGCCGCCAGATAGCTCATCAGCGCCGTCCCGGTGGCGATCGCAAAGAACATCGCGTAGCCGGACACCAGTGCGGCCGATCGGTCGCCCGCGTCGCTGCGGCGATATAATGCGAAATTCCCAGCCAGGAGCAGGAGCGCGATCACGAGATAGGCAACGCCGACCAGACGCAGCCCGGACCGTGCGGCCCAGGCCAGATCCGCACCCCAGATCGCCGCCACGGCAGCGCAGGGGACAGCAATAGCGGCGACGGTTCGGTCAAGCTTCGGCATGCGCCGTTTGATCGCATTCCGGCGGGCAGATGCAAGTGCGGCCGACGATGCATGCGAAATCGTTGACAGGCCGCGAGATGGTTTGCTACGCGGGCAGATCGCGGAGGGGAGAACGGCAAATGCGCCCGCGCCGATTGGTCACCATCCTGGCGAACGCTTGTGCCATCCTGCTGCTGGGCCTGGTGGGCGTCGCGGTTGCGGGACCGTCATTGGTGTTCGGCGGTCTGGACCTGTATGGCCCGGAATTGTTCAGTGGGCCTGTTTCGCTCGACATGTTTGTCTATGGCAGCGGTTGGGTGCCGAATCTCGTCAACGTCAGTAGCGACCTGCTGTATGCTGTGCAGGATCTGAGCAATACCCTCAGTCTGCTCAGTTACTTCACCTCTCAGCTTTTCTCTGCCAGCATCATGACAGTCGCCGTACTGCCCGCGAACGATTCACTGTTCGCCTCCATTCCGGAGCCAATCGGACTCTCGCTGGTGGTCAGTGGTGTCGCCGCGATCGCATTCGTACGCCGCCGCTTCCGGCGCAGCCAGCGCGACTGACTGAAGGCTGCATCGCCGGTAGCGGCCGTTATACTCCGCCGCATCACGATCGATTCCGGAGTGCCGATGCGACGCCTGCTTGCGACCTTCGTTCTCTTCACGCTGCTGTGCGCCGCCACCGCGCCAGCGCTGCATGCCCGCACCGTCCTCGCGGCCGTGCCGATCAGCCGAATGGACCTGCACTGGTGGCGCGAACGCTTCGACGCCAAGCAGGCGGAATTGCGCGACCGCCACCCGGCGCTGGTGTTCTACGGCGATTCCATCACTCAGGACTGGGAACGTCACGGTCCGCCGCCCTGGATGGATTTCGCCCCGGTCTGGCAACGCTTCTACGGCGACCGCAACGCAGTGAATCTGGGCTTCATCGGTGACACCACCGCCAGCCTGCTATGGCGCATCGACAATGGCGAGGCGACGGGCATCGCCCCCAAGGTCGCCGTGATTCTGATCGGCGCCAACAATCTCGGACACCTGCACTGGTCTGCCGACGACACGGTGCTGGGCATCGACGCCATCGTGAACGAGTTGCGCCATCGGCTGCCCACGACCAAGCTGCTATTGCTCGGGATCCTGCCATCGGAGCGTTCCGACTGGGCAACTGAGACGACGTTCGCGGTGAATCGCAGGCTGGCACAGAAATATGCCCATCCGGGCGATGTGACGTTCCTGGATGTGGGGCACGTATTCATGCGGGGGGAAAAACTGGACCGCGACCTGTTCCTCGATCCCAGGAAGACTCCACCCGAGCCGCCGCTGCATCCCACCGCACAGGGCCAGGCATTGATGGCGGCGGCGATCGAAACAACGCTCGCGTCGCTATTGGGCGACCGCGTGCATCAATAGGAGGACAAGCAATGGCCAAGGGCTATTGGATCGCCAGCGTCGATGTGACCGATCCCGAAGGCTACAAGGAATACGTCGCGGCCAATGCTGCGACATTCCGCAAATACGACGCGCGATTCATCGTGCGCGGCGGCAGGTTCGAGGTGCCGGAGGGCACCGCGCGATCACGCAACGTTGTGCTCGAGTTCAAGGACTACGAAACCGCGTTGGCCTGCTACCGCTCACCGGAATATGCCGCGGCGAAAGCGCTGCGCGAAGGACGCGCCGAGGCAAACCTGATCATCATCGAGGGCTACGACGCCTGATTTCCCGCTATCAAGCCGCCGCGCCGTCGGTCGCCTTCCGGTGTCGTTACAGGTTGAACTTGGGGAGTTGGTTGCGACCTGGCTCGCAGGCGTCGGCGCGATGGTATATGCTGGCGCATTGTTCAATGGAGGTCCTCGTGGGTCGTTCCTCGATGAGCGTGCTGACGATTGCCGGGGCAATCCTGGTGGTTCTCGGCCTGGTGGCGTTCGCGGTTCCCGAATTTACCACCCAACACACCAAGGATGTAGCCAAGATTGGGGACCTGAAGCTGCAGACCACGGAACATACTTCGTACTTCATCCCGCCGGTCGTCAGCGGTGGCGCCTTGGTTCTCGGCGTCGTGCTGATCGCCGCGGGCTTCTATCAGAAGCGTTGAGCGTAAGATCGAGCCACGGTCTTGCGGCACCCTCACCCTACCGGTCGATTCGCTGCGCGGCGTTGATCCGCTTCGCGGCTCAACCCCGTGCAGCGGGAGAGGGAGTAACGCACACCATCACAACACCGGCTGCATCGCCTGCATGTCCCTTGGCCACACCGTGTGCGCGTTGCCCTGGCTCCATTCCGTCAGGATGAGCGCCGCATATTTGTTCAGGCCGGTCGCATCGAACGCCACCTTCTTGCCGGGAAGCGGCAAGCCGGTGAACTCGCCGTCCGCCAACGCGTCGCGGATCTTCGTGCTGTCTCGGCTGGCCGCCTTCTCCAGCGCCTGCCGCAGGATGATCCCTGCGGCGTAACCCAGGCCAAGCTGTTCGTTGTTCGGCGGATACGGTGCGTCCGCGTGCGCCTGCTTGTACATCTCGACCAACGGTCCCTCGCCCGGTACCGGAAGGTCCCAGTTCCAGCTCCACGGCATGAACACCTGGTTGGCCGCGGCGCCCAGCGTCTTGCCGGCCGAATCCGTCGATACGCCGCCGGCTGCCACCACCGGTATCTTCACGCCAAGACCGCGCAGCGTGCGCAGGATCAGCACCGCATCATCGAGGAAAGCGCTGAGAAAAATCACGTCCGGCGTGTTCTGCAGGATCGGTGAGACCACCACCGAAGGATCGCTCAAATTGCCCTGGAAATCGACATGCGAGACGATCGGCAGACCGATGCGCTGCGCCTCCAGGGGCAGTGCCTTCGACACCGCCACACTCACCGCATCCGGCCCCATGAAGATGGCGCCGGATGCCGGTGGCTTGCCGTATTGCGCCCTCATCATCGCGAACACCGCATCCATGGCAAAATTCCAGATCACGCTGCCCGGCGCAGTGAGTTTGAAAGTGTATTTCATGCCACGCTTGGTCAGTGGATCGGCGTAGGACGACGTGACGATCGGGACGCGCGCCTTTTCTGCCTCCACCTGAGCCGCCATGGTGATGGCGCTGGCGGTCGCGCCGTACAACGCCACCGCGCCGTCCTGATCCAGGATCCGCCGCGTCACGCTGGCACCCTGCGTCGGATTCTCCGTGGTGGTGTCCGCCACGACGACCTTCAGCCGTGCGCCGCCGAGTGACTTGATGCCGCCCTCGCGGTTGATCTGGTCGGCAGCGATCAGGAAGCCCCATACGCCGCGCTGGCCGTTCTCGCCGAACCCGCCGGTCAGGGCATTCGGCGCGCCGATGACGATCTCCGCCTCCGCGCCACGCCCGGTTCGCGGCGCGCCAACCGTGGCCGCCGCCGCCAGCAACGCGGCGAGACTCTCCCGACGTGACATCTGCATATTCGTTTCCTCCCGTTGGCCGCGGTCATTGTGAGAAGCGCAGCGACGAAGCCTTGGTCCGCTTCGCGGTCCAAGCCCGCGAGAGTTTGCTTCGCGCTGCGCTTTTCGCAATGACTGCGGCAGAGCGTCCTTATACCCCGAGATACGCCCGGCGCACGAATTCCGAATCCTGCAAGGCGGCGCGCTCACCGGCCATCAGCACCCGCCCAGTTTGCAAGATTACGCCATGCGTTGCCAGTTCCAGACAAGTGGCATTCTGTTCCACCAGCAGGATCGTGGTGCCGTGCGCGCGGATCGTCGCCAGCCGCTCGAACACCAGGTCCGCCATCACCGGTGACAGGCCAAGCGACGGCTCATCCAGCATCAGCAGCGAGGGAAAATTCATTAACGCACGGCCGATCGCCAGCATCTGCTGCTCGCCGCCCGACAACGTGCCGCCGAGCTGGCGCCGCCGCTCCCGCAGGCGGGGGAAAAGCTCGTACACCGCATCGAGTGCCGTGGCGATCGTGTCCTGTGTGCGGGCGCGGATGAAGCTGACAATCAGGTTTTCCTCGACCGAAAGGTTGGGAAACACGCGGCGTCCCTCGGGTACGTGGGCGAGGCCGGTCCGCGCCACCGCATGTGGCCGCAACCCTTTCAGCGACCGTCCCTCGAACGCGACCCCGCCGGAGCGCGCTGGCACCAGGCCGGAGATGCAACGCAAAATGCTGGTCTTGCCCGCACCGTTCGCGCCCAGCAGCACGAACACCTCGCCCGCGTCGAACGAGAACGAAACGTCATGCACGGCCAGCATGTCGCCATACGCTACGCTCAGGTTTTCGACCGACAGCAGGTTCATCGGTTTGGCGTCAGGCTGCGGACCCGTCCAATCGCGTCACTGTAGGCGAGGCCAAAGGCAAAAGACTCCCCCTCCCCTTGAGGGTTTGGGCCGCGAAGCGGACCAAGGTTGGGAGCACGGATGCATACAGCGACGGTCGTCGGCGGTACGCGTCGAAGCGTCTTGGGCGGCGCTTGACCCGCGAGAAGGCAATTTGCTGAAAGCACGAGAGCTGGTCTTCTGGTCAGGCCGTTGGCGACGGCCAGTCTTCTGCCAGCAGCTCATCCAACGTCACCGGGCAGGCATCCGGCACTGGTAACGGCGGTTGGCCGTTCACCGCTTTAGGCAGCGCGGCGAGCGCGTCGGCGTAGAGCGCGGCAATGTCGATCTTCTGCCGCATGGACGGCACAAAGCGGCGTCGGGCCTGACGACGGAAATCGATCGCATCAGCCCGCCAACTCGGCGCATCGAGGGAGAGAGGCCACGCTTCGGCCTTCAGCAAGTGGCGCATCGCCTGGACCAGCAGCGATTCGACGGCGTGCAACCGATTGCTGCCCACGTCCTCGATCTCCTCGGCGATGTTGGGCCAGTCCAGCTCGGCATCGTTGACCAACTCGCCCGCTGCGCGGCGACGCAGCAGCTCGGCCTGTTGCTCGCTCCACACCAGAATGTCGCTGTCGTACAGATCGCTCATGACCTAAGTCTCCGCTTACGCCGCGCGCCTTCATGCTGCACCGAATACACGCAGAACTCCGCAGTCCTCAAGGGGAGGGGAGCCTCTTGCGACATCCTCATGCATTTCCCGCATCAGGCACCACACGCGTGTGAAACGCGCTCTGCCGAGTGCCGAGATACGCCTGGATCACCTGCGGATCGTGTGCCACCTCTGACGGTGCGCCATCGGCGATCACCGTGGCGTTGTGCAACACCACCAGGCGCTGCACCATTTTCGCCAGCACCGACAGCACATGCTCCACCACCACCACGGTGATCCCGCTGGCCCGATTGAGCGCCATGATCTCGACGATCAATTCCTCCGCCTCGTCGTGCGTCAGGCCGGACAGGCTCTCGTCCAGCAGCAGCACGCGGCAATGTCCGGCGATCGCCCGGCCGATCTCGACCCTCTTGCGGTCGGCCAAAGTGATCTGCGCCGGCAGCCGCTCGGCCTGCTTGCCGAGCCGCAGCCGCTCGAGCACCCGGTCCACCTCCGCCTGCCAATTGCCGCCTGGCGGCAGAGACTGACGGGTGGCGACGGCGATGTTCTCCCGCACGGTCAGCGATTCGAACAGCCGCACCTTCTGGAAGGTGCGGCACAGTCCGGCGCGCCGCCGCCGATGCACCGGCAACGAAGTGCAGTCCTCGCCGAAATACAGCACCTGGCCGGAGCTCGGCGCCAGGTTGCCGCTGACGATTTCGAACAGCGTGGATTTGCCGGCGCCATTTGGGCCGATCAGTCCCATGACCTCGCCTTGCCGTACGCTGAATGAAACGTCGCGCAGGGCAATCAACCCACCGAACCGCTTGGCAATGCCGCGCACTTCAAGTGCCGGCGCGGTCATCGGCGCCGCAGCATGCCGACGATGCCGCCGGGCGCCCAAAGTACCACGAGCAACAGCACGAGCCCGTACACCAGGATGTCCACGCCGACGAGGCCGAGTTTCGTTGCGCCCCAGTTGGTGGCCTCCGACAGCACGGTCATCAACGCGCCGCCCAGGATCGGCCCCGCGGCGGTACCGAGGCCGCCGATCAGCGCAGGCAACTGCAATTGGATCGCCTGTCCCAGGCCAAACGCGGATTCCGGATCGATGGCCTGGTAGTATTGCATGTACAGACCGCCGGCGAGCGCGGTCATCGCGGCGCTGATCATGAAGCCCAGCAGCTTGGTGCGGAACACGCGCACCCCCGCCGCGGCCGCGGCCACCTCGTCGTCGCGCACCGCGCGCATCTCCAGGCCAAACCGGCTGGCCAGGATGCAGCGTGTGATCCCGTAGAACGCGACAACAAACACCATGCCGGCATAGACGAACGGCGCGGGCGTGCGCGACTGCATTGCCCAGAGCGAATCACCCAGGAAGGTCAGCGCCAGTCCGTTGTCGCCGCCGGTCAGGTCCACGTAGTGGCGGGCGAGCTGGTCGCAGGCCAGCGACACCGCGACGGTGGCGAGCGCGAAGAACACGCCGCGCATGCGCAGGGTCATGCCGCCCATCACTGCCGCAACGAGAAGCGCGACCAGCATGCCCGCCGGCACGCCTAGCCAGGGCGGCACGCCCAGATCGTTGAACAGGATGCCGGTGACGTAACAGCCGAGGCCGAGGAACACACCATGCCCCAGCGACAAGAGTCCGCCGATGCCAGCCACGATGTTCCAGGCCTGGCCGAGCGCAATGAAGATCAGTGCCCGCACCGTCACCGCCAGAATGTAGTTGTTTACCCCGGGCAGAACCGGCAGCAGCGCGACCAGCAGCAGCGGGATCAGCGGCCAGACGCGCAGCCGCGCGCGCGGCGGGGCGAATGACTGCGTGGCGATGGCGGCGCCGGTAGGCATGCTACTCGGTCCGCAGCCCGAACATGCCGGTCGGGCGATAGGCGATGAAGAACAGCAGCAGAACGTACAGCGGGACGTCCTGCAACGCGGAACTCCACAACAAGGCGGTGCACTGCTGTACCACACCGCAAAACACGCCGCCGAGGAACGAGCCGCGGATGCTGCCCAGGCCGCCGATCGTGGTGGCGATGATGGCGATCGGCATCAGTAGCAGCCCTTTCGACGGATCGACCGGGTAGTACGTCACCATCACGGTGCCGGCGATGCCGGCCAGGCCACATGCCAGCGCGAACGCAGAGATGTTGATCGCCTGCGAACTGAGGCCGACGATCTCGGCGGTTTCGATATCGTCCGCCACCGCGCGCACCGCCTTGCCCCAGCGCGTTCGGAGCAGCAGCAATTCGACGATCAGCGTGGCGAGCACCGCGACGCAACAGGCGACCACCTGCGCGGCTGAGACGAATAGCGGGCCGATGGTGACGAAGCGCATGCTGAACATCGACGGCGCCGCGCGTGTGTCGGCGCCGAACACGATCTGCGCCAGCATCTGCAGGACCAGGCCGAGGCCGATCGCCGCCAGCAATTGCTGCAACGTGGCGCGACCGACGAAACGCCGAAAGACGAGCAGGTATTGTATCGCGCCGAGCAGTGCCATGAGGAGGAAGCTGAGGGGGATGATGTAGAGCGGATCGATGCCGAAGCTGACGGAGACCACGCCGGCATACATGCCGTACATCACCAGGTCGCCATGCGCGAAATTGACGATGCGCATGACGCCGAAAGCGAGGCTGAAGCCGATCGAGAGAAGTCCATAGACGCCGCCGACAAGCACGCCGCTCAGCAGTGCCTGGGCGATGGAGATCAGCATCAAAACCTCTCCCGTTTCGCGGGCGAGGTGTACGACAGCATCTTCACTCCATTGGCCGCGTCGACAACGAACCGTCTGCGTGCTGCACGATGGCGGCGACCCGTGCCTCCGCCTCGGCCAGCTTGGCCTCGCAATGCCGGCGCAGCGCGGCGCCGCGTTCATACGCGTTGATCGCGTCTTCCAGCTTCTGCTGCCCGCTCTCCAGGCCGCGCACGATCTGTTCCAACTCGGCCAGCGCGTCCTCGAACGACAGCCCGCTCACATCGGGCGGCGCGCGCTTGGCATCCGACATGGGTTTGTTCCCCCCAGACTCGCATCAGGCCCGCATCAGGCCACGCACATGCGCCGCGGCCGACGCCGCCAGCGCGTCCAGGTCGTAGCCGCCTTCCAGCACCGACACCAGCCGGCCGCCGCAATGGTGCTCTGCCAGGCGCACCAGCTCGTCGGTGATCCAGCGGAAATCCGCCGTCTCTAGCCGGAGCTGCGCCAGCGGATCGGCCTTGTGCCCGTCGAAGCCGGCGGAGACAATCAGAAACCCGGGGGCGAAACGGTCGAGCTCCGGCAGGATGATGTCGCCCCACGCCGCGCGAAACGCCGCGCTGCCGTCGCCCGGCTGCAAAGGCGCGTTGACGATGTTGCCGGCGACGCCACGCTCCCACGCATCGCCGGTGCCGGGATAGCACGGGCTCTGATGCGACGACGCGTAGAACAGGTCAGCGTCCTGCGCGAACATCGCCTGCGTGCCGTTGCCGTGATGCACGTCGAAATCCACCACCGCGATGCGTTGCACACCCCACTGCGCGCGCGCGTGCAGCGCGGCGATGGCGGCGTTGTTGAACAGGCAGAATCCCATCGGACGGGCCGGCTCGGCGTGGTGGCCGGGTGGGCGCACTGCGGCGAAGGCGACACGGGCCCAACCCTCCATTACCGCGTCAACGCCTGCGACTGCGGCCCCCGCCGCCCGCAACGCGGCATCGGCGCTGCCGGCGCTCATCGACGTGTCGGCATCGAGCTGCACGCTCTCGCCCAGCTCCGGGCGGATCGCCAGGATCGCCTCGACATAGTTTGCCGGATGCACGCGGTGGAGCTGTTCCAGCGTCGCTTCCGGCGCCGACTCGCGTAGCAGCGGGAAGAATTCCGGCGTCTCCAGCGCGGCAAGCACGGCAAGCAGGCGCTCGGCGTTTTCCGGGTGGTAGGGGCCGTTGTCATGCTCCATGCAGGCCGGATGGGTGATCAGCGCGGTCGGCACGTCACGCCTCCTTGTGCTCTGGCTTGTCCTGGCGGCGGCGGATCACGAAGCTGAACACGCCGGCCTCCTCGCTCCAAGCCAGCAGGTCGTGGCCGGTCTCGCGGCAGAAGGCCTGGAAGTCGGCGACGGCGGCGCGGTCGGTCGCCAGCACGCGCAACCGCGCGCCGGGCGCCAGCGAGCGCAGCGCGCGGTTGGCCCGCAGCACCGGCAGCGGGCAGTTCATGCCCTTCACGTCCAGCAGAATCTCTCCCATGGTGGGCGCATCCTGGGGCGAGGATGCGCGGCGGGCAAGGCGGCGGGAGGCCGACAACCAATCGCCTCCCATCAGCGTCCTGATGGGACATGCGTCGGTCGCCGGGGGTTGGCCGGTTTACGGCTCGTCCGGAGCGTGCGTGATCGCGCGCACGATCCGCTCGGTGTTCTTGGCCGCCTCGCGTCGGAGCGACGTAAGTCGTGCAACCAGGCGTTGTCATACACACGGCGCCACCACTCGAACGGCGCCCGCCAGTCTCGTAGACGGTTACCCGCGAGCGAGGCGTTATGCAGCGAGGTGGAAGACCTCTTGCAAAGCGCTTGCATCGCTATACGGCTTTATGTTACGCGATCAAGAGGGATCAGTTTCAGGGGGTATCGGATGAACGCGGCAAACAAATCACCGTTCGGCGTGACGTTCATCCGGGCTTCGCTATGTGCGGTCGGCGTGCTACTTGGCAGCGCGGCGCAGGCCGCCACGCTCTACACGAACGAGGCAAGCTTCATCGCCGCGGTCGGCCCCGGCAGTCTCCCGTTGCCGGTGGGTCCCACCGGCGGCGACTTCACCGTCAGCGGTTTTTCCGTTACGGCAACGCCACCTTCTTCTTTCGTTATCGATACGGCTGTCTATGGCCAAGCGATCCCTGGTGAGAACAACCTTCTGATCAACGGGACGGAAGACTTCAGCGTGGCCGCGCCGGCAGGAATCTATGCCTTCGGTTTCTCGATCTACCGGCCGGCGAATGCCTCACCGATTCCAGGAGACCCCCGCGGGCCCGTGGCTTGCTACTACACCTGCGGAACTGACCCGTTCACGGTCGCGCTCTACGACGGCGCGACGCTCGTAAATTCGTTCACGTTCACCCCGGTCCAGGATGTGATCGAGTTCTACGGCTACTGGGGCAGCACCGCGTTCGACTCCGTGCAGGTCATCGAGGGCGGGTCGTACCCCGCGAACATCGGTGATGAGTACTTCGCCAATTTCCTTTACGGCGACGTTGCACAGGTTCCGGAGCCTGGGTCGCTCGCCTTGCTCGGCGTGGGCATAGCCAGTGTCGGATTCATAGGTCGGCGCAAGATGAAGTGGGGGAGATAGCCGCCATCTTCGCACACAAGATCAAGGATATGGTGCACGGCCAGCCGAGTCAGCCTCGATCATCATCTGCTCGGCAGCATCGTCGAAACGTGCCTCTCTTCTAAAGAGATTAAACGTGCTCACCTGCTGCCCGATAGCATTGTCGGGGGATTGGTTTTTGATACGCCGGATCAACCTTTTCCCATTGTCGAGCACGAACTCTCCCCGCCAGGACATGTTGGGAGCATCGAGAATGTTCCATTTCAACATATCTACCAGAAGCCTGCTATCGGCTGCCCGCCCTCGATCCGATGACGCGCTTCGGATGTAACGAACATGTTGCGAAGAAGAACGAGAGCATGATTCGAATGTTCGACGCGCATCGGAAGGTTCCTGCGCTGTAAAATATCCTTTGCTAGAGCCGCCGCACCCCGTTTCCTTCGGCTTCGAGTCCCGTCTCCATGGCCCAGCAGACGGTGACCCATATTACCGGAACTACGGACGTTGGCAGGTTGCCGCTGCAGCCAAGCTGATCGTAAATCCAAGTAACGGCACGGCTTTATGCAGCTTCGGTCTCGCGCCCCAACCCTGCCGGAGCCGACAGGCCGGCTCGGGTAACAGGCTCATACACCAGCGAAGGCCGACGCCGCCCGCGCAGCGCCCCTGAGCCGGGATGCCGCCGGCCGTATCGCCGCCTGTCAACGGCGCCGGCAGCGCCGTAAGCTGGCGCGGCCATGACCCAACACCGCATCGGCATCGACCTCGGCGGTACCAAGATCGAGATCGCCGTCCTCGCCCCCGACGGCAGCGAGGCGCTGCGCCATCGCATTCCCTCCCCGCCTGGCGGCTATCTTGCAACCGTCCAGGCGATCGCCCAGCTCGTGCGCGAGACCGAACAGCAGCTCGGCGTCACCACGACCGTCGGAATCGGCATCCCCGGCGTGATCAGCCCGGCTACCGGACGGGTGAAGAACGCCAACTCCACCACGCTGAACGGCCATGCCTTCGACCAGGACATCAGCCGCCTGCTGGACCGCGAGGTGCGGGTGGAGAACGACGCCAACTGCTTCACCCTGTCCGAGGCCGCCGACGGCGCTGGCGCCGGCTACCGGCTGGTGTTCGGAATCATCTTGGGCACCGGTGTCGGCGGCGGCATCGCGGTGGATGGGCGGGTGCATCGCGGCCCGCACGCCGTGGCCGGCGAGTGGGGACACAATCCGCTGCCCTGGCCGCACCCGGACGAATTCCCCGGCCCGCAATGCTGGTGCGGCCAGCGCGGCTGCCTGGAGACCTTCGTCGCCGGCCCCGCCCTGGCACGCGACTGCGACGGGCCGGATGCCCTCGACGCCAGCGGCCTTCCGGCACGCGCCGCCGCCGGCGAGCAGCGCGCCCGGGAAGCCCTGGCCCGCCACGTCGACCGTCTCGCCCGCGGTTTGGCGCAGGTCATCAACCTGCTCGATCCTGACGCCGTCGTGCTGGGCGGCGGGCTATCCAACATGGAGCACCTCTACACCGAGCTTCCGAAGCTGCTGCCGCGCCACGTGTTCAGCGACGTGATCGCCACGCCGATCCTGCGGAACCGGCATGGCGATTCCTCCGGCGTCCGCGGCGCCGCCTGGCTGTGGCCGGTGCAATGACATGCCGGCGGTCTGCCGCGATTGTTCGGCGGTCGTCGAAGCGGGGACCGCCTGCGCCGCCTGCGGTGGCACGCGCATTGTCAGTCACCCCGAACTGTTCGCCCTGACCATCGCCCACATCGATTGCGACGCCTTCTACGCCAGCGTGGAAAAGCGCGACCGGCCGGAATTGGCGGCCAAACCCGTCATCGTCGGTGGCGGAACGCGCGGCGTGGTCACCGCCGCCTGCTACGTCGCGCGGCTCTATGGCGTGCGCAGTGCCATGCCGATGTTCAAAGCGCTCAAGGCGTGCCCCGACGCGGTGGTGATCCGTCCCGACTTCGCCAAATACGTCGCGGCGTCGCGCCAGGTGCGGGCGCTGATGGGCGCGCTGACGCCGCTGCTGCAGCCGCTGTCGATCGACGAGGCGGTGTTGGACCTCGCCGGCACCGAGGCACTGCACGGCGCGCCGCCCGCCGTGGTGCTTGCGCGCTTCGCCCGCACAGTGGAGCGCGAGGTCGGCATCACCGTGTCGATCGGTCTGGCGGCGAACCGGCTGCTGGCCAAGATCGCCGCCGGCCGCGACAAACCGCGCGGCTTCGCGGTGATCGGCGCGGGCGAGGCGGCATTGCTGCTCGCGCCGGAGCCGGTGCGGCTGCTGCCCGGCATCGGTCCTGTGCTGGCGCGCAAGCTGGGGTCGCTCGGCATCACCCGGCTCGGGCAGTTGCAGGTGCTGGCGGATCGCGACGCCGTGCGGCGGCTCGGAGAGGACGGGCCAGCGCTGGTTCGCCGCGCCCGCGGCGAGGATGCGCACCTGGTCGACCCGACCCGCGAAACCAAATCGATCAGCGCCGAGACGACCTTCGACACCGACCTCAGCCAGGTCGCGGCGCTGGAGCGGCATTTGTGGCGGCTGGCAGAAAAGCTCGCCCGGCGACTGAAGGAAAACGACCTCGCCGCTGCCGGCGTGGTGTTGAAACTGAAGACGGCGCAATTCAGCACCCGCACCCGCGCCGCGCGACTGCCTGGCCCGACCGTGCTGCCGGACCGCCTGTTCGCTGCCGCGCACGCGCTGCTGCTGCGCGAGGCTACCGGCACGGCGTTCCGCCTGATCGGCATCGGTGCCAGCCCGTTGGTACCACGCTCCGAAGCCGATCGGGGCGACCTTGCCGATGCGGTGACCCCGCGGCTGGCGGCGGCGCAGGCGGCGATCGACGCGCTGCGCGAGCGCTACGGCGCGACAGCGATCGCGCGGGGACGCGGGTTTTCCGGACGGAAGGGTGAGCGGTGAAGCGACAGGGTGCGGTGGGCGGCGCCCTCACCCGGCGCGCAAGCGCGCCGACCTCTCCCGCCAGTAGCGCGGGAAAGGGTCACTCAACTCAGCACTTGTGCGGTTGCAGGGCGAACTCGGTCATCTTGGCGTTCATCGTGAAGTCGCCAAAATCCATCTGCATGTTGTCGGCGACGCCGTTCTCCCAGTACCGCATGCCGACCTGGTAGTTCGGCGTGATCGTGTCCGGCTTGCGGTCGAAGAAGGCCAACTGGACCCGCGTGCTGGGCAACGCGGAGAGTGCCGGCCACTGCGTCGGAAACGGAGACTTCCAATCCACGATCGCTATCGAGCTGTCCTCCGCGCCGTTCTCGTCGGTGCCGTCGAACAGCGGCAACGCGAGGAATTTCTTGCCCTCGCGCGCGGCGGCGATGATCGCGGCGGTATGCGCCATGGGAAACAGGGTGCCGCCGGGCAGCGTCACCGTAGTGTCGTGCGGCATGGTGTAGTGCACCTCGCCCGGACCGCCGCGCCTTTGCAGGCTGGCCTCGCCGTCGGTCTGCGAGGTGACCGCGGTGTCCGTCAACTGCTTCATGTGGAAGCGCAGCTTCAGGCCGTCCTTGGACTCCCAGGTCGCGTAGTCGGAGACCATGTGGACGTCCTGGCCGTCGCTATTGGTCACCGTCATGTCGAGGCGTTGGCGGACCGCCCAGCCGTCGCAGGCGTCGATCACCTCATATCCCATGCTGCCGGTTGCCGCGACGATGTCGCTGTCGCCCCCGGCCCCGTTGGCCCTGGTCAGCTTGTACAACGCGTGATGGGCGGCGAGCGGCGCCGGCGGCGGGACTGGCGCTGCCAGCCCCGCGGCCCGGACGGCAAGGGTGGTGGCATCCCAGGCGACCAGGAGGACAAAAGCTGCCAGGGCGGCAGGAAGGCGCATGAGGTGTCTCCGCTACGGGGGTATTGGGCGCCAGCATAGGTAGGCCGGCAGGCTCCCGCCAGCGATCACGCTTTCCGGAGCGTGCGAACGGTCAATATTCCCATGCCACGACCGAGCACGGCTGCTCCTTCGCGCTGCGATCGAGGCGCAGGATGGCACGGCGCGTGTAGGTCGCGCCGTTGGCGCCCGCTGCGGTGGCGGTGACCTGGACGACCAGCACGCCGTTGGCTTCAAACTCGTACGGCAGCACGCCGCCCTGTTCCCGCAACAACATGATCGCACCGCGGGCCACGGGATCGGCGCTCGCACGGCCGGGCCCGTAGGTCGAGTAAATTGTCAAATGCGGCCTGACCCGTGCCAGCAGGTCAGGGGTCATCCCGAGCACCAGTCCCAGCTCGTCGACGCTGCGGAACGGCCTCTCGGGGGGCAGATAGCCGAGTCCGGCGACACGGTATTGTAGCGCCTTCGCCGTCGACAGGCGCAGTCCACTGTTCGTCCGCCAATCGACGATTGCCTCAGCCAGCCCGCCTGCGGCCGCCCGGTCCGCGCCGACGCCCATCAGCAATGCGCGCAGGAGATCGAAGGACGCGGTGTTCAGGTTGACCTTGTTCGCTTCATCGGTGACCTGCACCGCGACGGTCCCCCCCGGCACGGAGAGCTCATGCGTTGTACCGTCCGGTGGCCAATGCATGTCAGAGCGATCGAGCAAATGAAAGGCAGCGGCGTAGATCGCCCCGTCCGCGCGCGACTCCGGGCCGATGGCGTTGCGCAGATTGGCAGCGATCAGCGCCTCCCTGCCGGCGATCGCGACCATCTGCGTGACCAGGAAGGCCAGCAAAGGCAGCGTCCAGAGCACGATCAACAGCGCGAAGCCCTGCTCGTACCTGGCAGCACCCGCCGGGCGAACGTCGCCGCTCACGGCACCGACCGAATCCGGTCACGCAACCGCGCCGTGGGGTCCCGGTACCCGTCAGGTTTGCTGCACGACACACGGCCCGGACCGCCTTGCTGGACATGGCGATGCTTTAGGTATGCTGCGCGAGGGGCCATTAGAATCCGGAATACGCTCAGCCGCCGGCGAGCTCGCGCATCGGCGTGACGACGAGATCCGGCCAGTGACGCGGATCTGCCGGCGCAAAGGCGATGCGGATTCGCACCAGCAGGGGTGGAATCGTGCTTTGCCAATCCGACTGCCAGCCTGCCGTCAAGGCGGCCGACCTGTAGCTGATCTGGATATGGTCGACACCGTCCAGCAGCACCGTGTCGACCGGCAACGCGCGAACGAACGGCTCGGCATGCGGGCTAGGAGTCCAGCGCAACAGCAGCCGGTGCTGGCGGTCGACCAACAGCAGCACCTCGGCACGCCGCGTCGGCGGCTGACCTGCCGCCATCGGCAGCCACGTGGTGAAGCGTAGCGTCCGGTCGGTGCCAGCGATGTCCGGTATGTCGTTGCGCCGACCAGGCTCCATCTGCTCGATGAGACCGCGCAGCGCGCGGTCGGTGGCGTCAAGCTCCGCCACCGCATCCAGCGCGCGCCGCTGGCGATCCCACGCCTGCACGCTCCAACGCAGCCCCTGGGCCAGCCCCACAATGAGGGTCCCGAGCACCGCCAGGACGACGAGAATCTCTAACAAGGTGAATCCCGAAATGCCGCGACAGGCAGTGCAGCGGCCGGCATAACGGCCCGCCCCCGACTTGCCGCGCCGCTTGCTCACGGCGTTTCCTGCGGTGCCAACGCGAATCCGAGGCGTTGCGTGTCGATGTGGAACTCGCGGCGTTGTCCTTCCGCCCCCCAGGACACGGTAACGCTGACAGTATACAGCGTCGCGCGCGGCTCGTCCTTATGCAGGAACCAATTGACGATCCCGGCCCCAGGACTCGCGACCGCTTCCGGCGTCACCCGGATCTGCCAGTCGAACGGCCCGTCGCTGCCCTGCGACGCGGCCGCAACATTCGCCATGTTGCGACCTAGCATCGCCAGATGCGAACGCGCCAATGCCATCGCCGTTTCGTACGCGCCGGCATTGCGAACCGTGGCGATCCCACTCACCGCTGCCGGCAGGAGCACGCCAAACGCCAACGCCACAATCAGCGATGCGACCAGCACTTCCAGCAAAGTAAAACCGCGCTCATCGTGCATCGGATTCGCCCGACATGCTGCTTTGCTGCCGCCGAATATGACCAAGCTATGGCGAAACCGCGATGCCTGAGCAAGCGAAACCCGCCGTGCCGCGCCACACGGTGCTTCAGGTTTCATGTCATTGCTGCCCATGATCCTTGCTCCGTCCATCAGCGCCTTCCTCGGTGTCCCGATCGGCTTCCACGGGCAAGCACTGTTATTGCGAGTTGACCACTGGCCGGCGGCGTCCGACCCGCCCTGGATGAAAGATTTTTCTTCCTGCGATGTAAATCGGAGCAAATCTTCCACTTCTTTCTTGTTAGGAGGGCGGCGACGCGGCAATCTCCCGCCTGACGAGGCGACAGTGGCTCGTCGGGCGGGAGCTTGCTTCCCCCGGTCAAGCCCGGGGACCGCCGCGCTCCTCGCAATGACACCCCGAGGACGGGCAACCAATGTCAGAGACAGAACATTAGTTCTCCGGATGGCCGCCGCAGGGCAGTTCCGGCGGCGTGTTCGTGATGGCCGGCGTCGTGCCCGCGGTGGCCACGGTCACATTCTCCTGCACCACGAAGGGAGCATTCCCCGCTTGCGGCGTGCTGGTCACGTTGGTGAAGGTTCCGGTCATGTTCCGCAACAGGACGCCCGTGCCACTCGTCGTGATTCTGACGTTTTCCAGGGTCACGTTCCGGATGCAGGATTCCGGTAGGCCGACAATGAGGCTTTGTCCCGTCGCGCCGGTCGCCGCCAGGCCGGTGACACCCGAGACGGTGATATCATGGATATTTGGGGTGGTCGGCGTGATCGCCTGCGGCGGATCATGGGGAGGTTCGACCGGACCATCAGGGCCGAGGTCGTACGCGTCTATCACCAACGGCTGCCTGGCGCCCGTCAGGGCCATGTTCTGCACCATGATGTTGTAGTCGCCGGTGGCGTTGCTGCCTCGGGTCCGGTCCGACTTGATCCACAGGCCATGACCAATGTTGGTTCCGACGATGTTCCGCGCGACCACGTTGTAGACGCCGTTCACTGCTTCGCTGCCGACCACGATCCCGTTCCCGCTTGAAAAGGTAGAATTGACAATCTCAACGTCATGCGTGGGCAGTTGCGGCAGCCCCGCCGCGTTCGGATCGTTAGCAATCGGAACGTTCACCGGCAGGCCGGACTTCAGCGCGACCGAGTCTCCCCCGGTTCCGATATGCATGAACAGCAGGGTCGCATAGCTTGACCCGACAAGAACGATGCCGTCGGTATGCGCGATCAAGGGATCGGGCGTGACCGCGGCCGTGTACTCGGACACCGTGATGTGGCTGCTGTAGCGAAATACCAGATTCCACATCGGTGCATTGGTCAGTGTAAGGTCGTTCACCGTGACGTTGCGGCACTGATAGAATTCCACCAGCCACGGCCGCGGCACACCGTTCGAGGTCGGAACGTCGGTATAGGGTGCCGCATACCACGTGGTCCCGTCGATGGTGGCGCCCGTCGCCTGTGTCAGCTTCCACCAGCTCGGCCCGCCGCCAAGCGCCGGTGCACCGCCTTGGCCGTCGATGGTCCCGGGCCCGATGATGCCAGTGTCGATGGCCTGATAGGCCGAGATCAGCGCCTCGTTCGCGTGGTACAGGTGGTTGAGGAACGCAACGTGATATTTGCTGTGGTCGGTGATGCCTAGCAGGGTTACGCCCTTGTCGATCTTCAGCCCGACGTGGCTCACCAGCGAGATCGGGCCAGTGAGATAGGTGCCCTTGTCGCCCTCCAGGGGCAGCCGCACCAGACCGCCGCCCCGCCTGGCACAGGCGTTGATCGCGGACTGGATTGCCGCCGTGTTGTCGGTGACGCCATCCCCGACCGCGCCAAAGCTCAGCGGACTGCAAGGATCGTCAGCAGCGCGGGCCGCGGCCGCGCTCAACGCCACCGCCAACGGCACCAAAGCGATGGCGCCCGCCAAACGTGAGCTACGCATTGAATAGACCTTGTTGCATTCCGATTCCGCTGGCCCGCCGTCAGGCGACTGTCCTGTTCGCCCGCGGCCGCGCCCCAACGGGTTGTCCGACGGTGCCGGTATCAGACGCAAAGAACCCGGGGCGAACCCCGGGTTCTTCGTCTCCGTGTCCCGGTGCTAGGGGGTGTACCCTATCTGGTACACGTTTCCCGGCGGATAGGTTGCGCACGTCGCTCCGTGCGGGTTCGTATTCAGCGGCTGCGTGCCCGTGCCCGGCCCCGTGTACGGGTAGGGCAGGGCCGGCGTGGTGCCCGCAGTCGTTACCTGCACGTTCTCCTGCTCCGCCCATGGAGCTATCACAGGTGAGTGCGTGGAGGTCAGGCTCACGTTGGTGAAAGTCCCGGTCACGTTCCGAAGTTGGAACATGCCAGCAGGGAGGGCGTGTGGTACGGCCGTCGTGACGCCTGAGGTATTCGTCGTAATGCTCACGTTGTTGAGGACCACGTTCAGGATACAGGCCTCCGGCACGCCGGAAATAATCGCTGGTGACGTCGCCCCGGTCGCCGTCAGTCCATTGATCGTGATGTTGTAGACATTCGGCGTGTATTGCTGGATCGCCTGTGGCACGTCCCAGGTCGTGGAATTCGTGGTTTCAGCGGGCGGGTTGGATGCCGGGTAATAGTCATATACCAGGATTGGCTGTGAGGCGCCTGTCGCAACCACATTCTGCACGGTGATATCGTGGATACCCGTGGCGTAGTTTCCCCGGGTCCGGCCCGTCTTGATCCGCAAGACCTCCGACAACCCGGAGCCGCTCGCGCTGATGTTCTGGATATGCACATCGTAGACGCCGTTCGATCCTTCGCTGCCAATCGAGATGCCATGGCCACCGGTTATGTTGGCATTGGCAACGGTGATGTCGTGGGACGGCATCTTAGGTAGACCGACCTGGTTCGGGTCGCTGCCCGGGGGCCCCTGGATGCCGGAGACGACATCTGTCGGCAAGCCGGATTTTATTGCCACATCGTCGTCGCCAACTGCTTCATTGACGTTGGTGACAGTCATGTAGCTCGTGCCGACCGGGTCCATACCATCGGTGTTTGTTCCAATTGAAGGGTTCGGAATGGTGGTGGCGGGGTCGCTATAGTTTTGCACATGGTAGTTGGATACCGTGACGTTGGTGTCGTTGCGGAACACCATATTCCACATCGGCGAGTCGACCAGCGTGATGCCGTTTATCATCACGTTGTTGCACTGATAGAATTCCACCAGCCATGGCCGCGCCGGGCCGTTCGACGTCGGAATGTCGGTTTGCGGCGCTGCGTACCACGTGGTCCCGTTGACGGTGGCGCCGTTCCCCGGAGTCGGGAACGCCGTGCACGGATATGCCCCCCCTGGGCTCCACCAGCAATTTTGCGTGGTAGCCGGTTCAACATTGTTCACGTAGGACGGGTTGCCACTGGTTATCGGGCCGGCGGCGAAGCCGTTGACTCCGGTACCGGCGGGGCGGTTTGTCGTCGTCGACGTGACGTTGCCCTGGCCGTTGATGGTGCCGGTCCCGATGATCCCGGTATCAACCGCCTGGAAGGCGAAGATCAGCGCCTCATACGGAGCGGTCGGGGTGTACGGATAAACATTGGTGCCAGGCATCGGGTAATTGAGGAAGGCGATGGAATATTGCCCCTCGTCGGTGGTGGCCAGCAGGGTCACGCCGGCGTTGATCTCCAGCAGGACATGGCTCTTCAACTGGATCGGGCCGGTCAGGTAGACGTTCTTGCCGCTTGGCACGGGGCTGAGCGCCACGATACCGCCGCCCTGCGCGGCACAGGCGTTGATCGCCGTCTGGATCGCGATGGTGTTGAGGGTTCCGTTGTCGGTGCCGACGGTGCCGTCGCCGACCGCGCCGTAGGTCAGCGGACTGCACGGGTTGCCAGCGGCCTGGGCCGCCCCCGCGCCCATTGCCATGACCAGCAGGGCCAAGCCGATGATGACGGGCAGATGTACTTTGCGCATGGGATTTTTCCCCTGGACTGGTTTCGTTCCCGAACGATTATGCTGGCCAGGCGTACTCAGGCTCGGCGGCGCCTGGTCAGCAGGCCGAGGCCAAGCAGCCCGAATGCCAGAAGCGACCAGGACTCCGGCTCGGGGACCGGGAACGACAGGCCGACCTCCGTTCCCGTAAACGTCGCTGTTACGGAGCCGGGAGCAGGGAAACTGGCACTCTGGAAGGTGTAGAGGTCCGTGCCTACGTCACCGGGTTGCAAGGTGTAGGAGAAGGGCGTCTGCAAGTCCGCAAATGGCACACAACTGCTGGCACATGAGAGAGTCTGCGAGACGCTGACGAAATTCCCCGAGCCGTCGTACCCAACGTTCGAGGCATTGAGGTCGAACAGGTCTTCGACCAGGGTTGATCCCAAAGAATTCGTCAGGTTGGTCGTGAGAGGGACGCCATTCACGGTTGCCGTCACGCGGCCCGGGACGCCCGGCAAAGACTCGAAGTCACTCGCGAAGGTTCCGGTGCCGTCGGTAAAATAATTCGGGCCCAGAAAATCGTAGGTGACCGACAAGGTATAGAGGTCACCCACCAGACTCGTGGTCCCAGCGGGCAAGCCGAACGCTCCGCCGGCTTCGCTTCCCGACGTGATTGTGCCGCTTGTCGCAACTCTTACGGAATACGCCTCGGCCGGCCGGCCGGTCAGGCCCCCCGCCGCCAGCACGCCCGCCAGGAGCAGCGCCTTGAAGATGGCCCGCCTGCCGCCACCCATAGTTGCCGACGCCAACCCACTGATCCGTATTGGATTCATGGTCGTGTTTCCCCCGAATTGGCCTTCTTGCTGGCGCCCGCCCAGCTCATGTCCGAACGTCCGAACCCAGCCCGATCGCTCTGTCCCAGTGGTTACGGTAGCGCTAACATCACTGCAGGTCAAGGGGCGATCATCTCCATAGCGATTCGGCTTGTCAGGCCTGATTCCGTGAGATTTTCGTGAATTTTCGCTGTGCTAGCGTAATGTTATCGTTGTTTGCGGGAGGACGCCGAGCATCGGACAGCACGCAACCAGGCCGCTGCCACGATGCCCTTATACCAGGCGCCGTAAAGGTTGGCATACGGCGGGTAAGCGCCGCGCCGACTGTGCCATAGCCGACCGGAGCCTGCCCCGGGCGCCTGACCCGGGGCTGGCCATGACATCGGTGGATGTGCGCGACCTCGGAGCGCCAAACTTTCAGGCGCCTGGTGTTGCCACTAGCGCCGTTCATCTGGGCCATGATGGCGCATGACGGGCTATTTTGCCTTGTCGGAGCCGCGGGACGACGCGCAGCCTCTATCAACCGGCCGCCTTCGCCTTGGGTGGCAGATCGAGCCGCAACGACAGCTCCTTCAGCCGTGCCGGCGGCACCTCCGCCGGTGCACCCATCATCAGGTCCTCGCCCTGCTGGTTCAGCGGGAACAGGATTACCTCGCGGATATTCGGCTCATCCGCCAGCAGCATGACGATACGATCGATGCCCGGCGCCGCGCCACCATGCGGCGGCGCGCCGTAGCGAAACGCATTCAGCATGCCGCCGAAGCGCTTCTCCACCTCTTCCGGGGGATGGCCAGCGATCTCGAAGGCGCGGATCATTATGTCCGGCCGATGGTTGCGGATGGCGCCGGAACACAGCTCGGCACCGTTGCACACGATGTCGTACTGATACGCCTTGATGGTCAGCGGATCCTGCGAGTTCAGCGCCTCCAACCCGCCCTGGGGCATGCTGAACGGGTTATGGCTGAAGTCGACCTGCCTAGTTTCCTCGTTCAGCTCGTACATCGGGAAGTCGGTGATCCAGCAGAACCGGAATGCCCCCTTCTGAAAAAGGCCGAGTTCCTCGCCGAGCCGCGCGCGCACCGCGCCGGCAAATTTCGGCGCGGTGTCCCGCTTGCCAGCGGCGAAGAACACCGCGTCGCCCGCATTCAGGCCGCAATCGGCACGCACCGCTTCGGTGCGATCCTGCTCCAGGTTGCGCGCGATCGGGCCCTTCGGACCGTCGGCGTCGAACACGATATAACCCAGCCCGCCCGCGCCCTCGGCTTTCGCCCAGTCGTTCAGCTTGTCGAAGAAGCTGCGCGGCTGCGACGCCCCGCCCGGCGCCGGGATCGCCCGCACCACGCCGCCCGACGCCGCGATGCGCGCGAACAACCCGAACCCGGAACCGGCGAAGTGCTGCGTCACGTCGGCGATCTTCAATGGGTTGCGGAGGTCCGGCTTGTCGCTGCCGTAGTTCAGCATCGCCGTGTCGTACGCGATGCGCGGCCATGGCGCCGGCGTCACCGCGCGGCCCTCGGCGAATTCCTCGAACACGCCGGCGATCACCGGCTCGATCGTGTTGAACACGTCCTCCTGCGTGACGTAGCTCATCTCGAAATCGAGTTGGTAGAACTCGCCCGGCGAGCGGTCGGCGCGGCTTGCCTCGTCGCGGAAGCACGGCGCGATCTGGAAGTAGCGGTCGAAGCCGGCCACCATGCAGAGCTGTTTGAACTGCTGCGGCGCCTGCGGCAGCGCGTAGAATTTCCCAGGGTGCAGCCGGGCGGGCACCAGGAAGGCGCGGGCGCCTTCCGGGCTGTCGGCGGTCAGGATCGGCGTCTGGAACTCGGTGAAGCCCGCGTCGATCATGCGGCGGCGGATCGACGCGATCACACCGGCCCGCAGCATGATGTTGCGATGCAGCTTGTCGCGGCGCAAATCGAGGAAGCGGTATTTCAGCCGCAGGTCCTCGGGGAATTTCTCGTCGCCGGCGACCTGCAGCGGCAGCACCTCGGCGGCGGACTGCACCACCAGGTCGGCGGCGCGCAGTTCCACCTCGCCGGTGGGGAGTTTTGGGTTCACCGTGCCGGGTTCGCGCGGGACCACCTGGCCGGTGACGGTGATGACGCTTTCCGGCCGCACGGTCTCGGCCGCGGCGAAGGCGGGGGAGCCGGCGGGGAACACGCATTGCGTCATGCCGTAGTGGTCGCGCAGGTCGATGAACTTCAGGCCGCCGTGGTCGCGCTTGGCGTGCACCCAGCCGGACAGCCGGGCCTCACGGCCGGCGTCGGCGGCGCGTAGCGCGCCACAGGTATGGGTGCGGTAGGCATGCATCATGGGGAATTCCCGCGGCTGAAAGGCGGGCAGACAAGCCCTGGCGGTTCCGGCAAGTCAAGCCGGGCCATGGGATGAACCGAGAGAAGGCCAGGGGCTTTGCCCCTGGAACCCTACCAAGGGGCTCTGCCCCTTGGAGCCCCGCCAAGGGCAAAGCCCTTGGGACCCTTTAGTTGGAGTGGTTGGGCGGGAGGGGGCCATGTGTCGCGGCTGTCTTTCCAACCGGCGGTCAGAAAGACAGCCGCGACACATGGCCCCCTCCCGTCCAACCACTCCAAACGGATGGATTGCAAAGGCTCCGCCTTTGCTGGGGGGTCCAGGGGGGCAAAGCCCCCCTGGCGGGTTTCAGGGCAGAGCCCTGACCTCGCCTTGGTTCACCTGATCGCCCCGCCTCAATGCCGCGGCTTCGGTGCCTCGTCGAACACGGTGCAGGCCAGGCAAACCAATTGCTCGGCCGTGCCGGTGTAGCCGGCACGGTCGGCATCCTGAGCAAGTGCGATCAGCCGGTCCGACAGCACCAGCGGGCTGACGGCACCCCGGCGAGGCAGAACGGGGGCAGCAAGCTGGTTCATCAAGATCTTCTCCTTCACACGGCCCTCCTGGCCGCGCCGCCAGAATACGCCAGCATTCTTGAATCGATGGTTAACCGCCGCCGGATTCTCGCAGCGCCAGCACGCGCAGCGCCGAGGCCAGCGGCTGGCCGGGCGCCCGCGCGACGTCCGTTGCCGCCACCAGCGCGGACAGCGTCTGGCCGCGCGCCATGGCGATGCGCGCCAGGGCGACCCAGAACGCCTCCTCCAGCGCCACGCTGGTGCGATGGCCCGCCAGCGAGAAGCTGCGCTTCACCAGCCCGCTCAGCCGCCACCTCCCTCCAATGTCGCGCCCGGCGTGGTCATCGCCGCCGGCACGACCCAGCGATCGAAGCCCTCCGGCCGCACGAAGCCGAGCTTTGCCGCCGCGTCCTTCAGCGTGATGTTCTCCGCCAGCGCGGTCTTGCCGATCTTCACCGCCCTGTCATAGCCGATCCGCGGGTTCAGGGCGGTAACGAGCATGAGCGATTTCGCCAGGTTCTCGGCGATGTGTTCGCGGTTCGGCTCCAGCTTGTCCACCATGTTGGCCGCGAAGCTTTCCGCCCCGTCGGCCAGCAGCCGGCAGGACTGCAGCACGTTGAAGATGATCACCGGCTTGAAAACATTGAGTTCCAGGAAGCTCTGCGCTGCCGCTATCGTGATCGTGACGTGGTTGCCCATGACCTGCGCAGCGACCATGGTCAGCGCCTCGCACTGGGTGGGGTTGGTCTTGCCCGGCATGATCGAGCTGGACAGCCCGTCGGCCGGCACGATCAGCTCGGCGATCCCCGCCCGCGGGCCGGAGCCAAGCAACCGGATGTCGTTGCCCAGCTTGGTGAGCGATACGGCGAGCACGTTCAGCACGCCGGACAGTTCCACCAGCGCGTCATGCGCGCCCATGCCCTCGAACTTGTTCGGGTTCGGCGTGAAGGGCAGCCCGGTCAGCGCGGCGATGCGCTCGCAGAACACGCGGTCGAAATCGCGATGCCGGTTGAGCCCGGTGCCGACCGCGGTGCCACCCTGCGGCAGCAACAGCAGCCGCGGCATCGCATCATTGAGGCGCGCGATGCCGAGCTCCACCTGACGTGCCCAGGCGGCGAACTCCTGCCCGAGCGTCACCGGCACCGCGTCCATCATATGCGTGCGCCCGACCTTAACGATGGCGTCCCATTGGGCGGCGCGCGACGCCAACGAAGCGTGCAGCGTCCGCATCGCGGGGACGAGGCGTTGCACCGCCTCGACCGAGCCGATGTGCATCGCCGTCGGAAAGCTGTCGTTGGAGGACTGGCCGCGGTTGACGTGATCGTTCGGATGTACGGGCGCCCGCGCGCCGCGCGGCTGGCCGAGCAATTCGTTGGCGCGATTGGCGATCACCTCATTGGCGTTCATGTTGGTCTGCGTGCCGGAGCCGGTCTGCCAGATCGGCAGCGGAAATTCATCGGCCAGCTCGCCCGCGGCGATCTCGCGTGAGGCGGCAACGATCGGCACGGCAATGGCGCGCGGGAGTTCGCCGAGCTGCAGGTTGGCCTCGGCCGCCGCCTGCTTCTGCAGGCCGACCGCGCGGATCAGGCCGGGCGGGAAATGCTCGGTGCCAATACGGAACAGCCGCCGCGCGCGTTCGGTCTGCGGCCCCCAGTAGCGCGCGGCAACGATCTCGATGCTGCCCAGGCTGTCGGTCTCCGTACGGGTCTCGGCCATGGCGCGGCTCCCTTGCTGCGGTGTGCGGCACGGGAGATGCGCATGCGCAGGCGGTGGCTCAAGACGACGAGACCTCTCCTGCGCTACGCACGGGAGAGGTTCTGGCACGCCCAGCCGGCGGCCTCAGCCACCACCGGGTTGGGATCCGACCGCAACCGCTCGGCAGCCGGTAGCAGCGCCGCCTCTCCCGAATTGCCGATGGCGATCAACACATTGCGCACGAACCGGTCGCGTCCGATCCGCTTGATCGGCGACCCGCTGAATTTCGCCCGGAACCCCGCGTCGTCCAGCGCGGCAAGCTCCGCCAGGCGTGGCGCCGTCAGCTCCTCGCGCGCGCGCAGCTTTGGATGCTGGGTGGCGCGGGCGAACCGGTTCCACGGGCACACCGCCAGGCAATCGTCGCAACCGTAGATGCGGTTGCCCATCAACGGCCGCAGTTCGTGCGGGATCGGGCCGGCGTGCTCGATCGTGAGGTAGGAAATGCAGCGCGTTGCATCGAGCCGGTACGGCGCGGGAAACGCGTCGGTCGGGCACACAGCCAGGCAGCGCGCGCAGGTGCCGCAGCGGTCGGCGTGCGGCTCGTCGGCCTGGATGTCCAACGTCGTGTAGATCTCACCCAGGAACAGCCAGGACCCGTGCGTGCGCGATACCAGGTTGGTGTGCTTACCCTGCCAGCCGATGCCGGCGCGCGCCGCGAGCGGCTTCTCCATCACCGGAGCGGCATCGACGAACACTTTTACCCCCGGGCCGAAGCGCGACACGACGAACTGTCCCAGGTGCTTCAGCATGCCCTTGACCACATCGTGGTAGTCGCGATTGCGCGCGTAGACCGAGATGCTGCCGCGGTCGGTCTTCGGCAGCGTGGCGAGCGGATCGTCCTCCGGCGCATAGGACACACCTAGCGCGATTACGCTGCGTGCCTCTGCCCAGAGCGCGCGGGGGTGTGCGCGTCGCTCGGCGTGCGTCGCGAGCCACCCCATGCCGCCGTGCTGTCCAGCGGCGAGGAATGCCGCGAGCCGCTCGCGCGCCTCGGCGCCGAGTTCGGCACGGCAGAAGCCGACTGCGTCGAAGCCGAGCGACAGCGCGCGGTCGCGGATCAGCGGGCGGGGGTCATGCATGGCGCGGGGCCGCGTTGCCGGCTTCGTTCCGGTTCCCAGGGCCGGAACGGTGGTCAAGCCTCCACCTCGGAACGGAATGCAGCAACGAAGCGCTGCATGACGGCGGCGCGTTCGGCTGCCATCGCCCGTCCGGCCGCGGTCAGGAATCCGTCTGCCACCGGAAACAGCTTGGCCTTGAAATGATCGAGTGCGAAGCGCCGGTCGTCCACCGGGCGGCGGCTCGCGTCCACGTCCTCGGGATCGTACAGCCTGGAGCCCATCCGTCCGGCGACATAGAAGCAGCGGGCGATGCCAATGGCGCCGATAGCATCGAGCTTGTCGGCGTCGCGCAGGATACGCGCCTCCAGCGTCTCCGGCACCAAGCCGGACGTGAAGCTATGTGTTTGGATCGCATGGACCAGCCTGTCGACGCGCGCCGCAACCCAGCCCAGGCCCGTGACAATCTCGCGCGCCCGCGCCGCCGACAGGCGTGACGCCACGGCGCGCTGCAGCGAGTCCTTCTCCACCGCGACACAGTCATGCAGCAGCACCGCCGCAACGAGCACGGCCCGATCGCAACTTGGCTCGGCGCGGGCGATGCTGTCGGCATTCCGCCATACGCGCAACAGATGCGACAGGTCGTGCGAGCCATCCGATCCCGCCGGATCGGGACCAATCGCAGCCAGGATTTGCGCAGCCAGTTCGGCATGCGCGCCGAACGCCACTGCGATGCGATCGCCGTCGGTGGCGTGCGTCATCGGTTCATCCCCGCCCCCGATACGGCGCGACATCCTGCCGCGGAATCCACACTCCGTCTGGCACGCTGCCGGTTTGCCAGAATACGTCGATCGGCATGCCGCCGCGCGGATACCAATAGCCGCCGATGCGCAGCCACACCGGCTCGAGCAATGTCACCAGAAGCTGCGCGATCTGCATCGTGCAGGCCTCGTGGAACGCGCCGTGGTTCCGAAACGACGCGAGGAGGAGCTTCAGCGACTTGCTCTCGACGATCCAGTCGCGCGGCACATAGTCGATGACGATATGGGCGAAATCCGGCTGTCCGGTCAGCGGGCAGAGGCAAGTGAACTCCGGGCAGGTGAAGCGCACGACGAAGTGCTTGCCGGGCGCGGGATTGGCCACGCGTTCCAGCTTCGCCACTTCAGGCGAGGCCGGCACCGGCGTCGGCAGGCCAAGCTGCGTCAGTCCACCATAGCGGTCGTCGCTCATGGGTCCTCCCGCGCCGTCCAGCCGGCGCGCACGGCCTCGGCGTACCGCACCAAGCCGCCCTCGATGATCGCTGCGCGCAGCCCGCGCATCAGGTCCTGATAATACGTCAGATTGTGCCAGGTCAGCAGCATCGGCCCCAGCATCTCCTCAGCCTTGAACAGATGGTGCAGGTAGCCGCGCACGTGTCGGGCGCAAGCCGGACAGGCGCAATGCGAATCGAGCGGCCGCGCATCGCCGGCGAACCGCGCATTGCGCAGGTTGAACACGCCGGCGGACGTGAATGCGCGCCCGGTGCGCCCGGCGCGGGTCGGGATGACGCAATCGAACATGTCGATGCCGCGCGCCACCGCGCCAATCAGGTCGTCCGGCGTGCCGACACCCATCAGGTAGCGCGGCCGGTCCGCCGGCAGCAGCTTCACGGTCGCATCCAGCATAGCGTGGGTCGTCGCCTGGCCCTCGCCGATCGCCAGCCCACCGACCGCATAGCCGTCGAAGCCAATCCCGGTCAGCGCGCCCGCCGAGGCAGCGCGCAGCGCCGGATACACGCTGCCCTGCACGATGCCGAACAGCGCATAGCCGGGGCGCGCGATAAACGCCTCCTTCGACAGCGCCGCCCAGCGCATCGACAGTTCCATCGAGGCGTGCGCCTCCGCCTCGGTGGCGGGGAAGGGCGTGCACTCGTCCAGCACCATGGTGATCGTGGCGTCGAGCAAATGCTGGATCTGCACGGCGCGTGTGGGGGTCAGGCGATGCGTGGCGCCGTCAAGATGTGACTGGAACGTCACCCCGTCGGCATCCAGCTTGCGCAGCTTGGCCAGCGACATGACCTGGAAGCCGCCGGAATCGGTCAGGATGGGGCCGGGCCAGTCCATGAACCGGTGCAGCCCGCCGAACCGCGCGACCTGTTCCGCCCCGGGACGTAGCATCAGGTGGTAGGTGTTGCCCAACACCAGCCTGGCGCCGGTGGCGCGCACCGCATCCGCGGTCATCGCCTTTACCGTGCCGGCGGTGCCGACCGGCATGAATACCGGGGTCTCGACCGGCCCATGCGCAGTGTTGAGGACGCCGGCGCGAGCCGCGCCGTCGGTGGCGACGAGGCGGTAGGCGAAGGCGGGGGAGAGGGCGTCCATTGGCCGGATATGCCCCTGGCTCCGCCCCGGCGCCACCTTCGGCATCGCCAGCCCGGCCGCAGGCCATCCTTCGGCACCCGCAATTGTTCGTGCCTGGCGGGACGTTGCCATCGCGGAACTCCGGGTACAGCATCGTACCCGGTTCCGCCCACCAGCAGTTCAGCGGCTGATACGCCTTGAACCCCTTGTAGCAATGCAAAGCATCGTTCTTGTGGGTTTCGATCAGCGTGGCATCCATATCCAGCGTCGTCACCATCACCGGCTGATGCTGTTGCATGAAGCCCAGCAGCGCCTGGTTGGCCCGCCATATCCCCCGCAACGCCTCCGTCACCGCCGGAATGAACGCCGTGCCGGCAACCGTCTTCGGCGCCGCCGGGTCATGGAAACGCTCCAGCCAGGCCGACAGCGCCGACGGTGACGGCACCGTACGCTCGCGCTTGCGCCGCCACCGTGACGTCAGCGAACGCCGCTCGCTGCGCGACAGCAAGTCACGCTCGATCGCTTGCAGCACCGCCGCGAAGCCGCTGTCCTGCTCCAGCCGCTCCAGGTCCTCACGCCGTCGCGGCCGGCTAGGTTCAGAAAGACCACCGCCAGCACCATCTGCACGTCCAGCCACGCTGGCGGCAGGCAACCTGGATCTGCTGGCCGATCGCCTTCGCCAGCCCGCTGCGGTGAACCAAGTCGAGATACAGCGGCAGTCCTGCCAGCGAGGTCACCCCGGTGCTTGAACGTTCGGCTTCATACTGGAAGCCCAGCACACCCTGTGGCAGCATCCCGCACCCCGTTGATGACGGTTCTCGATTCGCGAACGCAGACTATCTCCCTGATTCTTCAGAACCGACGGGGAACTCAAGTTTTCTAGGTGCGGGATTCAGGCGAATGCGGTAGCCCTCAAGGGGGGGAGTGCTTGCGTGGCTGATTCTGCGAAGCAGTCGCATTGCTCGGCCGCCCGCTTGACCTGCCACGCACAGCCGCCACATTCCCGGCCATGCGCAATTTCTCCGACCTGACCGAACGCGAAGTCCTCGCCCTGGCGATCGCCAACGAGGAAGAGGACAACCGCATCTATACCGACATCGCCGAGGGCCTGCGGGAGGAATATCCCGGCAGCGCCAAGGTGTTCACCGAAATGGCCGAGGAAGAGAGCGGGCACCGCCACCGCTTGCTCGAGCTGTACCGGGCGAAATTCGGTGAGCATATCCCGCTGATCCGCCGCCAGGACGTGCGCGGCTTCGTCCAGCACAAGCCGGTCTGGCAGATCCTTCCGCTGAATCTCGACGAGGTGCGCAACCTCGCCGAAAACATGGAAACCGAGACGCAGCAATTCTACCGCCGCGCCGCCGCCCGCAGCGAGGACGTGTCCGTCCGGCAACTGCTCGGCGACCTGGCAGAGGCCGAAGTCGAACACGAGCACCGCGCCGATCAGTTGCGCGACGAGAACCTGCCGGAGAACGTGCGCCGCAACGAGGACGTGCACGCCCGCCGCGCCTTCGTGCTGCGGTTCATCCAGCCCGGCCTGGCAGGGCTGATGGACGGCTCGGTCTCCACGCTGGCGCCGGTGTTCGCCGCCGCGCTGGCCACGCAGAACACCTGGCAGGCGTTCGTCGTCGGCCTCGCCGCGTCGATCGGCGCCGGCATCTCCATGGCCTTCGCCGAGGCGCTGTCGGACAACGGCAGCCTGACCGGCCGCGGCGCGCCGATTCTTCGCGGTGCCATCACCGGGGCGATGACCACGCTCGGCGGCATCGGCCATACGCTGCCGTTCCTGATCCCCGCCTTCTGGACCGCCATGGCCGTCGCCGTCGGCGTGGTGGTGGTCGAACTCGGCGTAATTAGTTGGGTGCGCTGGAAATACATGGACACACCGCTGTTTTCCGCCGCGATGCAGGTCGCATTCGGTGGCGCCCTGGTGTTCGCCTGCGGCATCCTGATCGGCAGCAGTTAGAACCCAGACTCATTGAACCGCGAAGCGACGCATATCCCCTCATTGCGAGGAGTAAAGCTGCTGCGACCCCATCGCATCGGAGACTCCGTGCGACCGCAGCGGTTATCCCCGAACGAGCGTACCAACCTGCTGACTTGCGTGATTCCACGCCGCGACGAGCAGCGGATCGTCGGCGAGAACGTCGTAGAGTCGGCCGAGCGCGTCGGTGATTGCCGAAATCGTGCCGACGGTGCCGCCCTTGGTCACCAGATACCTGCCGCCCAGCCGGCCATCGACGATCTTGCTGATGGCGACCAGCGGCATGACCTCGCCTAGCATCCGCAGGCTACGAACGCCGAAGCCGGAAAGCAGCCGCCCCGCGGTCTCCCCGCCGGACAGCACGAAACCGCCCAGCGACGGAAATTGCTCGACCATATGCTCGAACAGATCGGCCAGCATGTCGTAGAGATGCAGCCTGCCGTCGGCATCAAGTGACGCGCTATCGGTCCGCAGCAACATCGCCTTGACGGCGAGCGGCGCCTGCGCGAACGCCGCGAGAAGCTCGGGCACGGTCTGGCCATCGTAACGGATTGTGAAGGCGTAGCCGCCGGCCTCGACGAAATCCATCTGCTGGCGCGACGTGTCCATCACGCTGCCGACGATGCCGAAGACCAGCGGGCTCAGCCGGCGCGGCTCCCGCATCAGCCGCACCATTGTGGCGGTGAACGGGCCGGGGTCGACCGGCAGGATGGCGACGCCATGACTGTGCTGAAGCGCGAGCGCGGCGCGGGCGATTTCCTCGATGTCGCGGTCGGTCTCGGCGTCGCAGAACACGGCGCGCGCGCCGGCTGCCATGCACTGCACGAGTCGCGCCGCGATGGAATTATGGCCACGCCGGACGTCGTCGAGGTCGAGCATCGCCGAAGCGGCACGCAGGCGGCTGCCGATCCACTCGCCCACATGCGAGGCGGTGACCGGGCAATGCGGATCGTACGCCACCTGCGTTTCGGCCAGGGGCACGCCATAAACATAGTGGATGCCGCCTCGCGTAGTGCGGCCGGATGCCGGGAAGGCCGGCACGATCAGTGCCAGGCGCCTGATGTCCGCGAGCAAGGCATCGATCGAGGCAGGGATCGGCCCGCGCAAGGTGCTGTCGATGCGCAGGCCGATCAGGTCCGGCGCGTCGCCGAGCCAGCCAGTGGCGACGGCCAGTCGGGCGGCTGCCTCATCGCCGGTGAGCTCGCGCGTGTCCAGGTCGAGCACGTGGGCGCCGCCCTCCCGCAAGGAAGCGGGCGCGCCACCGTGTGGCGGCTGGGCAAAGAGATGGGTGTGGCTCGGCAGGCCCTCACGCTTCAGCAGCGAGGCGGTGGCGTTGGCGCCGGTCAGATCGTCCGCGAGGATGCAGAATCTCATGACACACCGCCCGAGTTTCGTGGGGAACGGATTGGCGCAGGCGGAGGACAAGATGCTGCCCGCGGTCTGTCAGTCGATCGCAGACAGCGCGGCGTCACATACGAGGGAGCGTTACAGGCGCACATGTGTGGTTCCTGAGTCGGTGTTCCGTTCGCACCTGCCGCGGCATCACGCTTTGATCTGGATCATGCGACGGCACTTATTTGTTGCCTGACTGGGGGACGACGCACCATGGCTAACGCTTGAATTGGACGCGGCGCCGGTATCTGTTGCTTGGCGCCTCAATGGCTGTCCGCCGACGCGTGGCTGCCGTTGGCAAGCGCGCAAGTTTCTAACACGGAGGAAGCGTGGAGAGCCGCGGTGGGCCACGGAGCGTTCGAGAATTACGTTTCGCACGGGACACATTGCAGTGCTTCTTCGTGGCGCTCCGTGGCCCTCGGCCTTCTCCGTGTTAAAATCTGGATCTATCGTGGAGGCACGCCCGTTCGTTGCAATGCCCCGCGGGTTGAGCCAACCGCGCGCAAGCGATCGCCGTGGCCGACGTACCGCCGCGGAATTGTGGTCGAGAGCGCGTTCAGGGGCCTTCCACTGCCCACCCTGCTGCGTTCCCGGCGATCTCTGGTATATTGCCCCAATCAGGAGGACCCGGCATGGCAAGCAAACCTACAGACGTCGTGATCTACCACAATCCCAATTGCAGCACGTCGCGCAAGGTGCTCGGGATGCTGCGCGAAGCGGGGGCTGAGCCGCGCATCGTCGAATACCTGAAGGCCCCGCCGAGCCGTGCCGAGCTGCTTGACCTGCTGCGGCGCATGGAAATGGCGCCGCGTGCGCTATTGCGTCGCCGCGGCACGCCGTATGACGCGCTGGGCCTTGACGATCCGGCGAAGAGCGACGACGCGCTGATCGATGTGATGCTTGCGCAGCCGATCCTGATCGAACGGCCGATCGTGGTGGGTCCGCGTGGAGTCCGGCTGTGCCGCCCGGCCGAGCGTGTCTACGAGGTGCTGGCGGCCCGCTGACCTGTCGCATCGCCGAAGCTACGGCGCGCGGCAGATTGCTGTCCCCGCGTCAACGAGGTTTCGCCGTCGCCCCTGACTGGCGCTGCACGCCCGGCTGCGCGATGATGCCGGAAACCGCACGGAGGAAACCCGGATGGCCAAGGGAATACTGCTCGTCGGCTTCGATTTTACCAACGCGCATGAAGATGAGTTCCACGACTGGTACGACCTGGAGCATGTCCCGGAGCGGCAGCGCGTGCCCGGCTTCGGTGCCTGCGACCGCTGGATCGGCGCCAACAATCCGAAGCATGCGGTCGCCACCTATGAACTCGACAGTCTCGATGTGCTGCAAAGCGCGCCCTATCGCGCCATCGCCTACGAGAACCTGTCGGTCTGGTCGAAGCGCGTGACCGCTATGTGCAAGCGGCTGATCCGTTTCGACGGGGAACAAATCCTGCCGGGCGATCAGGACGCTCCGTCGGGTGCCGGCGGGTTGCTGGTCAACGCGATGAACGTCGATCCGGCGCACGAGACCGAGTTCAACGAGTGGTACGACCACGAGCACATCCCGGCGCTTTCGGCGGTGCCCGGAACGCTGTGCGCCCGACGGTTTCGCGACAACAAGGGGTCGCATCGCTATCTCGCGCTGTACCACCTCGCCTCTCCCAATGTGCCGCTGACGCCGGAATGGAAGCAGGCGGCGGGCACGCCGTGGACCGAGCGACTGCGGCCGCATTTCCGCGACCACCTGCGCATCGTCACCCGCCACTACGTGCGTGCCAGATAGGTTTTCCCCCCGTAACAGCAAACCAACCCATACCGGAGGCAACGTCATGGCAAGACTTCCATACGTCACCAGCAAGGAACAGGTGGCGGCAAAGGATCATGCGGTATTCGATTCCATCGTGGCCAGTCGCGGCGCGGTGCAGGGACCGTTCACGATGTTCCTGCACTCGCCGGAACTGGCGGGGCGGGTGGCGCATCTCGGCGCGTATGTGCGCTTCGAAGGGTCGCTCGACAAGCGCGTGCGCGTGCTCGCGGCGATGACCGTCGCGCGCGAGTTCGAAGCGCTTTACGTGTGGGGCGCGCAGGCGGGCGGTGCCCGCAGGCTCGGCGTGCCGGAGACGACGATCACCGCGATCCGCGAGAACCATTCGCGCGGCATTCCGCCGGAGGACGCGCAGATTGTCGACTTCACCCGGCAACTGCTGCGCAAGCATCGCGCCGATGACGCCACGGCGAAGGCGATGCTGGCGCGCTTCGGCAACGACGAGTTCATCCAGCTCACCGGCGCCATCGGCTACTTCAGTCTGCTCTGCATGACGGTGAATGCGTGCGAGTTGGAAGCAGGGCCGAACGCGGAGGTGCTGAAGGTGTGATGCAGAAAGCGCCGCGCCGCGTCCTCCGCGGCTTGGCCGCGGATACCGCGGCGCCCGACTTCCCGCATCTCATACCGCCATGGAAACGCGTCACCATCGGTTCTGGCACACGGCCCGGGAGTATTTGACGCATTGGTCCGTCGCCGGTGCGATCCTGGCCGTCACCGGGGCGGCGCCCGAGCACTGGTTCGCCGATCTTGCGCGCGAGCTGCCTCTGCCGCACGAGGCGCTGCCGCCCTGGCTTGGGCATGTAGACTATCGCCTGGTGGCGGTGATCGTCGGTCTGTCGATCATTGTCGGCGACAATCTGTGGCGCCAGCACCGTCGCGTACCCGGGATCGCCGGGCCTGCGGCCCCGGCGGCGGTCGTGTCGGCCGCGTCCTTGGCAATCGCCGGACCATCTCCCGCTGACTCTGGTCTGGCGCTGCCGGACAAGCCCTCCATCGCCGTCCTGCCGTTCGACAACCTCAGCGGCGATCCGACGCAGGAATTCTTCTCCGACGGAATGGCCGAGGACATCATTACGCAGTTGTCGCGCGGCCACGCGTTGTTCGTGATCGCCCGCAATTCCAGCTTTACCTACAAAGGGCGGGCGGTCGACGTGAAGCAGATCGGTCGCGAACTGGGCGTTCGTTACGTGCTGGAAGGCAGCGTCCGCCGCGCCGACGAGCGGGTGCGGATCAACGCCCAGTTGGTGGAAGCGGCGACCGGGAACCACATCTGGGCGGAACGATACGATCGCTCGCTGGCGGACGTATTCGCGGTGCAGGACGAGATTTCCGACGCGGTCGCCACCGCGATCGGGCCGGCTGTCGCCGACGCGGAAATGCAGCGGGCCATGCGCAGGTCACCCGAGTCGCTTGATGCCTGGGAACTCTATCAGCGAGGGATGTGGCATCTGGGAAAGGCGGATGCGGCGGCGAACGATGAAGCGCGCCGCCTGTTCGAAGGCGCCATTGAACGGGATCCGATTTTTGCCGCCGCCCACGTCGGCTTGTCATTCTCCTATCTCAGCGCGGGCTTTCTATACCTGACCATGCCGAGCGACGAGGCGCTACGATTGGGAACCATGCACGCCCGCAAGGCGGTTGAACTCGACCCCGGCGATGCGGATGCGTACGCCCAACTGGCCAAGGCCTTAGCCACGCGGGGTGACATGGACAATGCCGAGGCGACGGCGCGGCAGGCAATTTCCATCAATCCCAACTGCGCCCAAGCCCACTGGGCCATGGGAGTAGTCCTGCTCCTCACCGGGCGCACGGCGGAAGGTCGCCAGGCCTTGGGCGTCTTCGAACGGTTAAGCCCGCGTGATGCGAGCATCGCCCAGGCGCACAGCAGGACAGCCATTTCCTACTATTTCGACCATGACTATGAGCGATGTGTCGAAGTCGCGCGGCGTCAATTGAGCGCCCATCCCGGCTTTACCATGACATATTGTTGGCTGGCTGCCGCCCTGGCCCAGCTTGGCCGCACCGAGGAAGCGCGCGTGGCGCTCGCCGCCGTTTCCCCACGTGAGTTCGATGTTTTTGTCCGCAACCGCCCGCCCTCGAGACGCCCCGAGGACCACGAACACATGCTCGACGGCCTGCGCAAAGCCGGCTGGCAGGGGTGAGTGGGCAACCATGAAGCACGCGCTGAAGCACATCTGGCACACCGGGCGGGAATACTTCACGCATTGGATTGTCGCCGGGGCCATCCTGGCCGCCACCGGGGCGGCACCGGAACACTGGCTTGCGGATTTGTTTCACGATGTGCATCTGCCGGAAGAGGCCCTGCATCTCTGGACCGCCGGCATCGACCTGCGCATGGTGCTGGCGGGGCTCGGGCTGCTTCTGATCGCCGGCGACATCGGCTGGCGCGGATTGTCATGGCCGGCCCCCGGGTCAAGCCTTGCCTCCGGGCACTTGACCCGGGGGCCGGCCATGACGATGAGGGAGAGGCATGAAAGAGGTTTTATAAAGCCACGCCGAACCGCTCGGCGAAACCCGCCCGGCCCTTTTCGGTGATCGCCACCGCGCGGGTGTCGCGTTGTCGCGTGATCCAGCCGAGTTCGAAGCAGTGACAGGCGAGTGCCGCGCCCAGCCGGCCGGCGATGTGCGGGCGCCGCTCGCTCCAATCCAGGCATGGGCGGCAGAACACGCGCCGGCCCGGCTCGGGTTCCGCGCCGAATTCGCGCAGAAAGCGGTGCCCGGTGTCGGTGACCTCGCCGCCATCGGCGGTCAGCGCCACATGCCCGCGCTCGCACAGTGAATCCGCCAGGCCGACACCCAGGCGGCCTGCCAGGTGGTCGTAACAGGTTCGGGCGGTGCGCAGCGCTTCGCCGCCCCACCAGGTCGTGCGCCGTTCCGACATCGCGGCGTCGGCTTCGCCGGCCACCGCCATGATGCCCTCCAGCATCTGGCCGACCAGCGGCGAGGCCAGCCGGTAGTAGCGGTGTCGCCCCTGCTTCTGTGGTGTCAGCAGCCCGGCCTGGGTCAGCTTGCCGAGATGGCCGCTGGTGGTTTGCGGCGAGACATGCGCCGCATAGGCCAGCTCCTTTGCCGTCAGCGCCCGGCCGTCCATCAGCGCCACCAGCATATTGGCGCGCGCCGGATCGCCGAGCAGGGACGCGGTGGCGGCGATGCGGGTTGTGTCACTCATGGCTTGGGCCTTCTTGCATTGACGCAAGATAGGGTGCCCGGACCGGCGCCGCAGCCTCCCATGCTTCGGCCGCCGCCGAAGTGTCACGAACGGCGAGGGAAGCGTCGTTCAGTTGCAGCTTGGCTGCTGGTCGCAACGGTCGCGCTGGCCTGGCGCGGTGCCGCGGTCGGCGAGGCGCTGGCGCAGCAAGACGAGCGCGGCGGCGAGCGTGCCGCGATGTCGCTCGGGCGGAATGCGTGCGATGAGTGTCTGGGTCATGCCTTCCAGCAGCACGCCGAGCATCACGTAGGGGTCGGCTTCGCTTTCCAGGGCGGCCTTGATCGCGACCGACAGTTCCGCCAGCTTGTCGGGGGTCTGCGCCGCCGCTTGCACCGCCTGGCTGGACAACTTCCGTACAGTGCGGGCGTTCGGGCGTTTTCTGGGTGGTTTCATGGGCGGCGTCCGATGGGTGGCGCGACAGGGAATATCCAGGCGGGACCGGTCTGATAGGCGATGCCGGGCCGGCAAGCTGTGCGATTTGGCACAGGAAATACCGAATTGTCGGGTGCTGGGTGCCAGATGACGGGCGACTCTATCGTAATCCGCACCGTTTGGGCAGGACTCGGTTGCATTGGCTTTAGCTAACGTCCAGAATTGCCGTGGCCGACAGGTAGGAAGTAGCGAAATAGCCAGACGAACGTCAAGCTATTTTGCTATTTTCGTCAAAATTTGGACAAACCATGGCTGAACGGACGCCTGGCCCCCTAACCTGCCGCACCTGCCGCGCAATCGAAGTGCAGAAATGCGCGGCCGCGCAGATCGCCGATCGCGGCGTGAATCTGGCGGTGGCCGGCCGGTTGCGCGAGGCGGTGCGTGCGGCCGGGGGCAACCTGGCAGTGGCTCGTCGCTCCGGCGTGCCACTCGCCACCGTCAATAATTACGTCCGCGGCCGCAATGGGATGAAAATCGAGCCATTATCGGCTCTCGCCGCGGCCTGCAATGTCTCGCTGGACTGGCTCGTCTCGGGGGGTGAGGCGCCTGCGACCGGCCGGCCGGCCGGCCCGGATTATCCCGTCGCCGTGGCCCCCCCGCCGCCCGGCCTGGGCGAGGCCCCAGTGGAGTTGTCGCCGTCCAGCATGACCGGCGCCATCGATGTGCATATTCTGACCAAGGCCATCGAGATCGTCGCCGCGATCGCCGAGGCGACGGATTTCCAGGACGACCCGAAAGGCCTGGCACGCCGCATTGCCACCACCTACGCCGTCCTCGTTCTGCCGGAGACGCCGCGCGACTGACCTGCGGTCGGCATCGCAAGCGGGCGGTGACAGTCGGACGCGACACGGGAGGGAAAAAATGTTCGTCGTGCTGTTCGAGGTCGAGCCACGGCCGGAACGCTGGGACGACTACCTGCGCTACGCCGGGATGCTGCGTCCAGAGCTGGAACGGATCGACGGGTTCCTGGACAATCGGCGGTTCCGCAGCCGTCGGCGTGACGGGCGGCTGCTGTCACTGTCATTCTGGCGGGGCGAAAAATCCGTCGTGCGCTGGCGTTCGCATGCAATGCACCATGGCGTGCAGGCGAAGGGCCGGTCGGAGGTGTTCCGCGACTACCATCTGCGGGTCGGCGAGGTGGTGCGCGACAACGGTGCGGTGCAGCCTCAGTCGCGGTTCGACGAAACCGAGACTGGTTTGGCGCGGGGGGCGAGCATTGTCGAGGGTCCAGCGGCCGAAACGCCGCCGGACGCGGCGGGGTTGGTGGACTGGGACATGTTCGACGGCATCCTGGACCCGCAGGACCGCGTGCTGCTGCTGTCCTGGCGCGACGCGGACGCGATGCAGGCCTGGATTCCGCAAGCTGGGACGCGGCGGCGCGATGTGCGAATCGTGCGCGACTACGGGCTGCGCGACCGGGCCGAGGCGCCGCAGTTCCATCCGTGACGTGGCAGCCGCACCAGGCGGCGGGGCTCAGAACGGAATTTCGTCGTCCAGGTCGCCGCCTTTCGGCGCCTCCCATGACGGCGCGCCGCCGCCGCTGCGCGGGGCACCGCCTGCTGCCGCCGGCCGCTGCTGCGCCGGCGCGCGTTCGCGGTAGGCACCGCCGGCCCCGCCGCCTTCGGCCGTCGCGCCTTCCTCACCGCGCTGGCTGTCGATCAGCACCAGTTCGCCGCGGAACTGACTGAGGACAACTTCGGTGGTGTAACGCTCCTGCCCGCTCTGGTCGGTCCACTTGCGGGTCTGCAACGACCCTTCGATATAGACCTTGCGCCCCTTGCGGAGATAGCGCTCGGCCACCTCGCCGATCCGCTCGTTGAAGATCACTACCCGGTGCCACTCGGTGCGCTCCTTGCGCTCCCCCGACGTGCGATCGGTCCAGTTTTCGCTGGTCGCGAGCGTCAGGTTGACGATCTTCCTTCCGTCCTGCGTGGTTCGCACCTCCGGGTCCTTGCCGAGATTGCCCACCAGGATCACTTTGTTGACGCTGCCCGCCATGACCGCACCCTCTTTCCCAAAGGAGTGAAATTACTCTTTCCCTCCCTAAATCGCCACCGGTTAACCGAGTCTTCCCAGCATCCCCGGAATCAGGCTATATACCGGGAACATCTAGAGAACAAGCAGGACGCCAATATGGCCGGCTCCATCCACGTGCGCGGCGCGCGCGAGCACAACCTCAAGAACGTGGATGTGGTCATCCCGCGCGACAGCCTGACCGTGCTCACCGGGCTGTCCGGCTCGGGCAAGTCCTCGCTCGCCTTCGATACGATCTACGCCGAAGGTCAGCGCCGCTACGTCGAGTCGTTGTCGGCTTACGCGCGGCAGTTCCTGGAGCTGATGGGCAAGCCGGATGTGGATTCGATCGAGGGCCTGTCGCCGGCAATCTCCATCGAACAGAAGACCACGTCGCGCAACCCACGCTCCACCGTCGGCACCGTGACGGAAATCCACGACTACATGCGCTTGCTGTGGGCGCGGGTCGGGGTACCCTACTCGCCCGCCACCGGCCTGCCGATCGAGGCGCAGACCGTGTCGCAGATGGTCGATCGGGTGGTCGCCATGCCGGAAGGCACCCGCCTGCTGCTGCTGGCGCCGGTGGTGCGTGACCGCAAGGGCGAATACCGCAAGGAGCTCGGCGAACTGCAACGCCGCGGCTTCACCCGCGTGAAGGTCGACGGCAAATTGTACGAGATCGGTGAGGTTCCCTCGCTGAACCGCAAGATCAAGCATGAGATCGAGGCGGTGGTGGACCGCATCGTCGTGCGCGAGGGTATTGCCCCACGCCTGGCCGACAGTTTCGAGACCGCGCTGGCGCTGTCCGACGGCATCGCCTACGCGGAGAACGTCGGGACCAGCGAACGCACGGTTTTTTCCTCGCGTTTCGCCTGTCCGGTGTCCGGCTTCACCATCGAGGAGATCGAGCCGCGGCTGTTCAGCTTCAACTCGCCGCACGGTGCCTGTCCGGCCTGCGACGGTCTTGGTACGGAAACGTTTTTCGATCCTGCGATGGTGGTGCCGGACGAACGCCTGGCGCTCGCCGATGGCGCGATCGCGCCGTGGACCGGTTCGCAAAGCCCGTATTACGACCAGACCCTGCAAAGCCTGGCGAAGCACTTCAAGGTCGCCACCAAGACGCCTTGGCAGGATTTGCCGCAGCGCGTGCGCAATGCGATCCTGAACGGCACAGGTGAGGAACCGGTTGCCTTCACCTACAAGGACGGTGTGCGGTCTTATACCGTGGCCAAGCCATTCGAGGGCGTGCTGCGCAACCTGCAACGCCGCTTCCAGGAGACCGACAGCGTCTGGGTGCGCGAGGAACTCACCCGCTACCAGGCGGAAAAGCCCTGCGCCGCCTGCAACGGCGCCCGCCTCAAGCCCGAGGCGTTGGCGGTGCGCGTCGCGGGTTCCAACATCGCCGAGGCCTCCGCCCTGTCGATCCGTCTAGCGTTGGACTGGTTTGGCGCGGTGATGCCGACTCTGACGCCGCAACGCGCCGAGATCGCCCGCCGCATCCTGCGCGAGATTCTCGACCGGTTGCAGTTTCTGGTCGATGTCGGGCTGGACTACCTGACTCTCGCGCGCGCCTCCGCCACGCTGTCCGGCGGCGAGTCGCAACGCATCCGGCTGGCCAGCCAGATCGGCTCCGGCCTGACCGGAGTGTTGTACGTGCTGGACGAACCCTCGATCGGGCTGCACCAGCGCGACAACGAACGCCTGTTGACCACGCTGCGGCGGTTGCGCGATCTCGGCAATACCGTGTTGGTCGTGGAACATGACGAGGACGCGATCCGCGCCGCCGACCACGTGGTCGACATGGGGCCCGCCGCCGGGGTGAACGGCGGCCACGTCATCGCCGAGGGCACGCCGGCGGAGATCGCCGCCAATCCGAAATCGCTGACCGGCGACTATCTCTCCGGCCGCCGCCGCATTGAGGTGCCGCTGATGCGCCGCCCTATGCAGGCGGAGCGCGTGGTGCGCGTCGTCGGCGCACGCGGCAACAATTTGAAGCAGCTTACCGCGGAATTTCCGCTCGGCACCTTCACCTGCGTCACCGGCGTGTCCGGCGGGGGAAAATCCACGCTGGTCGTGGACACGCTGTACAAGGCCGCGGCGCGCCGGCTGATGGGGTCGGGCGAGGTGCCCGCGCCGCACGATCGCATCGAGAACCTCGAATTGCTCGACAAGATTATCGACATCGATCAGTCGCCGATCGGCCGCACGCCGCGCTCCAACCCCGCCACCTATACCGACCTGTTCGCGCCGATCCGCGACTGGTTCGCCGAGCTGCCGGATTCCCGCGCGCGCGGCTACAAGCCCGGCCGCTTCAGCTTCAACGTCAAGGGCGGCCGCTGCGAGGCCTGCCAGGGCGACGGCGTGCTGAAAATAGAAATGCACTTTCTGCCCGATGTCTACGTGACCTGCGACGTCTGCAAGGGCAAGCGCTACAATCGCGAAACGCTCGAGATAAAATTCCGCGACAAGTCGATCGCCGAGGTGCTGGCGATGACGGTGGACGAGGCGGTGCCGTATTTCAGCGCCCAACAGCGCATCCACGACCGGCTGAAAATTCTGCAGCAGGTCGGGCTGGGCTATATCCAGCTCGGCCAGCAGGCGACCACGCTGTCGGGTGGCGAGGCACAACGGATAAAATTGTCGAAGGAGCTGGCGCGGCGGGCGACCGGGCGCACGCTGTACATCCTCGATGAGCCGACCACCGGTCTGCACTTCGAGGACGTGCGCAAGCTGCTGGAAGTGCTGCACACGCTGGTCGATCAGGGCAACACCGTCGTGGTGATCGAGCACAATCTGGAAGTGATCAAGACTGCCGACTGGATTCTCGATCTCGGCCCGGAAGGCGGCGACGGCGGCGGACGCATCGTCGCCGCGGGCACGCCGGAGGACATCGCGGCGAATCCCGAGAGCTACACCGGGCGTTTCCTTGCGCCGATGCTGCTGCGTGCGGCGACGCAGAAGGTGCGGCGGCGGGCATAGCGGCGAGCGTCGCTCGCCCCGCGCTGTCATTGCGAGGAGCGCAGCGACGAAGCAATCCCCCGTGTGAAGAGCAGCTGCTCGTCAGGGGGGATTGCTTCGTCGCTGCGCTCCTCGCAATGACAGGCGCCGGCCGGCCGGCCGGGATGGCGCCTACCCTCGAAAGCCCTTGAACGCGCTCGGAATCCGCTGAATCTCCGCGATCACCTCGCGCCGCGTCGCGGCACTGGTGCCGGGGGAAAAATCGATCGACACCGTATCGACGATACCGCCGAACCGCCGCTCGATCGCCTTGGCAATCCCCTCATACGGCGCGCGCGCAACGAACAAGTCCAGCACCGTGTCGGAAACCTGCGCCGCCATGTCCTTCCACGCGCCCTGCTTCGACATCTCGGTCAACTTCACGCCCAGATCGGAAAGCCCGTGGATGTCGAACACGCCGCGATAGGCCGGAGTCGAACCGTAGAACGCGACGCGATAACGGATCTTCTCCGCCGCCTCGCGCACCGCCGCCTCATCCGGACCGGTAACAACGAACCCGCCCCCGGTGATCTCGAAATTCTCGAACGATTTGCCCGCTGCTGCCAGTTCGGCGGCCAGCATCGGCCGCACCACCTCCTCCAGATACCGCCGCGTGGCGAAACCATGCAGCCGCACACTGTCAGCGACGCGCGCGGCAACCTTCGACATCAGCGGCCCCACCGCCGCCATGGCGATCGGCACCATCGGCAAACCCAGCGGGCCGGGCGAAAACTCCGGCGTCATCAGCGTGAAATTGTAGTGCTTGCCATGGAAGTCCAGCTTTTCCCCGAACTCCCAGCAGCGGAAAATCGTCCGCAGCGCCTGCACGTATTCGCCCATGCGCGCCGCCGGCGCCACCCAGGGCACGGAAAACCGTCGCTCGTTATGCGCCTTCACCTGGCTGCCCAGCCCCAGGATAAACCTTCCCCCCGAATGCTGCTGCAAATCCCACGCATGGTTGGCGACGATCATCGGGCTGCGCGGAAACGCGATCGCCACCGAGGTTGCCAACCGCACGCGCTGCGTCGCCAGCGCCGCGAACGCCAGCGGCGTGAACGGCTCATGCCGCAACTCGTTGGCGGTGACGCAGTCGAACCCATCCTCCTCCGCCGCTTGTGCGGCCGGGCCGCAAGTGCGCCAATCCTCCACCGGCAGCACCGTCGAAACGCGCATCGTTTTTCTCCCGTGATCCCGCGCCAGTTTGCGGTCCGCGCGCCGGTCCCGTAAAGCGGTCGGCAAACGGGGAAGGAGTGCGCACATGCAGAGCCTGGCCGGCAAGGTCGTCGTCGTCACCGGTGCGAGCCGCGGCATCGGTGCCGCCGCGGCCGCGGCGCTAGGCAAGGCAGGCGCAAGCCTGATGCTGACCGCGCGCGATGCCGCGCAAATCGCGGCGGTGGCGCAAGGCATCGCACGCGCCGGTGGCAAGGCCGCCGCCCTGGCCTGCGACGTGTCCGATTGGCACGCGGTGCAGCGCCTGGTCGCCGAGACGCAGCAGCGCTTTGGCAGGATCGATACGCTGATCAACAACGCCGGCGTGGTCGAGCCGATTGCCGTCACTGCCGAAAGCGACCCCGCCGCCTGGGCGCGGTCGATCGAGATCAACCTGATCGGCGCCTACTACGCCATTCGGGCCGTGCTGCCGCCGATGCTGGCGGCCGGCGGCGGTACCATCGTCAACGTCTCCTCCGGTGCCGCGCATAATCCGCTGGAGGGCTGGAGCGCCTATTGTTCCGGCAAGGCGGGCCTCGCCATGCTGACGCGCGCGATCGCGCTGGAACACGCCGCGCAAGGCATTCGCGTGTTCGGCTTCCAGCCCGGCACCACCGACACCGACATGCAGGTGATCATCCGCGCCTCCGGCATCAATCCGATCAGCAAGATCCCGCGCGAGAACCTGACGCCGGTCGCGCATCCCGCCGTCGCCATCGTCTATCTGTGCACCAGTGCCGCCGACGACCTGGCCGGCAAGGAATTTTCCCTCCGCGACGAAGCCTTCCGCCAACGTTTGAACCTGACATGAACGCGGCACCGCTGGCCGGCATCAAGGTCATCGAGCTCGGCCAGGCACTGGCCGGGCCGCTTGCCGGAGTCATCCTCGCCGACCTGGGTGCCGACGTGATCAAGGTGGAAAAACCCGACGGCGGCGACGATGCGCGGCTCTGGGGTCCGCCCTTCGTCGATGGCGACGCGCTGACCTTCCATGCGATCAATCGCGGCAAGCGCTCGATCACGCTGGACATCAAGCACGCCGGCGACGTTGCGAAGCTGACCGCGCTGGTGCGCGGGGTGGATATCCTGATCCAGAACCTGCGGCCTGGCATCGTCGATGCCTGCGGCATCGGCCCCGATGTCATGCTCTCTGCCAACCCGCTTCTGATCTATTGTTCGATCTGGGCCTTCGGCTACCAGGGGCCGCTGCGGATGGCGCCCGGCTTCGATCCGCTGTTGCAGGCCTATGCCGCGGTGATGACGCTGACGGGACGGAAGGACGATCCGCCTACCTTCTGCGCCCCAGCGATCAACGACACCGCGACCGGCATGTGGTGCGCGATCGGCGCGCTGGCGGCGTTGCAGCAGCGGCAGCACACCGGCAAGGGCTGCGTTATCGATACGTCGCTGTTCGAAAGCGCGGTCGGCTGGGTGGGTTCGCCGCTCGCCGCATATATGCTCACCGGGCAGTTGCCGCAGCGGCACGGTACCGGCAGCGGTGTGCTGACGCCATACCAAACTTTCGACACCGCCGACCGGCCGATTTGCATCGCGGCCGGCAACGACCGGCTGTTCGTCAAAATGGCACAGGCGATGGGGCATGCGGAATGGGCGACCGACACGCGCTTCGCCGATGGCCGCCAGCGCACCGCCAACCGTGCTGCGCTGGTCACCGCGATGCAGCAAGTACTGCTGACGCGTTCGCGGCAGGATTGGCTCGGCATCCTCGGTGAGGCCGGCGTGCCCGCCGCGCCGGTGAACGACATCGCCGAGTTGGCGGCCTCGGAACAATTGCAGGCAATCGATATGCTGCGCACGTTGCCCGGCAGCGGTGTTCGGATTGCCGGCCTGCCGATCAGCTTCGACCGGCGGCGCCCGCATCCGCGCCGCGATTCGCCGAAACTCGGCGAGCATGATGCAGAAGTTTTCGACCAACCGGAGAAACCTCATGGCTGACGACATCCTCGACCGCGCGCGCCGCTACCACGACGAGCTGACGGAGTTCCGCCGCGACATCCACGCGCATCCCGAACTCGGGCTGGAGGAACACCGAACCGCCGAACGCGTCGCCAACAGGCTGGCGGAGTGGGGAGTCGAAGTGCATCGCGGGGTTGGCAAGACCGGCGTGGTCGGCGTGCTGCGCAACGGCGACGGCCCCGCGATCGGCCTGCGCGCCGACATGGACGCGTTGCCGATCCACGAGGAAACCAACCTGCCATACAGCAGCCGCAACCCCGGCCGCATGCATGCCTGCGGCCACGATGGCCACACCACCATGCTGCTCGGTGCGGCAAAATACCTGGCGGACACGCGCAATTTCAAAGGCACGGTGAACTTTATCTTCCAGCCCGGCGAGGAAGGCATCGGCGGCGCGCTTGCCATGTTGAACGACGGATTGTTCGAGCGCTTTCCCTGCCAGGCGATCTTCGGCATGCACAATCGCCCCGGCATGCCGGTCGGCCAGTACGCCATTACCCCTGGCGTCGGCATGGCCGGCGGCGCGTTCTTCGACATCGCCATCACCGGCAAGGGCGCACATGGCGCGCGGCCGGAAGAAAGCGTCGATTCGGTGCTGGTCGCCTGCCATATCGGGACGGCATTGCAGTCGATCGTCGCCCGCAACGTGCCACCGCAGGACGTCGCCGTGCTAAGCGTCACCCGCATCCTGGCCGGCGACGCCTATAACGTGATCCCGCAAACCGCCACGCTCGCCGGCACCGTCCGCACCATGAAGCGCGAGACGATGCAGTTGGTGGAAGCCAACATGAAGCGGCTGGCAGGCCATGTCGCTTCCGGCTTCGGCGCCGAGGCGAAGGTGGATTTTCGCGTGATCTTTGCGCCCCTGGTGAACGACGCCGACCACGCGCGCGCCTTCGCCGATGCTGCTTCGGACCTGGTCGGCGAGGCAAAGGTGAACCGCAACAAGCCGCCGGCCAACGCGTCGGAGGATTTCAGCTTCATGCTGGAGAAAGTGCCAGGCGCGTATATCAACCTGGGCAACGGCGAGGACAGCGCGGCGGTGCACAACCCGGCGTATAATTTCAACGATGCGGCGATACCCTACGGCGTTGCCCTGTTCGCCAGTATCGTGGAACGCAAGCTGCCGAAATGATGGGTCCGGCAATGGCCAAAGTCCTCCCCCTCCCCTTGTGGAAGGGGGTTGGGGGGAGGGGTCGATGCGGGGTGCACCAACCCCTTCCCCCAACCCCCTCCCTCAAGGGGAGGGGGAGCACCTTGCACATAGCCGCTTGGCGTGACCTGTGATGTTCACTCGGCCTGACACCGGCAACCTCACGATCTACCTCGACGGTGCACCCCTCCGCGCCCGCGCCGGAGATAGCATCGCCGGCGCAGTGCTAGCGCACGGCATCCACACAACGCGACACACACCAATCTCCGGTGCACCGCGCGGCCCCTACTGCATGATGGGCGCCTGCTTCGAATGTCTTGCCGTGGTGGACGGAAAGCCCGGTGTGCAGACCTGCCTCGCCCCGGTGCGTGACGGCATGCGCATCGAGCGCCAGGACGGCGCGCGTTCCCTGTCGGACATGCCATGACCCCCGAATTGCTCATCATCGGCGCAGGTCCGGCCGGCATCTCCGCCGCCGTCGAAGCGCGCGCGCACGGACTGTCCGTGCTGGTGCTCGATGAGAACGCCGCCCCCGGCGGCCGCATCTGGCAGGCGCTGGAATCGCGCGGCGCGAAGGACGAAGACGACACCGAGGGCCTGCGCGCGTTGCATGAATTCCACGCGTGCGGTGCCGATGCGCGCTGGCGCGCCGGCGCCTGGGCGATCGAACGCGACGGCACCGTGTTCTGGAGCGAGGACGGCACCGCATGCTCTGCGCACGCGCCTTGCGTATTACTGTGCACCGGCACCACCGAACGGCCGCTGCCGATCCCCGGTTGGACCTTGCCTGGCGTCATGACCGTCGGCGCCGCGCAGATTGCGCTGAAGACCAGCGGACTTTTGCCAACCGGTGCCACCTGGATCGCCGGTCAGGGTCCGCTGCTGATGCTCTACGCAGCGCAGGCGCTGCGGGCCGGTGGCAGCATCGCCGGCATTCTGGATCTGTCGGACGGCACCGCGCTGTTGCGCGCATTGCGGCATCTGCCGGCGGCGCTGCGCGGTGTCGGCGACATCGCCAAGGGCCTGGCCTGGCGGCGCGAGATCGCCCGCGCCGGCGTGCCATGGCTGAGCGCCACGGCACTCCGCGCGGCAGGCGACGACGTACTGCAACGCATAACCTTCCGTGCTGGCGGCGGTGATCGGACGGAAAATGCCGATCTCCTGCTGTTGCATGACGGCATCATCCCGTCGGTGCAGATCACCCGGGCGCTGGGCTGTGCGCATCGGTGGGATGCCGGGCAACACTGCTGGAAACCGGCGGTGGATGCGTGGGGCGTCACCTCGCTGCCGAATATTCTGGTGGCCGGCGATGGCGCCGGCATCGGCGGCGCGCGGGCCGCCGCGCTGTCGGGACGCATCGCCGCGCTTGGTGTCGCGCGGGCCCTGGGGCGGATCGACGTTGCCACCCGTGACGCCGCCGCGGCACCGTTACGCGCCGCGCACGCCCGGCACCGCGCGGTGCGACCACTGCTCGACACGTTGTACGCGCCGCGGCCATGCGTGCTGGACGATGCGACGATCGTCTGCCGTTGCGAGGAGGTCACCGCGGCGCAGATTCGTGATGCGGCCTCGCCCGGCTGCCTCGGGCTGAACCAGTTGAAGGCCTTCACCCGCTGCGGCATGGGCCCATGTCAGGGGCGCATGTGCGGCAGCACCGCGGCGGAGGTGTTGGCCGCCGCCCGGGGCGTGCCAGTGGCGACGATCGAGCCATACCGTACACGCTTCCCCACGAAACCCTTGACGGTCGGCGAACTTGCCGAGATGGCAATGGAATAAGGAAACCAGGCGATGGCCATGCGCATCTGGCATCAGAGCTTCACCGTGCTGGGCGATCTGCCCGGCTACGCCGATGCGATTCGTGCGCATCTCGCGCGCATGCTGCGCCCCGGTACCGAGGTTGTGCTGCACGGCCAGGCGGACGGCACCTATCCGGGCAACTATCCCGGCGACGATATCGGCTATGCCTACACCTACTGGATTCACGGCAACCAATGGGTGGCGGCCGCGCGCGCCGCCGAACGCGACGGCTTCGACGCCTTCGCCATGTGCACGCTGCCCAATCCGATGTTGCGCGAGGTGCGCTCGCTGGTCGACATTCCGGTGATCGGCATGGGCGAGACGTGCTTTCATCTTGCCACCATGTTCGGCCAGCGCTTCGCGGTGATGCTGTTCATCGACCGCATGATCCCGCTCTACCAGGAGCAGATCCGCAATTACGGCCTGGCGGAGCGCTGTGCGGGGGTGGTGGCGTCGGGATTGTCGTTCCAGGAGGTGCTGCACGGGTTCGAAAATCCGGGCCCGGTCATTGCGAAATTCCTCGAGGTGGCGCGGCGGATCATCCGCGAGACCGGCGCCGACGTGATCGTGCCGGGCGAGGTGCCGCTGAACCTGCTACTGGCGATGAATGGCATGAACCGCGTGGATGATGTCCCGGTCCTGGACGGCCTGACCGCGACGATGACGATGGCAGAGCAGATGGTCGATCTGTATCACGCTACCGGCATCCGGCACAGCCGGCACGGCTGGTTCAATTCGGTGCCGAGTCAGCAGCGCGTCGCGCAGGTGGCCGAGTTCTACGGCGTGGATCGGCTGAAGTTCTAGACGGCGGCCCGCGGTCATTGCGAGGAGTGGAGCGAAGCAGCAATCTCCCGCCCGGTGAGCATCATTGCCGGGGCTGGCCCGTAGCCGACTGCCGCGTCGCTTCGCTCCTCGCGATGACAGCTCCAACAGGAGGATACGCACCATGAGCGCCACAACGACACCAGCCCAGAGCCCCTACCTGCCGGTCCGCGACGACTGGCTAGCGCGCCGCACAGAAGCGATCCTGGAACCGGCGTTGCCAATCGTCGATCCGCATCACCATCTGTGGGAACGGCCCGGCTGGCGTTACATGCTCGACGATCTGCTGGCCGACACCAACAGCGGGCATAATATCGTCGCAACCGTGTTCGTGCAGTGCCGCTCGATGCACCGCGCCGGCGGACCGGAGGAGATGAAGCCGGTCGGCGAGACCGAGTTCGTCAACGGCGTCGCGGCGATGAGCGCGTCCGGCCAGTACGGCGCGACCAAAATCTGTGCTGGCATCGTCGGCCATGCCGATCTGCGCCTGGGTGGGAGTGTGCGTCCGGTGTTGGAGGCACATATCCGCGCCGGCGGCGGGCGGTTCCGCGGCATTCGCCACATCACCGCCTGGGACGGCGACAAGACGCTGATGAACCCCGCCTACGCGCCGCCTCCTGGCCTGCTGGCCGACCGCACGTTCCGCGAAGGTTTTTCCGCCCTCGCGCCGCTGAACCTCAGCTTCGACGCGTGGCTGTATCATCCGCAAATCGACGAACTCACCGCGCTGGCGCAGGCGTTTCCGGGCACGCAAATCTGCCTGAACCATGTCGGCGGGCCGCTCGGCATCGGCGTCTATGCCGGCAAGCGCGACGCGGTGTTCGCGGCCTGGTCGACGTCGATCCGTGCACTAGCGCAATGCCCGAACGTCGCGGTGAAGCTCGGCGGCATGGCGATGCGGATCAACGGCTTCGATTTCCACGAACAGACCGATCCGCCGTCATCGGAGGCGCTGGCGGCGGCGTGGAAACCCTATGTCGACACCTGCATCGGTGCGTTCGGCGCCGCTCGCTGCATGTTCGAGAGCAACTTTCCGGTGGACAAGGGCTCCTACGCCTACGCGCCGTTCTGGAACGCGTGCAAGATCCTGGCGCGCACTGCCAGCGCAGCGGACAAGGCCGACCTGTTCAGCGGCACTGCCGCACGGTTCTACCGGCTTGACCTTTGAAGGACGCCTCCCATGCAAACCTTGAAAATCGGCGACGTCACCATCACCAGCATCATCGAGCGCGACGGCCCGTGGCGCCGGCCGGAGGATATGTTCCCCGCCTACGATCCAGAAATCGGCAGGCGCCATCTGGCGGAACTCGACCGGGAGGTGTTCGACCCGGCCTCCGGCCGCATGGTGATCACCTACCAAACGTTCGTCGTACGCACGCCGAAGCATACGATCCTGGTGGACACCTGCACCGGCGAGGACAAGGGCTATCCGGCGCCGATGGATTTTCCGAAGCAGCCCTGGCTCGACGGATTCCATGCCGCCGGCCTGTCATTCGACAAGATCGACTTCGTGTTCTGCACCCATTTGCACATCGACCATTGCGGCTGGAACACGGTGCTGCGCGACGGGCGCTGGGTGCCGACCTTTCCGCGCGCGAAATACGTGTTCCACAAGCGCGAATACGCGGCGTGGGAGGAAGCGACGAAGCGCGACGACAACCCGCCGGGCAATGTCTGGCGGTTCAATTGCGAGCCGGTGGTGGCGGCCGGTCAGGCGTTGCTGGTGGATGACGACTACACGCTGGATGAAACGGTGTGGCTGACGCCGACGCCAGGACATGCGCCGTGCCACTGCTGCGTGAACATCAAGTCCGGCGGGCAGCGCGCGGTGGTCACCGGCGACCTGATGCACCACGCGCTGCAGTGCCGCGAGCCGGACTGGTCCACGATCTTCGACTGGGACGCGAAGCAGGCGGCGGTGTCGCGGCGCAAGTTCCTCGGCGAGGTGGCGGGGACGGGGTCGTTCGTGCTGCCGATCCATTTCCCATCACCGACGACCGGGCGCGTGGAGGCGGATGGCGACCGGTTCCACTACAAGTTCGTGCGTTGAAACCTCTCACGCGAGTGACGCGGGAGAGGTTAGTAAAGCCAATGCCGCAGCGGCCTGGCATGGTTCGATCACGGGCACGCCGGCCGCATCTTCCACGGTCTCCCGGTGATGCGCCATGCCGGTGCAGCCGAGGACGATCGTCTCCGCGCCGGCCGCAACCAACTCCCGCGCCGCCGCCGCCAACCGGGCGCGCGCCGCTTCGGGCTCCAGCAGTGCCTCCATCGTGACGTTCAACGCCACCTCAGCCGCCAACCGCGCCTCCAACCCCATCGCGCGTAGCGCGGCCCGGTGGCGGGCCTTCGACGCCTCGACGATGGCGATCACCCCGAAGCGCTCCGCCCGCGCCACCGCCGCGGCCACCGCGGAACGGAACACACCCAGCACCGGTCGCCGTGTCGCGCCTCGCGCCGCCTCGATGCCGGGGTCCGACGCGCAGGCGATCACGTAGCAATCGGCCGGCTCGCGTTCTATCAGCCGGCATAGCGGCGCCACCACCGCATGCCAGTCGCGCCAGTCGTAGATCGCCGGTGGCCCCTCGGCCAGCGTCGCCACCTCGAAGGTCGGTCCGCCAGGAAAGCGGAACGGCGCCAGCGCGGCGTCGATCCCGGCAGAGCATGCCAAAGAGCAGTTGGGATTGATGACGAGAATACGAGGCATGCGGGGAGTGTCGGTCCCCTGGCAGACGGGATCAAGCGATCCAATTTGGTGTTGCGGTGCAGCATAGCCTATCCTGGTGTGCCGCGCCTCTTTTGTCCCCGCAAGGACGCTCGCATGCCCCCGATCCGCTGGCAGCCCGACCGCACGCCGAAGCTGCCGCCCTGGCCGCTGCCGCCGCTTGGCATTGCCATCGGTCGGGGCTTGCTCGGCCGCTGCCCGGCCTGCGGCAAGAGCCACCTGTTCAACGGCTACCTGAGCGTGGTGCCTGAATGCCAGAACTGCGGGGCGCCACTCGGACTGGCCCGCGCCGATGACGCGCCGCCCTATTTCACCATCCTGATCGTTGGGCACCTCGTCGTCCCCCCGATGCTGATCCTGCAGCGCATGCAGGACCCGCCGATCTGGGTTATGTGGGTGATCTTCGTGCCGCTCACGCTGGTCCTGGCGATAGGATTGCTCCGGCCGATCAAGGGCGGCACCGTCGGACTGATGCTGCGGCTCAATATGCTGAAATCCGACCCCGACGACGCATGAGCGGCGCGGCACGCCTGTCCCGGGTCGTCCTGGAGGAAGACGGGGCGGCGTGCCTGCCGCCGCTGATCGAGGCCGATCGCGCCCAGGCGGTGGCTGATCTGGCGACGGCCAACCGGTTCGCACCACTGGCGGTAAAGCGCGCCCACGACGCCGAGGGACCCTATGCCCTGCACCTGGCAATCCGCGACGGACGCTTGCTGTTCGACATCCGCCACGACGACGACGCGCCGCTGGCTGCGATCGGGCTGGCGCTGGGACCGTTCCGCTCGCTGATCAAGGACTATCAGATGCTGGTGGACAGCCATATTACGGCGGTGCAGGAGGGCCGCATGGAACGCGTCCAGGCGATCGACATGGGACGGCGCGGGCTGCACAACGAAGGCGCCGAGCTGATGCGGCAGCGATTGCTCGGCAAGATCGACATCGACTTCGAAACCGCCCGCCGCCTCTTCACCCTGCTCTGCGTGCTGCATCAGAGGGTCTCGGCGCGATGAAGATCGACGGCGTGGCGTATCGCAGCGTCTGGGTGGACCGCGCGGATGGTTGGGCGGTGCACATCATCGACCAGACCAAGCTGCCCTGGGCGCTGGACATCCTCCGCCTGACCGACGTGGCGCAGGCAGCGCACGCGATCCGCGCCATGCAGGCGCGCGGGGCGCCGCTGATCGGCGCTCTGGCGGCGTATGGAATGTGCCTGGCGTTGCGGCGCGACGCATCGACCGAGGCGATGGAACGCGGCGCCGCCCTGCTGGCCGGCACCCGGCCGACCGCGGTAAATCTCCGCTGGGCGCTGGAGCGCATGCTGACCCGGCTGCGCAACACGCGGCCGGACGAGCGCGTCGCCGCCGCCTACGCGGAGGCCGCCGCCATTGCCGAGGAGGACGTGGCGCGGAACGAAGCGATCGGCCGGCACGGCCTGCCGTTGATCGAGGCCGCCGCGACACGCAAGGCAGGCGGCCGGGTCAACGTGCTGACCCATTGCAACGCCGGCTGGCTGGCGACGGTCGATTGGGGCACCGCTTTGGCGCCGATCTACACCGCGCATAATGCCGGGCTGGACCTGCATGTCTGGGTGGACGAGACGCGGCCTCGGAACCAGGGCGCCGCGCTGACCGCCTGGGAGCTGGGCAAGCACGGCGTGCCGCACACCGTGGTGGCGGACAATGCCGGCGGTCACCTGATGCAGCACGGCGAGGTCGATCTGGCCATCGTCGGCGCCGACCGGGTGACCCGTGCCGGCGACGTGGCCAACAAGATCGGCACCTATCTGAAGGCGCTGGCGGCGCTCGACAACGGCGTGCCGTTCTGGGCGGCGGTGCCCTCGTCCACCATCGATTGGACGCTGTCGGACGGGCTGGCGGAAATCCCGATCGAGGAGCGCAGCGGCGCGGAGGTCACCGACGTGACCGGACGCATGGCCGACGGACGGATCGCCACGGTGCGGGTGGCGCCGTTGGACAGTCCCGCCGCCAATCCGGCGTTCGACGTGACGCCGGCGCGGCTGGTGACCGGGCTGATCACCGAACGCGGGCGGTGCGACGCGAGCGTCGCCGGGCTGCGCGGGCTGTTTCCAGAGCACCGATAACACCTCTCCCGCCTGCGGCGGGCTTGGGCCGTGGAGTCGCTTGACCCAGAAGGCCGGTTCGACCCGTTGCGGTCCTTGCAAACGGTTGGCGCGAAGCCCGACAACTCCCCCTCCCCTTGTGGGCTTGGGCCGCGAAGCGGACCAAGGTTGGGGGGAGGTGTCGGTCGGAGGCTCGCACCCCTCCCCCTACCTTGGTCCGCTTCGCGGCCCAAGCCCTCAAGGGGAAGGAGAGTTGCCAGTCTCACTGCTGTCTCAGAATCCCGATTCGTGCGACGGCCTCCTCTGTTTCCGTGCCGGTCCCGTCAGGCGGCCTCGTCCAGCGTCTCGCCGCCGAGCTCGCCGAGCAGGGTCAGCACTTTGCTGGTGCCGCGGACCAGCGCGTCGATCACCGCCGGATCGGTGGGCAGCGTCACGTAGCGGTAATGCGCCTTGCACTGTGGCGTGACGCCGCGGTCGTGGCGGATCTGCGCCGCGGCCACGGTCCTTTCCTTCGCAAAGGCCTCGGCCTTGGCGATCGCCTCGGGCGAGGGGGGCGGTGCGGACTCCGCCGGCACGGGCAGCGGCGCGGGATTGGGGGCGGCCGGGCGCGGTGGCGCGACGGCTGGCGGCACGGGGGCGGGCGGTGGTGCCGCGGCCTGGACCGGCGGCGGCCCAGCATGCGGTTCGGCTTGTGGCGGCAGGGCGGGTGCGATGGCGGGCTGCGCCTTCGGGGCGCCCGCCACCGCTTCTGTCGCCAGCCGCACCTTCTGCTCCCGCT
>Ga0209415_10000620_pt1 | contig 66677 bp, 58 predicted proteins | sample PeaSoiSIISIP2007_FD_187696 | JGI IMG/M metagenome (GOLD analysis project Ga0209415, IMG submission 187696) | Peat soil microbial communities from Weissenstadt, Germany - SII-SIP-2007 (SPAdes) (version 2) | ecosystem: Environmental > Terrestrial > Soil > Wetlands > Peat | place: Germany...
AAGTCGATCAATCACTTGTCCCGTCGGCAGACCGTGAGATTCCCGAAATTCCAGTCGAGTTGCGAAAGTCGGGCTAACATATTGCAGCAAACAAATTGTACGCAATAAACGGCAACGAACCCTTCGGAACAGCGCCGCATCGCAAGATCGATTAACATAGTCTACACAGATTGGATCGCTTCTTGATCAGTATAACCCGTACTCAACCAGCTGCAATCCCTCGGCCGGGCCGCACATTGGCCTCCAGCAGCGCGCGCAGGCCGGCGAGCAAGCGCGCCGGGGTGGGCGGACAGCCGCTGATCGTCAGGTCCACCGGCACCGACGCGCCCGTGCCGCCCAGCACTGCGTAGCTGCCCTTGAACACGCCGCCGTCCACCGCGCAGTCGCCCACCGCGACCACCCATTTCGGCTCCGGCGTCGCGTCCCAGGCCGCCTCCAGCGCCTCGCGCAGGTTGCGGGTCAGCGGCCCGGTGACCAGCAGCACGTCGGCGTGGCGCGGGCTTTCGACGAAGCGCAGCCCGTACTGCTCCAGGTCATAGAACGCGTTGCGCAGGGCGCGCAGCTCCAGCTCGCAGCCGTTGCAGCTTCCGGTATTGACGTGGCGGATCGCCAGGCTGCGTCCCAGCCGGGTCTGCGCGGCTGCGTCCAGCCGTGCGGCCAACGAGGCGGTGGTCGCCGCATCCACCGGACCGGCCGGTTCAGCCGGGCCGGACCTGAACCAGCGCCCGATCACCGCCGGCCCCCGATCACAGGTCGAGCGCCGAGGCTGGCAGACTGCACGACAGGCGGATCATGTCCACGTCCTCCACAGGTCCGCTGGTGATCGCCGCCTCCGCCAAGGGCCAGAGCGCCCAGCCGGGGTCGCACGGGAAGGCGGCGGCGATCTGGCCGTGGTCGAGGCGCAGCCAGTGCCAGATAGTGCCGCGCAGCGATTCGGCGCTGCCGATACCCTCGCCGCTTTCTGCCGGCAGAGCGATCGAGGTCGACCCCTCGGGCAACTCGTCGAGCAATGTTCGCAGCATGCGCAGGCTGTCGGCGATCTCCGCCAGCCGCACACGGCAACGCGCCGCCGCATCGCCCGCGTGCTCTATCGTCGAGCGCAGGCCGAAGGCGGCATAGGCAGGATCGAGCAATCGCGCGTCGAACGCGCGGCCCGCGGCGCGGCCGACCAAACCGCCAGCGTCGGCGCCGACGATAATGCCGGCTCCTTCGAGCCGCGCCAGCAGCGGATCCAGCCGGCGCCGCAGTCCCGGCAACGCGGTCGCCAGATCGTCCAGGGCGTTCCGGATTGCCGCCACCCCGTCCGGCGCGATTTCCGCCGCAATTCCGCCGGGGACCACGACGTCCATCATCAGGCGCTGGCCGAAGGCGCGGTCCGAGGCACGCAGCAGCAGCTCGCGCTGCCGGCCGGCGGCGGCGTGCAGCGGCGCCAGGCCGGCGGCATCCGCCATCCGCGCCAGGTCGTCGAGGTGCCCGGCGATGCGCTCAAGCTCCGTCATCACGGCGCGCAGCGCGGCGGCGCGCGGCGGGGCGGCGACGTTTAGCGCGGCCTCGGCGGCGCGGGCGAAAGCCAGCGCGTGCGCGACGGTCGCCTCCGCCGCCAGCCGCGCCACGAACCGCGCCGCCGTCCGCGGCGACTTGCCGCGCATCAGCTCCAGCGTGCCTTTATGCGCGTAGCCCAGCCGGACCTCGGCGCGCAGCACGTTTTCCCCCTGCGCAGACAGCCGCAAATGCCACGGCTCCTCGATCGCGCCGTGGATCGGGCCGAGCGGGATCTGCATCACACCCTGCTCGTCCAGGGTGGCGAATTCCGGCGGCTCCAGGGCGCCGCCCGGCAGGCCGGGGCGCGGCGACAGCGGATGGGTGAGCGGCCATCGTCCGTGGTCGAGCCAGCTTCGGTCGTCGCGGCCGCCCTCCGCGGCGTGGCCCCAGAGGTCGCGGACCATGCGCTCGAACAGCGCCGCCGCCGGGCGAGCGGGGGAGAGGGCGGGGTAGCAGCCGGCTTCGACCGCAACCGACGCGGCCAGGATGTCGTGCCCATCGCGGAACAGCGCGTGGACCTGGATCGTGTCGGCCCACAGCCCGAGCAAGGCGGTCGTGTCGCGAGCCAGGGCGGCGGCCATGGCGCTCCAGGCGGGGCGCGGGAGGACGTGGCGCGGCCAGGGACGGCATGGCTCGGCTGGGGCAGCGCGGATGAGGTCGAGCGCGGTCATCGCGCGGCCAGCCGGAACCAGGCGAGCAGCGGGTCCGGCATGGCAAAGCCGGCGATTAGCAGCAGGGCGAGGGGCACCCAGGCGGGTGAGAGCAGCAGGCGGCGCTCGGGCGGCAGTTGCAGCAGCACGGCCCAGGCGATTGCGGCCAGTCCGGCGCCCAGCGGCAGCAGCAGCCAGGGGAGGCGCGCGGCCGTGGCGGTCAGGATCAGCGCCAGGCTGGGGAACAGGCCGAACGGCGGCAGGCCGGCCAGTCCGGCGAGCGCGGCGAGGCGGTCCAGCCCGTCCTCGCGCGCCAGCAGCAGCGCGCATTGGGTCAGCGCGAGAAAGCTGAGCTGCAGCAGGCCGGCGAGGTTTCCTGCGTTGGTCCCCAGCCCGAAGGCGAACACCGCCGCGCCGCCCTGGGCCAGCCCAACCAGCGTAAGGGTGCGCGGCTGCGATCCGCGTGTTGTAGCGAGGCTCAGCGCGGCGACCAGCAGCGCGGCCAGTCCGAGCGCCAGCAGCAGGTCGTCGGTTTCTGTGCCGCGCATGCGCAGGATCAGGGCGACCGCGGCGACGGTAAGCTCCGGTGCCAGCACGGCCAGTGTGCCGTAGCCCAGCATGACGCAGGCCGTTGCCGACAATGACGGTAGGGTGGCATTGAGAGCGACTACGCCGAACAGCGCCAGACCTAGGCCGGTGCAGCCAAGCCGCAGCCGCCGCCACGCCTCGGCGCGGACCGGCAGCGCGGCGGCACTCGCTCCCACGGTGGCCAGGACCATGCCGAGCCAGCTCAGCAGCGGGGCCGTGGCGAGCACGGCGAGCACGGTTCCGGCCAGGATGGCGAGTTGGTTGCCCCAGACGATGGTGGCGTCACGGCGCGCCCAGCTCGCGGCGGCTGCCAGGGCGGCAATCATCAAGATCATATGCGCGGCGGGCGCGTCGAGGCGCCAAAATGGTCCGTGCGCGCCGAGCTGCCAGGGCAGGGTGCACGCGAACAGCAGGGCCGGGCCGCACAGGGCCACGTCGATCCAGGCGGCTGGGCGACGGGCGGAGAGCAAGGCGGTTCGGGCGCGGTCGCGGCCGAGCCAGAACGCGCCGCCGGCCAGCGCCGGCAGCAGCGGCAGCACGGCCAGGGCCAGGCGCCAATTCGACAAGCCGGCGGTGACGGCGGCCAGCACCAGGCCGTTCTGCATCGCCGCGATGCCCAGCGCCTGGTGCGCGGGCATAGGGCGGGACGCGACCAGCAGAAGACCGAGCAGAACGACAGCCAAGGCGAGACCGGTCCCTGGGACGAGCGCAGCGAGTGCGGCCAGCAGGGCGCCCGCCAATATGTTCAATGCTCCCCCTCCCCTTGAGGGAGGGGGTTGGGGGGAGGGGCGCGGGGCGGACGAACCCCTCCCCCCTACCCCCTCCCTCAAGGGGAGGGGGGGTATCCTTCGTCCCATCGACCCAAGAATCCCCGCCGCGGCAAGCTCGACCGCTGCCACCACAAAATCCCCCTGGGCCAGCGCGGCGATCGCCACCACCACCGCTTGTGCGGCACAAAGCACGGCCATCCCGCTGGTACGCCGCGTGCCGAGCATCGCGAAGGCCAGCGCCACGGCCAGCCCGGCGGCGCCCTGGGCCAGTGCGGTCATGCCGCCACCGCGCTTGCCAGCACCAGCAGCGCGGCGAGCAATCCCATCACCGCGGCGATTCCCAGCAATTGCGGCGTGCGGCCGAGCCGCAGCCGGCCGGTGGCGCAGCGCAACGCGGCGAGGCCAGCCACCAGCACGACGAGCCTCACTCCCCAGGCCGCCAGCCCAACGGCCCAATCCAGCGGCCCGGCGCCCTGCTCTGCCATGCCCAGCGGCAGGAACAGCGCGCCGATCAGGTCGTACCAGACCAGCATGCGCAGTGCCTCGGCCAGCTCGATCAGCGCCAGGTCGCCGCCGCTGAATTCGCTGGTTTGGCCGGTCGCGTCGGAGCCGGCCAGCGCCACGGCCACCAGGGAAGCGGCGGCCAGGGCGGCAGCGGCCGGAGGTTGCAGCATGCCCTGGTGCTGCTGGCCGATCAGCAGGTCCAGGTTGGTGGTGCCGCCGAGCAAGCCCAGAGTCAGGATGACAAGGAACAATGCCGGCTCGGCCAGGCAGGCGAGCGAGGCGGTGCGGCTGGCTGCCAGGCCACCGGCCGCGGTGCCGGCGTCCAAAGCGGCCATAGCCAGCGCGGCCCGGGCGAAGGCCAGCAGCCCGGCGAGCACCAGCAGATCGGCCAGCGGTGCGAATGCCATGCCGAGGGTGAAGGACGGCACCAACGCCGCCGCGACCGCCATCGCGGCGAAGCAGGCGAGCGGGGCCGTGCGGAACAGCGGCGAGGCGTTCTCCGCCAGCGTCGGGTGCTTGCGGGCGAGCCGGGCCAGGTCGCGCCATGGCTGCCGCAGCTCCGGCCCAGTGCGCCCGGCCAGTCTGGCTCCGGTCCAGCGTTGCAGGCCCACGACGACTGGAGCTGCCGCCAGTACCAGGGCGATGTGCACAGCCTGAACGAAAGAGGCCAGGAGAAAGATCATGTCGTGCCGGCCCAGGCGCACAGGGCCAGGAGCGCCGCGACCAGGATCAGCGCGACTGCGGGCGCAGGCAGCCGAGGCAGGGCTGCGCGGTGCCGCAGTGGTGCGGAGCGGCGCGGCAGGGCGGTGCGGCAAAGCAGGGCGAGGCCACGCACTAGGGCGGTACGGCGCAGCGGGTGCCAAGCGCACCACGCCAGGACTGGCGCGAAGCCCGCACCGGCGGACTGGGTCGCCGGGTTGCCGAATGGCAGCCAAGCCGGCGGCGCCGCGAACCCTCCCTCCCATGCCGGGCCGCTGACCGTATGGCTCGGCACGCCACGCAGCCGGCGCAGCCAGAGCACCAGGCCCGCGGCCAGCAGCAGCAGGCTGGCGAGGGGCAGGGCGGCATAGCCGGGCGATTCGGCGCCGGGGGCGAGGCCGAGCAGGGACGCGCGCGGTCCCAGTCCCGTGCCGGTCAAGGCGCGGATCGGCGCATCGGCCAGCAGCCGCAGCAACAGCCCGACGAACACGCCCAGTAAGGTAACGGTCGTGGCGAGCGCCAGCAGGGGTCGGCGCGCCCGACGTGTCGGTTCGTCGGCCGCCGCGGCGCGTGGCGTGCGCGGCCGGCCAAGGCAGACCACGCCGACCAGGCGCAGCAGGCTGGCCGAGGCGAGTGCCGCCGCGAGGCCCAGCACCGCCGTCAGGGCGCAGAGCAGGAGCTGGAACGGTAGGCTGCCGGCATGGGGGAGGGCCAGCAGCGCCTGGAACAGCAGCCAGATCGCGGCGAAGCCGGCCCCCGGCGGCAGTGCCGCGATCCCGAACAGCCCAGCCAGCAGGCAGGCGGTGGTGATCGGCATGCGGTGCACCAGGCCGCCGAGCCGGTCGAGCCGCCGTGTGCCGGCGCCCTGCCGGATCGCGCCCGCGACCAGCGGCAGCAACGTGCCGCAGACCGCCTGCAACGCCGCCAGCAGCAACACCGCGCCGAGCGCCATGGCGGCTACGCCGGGCAGGTCGGTGGCGCGGGCCGTGAGGGCGATCCCGAGGCCGATCGCGATCAGCCCGGTCTGGCGCACCGTGCCGGCGGCGAGGGCGGTATCCAATTCCGCGCGGCGCGTGGCGGCCAGCCCGCCGGCCACCACCGAGGTCGCGCCGAGCGCCAGCAACGGCAGGCTCCACCAGCCCGGTGGCGCGGCGCCGGTGGGGTCGAACAGCATGCGGAGCATGGTGTAGATCGCGGCCGGCACCACGGCGCCCGACAGCAGCGCGGCGGCGGGCGCAGTGGCGCGGTGCGCGGGCGCGCGCCAGGCGTGCAGCGGCACCAGGCCCGCCAGCGCGCCGGGGCCAAGCAAGGCCGCGAGCAGCACCATCGTCGTCGGCGCACCGTAGGCGACGATCACAGAAGCGGCGGCGAGCAGGGTTACGCCGAGCTGGGCGGCGCTGGTGCGGTCTGCCGCGCCCATGGCCCAGATCGCACCGCCGGCCATAGCGAAGCCGGTGCCGCGGGCGAGACCGTCGGCGGCCAGCACTGCCAAGCCAAGGCCGGCAAGGCAGACAGGCAACGCGGCAAGTGCGGCCGCCGGATCATCGGTGGCGGCCGGCCGGCCGTCGGAGGCTGCGGCGGATGCGCTGGTGGCGGCGCCGGCGGCGAAGGTCAGGACGGCGAAAAAGGCGGCGACCGGGTCGAGCACCAGCCGGAACGCTGCGCCCGGCAGGCCCAGCGGCAGCGCCAGCGTGGCCGGGGAGTCGTCCAGCAAAAGCGCGAGCATCGCAAGCAGGGCGGCGAGGCCAGCCAGCCCGGCGGTGGTATAGCCGGCAGACTGACGTGCCAGCGGCGGCCACACCACGCCAAGCGCCCCCAGACCCACCAGGGCTGCGATGATCGCCGTCAGCAGCGTCAGAATCGGATCGTTCACGGGAAGGGACGCTAGCAGAGGGGGCCGGAGTCGCGGCGAAACTCGACTCTGCGCGGTCGCGGCAGGCCATCACGCGGTGGCGGGCGCGGCGGGCCTTTTCTGACAGACGGCTTCGAGCGGATACCCGTCCGGGTCGATGACGAAGGCGGCATAGTAGGTGGGGCCGTAGTGCGGCCGCAGGCCCGGCGGACCGTTGTCGGCTCCGCCAGCCCGCAAGGCTGCCGCATGGAAGCCATCGACCGCAGCGTGTGTCGCGGCATTGAAGGCAAGGTGAAAGCCCGGCCCCGGCGGTTTGGCCGCCGACGGCCGCCACTTCAGGGCCAGAATGTCGCCGCCGCCGGGCGGGCCATAGCCCGCTGCATCGCGCTTCGACCACACACGCGTCAGACCGAGCGGACCGAGCGCGGCATCATAGAACGCAACGGCGCGATCCAGATCCGCGACGCCGAACGACAGATGGCCGAGCATGCGCTCGCCGGGCTATTCCGCCAATGCCGCTTGCGGCCCGCGTACCAGGCGGCCCGGCAAGGCCCCGACAGCCTCGCCCTCGCGGAATGTGATCGCGCCCGACACCACGGTGGCTTCGTAGCCGTGCACCTTCTGCAGCAGCCGCTTGCCGCCGGCCGGCAGGTCGCTCACCACATACGGGGCGCCGCAACCCAGGCGATCGAAGTCGATCACGTTGACATCGGCCTTCTTGCCGACTGCCAGGACGCCTCGGTCATGCAGCCCGGCGGCGTGCGCGGTGTCGGAGGTGAGGCGGCGCACCAATTCGGGAATGTCCCAGCGCTTGCGCTGTTTGCCCCAGTAGTCGAGCAACCAGGTCTGATATCCGGCGTCGAGAATGAACGCGACATGAGCGCCGCCGTCACCCAGGCCCATGATGCAGTTGCGGTCGGCCAGCGTCGTCTCGCTGACGCTGAAGTCGTAATCCGCGTAGTTCCCGAGCGGCATGTAGATGAACGCGTTGCCGTCTTCCTCCAGCAGCGCGTCGTAGACCACCTCCGGCGGCGTCCTGCCCTCCCTCGTGGCGATTGCTTGCAAGTTGTCGTCGCGCGCCGGGTTGTAATTCGGCGGATTGCCGAAGCGGAACATCTGTGCGAATTCCATGCGGTGGAACAGCGGAAAGGTGCTGCCCTTCGCCGGATCCTCCGACAGGATCGCCGCCCGCACCGCGGGATCGCGCATGCGGCGCACGCGTTCCGCGAGCGGCAGGTGCGCGATCGCCTTGTAGGTCGGCGTGCCGGAGAACGGGTTTTGACTCCCGGTCAGTCCGAGCAATACGCCGATGGCGCGCGGCGCCACCACCGGACGGATGGAGAGGCCGTCTTTTGCCGCCTGGTCGGCGTGGCTGAGCAAATCGCGCCAAACTTCCGGACGCTTGTGGCGCTGGGTGAGGGTGAAGACCGTGGGGCGGCCGGTGGCTTCCACCACGCGGCGCAGCATGGCGAACTCCGCATGATGATCGGGCGCCCATTCCGACACCATCTCCAGCATGCCAGCGCCGGCGTCGCGCAGGCCCATGGCGATGCCGGTCAGTTCATCCTCCTGGGCGCGCAGCGTCGGCGTGGGATCGCCCTTCAGGGTCTTGTGGCTGAGGCTGCGCGAGGTGGAAAAACCGAAGGCGCCGGCTTGCATCGCCTGCCGCGCGATCTCGCGCATTTCGGCGATGTCGCCCTGGTTGGCGTTCTCCAGCGCGATGGCGCGCTCACCCATGACGAACACACGGACCGCGGCGTGCGGCAGCAGCGCGCAGATGTCGATGTCGCGCGGCCGGCGTTCCAGCGCGTTGAGGTATTCCGGGAAGGATTCCCATTCCCACTGCAGGCCTTCGTGCATCACCGCGCCGGGGATGTCCTCGACGCCTTCCATCAGCTCGATCAGCTTCTCGCGATCGGCGGGCTTGCAGGGGGCGAAGCCGACGCCGCAATTGCCGATCACCGCAGTGGTGACGCCGTGCCAGGACGACGGCGCGAGGTGGCTGTCCCATACCGCCTGCGCGTCGTAATGGGTGTGGATGTCGACGAAGCCGGGAGTGACAAGTTTTCCCCTGGCGTCGATTTCTTCCGCCCCGGCGCTGGTTATTTTCCCGCCGATCCGGGCGATGCGGTTGCCGGTGATGGCGATGTCGGCGTCGATCGCGGCGCGTCCGGTGCCGTCGATGATTGTGCCGTTGCGGATGACGAGGTCGAACTCGGGCATGGGACCCTCCCAGGGGTTGTTGGGGGGTGATCCTGGGGCAGGGGGACGGGAGGGGCAAGGCTGGGTGGCGGCGACGTGGGATCTTGCGGTGTTAGAAGGGAGCATTGCCTTGCCGGGCGATCGCATATGGCCCGATCCCAGCTTCATGCGAACAACCGCACGCCACATAGGCGATAACGGTGCCGACGCGCAGCAAGCAAGCTTTTAACACGGAGAAGGTCGAGAGCCACGGAGAGCCACGGAGGAATCTTCCAGGTGCTTCACGCCACAATCTCTTGCTCCGTGGCGCTTCGTGGCCCTCGTTTGTCCTGCGTGTTAAAATCTTGCTGCTGCCGCCCATCGGCACCGGCGATTGATGTGGGACGAAGGAGTTTCGGCTGATGTCGTTCGCCCATGATCCAGCTTTTGCACCTGCTTGACAGGCATCCGGAGTTGATCACGGAACTATGTCCGTCCGAGCAATGAAGGCCGGCTGGTCGTCAGGCCATCGGCAGAATGACTGCTGCTGAATGTCTCCAGGCGCAGTGACGCTACCGGCCAGTCTTCGATCGCCCGGTCATCGTCTCGGCACCAACCAGGCAGCTTTATTTTCGACGACGCGCCCTCGGCCAGACGCTTGCAATTCGATAACTGGCTAGGCATTGTGATTGACGCATACGGCAACTAAGAAACCGATTGGTCAAGGACGCGATCCGCGATGACCATCGAACGGAGGAAATATCCGATGATGGCAACAACGGATTTCCGTGGAAGGCTGCGCATGGCGGCGTTGGGCGTCGTGGCGGTCTATGCGCTTGGGCCAACGAACGAGGCCCAGGCGTCCGGCTTCGCGCTGCGTGAAGGCAGCGCCGACTGGATGGCCGACGCCTTCGCCGGAGACACCGCCAAGGCCTACGACGCTTCCACCGTCTGGTCGAATCCCGCCGGCATGGCCCGGCTGAACCAGAACGAGATCGACGGCTCGGTTGACGGCATCTTCCCGAGCATCACCTTCTCCGGTGCCAATTTCGTCGGTCCCGGGATGACCACATCGGGCACGACCGGCGGCAATCTGATCCAGTCGGCCGCCAGCGGCGGCGTCTACGCGCTGTGGAGCGTCACCCCGGATTTCAAGCTCGGTTTCGCGGCCGACGCCCCCTTTGGCCAGCGCGTCGCCAACCCCGGCGACTTCGTCGGCCGGTATCAAAGTGTGGTGTCCTCCATCAGCGATGAGCAGTTCACCATCTCGGCCGCGTACAAGATCAACGAGCAATGGTCTGTCGGCGGCGGTCCGGTCATCGACTTCTTCAGCGCCCGCCTGACCCAGGCGATCAACATCGGCCCGGCCTCGGCCGTTACCGGCGATCCGGTCGCCGATCTGCACGGCAGCGACACCGGTGTCGGGTACAACCTTGGTGTGCTCTATCAGGCGACTCCCGACCTGCGGTTCGGCCTCGATTATCGCAGCCGCATCCGGCACAGCATTTCGGGGACCCAGTCGGTGTTCGTCCCGTCGCTGCTTGGTCTGCTTTCGCCGCCGACGGCGGCCTTTTTGAATGCGCAGAATTCATCCGCCAAGACCTCGATCACGCTGCCCGACAGTTTGACCGGGGGTATCTACTGGCAGGCCACACCGCAACTCGCTGTAGTAAGCGATGTAAGCTGGACCGACTGGTCGTTGCTCCAGTCGATCAACGTTACGCCCACATCGGCCTTGGCGTCGCCCTCGACGATCGTCGAGAACTGGCACGATACCGTGGCCGTCTCGGTCGGTGCCAACTATAGCGTGACCAAGGCACTGATGCTGCAAGGCGGTCTTGGGTTCGATCAAAGCCCGGTGACGGACTCGAACCGCACCTCGCGTGTTCCCGACAGCGATCGCTATCTTGTCAGCATCGGTGCGCAGTACGAGATCATGCCAAACCTGACGGTGCAGGCTGCGTATGCGCACGTCTTCTTCGCCTCGGCGCAGATCATGTCGCAGGCCGGCACGACGTCCGGTGTTCTGATCGGCAAGTATACCGACACCGCGAACACCGTGGCCCTCGGGGTGAAATACCGCTTCTGATGCAAGCGAGTGGCAGGGGGCGGCGCGGGCAAGGCTGTGGGGACGTCAGACGTTCGCCCCGCTGCGAAGCCGGGCGGCAATCTTGGTGAGCTGCTCAAGTGCGGCCTTTAGATCGTCGGCAATTTCGGCAGCGATGATGTCGGGCGGGGGGAGCAAATCCGTATCAGTCAGGCTTTTGTTTTTGATCCAGAACAGGTCAAGGCTGAGCTTGTTGCGCATGAGCAAGTCTTCGCAGTCGTCGCAGCGCCGGCGGCCGTCCGGCTTATCCTCTTCCCAGGTTGGTTGGCGTTCGTGCATTCGGCCGGGCTCGCAGCAAGTCTCAAATTCGGTGAAGTCGCTGCGCTGGATCGGCTTCCGTTTCAGCGTGAAGTGCATGTTGGTGCGCGGGTGATAGACCCGCGGCCTGTCGGTCCATGTCTCCACATACTCGAAACGGGAGAGGCCGGCGTCCTGCAACACGCGGGCGCAACTTCAGGCGCGCTTGCCGATCCGCAACGCAATCTGAGATTGTAATCTTACCAGCAAATCAACTCATTGAGGCCGCAACCGCCGCTCATCCCGCCCGCACCAGCCGGTGCTGCTTGCGCCCGGCCGACAGCTTGATCGCGTCGCCTCGAAGGTCCGCCAGCGAGACCACCTGCGCCTCGGCTCTGATCGCAGCCTCGTTCACCCGAGCGTCGCCGCCGCGGATCAGCCGTCACGACTCGCCGCTGGTTGTCGTCAGGCCCGGGGCGCTGGGATCGTGAGGGCTATCGCCGAGGCGGAGCCTGTTTCGTCACGCTCGATCAGACGGGTGAGCCGATCCTGTTCGGTGCCATGCGGTTGCGCCGGGCGAAGATGGGCAAGTTCGTTTGGGTTTCGTGCCTGCCGGCCGACCTGCGATACCGCGACCTGCGGCGGATCCTCGTGACCGAGCCAGGGGCGGCAGGCGGCGCGGATGACCGGATCAAGTCGATCACCGGCCACAAGACCAAGGGGTAGTCGCGGTGTCTGTGCGGTCCGACATTAGGTTTGCCGAGGAAGCCATGGATCGGCTAACAAGGTCGGCGGTCGGCGGGGACAAAGGTTGCAAGGGGGGTCGAATTCCCTGCGACCGGCCCCTATGATAAGCACTTGATTTGCCGGGTTAGCACAGTGGTAGTGCAGCGGTTTTGTAAACCGAAGGTCGGGGGTTCAAATCCCTCACCCGGCACCATTCTCGAAGACATGCCGTTACCACGTTCAGCCCCAGTCAGTAGCCGTATGCATAGGGCGGCGGATAGTAGCCCGGTGGCGGGTAGTAGTACGGCGGCGGATAATAGACAGGGGGCGGAATGTAGTATGGCGGCAGCCCAATGAAGACGCCGCCACTCCAGCAGCAGCCCCAAACTCCGTTGTGCCAACCCCAGCCGCCACCGCCGTACCAGCGGCCGCCATACCAACCACCGCCATGCCAGCCGCCGCCATACCCGCCACCACCATGCCAGCCGCCGCCACCGCCATGCCAGCCACCGCCACCGCCATGCCAGCCGCCGCCATATCCGCCGCCACGGTGTTGGGCCTGTGCGTTGGAGGGTGCGAGGGCGAGGCAACCGATGGCGGCAGCAAACAGCGCGGCACCGGCGGCGCGTCGGAGCAAAGACCGAAGAGAGCGCATAGTGGCAACCTCCAAGGTAACAGCTACTTATGGACCCTTATTGCGGCGGAGTTGTGACACGACGTTGCGAGCGCGGCACCGGCACGGTCAGCTATTCCGGTCTGCTCCGTGCCGCGTCGATTGCGGTTCTCCGCCAGCTCCAGGCGGTCAGCAAGTGTCGCGGCGCCGGTTCAGAAATCCAAATCGGCGTAATGCTCCGGCGGTGTCAGGCCGGCCACGCGATCCACCAGCAGCCCGCGGAAGCTCGGCCGCGACTTGATCCGCGCGTACCAGTCCTTCGCCGGTGCCGAGAGCTTCCAATCCACGTCACCGATGAAATCGAGGCAGGACAGGTGCGCCGCCGCGGCGAAGTCTGCCAGCGACAACGCGCCGCCGGCGAGCCACTTGCGGGTTTCCGCCAGCCAACCGAGGTATTCGATATGGTGGCGCAACGCAAGATAGCCGGTCCGCATCGCCGCCGGGTCGGGATTACCGCGCGTGGCCAGCCGCTTCATGAACTTTTCGCCGAGCAGGTTGCGCGTCACCTCGGCGGCGAACTTGCCGTCGAACCAGGCGACCAGCCGGCGCACTTCCACCCGCTCGGCCAGGGTGCGGCCCATCAGTCCGGTGTCCGGGTAGGCTTCCTCGAGATACTCGCAGATGACGTTGGAATCGGCGATTGCCAGGCCGTTGTCCTCCACCAGCGTCGGCACGGTGCCGGCCGGGTTCAGCTCCAGGTATTCCGGCCGGCGCTCCCATACCTTTTCCAGCCGCAGTTCGTGGGGCAGACGCTTTTCCGCGAGCGCCAGGCGAACCTTGCGGGAGAAGGGCGACAGCGGCAGATGGTAGAGCAAGCGCATGGGCCGGTTATGGCACTCCGCCGCGCGCCGCGCCAAGCAGAAGGCGGGCGATGCGGCGATCACGGTGATTGCGGCGGCGTGGCGCCTTGTGGCAGAGAGCCGGCATGCTGACCCGCCGCCTATTGCTCTCTGCGATTCCCGCGACCGCCGCCGTAAATGCGCAGGCGGCATCTGATGGTTTCGCCGGCTTCCTGGCGGGGCTGCGGGCCGAGGCACGCCGCGCGGGGATCTCCGCCGCTACTCTGGATCGGGCTCTGGCCGGGCTGGCGCCGAACGCCAAGGTGCTGGAACGCGACCGCCACCAGCCCGAGTTCACCATGACCTGGGCGCAATACCGGGCGTTGCTGATCACCGACAAGCGGATCGACGCCGGCCGCACGGCGGTACGCGATAACCGCGACTTGCTGTCGGCGGTACAGGCCCGGTTCGGCGTTGGTCCTGCCGTTATCACCGGCATCTGGGGCCTGGAATCCAGCTTCGGCACGCAGACTGGCGATTTCCACGTGGTCGACGCCCTGGCGACGCTCGCCTGGGACGGCCGCCGCGCCAGCTTCTTCCGCTCCGAGCTGATCGCGGCGCTGCGGATCCTCGATCACGGTGACGTGACTCCGGCGCGGATGACCGGCAGCTACGCCGGAGCGATGGGGCAGCCGCAATTCATGCCGACGAGCTACCTGCGCTTTGCGGTGGATTTCGAGGGTGACGGCCGGCGCGACATCTGGACCAACCGCGCCGATGTGCTCGCGTCGATCGCCAACTACCTGGCGCAGTCCGGCTGGCGGCCAGGGGAAACGTGGGGGCAGGCGGTGATCCTGCCGGCGGCGTTCGACACCAGTGCGGCCGGACGGGAGGCGCGTCGGCCGTTGGCCGACTGGGCCCGGCAGGGCGTGCGCCCGATGGAAGGTCGCTGGCGCGCCACTGTGGAGACGAATGCCGCCGTGCTGCTGCCAGACGGTGCAGGTGGCGAGGCGTTCGTCGTCTATCCGAACTTCGGTGCGATCCGGCGGTACAATCCATCGGACTTCTACGCCCTGGCAGTCGGACTGCTGGGGGACACGCTGGTGGTTTGAGTGGTGCGGCGGCCCCGGTCATGCTCCGCGCTGTCTGGCCGCTCCCGGTCATTGCGAGCCGCGAAGCGACGAAGTAATCTTCCGTCTGACGAGCACCGTTCCACCGGCGGAGGGTTGCTTCATCGCTTCGCTCCTCGCAATGACCGGGTGGCAACAGCAGTCGTCACTCCCCACTGAAGCGCGCCACCGCCGCCATGTCGAGCGTGACGCCCAGCCCCGGACCCCGCGGCACGTCCAAATATCCATCCGCATAGCGCACCGGTTCGACGAAGATCGCGTTCTGCAGTGCGTTCTGCCCCACGTCGTATTCCAGCAGCGGCGGAAACGGTACGTGGTCCGCGTGCGGATAGGACGGCAGCGCGGCGAGGAAATGCAGCGCCGCGACCAGCCCCACGCCGGTGCCCCAGGCATGCGGCGAGATCCGCAAATGCTCTGCCGCGCACAGCACGCCGATGGTGCGCGCGACCTCGAAGCCGCCGCAGAGCGTCAGGTCCGGTTGCACCACCGATGCCAGGCGGCGGTCGATCAGCCGGCGGAAGTCGAACACGGTGTACAGCGCCTCGCCGGTCGCCAGCCGCACCGGTGCGCGCGATGCCAGGCTGCGATAGCCGGCCCAGTCCTGCGGGGCCAGCGGCTCCTCGTACCAGTGGATGTCGCAATCCGCGGTGCGGCGCATGCTCTCCAATACGCCGTCCTCGGTGTAATTGCCGTTGGTGTCCACCGTCAGCAGCGGCGTGTCGCCGATGATGCGCCGGGCGAGCTTGCAGCGCGCCGCGTCCTCGGCCGGATTACGGCCGATCTTGATCTTGAACGCGCCGAAGCCGCGCGCCACGTTGGCGTCCAGCTGTCGTGCCAGCGCTGCTTCCTGGTCGTCGGCCGCGGTGAAGTAGCCGCCGGACGCATAGACCGGGACGCGCTCGCGCAACCGCCCGCCAATCAGGTCCGCCACCGACAGGTTCAGCAGCTTGCCCATCGCGTCGTGGGCCGCAATATCAATGCCGCCGAGCAAAGCCGTCATCTGATTCTGCGTGCCGGCGTGATACATGCGTGCCAACACCTCGTGCGCCGCGCCACGTTGCGCGAACACGCTGCGGCCGACGTAGAACGGCTTGATCAGTCCGATATAGGCGCGCGAGACACTGGGCGGTCCCCACACCTCGCCGATGCCCTGCACGCCGTCCTCGGTGTCCAGCAGCACCAGCCCGCCGCCGCGCGACTTTACCAGCCCGCGGGATGAGCCGTACGGCTCCGCCGGTGTGAATTGCAGCGGCACGACGCTGAGATCGCGAATGCGGGACATGGCTCAGGCCGCCACCCGCCGTGGCGGCGCTTCCAGCCCGACGCCACGAAGATGGCCGAACAACTCGGCAAGTTTGGCACAATCTGCCTGCGGCAGCGGCGGCTTCAGGATTGATTCGATGTTAGTCCTCAGGTGCCCGGCATCGCCGGTGCCGAACAGCACCACGTCAACGCCCGGCTCATGCCGCACGAAGCGGTAGGCGGCGTCGGTCAGGCTGCTGGCGCCGCCCGCGTGCAGCAGGAAACCCAGCGGATCGTCGCTCTCGCCCAGCCAGGCCGGCAACTGCCCCGCCGCGGCCAACTGACGGATCTCGCCGGCAAGCTGCGCCGGCCGGGCGAAGATGCCGCGCACCACGAACATCAGCAGCGTGCCAATGCGGTTGGCCTGGGTATAAGGAAATACGCGGGCCCGCGCCGGCTGGTGCATCATGTGGAACGCCACCATCGCCGTATCCCACATCGCATCCTGCGTCGCGCGAAACAGCATGTCGTGCTCTACATCGTTCGGTGCGGTCTCGGTGATGCCGAGGAAGCGAAACTTGCCACGCTCCCGTTCGCGCAGCAGCGGCGGGGCGATGGCGTCGCGTACCTGGTCGTATTGCGTCGGATGCACCGCGTGGAGCTGAAACACGTCCACGTAGTCCACGCCGAGCCGGCGCAGCGAACCGTCCAGGCTGGCAAGTACCTTGTCCAGGCTGAACTGTTTCTCGCCCGCCGCCTTCGACGCCTTGGTGCAGACCACGACGGAGTCGCGCGGCACGCCGCGCAGTGCCTTGCCGACCACCTCCTCGGTGCCGTAGACGGCGGCGGTGTCGAGCAGATTGACCCCGAGATCGAGCGCCTGGCGGATCAGCGCCACTGCGTCGTCTTCCGACTTGCCGGTCCCGAGGCCGAGCTTGCTGAAGCCGCCGCAGCCGAGGCCGGCGACACTAACCTTGAGCCCGGTGCGGCCGAGCGTGGTGTATTCCATGACTCTCTCCTCAGAAACTTTGCGGTGCAGCGTATCAAGGCGGGCAGCGTGACGCGACCCTGTCTCGTCGTCGGCCATCGCGGCGCGCGTGGCCTCTGGCCGGAGAACACGCTGGGGGGGTTCACCGGGGCGCTCGCGCTGGGGGTGGATGCGCTGGAGCTCGACGTGGCGCTGACCGCCGATGGCGTGGTTGTGGTGTCACACGATCCGGCGTTGAACCCCGAAATCACGCGTGACGCGACTGGCGCCTGGCTGAGCAATCCGGGACCGTTGATCCGTTCGCTGACTGCCGCGGAACTGGAGGCCTACGATGTCGGCCGGCTGCGACCCGGAACGTCGTATGCAACGCTGTTCCCCGAGCAATCGCCGCGCGATGGCGAACGCATCCCGTGTCTGGCCGATGTACTACGGCTTAGCAACGATACCGGGTTCATCATCGAGCTGAAGACATTCCCCGGCGATCCGGGGCGCGGCGCGAGCGGACCGGAGTTGGCCGAGGCGGTAGTCGCCGTGGCGGATGCGGCCGGCGTTACGTCGCGCATCACGGTGGAGGGGTTCGACTGGCGCGGCCCGCGCCACCTGCGCCGCGTCCGGCCGGAGGTGCGACTCGCCTGGCTGACGCGGGCGGGGACGGTGCGCGATGCCGCCTTGTGGTGGGATGGCCCGCATCCGGCGGATTTCGGCGGCTCGGTGCCGCGCGTTGTCGCGGGCGAGGGCGGGCCGGTCTGGGCGCCGGACCACACCGATCTGACGCAGGACCAACTGGACGAGGCACACACGCTGGGGCTCGCGGTAATCCCCTGGACCGTGAACGGTGCGGAGGACATGGCCCGGCTGATCGGCTGGGGGGTAGACGGCATCGTCACCGACCGTCCTGACCGTGCGCGCCAGGTTGTTGCGGCGATGGGTTAGGGTCCGCCGCGGAATGATCGCGCCAAGGCCGCTGGCGCAGGTGTCATCCCTGCGACAGCCGGGACCCGAGTCGCCGCAAGACTTGAGCCGCAGCCCGGTCCAGCCGAAGCTGGGGCCTCCGCTTTCGCGCGGATGATGAGTACGCGGTCCGGTTTGGAGCGCTTGTCTCTCGGCAGATCCTCGGGGTGAGCTTGCTTCGTCGCTGCGCTCGTCGCAATGACGGCGGTGGGCGATGACAGGGACAAGCTGGCTAAAATCCGAACATGTGGTCGAGCGAGAACCCGCCCGTGTCATCCATCAGCCCGTGATAACCGAACAGCCGGCAGGTCGAATCGCGCACGAGCACATAGCTCTCGGGACCGGCCTCACGCAGCGCCGCCGCGCCGAACACCTCGTGCGGCCACACCATCGCCGACCCGCAACACGCAATCGTCAGGGTCTGCTCCGCGATCTGCCGTCCGGCGCCGTTGTGCAGTTTCAACAGGGTGGCTGACGACGCATGCCACGGTGCCGAGGCGGGATAGATCAGCACCGCGAAGCTGTGCCGCCGCGCATCGCCAAGCCGCAGGAACAGTGTCGTCGAAAGCCCCGGTGGCGGGCCGGAATAGGATTGCGGTTCGTCGCGCCAAGTCATCACGGTATTGAAGATATGCGCGCCGAAGCTGGACTCCGCGACATGGCCGGACCGCCGGTCCTCGTAACGGAACAGCGCGTGCAGCCAGCCGTCGGCCGCGCCGCCGTCGCGGAAGTCATAGACCAGCTCGGCGTGCCCGCTGTCGATGGCGATGGCGTCGAAATCCACCGCGACCGCGTGGTCGCGCGGCAGGCAGCCGAGGAAGCGTTCCGCCACCTTGCGCCCCGCCGGGTCGAACACGTCGAGCCGCAGCGGCAGGTTGGCCTGGCTCTCCGCCATCGGGGTCGGTTGCACGATGGTGCGGAAACGCCCACGCGGCAGCACCGGGAAGGGCAGCAGGTAGCCGCGCCCGAGTTCGGGTGGCAGCGACGGGATCGCCGGATCCGGACGCAGGTCGGCGCGTTCGACGTTGACATGCGCGATGCGCACGCGGGCGGCGCGGGTGACCTCATAGCGCGGGCGCACCACGTGGCGGCCGGCGCGCAGTTCGATCTGCGCCGGCCACCGCAGCTCGGGCAGCAGCTCTGCCACGTCCAGCGCGACGGTGGCGAACGGGCCGACTGCGCGATCCAATCTGACCGGTTGCTCAGCGCCCATGCGGTCCAGCGCGATCGCGCCGGGCGGGATCGGCACGGCGTGGCTGTTTTGTAGCCACAACACGACGCATTCATCGTCGCGCGGCGCCGGCAGGCCGGCATAGCGGTCCGACGGCCAGGCATTGGCGTCGTGCGTGCACGAGAGCGAGGTGCCGTTGTGGGCGCCGCTCGGGTCGGGCACATAGGTGTCCAGCGCGTATTTCACCACGTCGTGGCCGGCGGCGCCGATCGCGTGGATGCAGAGCTGGCCGGTAAATTCCGGCAGGTCGAAGCGGGCGCGCACGGCGCGGCTGTCGATGGCAAACCCCGCCAGGCCAGGCGCCAGGTCCTGCTCCCAGGTGGCGAGCACCGTGCCGTCCTCGGCGAACATGCGCAGCCACAGGCGGACCTCGCGGGCGCCGTAGCCAGCCCAGTAATTGGCGGAAACCAGCCGCGTGGACAGCCCGCCGGCGTCGCGGAAGAAGACAAAGTTGGTGGCGAAGTTCAGGCGGTCGAGATAGCGGGTCGGGTTGGTCAGCAGCGCCTCGGGCAGCTTCACTGCGTCCAGCGTGTGCACCGGCGCGCCCGGCGGCACGAGATGGGCGATGCGTGCGGCGATCCGCCCGGCGTCGAAGGCGGCGATCAGCACGCTGCGCGCGTGGCAGCGCGGCAGGTCGGTCAGCTTGCGAGCCTCGAGGCCGGCGCGACGCTGGCCCACCGCGGCGACGTCGTGCACGAACAGCGAATCCAGCCCCGGCAGGCCGGGGTAGAGCGCGAGCAGGGGCTCGGCGATAGCATCGGGGTCGTAGAGCGCGACGGGCGGGGTCAGGCTGGCGTAGAGGACGGAGATAGCCTCGGCGGCCAGCGGATGCGCCAGCGCCTTGTAGATCACGTTGCCGCCGGAGCGGTTGTCGAAGGTCTGGATGTTGAGCATGCCGGCGCCGTCCTACAGGCCGAGCCGCCGGCGCAATTCTGCCGCGGCCAGCGGCGTATCGTCGAGCGGGGCGACCTTCCAGGTGGCGAAACGGCCCTCGAACCAGCGCACCCGGTCCTCGGCCCGCAGCGCCTCCAGGAACATCACCTGACGGCGGGAGCGGCCGGGCAGCGGAGCGATCAGCACCGGGGCGGCGGTCGCGGCGGCCTCGGAGATCATCGACACACTGTCCTGGGTGACCACAATCGCGTCGGCCAGTCCCAGCATACCGAAATACGGATTCTCGCCCGTGCCGTCCCAGACATAGGCGCCAAGCGGCTCCAGCGTCTCGCGCAGTAGCCGGACTGCCGCTTGATCCGTGCGCCGGGACGGGGTGACGGCGAGGCCCACCCGGTCGCGTTGCAGCATGCCGGAGAGTGATCCGGCGAGCTGCGCGGCGACCGCGGCGTCCAGGCGCAACCGGCCGTTGCTGCCGCCGATCAGGACGGCGACCAAGGGGCGCGGCAGATGGGCGAGCCGGTCGCGCCAGGCGGCCGCGGCGGCGGCCAGTCGTTCCGGCGTGGCCCGGTGCAGCGCGGTGCGCGTGACCACGACGTTGGGGCCGGTCAATTCGTCGTGCCGGTTGACCACGATCAGGTCGAATCGGCGCGGGTCCAGCCGCGGGTGCTGGACCTGCACGACCGACCGGCTGCCGCGGCGGAGTGCGGCGGCGACGGCGGCGCCCATCCCGCCGCAAGCGATGATCAGCCCCGGCAGTGGCGCGCGCAGGGAGTCCGCTACCGCGACGAGCGGCTTCGGCCACAGCTTCGCCGCCACCCATTTCCAGGGCGGCCTTGGGGTCAGCGCGCGCAGCTCATGCGGCAGCCGGGCGGCTTCCGCCAGGCCGATCGCCTGCGCCTGCAGGCCGACCAGGGGCTCGCTGAGAATCAACGCCGCGGCGGCTTCCGACATGGCGGGGCTTTTCGGCGCGGTGCCGGGAAAGGTCAATGCGGCGGTCGCGCAATCGGGACAATCGCGCGGACCGACGGAAGGCCAGGCGCTTTGCTCCCTTTATCTGCTCCGCGGCTCATCTGCTCTGCGGCCTGCGCCCATCAGGCGAGGCGTTCCTCCATTCCAAAGGTCACGGGCGCAAGAAGGGCGGCGCCGCGCGGCGCCGCCCTTGTAAAGAATCCCGACAGGTGTGTCTGTCAGGCGTGCTTGCGACGACGCAGCGAAGCCAGCCCGATCAGGCCAGAACCGAGAAGGACAAGGCTGGCGGGTTCGGGGGCCGATGTCAGCGTAAACGTGCCGTCACCGGGAAAATTGATCGATCCGTCCCCAGGTGCGATGGTGTTGGTCAGTTCGATCGTGAGGGTATAGGTGCCGCCACCCGCGATCGGGGCAAACGTGACGGAGTTGCTTTCGGTGCCCGTCGAACCGCAATATCCGCAGCCTGGGACAGTTTGGCTATCGACCGCGACGCCGTTTATGACAACGTTGAGCGTCTCGTTCTCACTGCCGAGAAAATCGTAGACCGGAAATGAGTAGGTGAGAGCGTCGACCGCGCCGAAACCCGTGCCGGTGAACGTCTGGGTGATATAGTCGCCGGTGGTCCACATGTAGTTCGATGGTACGCCGGTGCCAGGCCCGTTGGTGGCAGACAACCACGGGGAGCTCGCGCTCGGGAACGTCACTGTGACGCTGCCGGCGGAAGCGCCACCGGCTCCGAGCAATAGGGCGGCAGCAACGGCAACCGTTGCCTTGAGCTTTGACATCTGTGGATCCTTTCCTTGTGCGATCACGTAGAGTTGAGCACGATTCGGCGAGCAAACTCCGTGCCGTGCAAGAAATACGTTAATAATCAGTACGTTAGGTTGCTGGCGACCCAACGGGACGTTGCAAGATGTAAAGAATTCCGACATACCCCCGGGGGCGGTGGTGAATCGGCAAGGGCGACCGGCGACGGCTTCGGCACATGGCGTCCCGCCTGCACGTTGCGGCCGGGCGGCCGCAACGGCCGCAGCAGGGACGCCCTGCCGCCTCGCGCAGCGCATCGCCGCGATAGACGCCACGTCGACCGAGTTCGATGACCCCGTGTCGCCGCCGGTGACCGCAGACAACCTACCGGCGCCGGGTGGTGACCTGGGGCAGCACAGGCAATGATCGCGTGCCAGATTCGTTCGGCTATTTCAGGTTGCAGCGCGGAGCGAGCAAGGAGAATTCGAAGCGCGTTCAAGCCAATGCTGTCATGGCAATGACCCCGGCTCAGGCATGCCGCTGGCCGAATCGCCGAGGCAGAATGTTCGCGACGGAATGCTGTGCCATCGTGGCGGCTGGCAGCGTGTAGCATCATGCGGAAGGGGCACGATGCCGAAAGGGCGGCGCCGCGTGGCGCCGCCCGTGTAAAGAATCCCGACAGGTGTTTCTGTCAGGCGCGGCGACGGCGAAACAGGCCGATGCCGGCCAAGCCCGCGCCGAGCAAGGCGAGCGAAGCGGGTTCGGGGACCCCGGTCAGCGACACGTCGGCAATCTCGTTGCCATAGCTGGGAGAGCTGCCAGCCTCCACCCCCGCGAAACTCAGGGTTTCGGATGACGCATTGGCCGTGACGACAAACGAGTTGGAGGTCCAAAGGCCACTGTCGGTGCCATAATCGGTAGTTACCAGGCTTCCACCAAAGTACACCTGGGCCTCGTAGGGTCCGCCGCCGCCGGGCCGGTCTCCGTAGCCCCAGGACAGCGTGTATTGTGCTCCAGAGGTCAGGCCATTGACGGTCTGCGAGATCGTGTCGGGCTGATTGCCGTTCAACTCCATGCTCTGGCCTGATATGCCGAGATAGAACGTCGGCATCACGACCAACTGATAGTCGATCTCGGTCTCGTTGTTGTTGCTGTTCCAGCCGGGCACGCCGCCGTTCGTAAAGATGCTCCATCCGCTCCCCACGTTGGGGCTGGCAAACGTCCCGTTGAGGATAAGGTTGGGCGCGGCCCTTACCTCGCTCGCACCGGCCAATGCCACGGCAGCGGCAAAGAAATACTTTAGCATGTGCATTTCGTTGATCCCTTTCCAACTCTATGAACAATTGCATGCGCTGTGCCAAAATGATTAATCGATCAAACTCAATTGGTTGACGCTGGCACAATCACCGGTTGCCGTCGGAGTGTAAGGAACCCTGACAGATTCCGTCCCGAGCGCTGTCGACGTCGTCGGTCCCCGCCTCTCGCCCGAAAACCAAAACGAATGGATTGCAGGACCTCTGCCATTGCCGGGCACGAGCCGCGACGCGGATCAAGGGGGGGCAACGCGTCCTGGCGGGTTTCCGGACTGGGTCCTAACCTTTGTCTGTTCCGGCGCTTGCCCTCACGCCACCACCGTGACCTGCCGGTGATGGTGCCGCTCCAGCAAACCCAGCACGTCTCCAGCCGGTCGTGGGTGGCTGAAAAGGTATCCCTGCACCTCCGTGCAGCCCTCCGCCCGCAGCCGCGCGAGCTGGTCGCCGGTTTCGACCCCCTCCGCCGTCGTTGCGATGCCGAGCGAGCTGCCCAGCCGCGCGACCGCCCGCACGATCGCCGCGGCGTCCGTGCTGTCCGCCAGGTCGTGTACGAACGACTGGTCGATCTTGATCTTGTCGAACGGAAAGCTGCGTAGATAGCTAAGCGAGGAATAGCCGGTGCCGAAATCGTCCATCGAGATGGATACCCCCAGCTCGCGCAACCCGTGCAGGATGCCAAGCACCTCCCCGCTGTTGTGCAACAGAGCAGCCTCGGTGATTTCCAGCTCCAGGCGCCGCCCCGGCAGGCCGGTTTCCGCCAGCGCGGCGGCGACCGTAGGCATCAGGTCGCGATAACGGAACTGCACCGGCGATAGATTGACCGCCACCTTCACGTCGTCCGGCCAGGTGGCCGCCTCGCGACACGCCTCGCGCAACACCCATGCGCCGAGCGGCACGATCAACCCCATCTCCTCGGTCAGCGGCACGAACTGCTTCGATTCCAGCAGGCCTTTTGTGGGATGGTGCCAGCGCAGCAACGCCTCGAAGCTGCAGATCCGGTCCTCGGCCAGGTCGATCAGCGGCTGGTAGTACAACTCGAATTCATGGTGCGTCATGGCGTGCTGCAGGTCGAGTTCCAGCCGCCGCCGCTCCTGCAGGCGTGCGTCCATGGCAGGCGCGAAAAACCGGAATACGCCGCGCCCGTCGGACTTGGCTCGGTACAGCGCAATGTCGCCATTCTTCAGCAGCGTGTCGGGATCCGCGCCGTCGGTAGGAACCAGGGCAATGCCGATACTCGCGCCGACCACCACCTGATGGCCGTCGAGCTCATAGGGCAGGCTCAAGACTTCGATAATGCGCTGTGCCAGCAACCCGACATCCTCGACCCGCTCCGGGTCGACTTGCACCACAGCGAATTCGTCGCCGCCGAACCGCGCGACCATATCCACCTCCCGCACGCAGGCACCCAGCCGGTCGGCCACCGCGCGCAGCAGACAATCGCCCACCGGATGGCCCAGCGTGTCGTTAACCTCCTTGAAATGATCCAGGTCGAGACACAGCACCGCCGCCAGACTGCCCCGTCCCGCATGGGCAATCGCCTGCTCCAGCCGCTCCACGAAGGCCGCGCGATTCGGCAACCGCGTCAGGACGTCATGCCGCGCCATGAACGCCACCTGTTGCTCCGCGTGGCGGCGCGTCGTGACGTCGTCGAAGGTGGCGACGACGCCGCCGGCGGCGAGCGGCACGCAGCGTACCTCGAGGATGCGGCCGTTCAACAGGTGATGCTCGCCGCTTTGCCGCAGGGAGGGCGCGGGGGCCGGCGCGGGATCGTCGGCGAGCGCCGGCATTCGCAGCGCTTCGTCCATCAAAGCGAAGATGCCGTCGCCGGCCTGCGGGGCCGCAAGCTCGCTGAGGGGCGGGCGTTCGGCCATCACCTCCGGCGGCAGGTCCAGCAGGTCGATCGCACGCGCGTTGCACACCGCCACGACGCCCTGCGCGTCGACCATCATCAGCCCCTGGTCCATCGCGGCGAGCGTCGTGGCCAGCTCGTTCGACTTGGCGTCGAGGCGGGTTTCGCTTTCCTGCAAGGCGCCGGCGGTCCGCGTCAACTCGACGTTGCGCAGCCGCAATACGACGCGCGATTGCTCCAGCCGCTGCAACTGCCGTCGCAGCAGGAACAGCAGCAGCAGCAAGGCTCCGGCAGCGCCGGCGGTGCCAAGCGCAATGAGCGTCGCCATATGCCGCCAGTGCATCAGTGCCATGTCGAAGGGCGTCGCGACATCGACCACCAACTGGTAGTCACGCAATGGCCGCACTGCGACGAGGCGCTCCGATTCGTCGAAGTAGCCCGGCGATGTGTAGTGGCCGCCGCTTTGAGCCACCACCGCGTACCAAGGGGAAGCGGCCGGCATTTTCTGTCCGATATGCTGCGCCGTATCCGGGTGTCGCACCAGAACGGTGCCGTCGCGGCGGAGCAGCATGAGGCTGTCATGCTGCGACGGGTCGATCGACGTGTAGAGGCCGGTGAACACCTGGAGCGGCATTGAGGCCAGCACGATGCCGAGAAACGCGCCATCACGTCCATTCACCCGGCGGCCTATGAAGATCGTCCAGACGTTCGTCGCCCGGCTGACAACCGGCTCGGCGATGAACAGGCCGGGATCGTCTTGTGCCTTGAAGTGGCGGAAATAGTCGCGATCGGACAAATCGGCCGCTATGACCGGCCAGTCGGTGGAATTATTCACCCGCATGCCGTCGGCGCCAATCAACGCGATGTTGTCCGCCTGCGGCAGGCGGTCGGCGCGGCTGCGTATGAACTGGTGCACGGACTGCGTGGCGAGCATCCGCCGGAAATCGTCCGGGGTGGCGACGCCGAGGCCGGAGACCATGTCCTGCACGTCGCGCACGACGAGATCGACGGCCTGCACCGAGCGGGAGGTTTGTTCCGCCAGGACCGTCGCGAGGTTTTCGGTATTTGCCAGGGCGGTGTCCAGGGCGTCCTGGCGCATGTGCCATACGGTGATGCCGATGGCGAGCACGGCGGCGGCGATCAGCAAAACGGCGCCATAGGTCAGGGCCGCACCATGGCTGACCCGGCCCCGCAGGTGGTGGGCGACCCGGTCCATCATGCCCTGGAGGGTGATCGGCGGCATGGGCGCAGTGTCGCCCGTATTTGTTACCAAGCTGCTAAAGGTCGCCGTATGACGGTTGCATATTTTCCGTGAATGCGATCTAAAGCTGTAATACTCCTGGAGACCTTGCCGAATGCGGCACAACGTCCTGCTATGCCTGTGCCTGGCATTGGCTGGCTGCATCGGATCCGGGCAGCCGCGCGAGGCACCGGTTTCCGGCGGCCCACCGGCAGTTGCGGCGGCGGACAGCACGGTGATGCACCGGCTGATGGGGCAGGATGTGCTCGACCAGCCGCTGTTGCCGGAGCCTGGCAATATCTGGGCCGATGTGCTGCCGACGACGCAACCCGGGCCTTCAGCCGCCCTGCCTGCAACCAGCCGCACCGAGCACCATCCTGTCGTTGCCGCGGCGTCGAGCGCCGGGTCGCCCGGCCCGGCCGTGCCGGCGATGGCGAAGGCCGCGCCCCAGGTAGAGCCTCACCTGGCGGTGCAGCTTGCCGCGCTAGGCAGCGCGCAACGGGCCGAGGCGGAGTGGCAGCGCTTGCGGCAACACGCGCCGAAGCTGACGGATGGTCATCAACCCGCGATCAGCGAGGCGGAGGTGAACGGCCACCAGGTCTGGCGCCTGCGCACCGCCGGCTTCGCCGACGTGGCGGAGGCCGGTGCGTTCTGCACTGACATCCGCACGGCGAAATCCGATTGTTGGGTGGTGCCGCCGACCGCGTCGCCCTGGGCATTGCTGGCGCGTTAGCTGCCGCATTGGTTGGCCGCGCTCGCCGACCCCGGGGACGCGGTCGCGCGAGCCCTTGCGGCGGAGCCGCCTCGCGTTGGAATCCGATATTGAGCGGCTGGTCAAGGTGCGCGTCCAGGAGGCCAAGCCCCCCTGGCGAGGAGCCGACATTCCCCGCTGTCTCCATCTCCGGACGGACACACGCCTGCGGTAATGCACGAGGCGCCGAAGGGATACAGTCGCTCCGAATGAACTGAAAGGATTGAGCCATGCGCTTTCCGGCGTGGTGCGTATCGGCAGTGCTGGGTGGCGTCGGCACTGTTGTCGCCACGCCCTACGCGCGAGTCCGCGCTGACGACTTCCAGATTTCGTTCGCGGCCGGCTCGCGCGACGCGGCGGGCCAGTTCGCCGGCGGTACCGAAACGCGGCTCCTAACCGCCCATGGCGGCAGGCTCGATGCCGGCAATGGCTATTGGGAGGACCGGCCCGGACCGGAGGGCCGGCAAGGCGCGCAGATCCTGGTGCTGGACGGGCCCGGCATGCCATGGCGGGTCGATCACGCGTTCGAGGAGCGGCTGCCGAATGGACGGTGGCGCGATCTTGCCGTGGGGGCGCTCGCCGAAGCCGATTTCGCCACTGACCTGACCGGCGGCCGGTTTCGCTGTTGCTTGCCTCGACCTGGGATTTGATCGGGGCCGCCCGCGTGTTCACCCGCGACGATGCGACCGGCGCGTGGTCCGCCGTCACCCTCGCGGATGACCGGCCAGCGCGCGATTTTCTGCCACAGATCCGCAGCTTCGCGACACATCGCGACAGGACAACCGGGGTCGATCTGGTGTTTGCCGGAGAGATGCCGCGCGGCATCTTCGCTGGCAGTTACGATCCGACGGGACCCGGCCGGATTCGATGGAGCGATGCGCCGGACCTCGACGGATCGGCCATCTCGGCCGGGTTTTCCGGCCTTGCCGGCCGGCTTCGGGTCAGCAGCTTCGCCGAGGCCAACGACCGCCTCTACGCGGCGATCGGCCAGCAGATCTTTGAACGGATCGACGGGCGGACGGCACGATGGCGCCTCGTCTATACCAACATGCGGCCCGGCCATTCCGAGACCGGACTCAGGGGTTTGACCGCGATCCCCAGCGCCGGCGGCGAGGCCTTGCTGGCGGCGGTGGAGGGCAACGCGCCGCGCCTGCTGCGGATCAACCCGAGCGATGGAAGCGAGGTCACCGAGCTTGATCTCGGCGATTTTCTCGCGCGAGCGTGGGCGATGCGGCCCGGCTATGTCATTGCTGCGTACAACGATATGGCGCGAGTCCGCGACCCCGGCCAGGGCGACGTCCTGCTGATCGGCCTAGAGGCCTTCATCCCCCGGAACGTGCCGATCGCGGCGGGGCATGGCGTGGTAGATGCCGGCTACGCGCAGGCCGAGAGCGGTGCCTGGTATCTGGTCCGCTGGCCCGATGGACATTACGATCTGCACCAGATCACCGCGGCGTTCGGTCACCCTTTGGTGGCGATGCGGTCGGCCTGCGCCTCGCCGTTTCCGGGCGAAGGTGATGCGGTCTACTTCGCCGGCTATGACGCCATCAAGGCGCCGGCGCACAATACGGCCTGGATCGCCCGCGCGGTGTTGTCAACCGTGCTCGGCCCGTCACGCTGATCGGAGGCGTCGCCATGCCCGGCGCCGCGGCACGGAACTGGCGCACCTTGGCGTCGATCGAAATGAAGCTCAAGGCGCCGGCCTGAGGGATGTGCGCAGCCAAACCGCAAGGGCGATGGCGCAGCAAAACCACCACGGGCCGTTAAGCATTTGGCAACGGCGCTACCGGATAGTCCTCCGGATTTGGAGAATGCCGCATCCGATGCGCTCGACCCACGCGGCCATGTTCGCCCCGTTGGCTGGTCTCGTCCTGGCGCCCCCTGGTCCGCGCCAGGCCGCCTGCGTTGCTGACAACCGCCTCACAAGAAAACCCCACCGTCCACATGGCGTCCCAGGGAATCTCAGATGGCGATAATGTGGCGTGAGGAAATGTCCGTCGACGGCGGCGTCATTGACGACGACCATAAGTGCCTGATTGGCCTCGTCAATGACGTGGATTTGGTCCAGGAGGGGCCGGGGATGCGGTCACAGTTGCAGGTGATCCTGGCTCGGCTGAGTGCCTACGCGGAGGTCCATTTCGATCGTGAGCAGCGATTGCAGGTTGCCTCGGCCTTCATCTACGCGCAGGCACACCGAGCCAACCACAGGAGCCTCATGCGCGAACTGGATGCAATGCTCGATGAATGCCGGAAGACAGCGTCATGGCAAATGATACCGTTCCACGCCCGGCTCACGGATTTTCTGTATCACTGGCTGCGCGACCATATCGTCAAGGTTGATCTGCTGATGAAGCCCTTCGTGGCCGAAATGCTGCGGCACTCCCGTGCGGCAGTCCCGCTAGCCGAGGCAGTGCGATTGAGCGAGGCCGATCGGGCTCGAGAGCTGGCGAAACTCCGCCGGCAGCTAGTGCTGCCAGCCGGAAGACCCGGTGACCGGCGCGAGCGCTGACATGGCCCGGCAAGCGGCGGGAGCCCAAGCGGACTTAGCATCCCCCGCCGGGGTCAAAATATTCCAGCGGCATATCACGGCGTCAGTTTAGGTGTGATCCGGCTGCCGGCGCGCTTCTGCGAGCGGCTGCCGGTCGTCCCTTGGCTCGTCCATGCCGCGTCTCCCGTATGGGGCGATCGTGAGGGCAATTCGCCGAAATTCGGTACAGATGCGTATATCGTCAGATCGGTCGAAGCGCCTCCCAGCATAAGCCTACTCCATAGCACCGCCGCCAGCCGCTGCGCGCAAACACGGTTGGGACTGCAGGTGTCCACCCGACGGGGAATCCGGTCGGGGTCTGCCTGACTTGCGTCGCGCGCGATGCGGCGGATAACGTCGCGGCGCCATCTCTCGCAAAGGGGCAGATGATGACGATCTCGGTGAGGCAGTTGCATCCGGTGTTTGTCGGCGAAGTCTCCGGCGTCGATCTGCGCGAATCGCTCGACCGCGGGACGGTGGATGCACTCAACGCGGCGATCAACCAGCATGGCGTGCTGGTGTTCCGCGACCAGTTCATTACGGATGGACAGCAGATGGCGTTCAGCCGCAACTTCGGAGAACTGGAGACCACGGTGCAGGCCTACCGGAAGGATTTCGTGCCGCGGCTTGACGTGCACGTGGCCGACATCTCCAACCTCGACGCGCGCAACCGCGTGCTTCCGAGCGATGACAGGCGGCGGCTGAACGCGCTGGGCAACCGGCTGTGGCACTCCGACAGCAGCTTCAAGCGCATTCCCGCGCGGTTCTCGCTGCTGTCGGCGCGGGTGATCCCGGACCAGGGCGGCGAGACGCAGTTCGCCGACATGCGCGCCGCCTGGGATGCGCTGCCCGAGAAGATGCAGGCGCGGCTTGAAGGTTTGATCTGCGAGCACACGCAGATTTTCTCGCGTGGGAGCATCGGCTTCACCGACTATGCGGAGGAGGAGCGGGCGAAGATGGCGCCGGTGCCGCAGGTGCTGGTGCGCACCCATCCCGGCTCCGGCCGCAAGTCGCTGTTCCTGTCGTCGCATGCCGGGGCGATCCGCGGCATGCCAGTGCCGGAGGCGCGCGTGCTGCTGATGGACCTGATCGAACACGCAACGCAGCGCGAGTTCGTCTACACGCACCGCTGGAAGGTCGGCGACCTGGTGATGTGGGACAACCGCTGCACCATGCACCGCGCGCGCGAATACGACGAGGCGCAGGTGCGCGATATGCACCGCACCACTGTGTCCGACGGTCGTCCGACGGTGCTGGACGCGCTGGTGGCGTAGGCCGATGCGGCGCCTTCTGGGCCTGCTACTGGGATTGACGGTGCTGTTGCTGCCGGGCCTCGCGCGCGCCGCCGGCTGCGCGCCAATCGCGTCCGCCGCACCGCGCGTCTGGCTGGCCGGTGCCGGGGACAGCGCGCTGACCATCACATTCCTCGGCCATGCCAGCTTCCTGATCGAGACGCCAGGCGGCGTCACCGCGGTCACTGACTTTAACGGCATCAACGTACCGGATTTTCCACCTGATATCGCGACGATGAACCACGCGCATTCGATGCACTACACCGATCACCCGGACCCGCGCATCAGGCACGTGCTGCACGGGTGGCGCGACGATGGCGGACCGGCGGACATCGACCTGGTGGTGGGCGACATGCACGTCACCAACCTGCCGACCAATATCCGCGACGGGGAGGGCGGGACCGAGCGTTACGGCAACTCGATTTTCGTGTTCGAGAGCGCCGGGCTGTGCATCGCGCATCTCAGCCATCTGCACCATCTGCTGGAGCCGCGGGACCTGGCCGCGCTGGGGCATATCGACATCGTCATGGCGCCGGTGGACGGCGCCTACACGCTGAGCCTGCCGGACCTGATGACGGTGCTGGAGCAGCTCCAGCCGCGGGTCGTGCTGCCGATGCATTATTTCATGCGCAGCGTGCTGGAGCGGTTCCTGGAGGCGGAACGCGACAGGTTCGCGATCGATGAGCGGGACTCGCCGACGCTGTACATCTCGCGCGCGACGCTGCCGCAGCGGCCGACGATCATCGCGCTGCCGTAGAAAACACCTCGCCCACGACGTGGGGTTGAGCCGCGAAGCAGATCGACGCGAGATGCGAACACCGAAGGCGAGGGTGATCGGGTCGCACCGTAGCACCCTCACCCTCGTCGCTTGCGCGCCTCGCGTCGATCCGCTTCGCGGCTCAACCCCGCTCTCGCGGGCAAGCTGACGCCCAACTCGCGCGCGATGTTGCGGCGGGCCTGCTGCTCGAACGCTGCGGCAAGTGGGGCGGAGCGGAACAGCGCTGGCGCGGCTTGCAGTTTGCGCAGGAAGGCCAGCCTGCCGCTATGCCAGTCGGCCTCCGGCAAATGGCGGTATTCGGCACGCAGGCGGCTGGTGTTGCGGGCGAACAATTCGGACGGCTCACCGAGCGGCGTCAGATCGAGATCGAGCAGCCAGAGCCGCAGGCGGTCGCGTTGGGTGGTCGCGTCGTGCGTGGCCAGGTGGTCGGCGGTCGCCTCGATGGTGGCGGCGACCCAGTCCACGTCGGCGCGGGACAGGTCGGCCGGCGCATGACGCCGCCATAGCAGGGCCGAGCGATGTTCGTTGTCGCGTCGCGTCGGGTCATAGACGGCATCGTGGAAGGCGATCGCGCAGGCGATCAACCGGGTTGCGGTGGGGGCAAGGAACGGTGTGCCGGCGCCGAAACGGCGATGCCGCGTCCATAGGATCGCAAGATGCATCAGGCTGTGATAGTGTCGCCGCGATGTCGCCATCTGCCGCAGCACGATGTTGCGCGCTGCCTCGGACAGATCCGCGGTCGATAGCATATCGTGCAGCGCTGCGCCGGCGGCGTGCATCGACGTTTGCCTCCGGTTTGGAGCCCCAGGTTACGTTGCGATAGTGAGACACATCCGCAACAGCGAGGCAACTGTTTATGTTACAATTGCTAGTCAGGGGTGGCTGCAACCCTTGCGTCAAGGCGCCGTCTGGAGAAACGTCGCATTCGGCGCACAGCCGGGTGGCCTCGTGCCCGCCGGGGCTGGGCGGCGACCAAGCGCCAAAAGATGCAACAGAGGGACGGAGGCATGGCGAAGGCCGGGGAACGGACGCGCGAGATCGTCGCGCGAGGCGAGGTGCGGATCGAGGTGGTCGCCGAGGGGAGCGGCGCGTTGCTGGTGCTGCTGCCGTCATCGTCGCGCGATTCCGAGGATTTTGACGACGTCGCGGCGGCGTTCGCGCGCTCCGGGCTGCGTGTGTTGCGGCCGCAGCCGCGCGGCATGGGCCGCAGCTCCGGGACGCTGGCTGGGCTGACGCTGCACGATTACGCGCGCGACGTGGCGGCGGTGATCGAGCACCAGCGCGCCGGTCCGGCGGTGGTGCTGGGGCATGCGTTCGGACAATTGATCGCGCGTACGCTGGCGGCCGACCGGCCCGACCTGGTGCGCGGCGTGGTGCTGGCCGCGGCGGCGGCGAAATCGATCCGGCCGGAGCTGCGCGAGGCGTTGGCGAAATGTGTCGATACCGGCTTACCGGAAGCCGAGCGCCGGGCGGCGTTGCGCTTCGCCTTCTTCGCTCCGGGCCACGAGCCGCCGCCGGACTGGCTGTCCGGCTGGTATCCGGAAGCGAGCAGGAGCCAGCGCGCGGCGAGTGCCGCAACGCCGCAGGAGGAGTGGTGGACTGCGGGGAAGGCGCCGGTGCTCGACCTGCAAGGCGCGAAGGACCCTTGGCGGCCGCGCGAGACGGCGGACGACTTCCGTCGCGACCTAGGGGCCGATCGGGTCACGGTGCAGGTGATCGAGGATTGCAGCCACGCGATGATCCCGGAGCAACCGGAAGCGGTGGTGCGGGCGGTGTTGGATTGGGTGCGGGGGCTGTAGCCGGGTCAGGACAGCGGCGCGATGAATTGCAGCGAGGGAAACCACTCGCGGCGGCGCAGGTCGCGGGTAATCAAGGTCATGCCCTCGATGGTCGCATGGGCGCCAATGAAGAAGTCAGGCAATACACCGGTGCGAGTGCCGCCGCGCCGACGATAAGCGCGGAAGACGCGTGCCGCCAGGAACAGCGCCTCACGGGGGATTTCGCACACTTCCAGCCGTGTGGCCGAAAGCCCTGCATCCAATTCCTCAACCGTGACGTACGCGAGTGACAGCTCGGCGTAGATGACAGGATTGATGACGACGCGTCCGACCCGTCCGGCCTCGTCGACCTGGCGCTGCGACCAACCCGCCCATACGGAATCCTCCATCGCAACATCCAACAGGACGTTGCTGTCCACCAGGAAGGTCGTCACTCGTCGATGTCGCCACGGGTAAGCGCCATAATCTCATCGGTGGTCATCCGGCGGTCAGTGGCGGACCCGCGCAGCCGCGCGAATGGGCTCGGGCCGCGGCGTGGTCTGGCACCGACCTTCGTCGCAACGATCCTTCGTCCGACCTGGTCGTAGCTCCATTGCAGCTCGGTGCCTTCCGCCAGCTTGGCGGCGTGGCGAATCTCAACCGGGATGGTGACCTGTCCCTTGCTGGTGACGCGGGTGCCCATCGATCCCTCCTGTGGGTATTACCATGTAATACCACATTCAGGCGGGCACAATCGTCATGTCGCGATGGTCGGGCACCAGCGTGCGTCAGGAGCCTGCGTGCCTCAGTCGGCCGCGTCCGCCACCTCTCCCTCGGCGTCCTGCTTCCGCTCGCGAATCCGGGTCAGCGCTTGCTCGACATGCCGGCTGAACACGTATTCCGCCGGGCGCTGGTGCTCCAGCGGGATTTCCGGCGCCATCTCGCCCTCGGTGCGAATGCCGCGCAGCACCTGCGCCGCGGCGCGCCAGGGCCGGCGCATCGTCTCGGTCACCGCGGTTGCCTCATAGCCGGAATGCACCATGCAGTCGGCGCATTTCTCGTAATTGCCGGTGCCGTAGCGATCCCAGTCGGTCGTCTCCATCAGCTCCTTGAACGACTTCGCGTAGCCCTCACCAAGCAGATAGCAGGGGCGCTGCCAGCCGAAATAGGTGCGGGTGGGGTTGCCCCACGGCGTGCAGTGGAAAGTCTGGTTGCCGGCCAGGAAGTCCAGGAACATCGACGACTGGTTGAACGCCCACTTCCCCTTCCACGCACCCTTGCCTTGGCGCGCGAAGACGCCGCGGAACAGCTCCTTGGTCCTGGCGCGGTTGAGGAAATGCTGCTGGTCCGGGGCCCGTTCATACGCGTAGCCGGGCGAAACCGAGATCCCGTCCACCCCCATCGCCATCACGTCGTCGAAGAACGTCGCCACCTTCTCGGGTTCCGCCGTGTTGAACAGCGTGGCGTTGATGATGGTGCGGAAGCCGCGCCGCTTCGCCTCGGCGATCGCCGCCACCGCGCGGTCATACACGCCGGTCTGGCAGACCGAGATGTCGTGCTCCTCACGCGAGCCGTCCAGGTGCACCGACCAGGAGAACCACTTGCTCGGATTGAAGAGGTGCATCTTCTTTTCGAGCAATAGCGCGTTGGTGCAGACGATCACGAACTTCTTCCGCGCGATGGCGCCCTCGACGATCTGCTCTATTTCGCGGTGCAGCAGCGGTTCGCCGCCGGCGACCACCACGACCGGGGCGCCGCACTCGTCGACTGCGTCCATGCACTCGGCGACCGACAGGCGCTGGTTCAGGATCTCGGGGGGGTAATCGATCTTGCCGCAGCCGGCGCAGGCCAGGTTGCAGCGGAACAGCGGCTCCAGCATTAGCACCAGCGGGTAGCGCTTGCGCCGCAGCAGATGCTGCTTGAGCACATAGGCGCCGACGCGCAAAGCCTGGTTCAACGGCACGGCCATGGTTCAGCAACTCCTCAGGCGTCGGCCAGTTCGGCCGGAAAGCGGAACCGCACGTTCTCCTTCACGCCGGCGAGCGTGGAGATTTCGATCTCGCCGAAGCGTCGCAGCCCGGTCAGCACGCCCTGCACCAGCATTTCCGGGGCCGAGGCGCCGGCGGTGAGCCCGACGGACTCGATGCCCTCGAACCACTCCGCCTGCAAGGCATCGGCGTCGTCAACCAGATAGGCCGGCTTGCCCAGCTCCTCGCCGATCTCGCGCAACCGGTTGGAATTGGACGAATTGCGCGAGCCGACCACCAGGATCATGTCCACCGCCCCTGCCAGCTCCCGCACCGCCTGCTGGCGGTTCTGGGTGGCGTAGCAGATATCCCGCACGTCGGGGCCGACGATGGTCGGGAACCGCGCAGTGAGCGCCGCGATGATGCCGCGCGTGTCGTCCACCGAAAGCGTGGTCTGGGTGATGTAGGCCAGCTTATCGGGGTCGGCGACCTGGAGCCGCGAGACGTCATCGACCGTCTGCACCAGGTGCACCTTGCCGGGCACCTGGCCGATCGTGCCTTCCACCTCGGCGTGGCCGGCATGGCCGACCAGGACGATTTCGCGCCCCTGCGCGGCGTAGCGGCGGCCCTCGTTGTGGACCTTGGCGACCAGCGGGCAGGTGGCGTCGATCACCGGCAGGTCGCGCTTGGCGGCCAGTTGCTCGATGCGCTTGGCCACGCCGTGGGCCGAGAAGACGGTGCGTGCGCCCGGCGGTATCTCATCCAGCTCATCCACGAACACGGCACCGCGAGTTCGCAGGTCTTCGACCACGTGCCGGTTGTGCACAATTTCGTGACGTACGTAGATGGGGGGGCCGTACTTGTTCAGCGCCCGCTCGACGATCTCGATTGCCCGCTCGACTCCAGCACAGAAGCCGCGCGGCTGCGCTAGGACGACGCGCATCATGCCATTCGTTCTCCCGCAAGGCGCTATGACCGACTTGTCCGGTCGGATATGACATGCCACCCCGGCCTCGGCAACGGCGATGCAGCAATCCGGTTCGGCGTGGGGGATGGCACCGGACTGTCATATCGGCTAGGGGGGACGGCTCGGTCTGGTGCGAGGGGCGTGGTCTATGGCAGTTGCGCGATGGCAAACGGCAGGCGAGAGTGTCGCATCATTCGGGCTTACCTGGGCGATGCTATCCGCCTGGCGAGCGCCCGACTCGGTCATCGCTACTCGGGCATCATCACGGGGCTAACGTGGCATCGGAAGTGAGCGGACGAAAAACGGCGGGCCTGGACCTGCCTCAGGCCATGGCGCGGATGGCGCTCATCGTCGAAACCGCGCTGGACAACCTGCTTCCCGAACCCGAAGGCGCCGAGGCGCGCCTCGCCGAGGCGATGCGCTACGCCACGCTGGGCGGCGGCAAGCGGCTGCGTGCGTTCCTGGTGATGGAAACCGCCGCGCTGTTCTCGGTCTCCGAAACCTGCGCCGCGCGTGTGGCTGCCGCGATCGAAATGCTGCATGCCTACTCGCTGGTGCACGACGACCTGCCCGCAATGGACGACGACGATCTGCGGCGGGGCAAGCCGTCCACCCACAAGGCATTCGACGAGGCGACCGCGATCCTGGCTGGCGACGCCCTGCAGGCACGCGCCTTCGAGGTGCTGGCGGAGCATGACACGCACTCCGACCCGCAGGCGCGATGCGAGCTGGTGCAGGCGCTGGCCGGCGCGGCGGGTGCGCGGGGCATGGCTGGCGGCCAGATGATCGACATGCTGGCCGAGGGGGAGGAGTTGGACGGCCCGGCCATCGCCCGGCTGCAGTCGTTGAAGACCGGCCGGCTGATCCAGTTCAGCGCCGAGGCCGGGGCCATCCTGGGCCGTGCACCGTTGCCGCAGCGCCACATGCTGGCGGCATTTGGCCGTGATCTCGGCGCCGCCTTCCAAATCGCGGATGATTTGCTGGACGCCGAGGGCAGCGCGGAGGAAACCGGCAAGACAACCGGCAAGGACGCCGCCGCCGGCAAGGCGACGATGGTGGCGATCCTCGGGCGGGAACGCGCCCGTGCGCATGCCGAGATGCTGGCCGACCAGGCTGCCGACCACCTGGAAACCTTCGGCACCCGCGCTGCGCTATTGCGGGCACTGGCTGCCTTCGCCGTGACCAGGCGGAGTTGACGGGGAGATAATCAAAGCAATGAGTCCGGTGAACACTCCGTTGCTCGATCGTGTCCGCTTCCCGGCGGACCTGCGCAATTTCTCCGCGGAGCAATTGCGCCAGCTTGCCGATGAGCTGCGCGCTGAGACGATCGACGCCGTCTCGGTGACCGGCGGGCACCTAGGCGCCTCGCTCGGGGTAATCGAGCTGACCGTGGCCATTCATGCGATCTTCGACACCCCGCACGACCGGTTGATCTGGGACGTCGGCCACCAGGCCTATCCGCACAAAATCCTTACCGGCCGCCGCGACCGCATTCGCACGTTGCGCCAGGGAGGCGGGCTGTCCGGCTTCACCCGCCGCGCGGAAAGCGAGTACGATCCGTTTGGTGCGGCGCATTCCTCCACCTCGATCTCATCCGGCCTTGGTATGGCGGTGGCGCGCGACCTGAAGAACCTGCGTGCCAGGGAAGCGGGCAGCGGCGAGCGCGACGACCGCAACGTCATCGCCGTGATCGGCGACGGGGCGATGAGCGCCGGCATGGCGTACGAGGCGATGAACAACGCCGGCGCGCTGCATTCCCGGCTGATCGTGATCCTGAACGACAACGACATGTCGATCGCGCCGCCGGTGGGGGCGATGAGCGCCTATCTGTCGCGGCTGATGTCCTCGCGCAGCTTCCTGGGCTTGCGCGAACTGGGGGCCAAGATGGCGCGCCGCTTTCCGCGCGGCATCGAGCGCACGCTGGGGCGGGCGGAGGAATACGCCCGCGGCATGCTGACCGGCGGCACATTGTTCGAGGAGATGGGCTTCTACTATGTCGGCCCGATTGACGGGCACAATCTGGACCACCTGCTGCCGGTGCTGCGCAACGTGCGGGAGGCGGAGGAGGCCGGCCCGATCCTGGTGCACGTCATCACCCAGAAGGGCAAGGGCTACGCCAAGGCCGAGGCTTCCGCCGACAAGCTGCACAGCGTCTCCAAGTTCAACGTGATCACGGGAGAGCAGGCGAAGGCGCCGCCGGGACCGCCGAGCTATACAAACGTTTTTGCTGGCGCGCTGATCGCCGAGGCGGAGCGTGACCCGGCCATCGTCGCCATCACCGCGGCGATGCCGTCCGGAACCGGACTCGACAAGTTCGAAAAACGCTTTCCGCGCCGCTGCTTCGACGTGGGCATCGCGGAACAGCACGCGGTGACGTTCGCCGCCGGGCTGGCGACCGAGGGCATGAAGCCCTTCTGCGCGATCTATTCCACCTTCCTGCAGCGCGCCTATGACCAGGTGGTGCACGACGTGGCGATCCAGTCGCTGCCGGTGCGCTTTGCCATGGACCGCGCCGGGCCGGTGGGGGCCGATGGTGCCACCCATTCGGGCAGCTTCGACCTGGCCTATCTGGGCTGCCTGCCCGGCTTCGTGCTGATGGCGCCGTCCGACGAGGCCGAACTGGTGCATGTGGTGGCCACCGCTGTGGGAATCGGCGACCGGCCGAGTGGCTTCCGCTATCCGCGCGGCGAGGGCGTCGGCGTGACGCTGCCGGCGAAGGGCGAGGCGCTGCCGATCGGCAAGGGCCGGGTGCTGCGCGAGGGCACCAATATCGCGATCCTGTCGCTGGGGCCTCGGCTGGCCGACGCGCTGAAGGCGGCGGACGAGCTGGCGGCGCGCGGGCTGCGCACCACCGTGGCGGATGCCCGCTTCGCCAAGCCGATCGACACCGCGCTGGTAGAGCAATTGGCGCGGCACCACGAGGTGCTGATCACCATCGAGGAGGGATCGATCGGCGGATTTTCCTCCGCTGTACTGCACCACCTGGCCTGCCGGGGGCTGCTCGATCACGGGCTGAAGGTGCGGCCGATGGTGCTGCCGGACGTGTTCCTCGATCACGATTCGCAGGCGAAGCAGCTCGCGGTGGCGGGGCTGTCGGCGAAGGACATCGTGGCGACGGCGCTGGCGGCGATCGGGGTGGGGTCGGCGCTGCCGGGCGGGCAGGCGATTACGGCGCGGTAAGGGCGACGGGGCTTGGCGTTGGCGCGAGCCTCCAGCCGCAGGCTTTGCCCCGTTGCGTCCGCCATCGGCCGGTCGCAGCCGGTGTGATTGGCCCGGCCGCGGTGATCCTGGCCGGCTTCGCCGCGGTGGCGGCCGGCACGGGCCTGGTACAGGCGCTGGCCGGCGCGGTGCTGGTCGGCAGGTTCGCCGCAAAGAGTCCCGCTGCCGCGGAGCGCGAGAGGTTAGGTGAGGGTGACGCGTACCGCACCCGGCACCCTCAGCCTCCGTCGATGCGCGTCGCTCCTCACCCACGCACTGCGGGAGAGGGGGACTACCCCCCCATTACCGTCTTGAAGCCGCTGCACGGTGACGAGCCGCTGCTGGAGCAGGCCTTGGCCAGCGTCTGCGCGCAGGATTACCCGGACTTCCAGGTCGTGTTCGGCGTGCAGGAACCGACCGACAAGGCGCTGCCCGTCGTCGCGCGGATCCGCGCGCGCTTTCCGAAGTGCGACATCGCGGTGGTCGTGGATCCGGCCTGGCACGGCGCCAACGCCAAGGTCGGCAACCTGATCAACATGCTCCCCCGCGCTAAGCACGCCGTGCTGGCGATCGCCGATTCCGATCTGCACGTGCAGCCGGACTACCTGGCCCGTCTCGCCGAGACGCTGGCCGAGCCGGGGACCGGCCTGGTCACCACACTCTACACCGGCCTGCCCGCGGCGAACCGCGTTGCCCAGCAGCTCGGCGCCACGCAGATCACCCACTATTTCCTGCCCGGCGCGCTGCTGGCGCGGGCGATGGGGCGGCAGGACTGCCTGGGCGCGACGATGGTCCTGCGCCGCGCCACGCTGGACCGCATCGGCGGATTGCGGGCGCTGGTCGGACACCTGGCGGACGATCAGGTGCTCGGACGCCTGGTGGCGGCGCTCGGGCTGGCGGTGCGATTGGCGCCCACGGTGCCGGCGACCACCGTCCCCGAGGCGCGCCTGCGCGACCTGCTGCGCCACGAGCTACGCTGGGCGCGCACCATCCGCGCCCTGGAGCCAGCGGCCTTCGCGGCCTCAGTGCTGCAATACCCGTTGTTCTGGGCAATGCTGGCGATGCTGTTGTCGGAGGGCGCCGCCTGGTCCTTCGGAGTGTTCTTCCTCGGGTGGGCTGGGCGGGCGCTGGCCGCGGTCTGGGTGGACCGTGCGCTGGAACAGTTTCTCGTCATCCCCGGCGGTTATCCTCCCCCTCCCCTTGAGGGAGGGGGTTGGGGGGAGGGGTGCGCACAGTCGCCGTCCTCGGGTGTACGCGCCCCTCTCCCCAACCACCTCCCTCAAGGGGAGGGGGAGGATAACCGCCGGGGTGGCGGGGGCCGCGCCCCCGACGACCTCCGCCTGGATGGCGGCCCGAACCTGGCCGACGCGGTGGCCCAGGGGCTTGCATTCCCGTGCCCGGTCTGGCTTCTGCCGCTGCGCGACCTCATATCGGTCGGGGTAATGCTCTTTAGCTACGCCGGCAGGCGGGTGGAATGGCGTGGCCAACACCTGACCGTCGATACCCCCGGACCCGCTACGCCCGGATTGACTACCCCCGAGTGACCGCCCTGACTTGACCACGTCGAAGGGACTGCGCCCGCGATGATGAAGACCCTGTTCCTGCACCCACCCTCGTTCGACGGCTTCGACGGCGGCGCCGGCTCGCGCTACCAGGCACGGCGGGAGATCCGCTCGTTCTGGTATCCCACCTGGCTGGCCCAGCCGGCCGCGCTGGTGCCCGGCAGCAAGCTGATCGACGCGCCCCCCGCCGGCATCGGCCTGGACGCGGTGACCCGCGTTGCGCGCGAGCATGAACTGTGCGTGATCCACACCTCGACGCCGTCCTTCGCCTCCGACGTGAAGGTGGCGGCGGCGCTGAAGGCGGTGAACCCGGCGCTGAAGATCGGCTTCGTCGGCGCCAAGGTGGCGGTGCAGCCGGCCGAGAGCCTGGCGCAGGGCGCGCCGATCGATTTCGTCGCGCGCAACGAGTTCGACTTCACCATCAAGGAAATCGCCGAGGGCCGCGCGTGGGCATCGGTGGACGGCATCTCCTACCGCAACGGCGGCGGCGCGATCATCCACAACAAGGATCGCGCGATCCTCGAGGACATGGACCAGTTGCCGTTCGTCACCGAGGTCTACCAGCGTGACCTGCGCATCGAGGACTACTTCATCGGCTACCTGCTGCACCCCTACGTGTCGCTGTACACCGGCCGCGGCTGCAAATCGCGCTGCACCTTCTGCCTGTGGCCGCAGACCGTGGGCGGGCATCGGTACCGGGTGCGCTCGCCCGGCCATGTGGCGGAGGAGATCGCACTGGCGAAGCGGTATTTCCCGAACGTGAGAGAGTTCTTCTTCGACGACGACACCTTCACCGATAATCTCCCCCGCGCCGAGGCGATCGCCCGCGAGTTGGGCCGGATGGGCGTGGTGTGGTCGTGCAACGCCAAGGCGAACGTGCCGCGCGACACGTTGAAGGTGCTGAAGGACAATGGGCTGCGGCTGCTGCTGGTGGGTTACGAGAGCGGCAACCAGCAGATATTGCACAACATCAAGAAGGGCATGCTGATCGACGTCGCCAGGCGCTTCACCAAGGACTGCCACGAGCTGGGCATCAAGATCCACGGCACCTTCATCATGGGCCTGCCGGGCGAGACCAAGGAAACCATTGAGGAGACCATCCGCTTCGCCACCGAGATCAACCCGCACACCATCCAGGTGTCACTGGCCGCGCCGTATCCCGGCACATTCCTTTACAAGCAGGCGGTCGAGAACGGTTGGCTGGATGCGGAGCATGCCGAACTGGTGGACGACCACGGCATCCAGATCGCGCCGCTGGCCTACCCGCATCTCTCGCACACGGAGATCTTCGATAACGTGGAGACGTTCTACAGGCGGTTCTATTTCCGCGCCCCGAAGATCGCCTCCATCGTCGGCGAGATGGTCCGCAGCCCGCAGATGATGAAGCGGCGGCTGCGCGAGGGCGTGGAGTTCTTCCAGTTCCTGCGCGAGCGGCACAAGGCGGCATAAGGCGGCGGGCGGCGCCTCACGCCTCACGTCATGGCAGGCCCTCGGGCCAAGCGGCCGGAGGCATGGCTTGCCCTGGCCACCTGCGAGGCAGGCTGGCGCGATAGTCGCGCTCTACAGGTTGGCCATCGCGCTGGCCGTTTGCAGAGTCTCCAGCAGCATCGGCAGGGACTGCTGGGCGAAGCTCCGCACGCGCGGATCGGACCCGCTGTCGGCTTCGGTCTGGAAGGTCTCTATCGCCATGGTCAGGTCCTGCAACTGACGGTCGATATAGGCTCGGTTGAAGGCAGGTCCGTTCTGGGATTGGAGCTGCCGATACAGTATTTGGTGGGGTCCACTCATTTCGGACGGCGTCGTCATCCCGTTGCTTTGGGCGAGGGCGGCGAGCTGCTGATTGACCGTGGTAAAGTTGGCAACAATCTTCTCGGCGAGACCGCGCACCGCCGGATCGGTTGCCTTCGTCTCTGCGAGTTGAGCGAACGTTACCTCCTCAAGTCCCGACGTGCCGGCCTTGTTGATGAAGGTCACATCCACCTTCGACAGCGCCGTTGTTGCCTGTGCTTGTCCCGGCGCCGTTGTGCCCGCCTGCTCGGTCGGCTGGCACGCGGTCAGACAGAATAGAGCCGCGCCCAGTATCAGCGCAACGTGGGAAGTCTTGGTCATAATGCCTGCTCCATGGCGACGCGGTTGAAAACTACCGTCCTGGTTTCGCCTCCGCCAGGTACGGATGGCCGGGTCAGGCCCTGCCATCCAGGCGTCGCTGCTCAGAACCGCGGCGGCCCGCGCGCCGTCCTGGCTGGTCTTTCAGCGGCGGCAGGTTCGCGCAAGGAACTCCCGCGTGCAATCGCGTCCGAGCCAAGGCAACCTTCTCCGCCGGGCGGCAAGAGACGGTCTGGTCAAGGCCAGTGCAATGCATGGGCCTGTCTGTGCTGGGTGACGGAGCAGGGAGACACGACGATGCACGTGCTGATCGTGGGCGGCGGGATCGGCGGGCTGGCGGCGGCGCTGACGCTGCACGCCGTAGGCATCGACTGCACCGTGTTCGAGCAAGTGCGCGAGCTGCGCGAGCTTGGCGTCGGCATCAACACCCTGCCGCACGCGATCAAGGAGCTGGCGGCGCTCGGCCTGCTGCCGGCGCTGGACCGCGCCGGCATCCGCACGCGCGAGCTGATCTATGCCAATCGCTTCGGCCAGGTGGTGTGGCGTGAGCTGCGCGGCACCGACGCTGGCTTCGACACGCCGCAGTTCTCCATCCACCGCGGCAAGCTGCATACGGTGCTGCTGGACGCTGTGCGCGAGCGGCTCGGTGCTGATAAGGTGCGCGGTGGCTGCCGGCTGGTGTCGTTCGCCGAACGCGGCGACCGGGTGGAGGCGCAGTTCGAACGGCGCGACAACGGGGAAATAATCACCGCCGACGGCGATGCGCTGGTCGGCGCGGATGGCATCCACTCTACGGTCCGGGCGACGTTCTACCCGGACGAAGGCGCACCGGTGTGGAACGGCACGATGCTATGGCGCGGTGCCGCGGACTGGCCGGTCTATGTCGATGGCCGCACCATGGTGATCGCCGGCGGCATGGCGGCGAAGTTTGTTTTTTACCCGATCCATTTCGATCCGGCGGCACCGCACCGGCGGCTCACCAACTGGGCGGTGATGGCCCGCATCGCCGACCCCGCCAGCGCGCCGCCGCCTCGCCGCGAAGACTGGAACCGCCCCGGCGAATGGGACGAGGTCGAGCCCTTCATGCGCGACCGTTTCCGGCTGGATTTCGTTGATCCGCTGGCGCTGATCCGCGCCTCCGGCACGTTCTACGAATACCCGCTCTGCGACCGCGAGCCACTGCCGCGCTGGTCGTTCGGCCGCGCCACGTTGCTCGGCGATGCGGCGCATCCGATGTATCCGGTGGGCTCCAACGGCGCGAGCCAGGCGGTGCTGGATGCATGTTCCCTGGCGCGGCACTTGGCGGCCAGCGGTCCTGGTCATGGCGCCCCGGTGCCGCAGGCGCTGGCCGCCTACGACGCCGAGCGCCGGCCGATGACCGCGGAGATCGTGCTGAACAACCGCAAGGGCGGCCCCGAGCGGGTGATCGACGTGCTGGAGGAACGCGCACCGGACGGCTTCACCGACGTGGACGCGGTGGCGTCGCACGCCGAGCGCGAGGCGATCGTGCGCGGCTACGCCTCGATCGCCGGCTTCGCCCGCGAACAGGTAAACCGCGTGCACTGACCCCATTGGGGTACCCGCTCGTACGTCATCCCCGCGAAGGCGCGGACCCAACTCGCGACAGGGGTCCAGTTTCCGCGGGGATGACGTACGAGCGGGACGACTAGTGCACTCACCAAGCTGCAACGCTTGCTTCTTGGCGGCTTTCCTTACCCCGGAGGTGGCAGAAAATTCACCTCGTGCAGACCGGCGAGCCGCACCACCTCGGCCGGGTCCGGCACGTTGTCGATCGCCTGGAACAGGTCCCACAGAAGCCTCGTCGGTGACACCCAGAACACGCAGGTGATGTTCGCCTGGCTGTGGTTGAACAGCCCGTGCGGGATGCCGCGCGGCAGCCGGATCAGGTCGCCGGCCGAAGCGTTCGCGCCCTGCCCGTCCAGCAGCAGGTCGAATCGGCCTTCCAGCACGTAGATGAACTCGTCCTGGGTCGGATGGATGTGCGGCGGCACGAACGTCCCCGGCGGCAACAGCGCGTGCCAAGAGAAGCTGCTCTCGGTCAGGCTCAGCGGCGTGTAGGTCTGGCCGAGGATGTGCCAGACCTTGCCATCCACGCTGCTGCCTTGCTGCGTGACGCCGGCGGTCATCGGGGTGAGCATGGCGAAACTCCTTGCGCTCGCGATTGGGTTGGGGGCGTGCCGCCGATCCTACCGGCGCCGCATGGGTGTTGCCCAGGCCGGTTCGGGCTTGATGATGGGCCGCCATGTGCCCGCTCTGTAGCATGTCGGTTCGAGTGTCCGGGGTGGACGGGAACCGGATATTCAGACCCTGGTCGGCTTGCGGACGACGGCGCGAATAGCTGAAGGACAGCAAGCTCACCCTGGTCTCGCGCCGATCATGATCGGTGCCGGGACCGGATTATTGCAGTCGCACGGCGACCTTGGCGTCGACCATCAGGTCCATGTCCGGCGGGGCAGGACCCTGGTCCGCCGCGTCCGGAGTTTTTGAGTCCGGTACTCCTCGTGCCATTATTCTACTATTGCGAGCATTTATTTTACCGTTACGGGCATTTTTGCTGTATCAGCAACTCATGGATGTTAAATGACAGTAATTCGCGCGCATGATCGGCCAGTCGCGCCCGAGCAACAGCTCCGCGTGCTAATCGACAACGTGCATGACTATGCGCTGCTGTTGCTGGATCCGGCCGGCCACATCGTCAGTTGGAGCGCCGACGCGCAGACCTTCAGAGGCTATACCGCCAACGAAATCATCGGCCGGCATTTCGCCTGCTTCTTCCCGCCGGAAGACGTCGCCGCCGGCAAGCCGGCGCGCGAACTCGCCATCGCCGCCGCGGAAGGCCGCTTCGAGGAAGAAGGCTGGCGGGTGCGCAAGGATGGCTCGCGCTTCTGGGCCAACGTCGTCATCTCCGCGACGCGCCGCGAGAGCGGCGAACTCGAAGGCTTTGCCAAGCTGGTCCGCGACGTCTCCGAACGCCACCGCATCGAGGACCGCTTTCGCCAGGTCGTCGAGGCGGCGCCGAACGCCATGGTGATGACCAGCGCCGTCGGCATCATCGAATTGGTCAACACTCAGGCCGAGTGCGTGTTCGGCTACAAGCGCGCAGAAATGCTCGGCCAACCCATCGAGATGCTGGTGCCGACCCGCTTTCGTGGCCACCACCCCGGCTTGCGCGGCGCCTTCTTCGCCGACCCACAGTCGCGACCCATGGGCGCCGGGCGCGACCTCTACGCGCTGCGCAAGGACGGCAGCGAATTCCCGGTCGAAATCGGGCTCAACCCGATCGAGACGGACCAGGGGACGATGGTGCTGTCCGCCATCGTTGATATTTCGACGCGCAAGCGGCTCGAGGAGCGGTTCCGCCTGGTGGTTGAATCGGCGCCGAATGCCATGGTGATGACCGACCGCCACGGCATGATCGAGATGGTGAATGCCCAGACCGAACGGGTGTTCGGCTATCAGCGCGACGAGATGCTGGGCCGATCCGTCGAAATGCTGGTTCCCGAGCGCTTCCGCGCCGCCCATCCCGGGCTGCGCGGCGCCTTCTTCAGCGGTTCGCGGTCGCGACCGATGGGCGATGGGTACAACCTCTACGCGCTACGCAAGGACGGCAGCGAGTTCCCGGCCGAGATCGGCTTGAACCCGATCGAAACCGAGGAAGGCGCCATGGTGCTGTCCGCCATCGTCGATGTCTCCGACCGCAAGCACCGCGAGGACGGCATCCGGGCAGCGTTGCACGAAAAGGAAGTACTGCTCGGCGAGGTCCACCACCGCGTGAAAAACAACCTGCAGATCGTGCACAGCCTGCTGGATCTGCAGTCGGCGCGCATTTCCGATCCGCTCGCCCTCGAGCTGCTGCGCGACAGCCAGAACCGCATCCGCTCGATGGCCCAGATCCATCAGACGCTGTACGGCTCAAAGGATTTCGCCAAGGTCGATTTCGGTCTGTTCCTGGATTCGCTGGTGCCGACGCTGATCGGCTCGTACGGTGTCGATGCCGAGCGCATCAGGCTTTCCGTCGACGTGGTGCAGGTGGAGTTGCCGATCGACTCGGCCGTGCCCTGTGGGCTGGTGCTGAACGAGCTGATTTCCAACGCGCTGAAGCACGCGTTCCGTCCGGGCCAGGACGGCGAGATCACCGTCAGCCTCAAGCGCGAGGCAATCAACGAGGTGACGCTATGCGTTGCCGATGATGGCTGCGGCCTGCCCGACGGCGTCGAAGCGGCGAATACCAGCACCCTGGGCCTGCAACTGGTCACGCTGCTGACCGAGCAACTCGGTGGTGCCCTGACGATCCACCGCGCGAACCCAACCCGGTTCGTGCTCCGCTTCCCGATCGAGCGCTAGCGCGCGCACGCAACTGCCAGGAACCGCCAAATGCAGATGCCGCAAATCATGCTGGTCGAAGACGAACGCATCGTCGCGATGCACCTGCGCCAACAGCTCATGAGGCTGGGCTATCAGGTGCCGGCCGTCGTCGCCTCGGGTGCGCATGCGCTGCGCCAGATCGAGGCCTCCCGTCCCGACCTGGTCCTGATGGACATCCACATCGAGGGCGACATGGACGGTATCACCACCGCGGCCACTATTCCGCCGGATTATCACATCCCAGTGATCTACCTGACTGCGTATTCCGAGGAAGCGACCCTCGCCCGCGCCCGCGCCACCCGGCCCTATGGCTACCTGATCAAGCCGTTTTCCGAGCGCGAACTGCACGCCACGATCCAGATGACCTTGGAGCGTTGCACCGCCGAGGCCGCCTTGCGCAGCAGCGAGGAACGCCTGCGCCAATCCCAGAAGATGGAAGCGATCGGCCAACTGGCTGGCGGCGTCGCCCACGACTTCAACAATCTGCTCTCTGTGATCTATGGCAATCTCGATGAGCTGCAGGACCACGTCGGTGACGACGAGATCATGCAGCCGATCATCGCGGAGATCTATGACGCGGCAAAGCATGGCGCCACGCTGACCCAGCACCTGCTCGCCTATTCCCGACGCCAAGCGCTGTCGCCGCGCGTGGTGGCGGTCACCGACCTGATCACCAATCTGACCGGTCTGCTGCGCCGCTCGCTGGGCGAGACGATCGGAATCCGGCTGAACCTGAAGCCCAATATCTGGCGGATCCGCATCGATCCCAACCAGCTCGAAATCGCCCTGCTCAATCTGGCGTTGAATGCGCGCGACGCGATGCCCGCCGGCGGGCAACTGACCATCGAGGCGGATAACGCCGTGCTCGACCACGACTCTGTCGACAGCGACACCGGGGTCTCCGGCGGCCGCTACGTCGTGCTGGCGTTGACCGACACCGGAACCGGCATGCCGAAATCAGTGATCGATCGGGTGTTCGAACCGTTCTTCACCACCAAGCCGCCCGGCGGCGGCACCGGGCTCGGGCTCAGCATGGTCTACGGCTTCGTCATGCAGTCCTCCGGCCACGTCAGGATCTACAGTGAACCCGGTCGTGGCACGACAATTCGGATCTATCTCCGTGCGGTGTCCGAAGATACAGCGGCAACTGGTTCGGGCGATGACACCGTCTCATCGTCGGGTGCCAGGCCAGGCGAGGTCGTCCTGGTGGTCGAGGACGACGACCGCGTTCGAAACTTGACGATCCGCACCCTGCGCGGCCTCGGTTACCAGACGCTCGAAGCCAACCATGGCAGCGCGGCGATCGAACTGCTGGAAGCATCCCCCCGGGTCGACCTGCTGCTCACCGACATCGTTCTGCCTGACGGGATGAGCGGCGCCGCTCTTGCCGGCCAGGTCAGCGTAAGGCGACCGGAATTGAAGGTCGTCTATATGTCCGGCTATACGGCCGACGCCATTGCGCAGAGCGGTGTCCTCGGTCCCGATGTGCCATTGCTCAGCAAGCCGTTCCAGAAGGCCGAGCTCGCCCGCACATTGCGCCAGGTGCTGGATGACGACTGAGTGACGCGGGCAAGGATGGCGGCAACTGGGTCGCCCGCTACGCCGCTTTCCCCGGGCGTGAAAGCCGATCGCGAGCTTCGGCTCGACAGCGTTGGATTCGCCGAGCCGTTGCGGTCGGCCTATGGGACCGCTTGGTTCGGCTATGCCGGCATCAGTACGGCGGTTTCGGGAAAGCCCTTCCCGCCTGTGGCCCGCGTCGTCACGCTTGCTCCACAGCCGTGGCCGCGGCGTCGAGCGCGGCGGCGACGGCGCGGATCTGCGCCTCGGTCAGAGCGCCCGACAGGCGAAGGCGGAGCGCGAGCTTCAGGTTCTCCACCGCGCGGACGATCTGCGGCGCGGGTCCGTCGCCACGGGCGGCGGCAGCCTCGGCCAGGCGCGCGGCGACACCATCAACGGTCCGCTGGTTCTCTCGCAGATAGGCCTCGCCGGCTTCCGTCAGGGCGTAGAGCTTCTTGCCGTCCTGTTCGGTGAGGGCGGTGTAGCCGAGTTCCTCCAGCATCGTGAGTGTCGGGTAGATGACGCCGGGGCTGGGGCTGTAGGCGCCGCCGGCGCGGTCCTCGATCGCCTTGATGATCTCATAGCCATGGCGCGGCTTCTCCGCGATCAGGCTGAGCAGGACGAAGCGCAGCTCGCCGTGGTCGAACAGGCGGCCGGGGCGGTCGCCGCTGTGGCGGCCGTGCCGGCCTCGGTGGCCGCCGTGCCGGCCGGACAGGCCAAGGTCGTTCCATTCGGACGGGGGGCGGGCGAAGTGGCGTTCGCCGTGGCGGCGGTGGTGTTGGAAGCGCATTGGTGGTCTCCGTGTGAGTTTCGATATAGCGAAATATAAGATATATCGAAACACGGTCTCGTCAAGGTCTTTTCCGTCGGGGATCGGTAAGCGGGCTGGGCGGGTCGGCGGGCGGGGGCCGATCATGCCCCGCAGCCGCCCTGACAGAATCGGCCCCGCCCGCTGGCCTGCCTGCGTGACCCCGGCAGAATTCATCGCGAAGTGGCAGGCCAGCACGCGCAACGAGCGCGCCGCGTGCCAGGAGCATTTCATCGACCTGTGCCGCCTGCTGGATGAGCCGACGCCGAACTTCGATCCCACCGGCGAGGACTACGCGTTCGAGAAGGGCGCCACGAAGTTCACCGGCGAGGACGGCTGGTCCGATGTCTGGCGGCGCAACTGCTTCGCCTGGGAATACAAGACGCAATGGGCCTGCTCTCGGCAGCGGCGCCCTTGTCCCGAAAACGACCCCGTTGGTTGATATAGATCAAAGCGGCGTCCACTGGACGAACTACACAGGACCCCATCCGGAGCGAAGAGGCGGACATGGATGGCTCCCTGTCTACCACGCCCGCACCAACGAGCCGCCGTTTAGGGCGAACGGAGCGAACGGGAGCTCGCCGTCAAGTTACCCGTGATTCGAATAACCAGGGCAGGTCAGACCTAGGTGGGCACAGTGGATGATGCAAGAGACGAGCACGAGAGCAAGCTGATCGATCGTCTGGCCTCCACGACAACCAGCCTGCGCAACCTGTTCTACGCCAACCTCATCTTGGCCAGCGCGGTTCTCTTTTTAGTCTGCCACGATCCTGGATTCGTCTCTGAAAAGATACAACCGGCCTTGCAAACATTTGGACCTATTTTCAAGGTCTACGACCATATGAAGGAAAACTCGGCGAATTTTAAGGACTACTGGCAGAACTTGGATCATACCTTGGAATTGACGCACGCGGCTGCACTAACTCTAGATCAGAAGGGAAAAGAAATCGAGAATATGGAGGAAGCAAAAAGCAAGGCACTGGAAGCAAAGATAAAAAAACCGTTTAATGAAGCGCAAATGGACGCTCTTGATTACTTGGTTAGAAATCACAAAGATATCAATAATCATTTGAACTTCGAAGGTGATTTGAAAGGCAACCGTGATTTGAAAGTTGCTGTTTATGACGACGTCTTTGACTTTGCAGCCTTCCTCTACCCAGACTATTGGCTGCCGGTCGTTGAAAAGATGCGTGACCTCCTGATACAGGTCGACGACCTTCTGCCCGGTGCGCTGCCTAACCATCAGGAGGTGGCTGGGATGAACTTGCTGCTGTTGAGCCTGGAGCGTTACAACAGCGACAAGCTCAACGACAGCGCGCTTACGACACTTTTGGGTGCCTTGCCGCCACCGAATAAATTCTACGAATCAGCCATGGTTATCCAAACATTCTGTACGGCCAACGGACTTGGGGAATGCTCGTTTCAAGACATCGAGAAATGGCAAGCGAAGCAAGACGCGGAGGCGCCCGGTAAGCTGGGGACCGCCGGAATCGAAGTCAAGGTAACGCGCCAACTGATTGTCCCCGCGTCGCCAATAATTTTGCTAATTTCCCAGCATCTGTTCATCATGCTGTTCCGCCGCCGCGAGGCGTTGAGACAAACGCTCAGTACCGGTCTTTCGAGAATCTCGCTAAACCTTTTGGACGATCCCTGGATTCCAGACAACATTTCGCTCAACACGTCCTCACCCAGGTCACAATGGCGGCGGGCCCAATCGCTCCTGATGACGGCTTTCCTCTTTATCGGCGAGACGGCGCCGCTTGTGGCCATCGGGGCCGTCGCCTATTACACGCGTAAACAAGTCGTGCTGGGCGCCGTTACTGCGCGAGACTTCGCCATCGGCATGGCCGATTTCAAGGCGGGTGCCACGAAAATCGGGGTTAGCGACTTTCCCTCGATTCCAGAGGTGCCGGGCGTTTTTTCGGAGTATGTTTGGTTTGCGGTTTCCGTGGTTTGTGGGTTGATCCTGCTAATCAGCCTAGTTCAGCTGATCCGAGATCAGTCCCGCGAGGTCTTCTTGGCAGAGTAGACCGGGCCGTTCACCGACCAGTAACCAGCCTTTCGAGGCGTGTCTCTTCTGCCATCGTCCTTCGGCATCTGAGTCAAAGCCAAGCGAGTGTGTTAGAGCCGGCACCCGACGCGGTTCAGTTGCTCGGGCGGGAGCGACGTGGCTGGCGCTTCCATGGCGGCCCGGGCATCGGACGGCCGGTCGCCGAACGCGCGCGCGACATAGATCTACACACTTTTGGCGGACGCGGGGAAGCAGCGCGGCGACCTCGACGCCGCCCATCGCCAGTTGCTGCTCCATGCCGGCCCGCTGGGCAATCGGCCGCTGCTGGTGGTGCCCGACATCGCCCGCATCGTGATCCGCACCAACTTCGCCAACGCGGTGACGGAGAGGCACGGGATTCCGCTGGCGGAGCTGACCGATCCGCTGCGGCTGCGGCTGCTGAAATGGTTGTTCTCCGTCTCGGAGCAATTGAGACCCGCACACACGCGCCAGGCGCTGACCGTGCAGGCCACCGGGGAGCATCAGCGCTCGTGCGCTACGCCCCTCACCCGCGACGCTGCGCATCTTGACCTCTCCCGCACAGAGGGAGAGGTTTGCTGTACTTCATTGCGCCGCAGCGAAATCAACAAAATCAATGGCTTGTGCGGTAACACTCGGCAACAATCAGTGACTCGCAACCGTCCCGCCCGGGGCGTAGATACTCCCCTGGACGCGGGCAAACCCGCCGACGCGCCACCTGCGTGGAAAAAATCAACGCGATGGACGGCTTGCCGCAGATCCCACTCTCTGTCCCCGCTATCTGGCAGTGCACGCTGAAGGCGCCGATCGGCTGCGTCGGCGTCGGGTTGCACACCGGCAAGCGCGTCAGCCTGAGCCTGCGCCCCGCGGAACCCGGCCACGGCATCGTCTTCCGCCGCACCGACCTGGGGCGCGACATCCCGGCCCGGTTCGACCGGGTGGTGGACACCCGGCATGCCACGGTCCTCGGCGACGAGCATTGGGCCTCGGCCCGTGTCGGCACGGTGGAACACCTGATGGCGGCGCTGTCGGCGCTCGGTATCGACAATTTGCTGGTCGAGCTGGATGGCCCCGAAGTCCCGGTGCTCGACGGCTCCGCCGCGCCGTTCGTCTTTCTGCTCGATTGTGCCGGGGTGACAGAACAGGCGGTGCCCCGCTCCCATATCGAAATCCGCCGCCCGGTGCGGGTGTCGGAGGGCGACGCCTTCGCCGAGTTGCGTCCCGCCGCCGGGGGGACAACCGGGCTGGAGATGGCGCTGTCGATCGACTTCGCCGCCGCCGCAATCGGCCGCCAGGCGCTGTCGCTGCGCCTTACCCCGGAAAGCTTCCGCAGCGACCTCGCGCGCGCCCGCACCTTCACCCTGGCGGAGGAGGTGGCGCAGTTGCGCGCCGCCGGCCTGGCGCAGGGCGGCAGCCTGGACAATGCGGTGGTGGTGGACCAGGCCCGCATCCTGAACCCCGGCGGCCTGCGCATGCGTGACGAATTTGCACGCCACAAATTGCTCGACGCGGTCGGCGACCTGGCGCTGGCCGGCGCCAGGCTGTCCGGGCGCTTCATCGGCCACCGCTCGGGCCACAGCCTGAACAACCGCCTGCTGCGCGCGCTGTTCGCCGATGCCTCCGCCTGGCGGGAGGTAGATGCCGCGCCGGTCTCGGTGGCGGCCTGACACGGGCGCCGCAGCCGCGGCCCTTGGATGCGCCAACCAATGCCCAAAGCGGTTCAGGCGATCGCCTTGCGCACGCCCCCTCCCACTCGGGGCGGGTGATGGTATAAGCCGCAGGATGACCCCGAATCGCATCCTGCTGCCGGCCTCGCTGCGGCGCTTCACCCTCGTGCTGCTCGCCGTGCTGCCCCTGGTGGCCGGCTGCGGCGGCAAGAAGGCCGACACCGACACCGATGCGAGTGCCAGCCAGCCGGCGGCACCGGTCGATCAATTGTACAACAACGGCATCGATGCACTGCACGACAAGCGCTACGCCTCCGCCGGCGACCAGTTCAGCGCAGTGCAGCAGAACTATCCCTATTCGCCCTGGGCGGCGAATGCCCAGTTGATGCAAGGCTATACGGAATACCTGCAGAATCACTACACCGACGCGATCGGCACGCTGAACCAGTTCGTCCAGTTGCATCCGACGCATCGCGACGTCCCCTACGCCTATTACCTGCGCGCGCTCTGCTATTACGAGCAGATCTCGGACATCCAGCGTGACCAGAAGGGCACGGAGGACGCGATGAACGCCTTGCAGGAGGTGGTGAACCGCTTCCCCGCGACGAGCTATGCCCGCGACGCGCAGCTCAAGATCGATCTTTGCGTCGACCACCTCGCCGGCAAGGAGATGGAGATCGGCCGCTGGTACCAAAACCAGCATTTGTATGAGGCGGCGATCGGCCGCTTCCAGCGCGTGGTGGACAATTTCCAGACCACCAACCACGTGCCGGAGGCGCTGGCGCGGCTGACCGAGGTCTATCTCGTGCTGGGGCTGCGCGACGAGGCGAAGCGGACCGCCGCCGTGTTGGGCTACAACTATCCGGGCAGCTTCTGGTACGCCGACACCTACGGCCAGCTCGCCGCGGACGGGCTGCTGGCGGGCGTGCCGCCGCCGAGCGGCGGGCCGGCGGGTTTCTTCTCCCGCGCCTGGCACTCGGTGTTCTGACAGGCCAGGCGGGGGCGACAGATTGCTCACCGCGCTATCGATCCGGGACGTGGTGCTGATCGAGCGGCTGGATCTGTCGTTCGGGACCGGCCTGACCGTGCTCACCGGCGAAACTGGCGCCGGCAAGTCCATTCTGCTGGACAGTCTGGGGCTGGCGTTGGGCGCGCGGGCCGATATCGGGCTGGTGCGCGCCGGTGCCGAACACGCCAGCGTGACTGCGTGCTTCGCGCCGCCCCCGGGCCATCCGGTGCAGGCCCTGCTGGAAGCGCAGGGGCTGGAGACCGAGGACCAGCTCGTCCTGCGTCGCATTGTCGGGCGTGACGGGCGGTCGCGCGCCTTCGTCAATGAGCAACCGGTGGGGGTCGCGCTGTTGCGGCGGGCCGGCGCGCTGCTGGTGGAGGTGCAGGGCCAGCACGAGCAATTGGGCCTGGCCGATTCGGCGAGCCATGCCGGATTGCTCGATGCGTTCGGCGTGCCGGAGGAGCTGGGTGAAGCGGTGCGGGCAGCATGGCGGCATTGGCGCGAGACGCTGGTGGCGTTGGACGCGGCGCGCGAGGCGATCGCCGCCGCCGAGCGCGATGAGGCCTGGCTGCGCCACGCCGTCACCGAACTCGCCACGCTGGCGCCGCGGGAGGCCGAGGAGGACCGGCTCGCCGCCGAGCGCCAGCGCCTGCAACAGGGGGAGCGCCGGGCGGAGGCGATCGCCGCCGCCCTGAGCGAGATCGCTCCGCACGATCGGCGCAGCGCCGGTCCCGCCACCGCGTTGCGCGCGGCGTCGCGGGTGCTGCAGCGGCTGGTCACCCCGGGGCAGCCTTCGGAAGACAATCCCGCCGCGCCGGCGATGGCCGCGCTGGAGCGCGCAGAGGAGGCCCTGGCCGAAGCAGAGACAATGTTGACGCGGCTGGCGGCCGAGGCGGACGTCGATCCGCGCCTGCTGGAACAGGCAGAGGAGCGGCTGTTCGCGTTGCGCGCCGCGGCCCGCAAGCATGCGGTGGCGGTGGCGGACCTGCCGGCGCTGCTGGACACGCTGGCGGCGAGGCTGGCCGCGCTGGATACTGGCGCCGCTGAGGTGGTGGCGCTTGAGCAAGCGGCGCGTGACGCGCGGACGGGTTATGTGGAGGCGGCGGCGGCGCTGTCGACGGCACGGCGGACGGCGGCGGCGCGGCTGGATCGCGCGGTGGGCAAGGAGCTGCCGCCGCTGCGGCTAGACAAGGCGCGGTTTCGCGCCCAGGTGGCGGAACTCGCGGAGGCCGATTGGGGTGCGAGCGGCGCGGATGCGGTGCGGTTCCTGATTGCCACCAACCCGGGGCAGGAGCTGGGGGCGCTGGGGCGGATCGCCTCGGGCGGCGAGCTGTCGCGGCTGATGCTGGCGCTAAAGGTGGTGCTGGCGGCCGGCTCGCCGGTGCCGACGCTGGTATTCGACGAGGTGGACTCCGATGTCGGCGGGGCGACCGCGGCGGCGGTGGGCGATCGGCTGGCGCGGCTGGCCGTGGGCATGCAGGTGCTGGTGGTGACGCACAGCCCGCAGGTGGCGGCGCGCGGCGCGGCGCATCTGCTGGTGGCGAAACAGGCGGCACGCGGCCGGGCGGCGACGCAGGTGGATGCGCTGGGTGTCGAGGCGCGGCGCGAGGAGATCGCCCGGATGCTGGCCGGTGAGACGGTCACCGAGGCCGCCCGTGCCGCGGCGGACGACTTGCTTGAGCTGCCGGCGACGGGAACCGGGAGGGGATAGGACGCGCCGTAAGGGCTCGGGCAGTCGACAGTCTACCGTGAAGTCGCTGCTGCCAGTCTGAGTCCGAGTGCCAGCATGCCGCCCTATCAGGCTAAACCGAGCTCAGCAATGAGCGCCGACGATGGCGTGCGTCGCGGTGCGATTTTGATGAAATCTGGACGGGGCAAATGAGCCGTTTCTGGAGCAGCTTGACGCATGACCTGAGGCCCTATGTGCCAGGCGAGCAGCCCCACATGGCAGAGCTGGTCAAGCTCAACACCAATGAAAGTCCGATCGGTCCTTCTCCGCGCGTGTTGGAGGCGATCCGCACCGAGGCGGCCGACACGTTGCGCCTCTATCCGGATCCGCAAGCCACCGCATTGCGAGCGGCTTTGGCCGCCTACCACCAAGTGCGACTCGAGCAGGTATTCGTGGGTAATGGCTCCGACGAGGTGCTGGCACACGCCTTTGCGGGTCTGCTCAAGCATGACGCGCCATTGCTTTTCCCGGACATCACCTACAGCTTCTACCCGGTCTATTGTCGGCTATTCGATATCGCCTACGAAACTGTGCCGCTGGATGAGGCCATGCAAGTTCGTGTCGCCGACTATCGGCGGTCGGCCGGCGCGATCATCGTGCCCAATCCAAACGCACCTACGGGACTCGCGCTGTCGCGTGGCGAGATCGCGACCCTGCTGGAGGAACATCCAGACGTTCCCGTGGTGATCGACGAGGCGTATGTCGATTTCGGAGCCGAGACCGCCATACCGCTGGTGGCTTCTCATTCAAACCTGCTGGTGGTGCAGACAATGTCCAAGTCGCGGGCATTGGCCGGCCTGCGCGTCGGCTACGCGATCGGCGATCGGGACCTGATAGAGGCGCTCACCCGCGTGAAGGATAGCTTCAACTCCTATCCCGTTGGCCGGCCCGCCCAGGCCGGCGCCATCGCCTCGCTTGAGGACGAGGCCTATTTTCAAGAGGCCCGTACTCGCGTGATCGAAGGCCGTGAGCGGCTGAGCCGCGGATTGGTCCGACTTGGCTTCGAAGTCCTGCCATCCTGTGCTAATTTCGTTTTCGCTCGCCACCTGGCCCATGACGGCGCGGCGTTAGCAATCGCGCTTCGCCGGCGCGCGGTTATCGTCCGCCATTTTGCCGCTCCTCGCATATCCGATTATCTGCGGATCACTGTGGGCACTGATGCGCAAATAGATCGGCTGTTGTCGACTTTATCGGATATCTTCGGCGGCAGGTCGACAACCCCAAGCTGACTGCGTCAGCTTGTCGTTCGCTCGGAGATCACAACACAGCCTGCGCCGGCGATTCAACGATACCTCGGCCGGAACCTATCCTATTGGCTGCGTGCGAGAGCGCTCCATCTGTCCTCTGGTACAACAGGCGGTAGGCGGTTCGGGACATGCGGCGTTCTCTGGCCAAACTTGGAGAGTTTCCCAAGAGTGGAGATCGCACTTCATGAGCGAGCGACGCGCAGCGCAACGATCCGATGCGCAATGGGACGCCGATCCTAGCTGGCCTGGCTGCTTCCACGCCGTTGGCTCACGTGGCACGCTCGGCGTCCTGACCAATGACAGTGGCTTTAGGGTCCATTCATGAGCACGACCGCCGTCGCCGACCTGTCCGAACCGGACGCCGCATCGGAACTCGCGCACCTGGCGCGGGAGATCGCGCATCACGACCGGCTGTACTATCAGCAGGACGCACCGGAGATCAGCGACGCCGACTACGACGCGCTGCGTCGGCGCAACGCGGCGATCGAGGCGCGCTTCCCGCATCTGATCCGCCCCGACTCGCCATCCAACCGCGTCGGCGGCGCGCCGGAGAGCGGCTTCGCCAAGCTGCGTCACCGCGTGCCGATGCTGTCGCTCGACAACGCGATGAGCGCGGAGGAATTCACCGAGTTCTGCGCGCGGGCGCGGCGTTTCCTCGGCCTGCCGGTCGGCGAGAAATTGGAATTCGTGGCGGAGCCGAAGATCGACGGGCTGTCGATCAACCTGACCTACGAACACGGCAGCTTCGTGCAAGGCGCGACGCGCGGCGACGGCATGATCGGCGAGGACGTCACCGCCAATTTGCGCACGATGAAGTCGGTGCCGGTGAAGCTGCGCGGGCACGCGCCCGTGCTGATCGAAATTCGCGGCGAAGTGTTCATGACCAAGGCCGACTTCCTGGCGATGAACGAAGCGCAGGCGAAGGCCGGGCAGAAGGTCTTCGCCAATCCGCGCAACGCTGCCGCCGGCAGCCTGCGTCAGCTCGATCCGAAAATAACCGCCGGCCGACCATTGTCGCTGTTCGCCTACGCGCTGGGCGAGACGAGCGAACCAGTGGCGGCGACCCATTGGGAGTATCTCGAGCGGCTGCGGCACTGGGGCTTCGACGTCAATCCATTATCAAGACGTGTTCCCGACGAGGCGGCGGCTGCGGCATTCCAGGCGAAGATGACAGCCGAACGGTCCGGCCTTGGCTACGACATCGACGGCGTGGTGTACAAGATCGACGATCTGGCGCTGCAACGGCGCCTCGGCTTCGTCGGTCGCGCGCCTCGTTGGGCGATCGCCTGGAAGTTCCCGGCCGAACAGGCGATGACGGTGTTGCAGGACATTCGAATCCAGGTCGGGCGCACGGGCGCATTGACGCCGGTAGCCCGGCTCGAGCCGGTGAATGTCGGCGGCGTGCTGGTGCAGAACGCCAGCCTGCACAACGAGGACGAGATCGCGCGCAAGGACGTGCGCATCGGCGACACCGTGGTGCTGCAGCGCGCCGGCGACGTGATTCCACAGATCCTGTCGGTGGTGCTGGAACGCCGACCGCGCGGGGCTAAGCCGTTCGTGTTTCCCGACAGATGCCCGGTCTGCGGCAGCCACGCGGTGCGTGCGCCCGGGGAAGCGGTGCGGCGTTGCACCGGTGGGCTGATATGCGCGGCGCAGCGCGTCGAACGGCTGATCCATTTCGTGTCGCGGCCGGCCTTCGATATCGATGGGCTCGGCGAGAAGACCATCCAGGAATTCTATGACGAAGGTTGGCTCAAAAGCCCAGCCGACCTGTTTCAACTGCCGCGGCGTGAGGCGGAAATCGCCGCACGCGAGGGCTGGGGCAAGGTGTCGGCGCGCAACCTGTCGCGCGCGATCGAGGCGCGGCGGCACATTCCGCTGGAGCGTTTCATCTACGCGCTCGGCATCCGCCGCATTGGCGAGGCCAACGCGCGGCTGCTGGCACGGCATTACGGCAGCTTTTCCAACTGGCGGGCGCAGATGCTGGCGGCGACCGTCGTCGGTTCCGAAGCGCGCGAGGAACTCGGCAGCATCGTCGGCATCGGACCGTCGATCGCGCAGGAGCTGGCGGATTTCTTCGGCGAGTCGCGCAACGTCAAGACGCTCGACGAACTGGCGGCGGAACTGACGATCGAGGATGCCGCGGTTGTCGCGGACGCGGACAGCGCGGTTGCCGGCAAGACGCTGGTGTTCACAGGCACGCTGGAGACGATGACACGGCCGGAGGCGAAGGCGCGTGCCGAGGCGCTCGGCGCGAAGGTGACCGACAGCGTATCGAAGAAGACCGACCTGGTGGTGGTCGGCGCCGATGCCGGATCGAAGGCGCGCAAGGCGACCGAGCTGGGCGTGCGGACGATTACGGAACAGCAATGGCGGGAGTTGGCGGGGCTGGCGTGACTCCGGCGTCTTGGTGGGCCACTCCGATGACTATAAGAAACGAATTGCCTGGCTTACGAGGCTGCGCATATTTTTGCGCGAGTGTGAGTAATCCCACAGTCGTCTTTGCTCACCCGAGATAGGTTCCGACTTGCAGGACGCCAGGGCGTAGCGGCACTACTCGGACGGAGGGGAGCGAAATGAGTGTTCAGCACGCGGTATGGTCGGGTGAGCGCATCGAACGGCGCCGGGGACCATGGCCCTTGAGCAACGATTTCCTGGCTGTCGTCACATATTGCCTGATTTTCGGTTTGCAGATTCTGGTCGTAATGCAGAGCATCGGAGGACCCGAGGCATTCAGCATGGTTGCCAGCGAGGGCATGCAGTCACCGTAAAACCGTTCCCGCCTTCGGCGGGAGAGGTTTCTAAGCCGTCGGCGGCGCCGGCATGGTCAGGAAGGCCTGCGCCGCGTGCCAGAAAGCGTGACGGTTGCGGCACGTCGCCAGCGCGTGCGCGGCGGCGGCGATGACGGAGAACTGCTTGTCGCCGGTCGGCAACTGCCGAAAGAAGTCCCACAGATCCTCCATCGTCGCGATGCCGTCGAATTCGCCGCGCATCACCGCGACGGGTGCTGCGATCTTCGCTGGATCGATCACCGGCAGATGCGCGGTCATGTCGAGATAGGTGCCCGTCGGCACCGTCTCGCCATGCACCAGCTCCATGTTCGCCACCGCCGTCCCCACGGCGGGATCCGTGGTGCCCGCCTTGTCGCGGGTGAAGATGCTCTCGATCATCGCCCGGTCGCGCAGCCGCCGATTGTGGGTGCGGTAATACTCCACTTGCTCGGCGCGTTTCGCCAGTGTCGGCGAACCCTTGCCGGTATAGGTCAGCGCCGTCAGCACCAGGCGCCCCACATGGTCCGGCTCCGCCGTCGCGAATGCGCCGGCCCGCAACGCGCCGGACGACTCGCCCATGAAATGGCAGCGCGTCTGCCCGGTCTCGCGCGCGATTATCGGGATCGCGGCGCGCAGATCCTCCACGCCGCTGGCGATGTCGGAGTTGCCGTCGGTGCGGGCGGACTTGCCGTAGCCCTCGTGGTCCATCGTCCACACGTCGAAACCATCGCGGGCGAACACGTCCATCATCGAGTATTCGCCACGGCCCGGCACGACCAGATCGAAGCTGGTGAGCGCCGAAACGGACGAGCCGTGCACCAGGAACAGCACCGGTCTTTGAGGCTCGTCGTGACGTGGCGGACCGACGCGCTTGCGATACATTGCCAAGGCGATCTTCTGCCCGTCGCGGGTCTTTTCCGTGCTGTATTCGTGGCTCCAGAGCGCCTCGGCGGCGTGCGCCGGCGCGGCGAACGTGGCGGCGAGGCCGGCAACCGAGGCGCCGACCGCGGCCCGGCGCGGCAGTTTCAGGCCAGTGTCCGATCGTGCAGGCATGAGTTTCCTCCCGAACAGCAGCCAGCGTAGCGCGTGGGGCCGCGGCCGAAAATGGCCGGTCGTTGGGGTGGTGGGTAACAAGGGCAGACTCAACGCAATGGCGAGGCTCTCTTGCCGCTATTGCGCCAGCTCCTATTGTCACCCAGGCAACCAGGAGAGCCTGCAATGGACCTGAAAGCACCCGGCTGGATGAACGAGTTCCGCAGCTTCATCATGCGCGGCAACGTCGTGGACCTGGCCGTCGGCATCATCATCGGCGCCGCTTTCACCGGCGTCGTCGGCAGCCTGGTGAAGGACGTGTTCAACCCGTTGCTTGGCCTGGCGACCGGCGGCGTGGATTTCTCCAACGTGTTCTGGGCGCTCAACGGCCAGCATTACGCAACGCTGGCGGATGCCCAGCACGCCGGAGCGCCGACACTCAATCTCGGCCTGTTCATCAACGCCATCATCCAGTTCATCATCGTCGCCTTCGCCGTGTTCTGGGTGGTGAAAGCCCTGACCAGACTGCACGTGCGCGAAGACGCCGCGGCGGGCCCGAAGCCGGAACAACTTCTCGCCGAGATCCGCGACATCCTGAAGGAGAAGCTGCCGGAACCCGTGCGGCCAGCCTGATATGCAACACAACTCCCTGCTCGATGCCGACGACCCCGACACGCTGCGCCTCAGCGTGGCGGCGGCGCGCGAACTGGGCGAGGGCGCGTTGCAGCGCATCGGCTACAACACCGATGAAGCGGCGATCATCACCGACCAGCTCATCGACAACGCGCTGTGCGGCTACCGCTTCGCCAGCCTGCCGCGCATCCTCACCATCGCCGACGACGCACGCACGCAGCGTCCGCGCGAGCCGGTGCGCATCGTGCGCGAGACCCCGGTTTCGGCGCTGCTGGATGGCGGCAACAATCTCGGCTACATCGCCGTGTTCCGTGGTGCCGAGATCGCAGCAGAGAAGGCGAAGGCCAGCGGCATCGCCATCGTCGGCGTGCACAACAGCTTCTACAGCGGCCGCAACGCGTATTTCGTCGAGCATATCGTGCGTGCCGGCCTGGTCGCGATCCATACCGCCAGCGCGCGGCCGCATGTGCTGCCGCCCGGGGCGCGCAAACCCGCATTGGGCACCAATCCGTTCTGCGTCGGCTTCCCATCCGCCGACGGGCCGGTGATCTACGACATCGGCACCGCGTCGGTGATGTGGGGCGAGGTGCTGCTGCTGGCGCGGCTCGGCCAGCAACTACCGGAGGGCACCGGCTTCGACGCCGACGGCAACCCCACGCGCGATGCAGCCGCGGCGGCGCAGGGCGGCGTGGCGCCGTTCGGCGGCCACAAGGGCTATGGGCTGTCGTTCGCCGTCCAGGCGCTCGGCTTGCTGGCGGGCGCTGCATTGGCGAACGGCGATGTGCTGGACTATGGATTTCTGTTCATCGCGATCGACCCGGACCTGATGCTGCCGCCCGGCGCGTTCGCGACGCAAATGGCCGAGCTGGTCGCGCGCATCAAGGCAACGCCGCGGCAGGAGGGGGTCGAGGAGATCCGCATCCCGTCGGAGCGGGCGTTTCGTGAACGCGAGCGCCGCCGGGTCGAGGGTATCGTGCTCGACCGCACGGTAGTGGAGGCGTTGAACAGACTCGGCCGCGCGTAACTGTCATTGCGAGGAGCGGAGCGACGAAGCAATCCCCCGCGTGACGAGCGGCCCTCAGCTCGCCGGGCGGGGGATTGCTTCGTCGCTCCGCTCCTCGCAATGACGGGGGGGATGGCGGCGCGTAGAGCGCCGACGTTCACGATCCCGTGCCCTGCCTCGCGCTGCTACGGCAAACGGACAACCTTGCCCGCATGTCCAACTCCTCCGCGAAACGCACGACCAAGGTCGTCGTCGCCCCGGCACGGCGCGAGGCGAAGCCGCCCGGCCCCTGTGCCATGGTCATCTTCGGCGCCGGCGGCGACCTGACCAAGCGCTTGCTCGTCCCGGCGCTGTACAACCTCGCCCGCACCGGCCTGCTGCCGGAGCATTTCGCCATCGTCGGCATGGACGCCGTCGCCCAGGACGCCGCTGCCTGGAGCAAGAGCCTGCATGAGATGCTGCAAAGCTTCGTCGGCCATGCCGCCAGCGAGAGCCGCATCGACGCGGTGGACGACACCGCCTGGAAGCGCCTCGCCGACGCGATGTCCTACCTGAAGGGCGACTTCAACGACCCCGGACTGTATGAAAGGCTGCATGCCCACCTGCACGACATGGCGCAGACGCGACAGACCCAGGGCAACGTGCTGTTCTACCTCGCCGTCGCCGACCGGTTCTTCGGCCCGATCGTCGAGAACCTCGGACACGGCGGCCTGCTGGACGAAGAACTGCGCGACGACACGCCGCAACGCTGGCGGCGGGTGGTGATCGAGAAGCCGTTCGGCCATGACCTTGAATCCGCGCGAGCACTGAACACCCGTATCCGCCGCGTGCTGCGGGAGCAACAAATCTACCGGATCGACCATTTCCTCGGCAAGGAAACCGTCCAGAGCATCATGGCGTTCCGCTTCGCCAACGGCTTGTTCGAGCCGATCTGGAACCGCGACCGCATCGACCACGTGCAGATCACCGTGTCTGAAACGGTTGGCGTCGAGCACCGCGGCAGGTTCTACGAAACCACCGGCGCGTTGCGCGACATGGTGCCGAACCACGTGTTTCAGTTGCTGGCGATGGTGGCGATGGAGCCGCCCTCCGGCTTCGATGCGTCTGCCATCCGCAATCGCAAGGCCGACGTGTTCGCCGCATTGTGCCAGGTGCGGCCCGAAGACGCGGTGCGCGGCCAGTACGGCCCGGGCACGCTGCTGGGCAAGCCGGTCGGCGCCTATCGCGACGAACCCGACGTCGCGCGCGATTCCAATACCGAGACCTATGTCGCCATGCGGCTGGCCATCGACAACTGGCGCTGGGCCGGAGTGCCGTTCTACCTGCGCACCGGCAAGCACCTCGCCGCGCGCCTGACCGAGATCGCCATCCGCTTCAAGCCGGCCCCAACCGCGCCGTTCGAAAGCACCGACGTCTCCGCGCTGCCGCCTAACTGGCTGGTGCTGCACATCCAGCCGAACGAGGGCATTTCCCTGCAATTCGAGGTGAAGCGGCCCGGGCCGGTGGTGGACCTCGCGGCGGTGCGGATGGCGTTCCACTACGACGACTGGTTTCCGCGCGAGCCGAATGTCGGCTACGAGACGCTGATCTACGACGTGATGATCGGCGACCAGACGCTGTTCAACCGCGCCGACATGATCGAGGAGACCTGGCGCGTGGTGCAGCCGGTGCTGGACGCCTGGGCCGCCGAACCGCCGCGGCATTTCCCCAACTACGCGTCCGGTTCCGACGGGCCGCAGGCCGCCGAAGCGCTGCTGCGGCAGGACCACCGCGCGTGGCGGCCGTTGGTGGTGCGTGGGAACGGGAGTGGTCCGTCGCAGGGACATGACAAGGGGTAGGGCGCGGTAGTCCAGCGAGTCAGCGAAAAGAAAGTTGGGCCTTCCGTGATTCGCGCGGGTCGTCCGGCACCACTTCATGGGTCGGGATACGTTCCATGGCTGGCTGACCCCCGCCCTTATCCGCGTGCATCTGCGTGCATCTGCGGTTCCAATTTCTTACCGACACGCGGCCAGCTCCGACGTCGCCAGACTATGCATGACGGTGCTGCCCGACCAAAGCAAGAAATTGGAACCGCAGATGCACGCAGATGCACGCAGATGGACAGTGCCACATTTCAAACGTCGTTGGCCACACGATGGACTTCCACGCGCGGCTGGTCCTTGTATCTAACAGTGGCGCCGCACTGCTGTGCGACCGTGAATCCGGCTTTGCGAAGTTCAAGCGCCAGGGCATTCTCATACACCTTCTTCAGGAACCCGGCCCCGAGCGTATTGAGTACGGTGAAGACGCAGCCGATGATGGAATCGGACAGCTTATTCAGCCCGATTCTATCTGCGTGTTCCGCGTGCATCTGCCTGCATCTGCGTGAAGACTTTCTTCAGCGATTTTGCCAATAAATGGTTGCCAAAGAGACGGCTGATGCATTCCGCCACCGCCGCCACGTTGCTGTTACGCCCGACCGGGCATAGGCGCCGGGGTTAGCCGGCGTAGGCGATTGTCGCCACACCGCGGACGTTGATATCCGGCACACGCCAGAACGCATCATTGAGGAAACGATCGAACAATTCCGGTGGGAGCACGGTTTGCCGCTCCACCCATTCCACCTTCCGCCGCACCCGGTGCAGGCCGGGCATGCCGAGCGCGAGATCGAACGTGTCCGCCTCATAGTCCACATGGTCGAAGTCATGATCGAACCAGGGTTCGCCCAGAAACTGATAAAGCCGGCGCATCGTTGCTTCTGGCTGACGCACCAGCGCCTGGTATTCGATCAGGATCATCCTCTCTGCCTGTTCGCCGAAGAATCCCTCCTTCAGCGCATCGAGCGCGAAACCGACGATGCCGTCGGCTGCTGCCAGACGGTTGACCCGGGAATAGACGTTTCCGCCCGGCTCGAAGCCGAACATGCCGGACAGTTCGAACGCGTTCTCCCGCACCAGCCGCTCGATCGAGTCCATGATCCATGGGATGGCGCGTACGCAGCAGACGACGCGCGCCTCAGGAAACAACCGTGTCAGCGCCGGCAGCTTCGCGCACCAGATGCGGTTGGTGTCGAACACCACCTTCTCGGCGTGCACCGCGTGATAGTAGTTGCTGAACACGCCCTTCAGCACTTCCCGCCGCTGCGCGTCGTCGAGAAACACCGCGGCTTCGTTGCGGCGAGACAGCGCGCCTTCCAGCGCCATGTAGAGCGCGCCGACCGGCCCGGTCATGCCGGTGTGGAATCGCGGGTTCTGCCGCAGCATCGCGGCGAGCAGCGTCGAGCCGGAGCGCGGTAGGCCGGAGATAAAGTGGATGCCGTTGCGCATGAGGGACGCTCTCTAGTGGCTTCATTTCATTAAGATACAACCCGGCGTTGGCCGCCTTTATCACCGCAGACAGCGAAGCGGCTTGCCTCGCGGTGACAGCGCAAGTAGGATACGCTATCATACTATAAACTCCCGTCGAAACGCACGAGCTCGGGCTCGGGTACCGTAGTTACGTCAGCCGCCAGGACCTCTAATAACGAGAAGGAGCGGGGTGGTGAGCAAGCTTTACCGAACAGGAACAACCGGCTCGAACGGAACGAGTTCTACGCGGAGCGGCGGCGACGGCGGGTTCGCAGGCGCATACAATTACGGCAACGGGATCGACACCTACAACCTCGCCGCCGCGAACGGCGGCATCGGCGGTGCAGGATATCATTATGGTGCCCTTGGCACCGGCGGAGCCGGCGGTGGCGCGGTGGCCCGAGCGCGCACGGTCGTCAACTCCACCGCGATGGTCAAAGCGGTAGCCCACGCAAACCCGCCATACGTCGGCCCAGCCAGAGGACAAGGAGGATCTGGACGGCCAGGCGGGTCTGGGGGCGCAGCGACTGCATATGCGCTGGCGGTCAACGCCATCGGCCCGGCCTCGGCCGCTGCTGAAGCCTGGGGTGGAGCTGGCGGCGGCATTGGGGGTGCCGGCGGAGCGGGCGCCGCAAGCGCTAGTACCCCACGTCGTTGATTTTGGCGTGGATCTCTGAATCGATGGCTCCGCAACGACGGGGATGCATCGTGAC